>Ga0183095_10370_pt1 | contig 167318 bp, 150 predicted proteins | sample BioMet4_FD_130346 | JGI IMG/M metagenome (GOLD analysis project Ga0183095, IMG submission 130346) | Microbial communities from bioreactor (seeded with sewage sludge) at LBNL, California, USA - Biofuel metagenome 4 (v2) (version 3) | ecosystem: Engineered > Bioreactor > Anaerobic > Unclassified ...
GCCTTTATTGCTTTGTCTTTACCGATGAATGCACAAAGCAAAAAGCAGAAACAAGAAGAGATCAGTAAAACGATCAGAGAGCTTATAGAAGCTCAGAAGATAAATGTAGAAGTCAATACTGCCTTACCTATGAGAGGCCCAAGCAGACATCTTACATCAAACTATTCCGTAGAAATAAGGAATGATTCCGTATTCTCCTACCTGCCATATTTTGGTATTGCCTACTCCGCACCTTACGGAGGTCGAGCTAAAGGATTAATTTTCGATGAAAAAATAACAGACTACAAAGTCCTTTTTGATAAAAAAGGTACTGCAAATATAAGTTTCAGAACCCGAAATGATGAAGACAGCTATATTTACTGGATAAAGATTTTCTCATCAGGATCGGCAGATGTACGTGTAACTCCTAACAATAAGCAGTCCATCTCTTTTTATGGAGAATTTATTTATGATGCGCCTAAAAAGAATGCTAAGAACAAATAATTAACTCAGCATACTATCTCTTTTCTACTAACAAAAATCAAAAGTATTATGAATACAATTGAACGAGCAAAGAACATTATTCTGTCTCCTAAAACAGAATGGTTGGTTATAGAAACTGAAGAAATTTCAGCAAGTAAGCTATTAACTTCTTATTTACTTTTGTTGGCTCTTATCCCCGCCGTTTGTGGATTTATAGGCTACGGCCTGGTTGGTTATAATGTGCTTGGAGCGCATTTCGGATCAATTGATTTAGGTTTCCGCCATGCGGCAACGTCTTATGTTAGCATGATTGCCGGAGTTTATCTTACAGCATTTATAATAAACAAACTAGCACCAAGATTCAGCTCTTTAGAGAATTTCGATAAAGCTTTTCAGCTAGTTGTCTATTCATATACACCCATGTTTGTTGCAGGAGTTTTTTATCTTTTTCCATCGATGTCAACAATAGCTGGGATTTTCGGTTTATACGGTCTTTATATTCTATACATCGGACTAACTCCAATGATGAAAACACCCGAAGAAAAAGTAACCTCCTACTTCCTGACCTCAATTATCTTCCTGGTAGTTATCTCATTGCTATTATCCATTGTGCTTGGTGCCTTTTACTTTTAAACAAACAATATTCAATATTAAAATCTAAAGCTATGAAAAATAATAGAATTCTGTTTTTAGTACTGTTCCTGTTTGTATTCGCCAATACAAATGCACAAGGCTGGCTAAAGAAAATAGGCGAGAAAGTTAAGGATAAAGTAGAGAATAAGGTTGAGAAGAAAACCGATCAGGCTATTGATAAAGAGTTGGATAAAACAACAACAAAAAAGAAAGGTACAAATGATAATAGCAAAGTAGAAAAGAGCTCTGTGGAGTCTACGGAAAAAGGCAAACTGGAGAGCTATTCTCAGTACGACTTTATACCGGGAGATAAAATTATCTTTTTCGAAGATTTTTCGCAAGATGCCATAGGCGACTTTCCTGCACAATGGACAGGTAACAGCACTGGAGAAGTCAAGAAGTTAAATATAGCATCGGGAAACTGGTTGCACATGAATGGAAAAGATGCTGTTTACTGTTATACAAAGAAGATTGATTTCCCCGAAAACTTTATATTTGAGTTCGATTTTGTTCCGGATAAAGATTACTCCCGCGGAACAATTCTTAATATTTATGAGGACGATCCGAAAAGGCCACAGGAGATAAATGATGACGCATGGCCAGGAATTCATGGCTTAAAAATAGTAATTCCGGAAGATGGCTGGGAAACTACCGGATACAAGCCAGGAGGTGAGAATCTTAGTGGTTCATCAAATACCAACCCGGTGATTACCGAAAAGGTAAACCATGTAATTATCTGGGTACAGAAAAGAAGAGTGCGCATCTATCATCAGGGAGCAAAGGTTCTTGATATTCCAACAAACATTCACAGTACTACAAAGTTTAACAAGATAGTGTTCAACGGATGGGATCGTAATAGCCACCCGTATATCACGAATCTTAAAGTTACAACCGCCTCTCCCGATACCAGGAGCAAACTGCTGACCGAAGGAAAAGTTATCTCCTACGGCATATATTTTGATTCAGGAAAAGATATAGTAAAGCCCGAATCTTACGGATCGGTACGCGAGATTGCAAACATTCTGAATGAGAATCCGACAGTTCGGATTAAGGTTATCGGGCACACAGATAGTGATGGCGATGATGCGCTTAATCTGGACTTATCAAAAAGAAGAGCTGCAAGTGTTAAGCAATACCTGATTAGCGAATTCAATATTGAAGGCTCTAGAATTGAAACGGACGGGAAAGGAGAAAGTGCACCTATTGCAGACAATAACAGCCCTGAGAATAAAGCTAAAAACCGCAGAGTTGAGTTTATTAAGCTATAATTCAAAATAAAAATAGTTCCCTTTACCGTACTTTAGAAATGCGGTAAAGAGGACAAATTAATATACTTAATCTATCTAAATCTCTGTAAATCTAAGAATAAGGGCATAAACTCAGAACTTATCAAAAACAGATTAATCTTCCACAAAATATTTTTTTTGTAAAAACAAAGGGATGAATGTTATGTTTTCATCCCTTTTTCGTCTATTATACATAGATGAATCTCGAACAATTCAAAATAAACGTTTTGCCACTTCGTGAAAAGCTGTTTAATTATTCACGAAAGATGACTGAAGAAACCTCCGATGCTGAAGATATTGTTCAGGAGGCTTTTCTTAAGCTTTGGCGCATGCGTGAAAAGCTGGACGAATATCGCAGCATTGATGCACTAGCCACAGAGATTGTAAAAAACCTCTGTATTGACAGATGGAAATCGCCGGTTCATTCATCTGTGGGACTCGATGAGATTAAAGTTCTCTCTGGATGGGATAATCCCGAACAAACACTTGTGGCAAATGACCAGGTGCAGTTAATAGGGAAAATAATGGAGACTCTCCCACCCTTACAGCAAACAATCATCCGGATGAAAGATATAGAAGGGTATGAATCGGAGGAAATTGCTGAAATAACCGGTTGTGATATTCAGGCAGTAAGAATGAACTTGTCGAGAGCTAGAAAAAGAGTCAGGGAGGTATTCCTGCAATTAACAAACGAGAGAAAGGAGAATCAGAATGAAAATAGACGCTTTGCTTAATAAGTACTTTGAAGGAGAGACTTCCTGCGAAGAAGAGCAATGGATAAGGGACTACTTTTCAAATGAAAACGTTCCAGAGCACTTGCTTTGCTATAAGCCAATGTTTGCTTACTTCGATAATGAAATAAGCACAGAACAGGCCAAAAAGACTGTAAAGGCTAATAAGATGGCTATTCCACGAAGAAAAACGTTGGTCTATACATTTAGCGGAATAGCAGCCTGCATTGTTATGGCAATAGGAATATCTACATTCTTTCAACAATCTGATGATTCTTGCAAAAGGAATTATGTAGTAATTAATGGTAAATGTTATACCGACGAAGCAACAATTAAGGCTTATGCAAATGCTTCACTTCAGGAAGTGGCCACTTCCAAAGATGAGGTTTTTACTGAATTATTTAAAGATTAACAGATTAAAAACAGAGAATAATGAAGAAAAGAATTCGGTTTTTACTGCTTATGCTTATACTCTCAGGGTGTTTCCCTGTGGTTTGTGAGGCACAAAGCGGGTTAAGAATAGCTTCCATTTTCGAAAGATATGGAAAACAAAAAGGAGTTGCCATGGTAGAGCTGTCAACAGAGATGTTGGAAACCTATAGCATGGAAAAGTATAAGAGCATCACAATCAAAGACTCTCACAGGGCTTTACCCGAAATACGTCAATGCCTTGAAACGGACAAAAAAGGCGCAAAGAAAATAAAAGAGATTATTGAAGGCGGCCAACTTGTATCGGGTTATTATCAGCTTCCTTCAAGAAAAGAAGATCTTAACCGGTTTATACTTTTTAAACTCAGTAAAAAAGGAGCGGCTACATTGGTTTATATAGAAGGAGAACTGGAATCTGACGATCTTATTACTTTGCTATTTATGAAAAAAGATTTATAACTCACAACCAAATACAGAACAGTATGAAAAAAATTATGTTACTTGTTTTTTTAATATTTCCCACACTCTTAATGGCTGGGGAGATAGCTCCTTCCGACACTACAATTTATGTAAACGGGAAAAAAATAGTGATTAAAGAGAACAACGATAAAATTAAAATCAAGGTATACGAACAAAAGGCTCAAGGCGACACCATAGAGAATGATCAAATATTTGAAGGCATATACCGGGATGGAAAAAGTACAGAGAAACGCATGTCCAATAGTATAAACATCCCTATTCCGAAGCTAGGATCAGGACATTCATCTTCAAATCGAATAACAGACCCTCACTGGGCAGGTTTTGGAATGGGCTTTTGCAGTTTTGCCGACAACAAAATGAACCTGAACAATGTAAATGGGGTTGATCTGATATCAAGTAGTTCAAAGGAATTCATTTTGAATTTTTACGAACGTGCATGGAATATATCTAAGTGTGGATTAGCTATTGTTAGTGGAACCGGGTTCCGTTTTAACAGTTATCACTTTGAAGGAAACAAGGCACTTATTGAGGTTAACGGGGTTACAGAACTGAGAACTGCTCCTGCAGGAGGAAGATATGACGACAGCAAGCTGCATACCTCCTACTTCACCATTCCTTTGCTGCTTGAATATCAAAAAAAGATTCCACACACAGGTCCCCTCTATCTATCGGCAGGCGTTGTGGGTAATGTAAAGTTATGCTCTTCTTCCAAAGTAAAACTAAACGATGAAAGTGGTAGTCATAAGCAAAAGCTAGGAAGCGACTTAAATATTCGCCCTATATCAATGGATTTCCTGGTACAAGCAGGTGTAGGATGTTTCGGAATGTATGCAAGATACTCTCCACAAACTCTTTTTGAAGGAGGAAAAGGACCTGAAATTCATCCCGTTTCCATCGGATTAATTCTTCATTTTGATATGTAAATCCAATCTGTATTCAATAATCTTTCTTATAAAAGCACTCCTGCTATCAATTACATACAGTATAGGTAGCGGGAGTTTTTATATAATAAGAAGTGTAATCCCCGGCTTAATGCAAGTAGAAAAAGATTAGAAGCGCCACATTAAGCACTATTATAAGAGTAAAGCCGATAGTAAGATAAGGAAGCATCTCTTTTCTCCTGCCTGAGAAGAATAAAGCATAGCACATTTTCATAAGATTGTTGCTCACAATAGCTTGCAATGTACAAGCCACGGCCATACTTACAGCTAAGCTTCCGGTACCCTGGAGAAGGGTTAATACAAATGGCGTAACATCACTTAAGCCCGATACAAACGAAAGTATATTCAATCCCTCTGCTCCTGCATAGCTAAATGTGTAATGGGTAACAACTGTAAAGACAACAAATAGCAATGCAAAAATCAAAGCAACTTTAAACTCTAAAGGGTTATTGCTTTCTTCACGATCGTCTTCAGCATCTTTTGTTAGCTCGGTAAAATCGGTTTTTTTATGAATAACCCAAGCTATTATTATCGATACACATGACATAATAAGCAAATAAGGATAAACAGAAAGAAATATCTCTACGCTGAACACCGGTATCAGTATAAGGAATCGAAGATACATCATACTCACTGCCATCAGCATTGCGGCCACATATTCGGGGATTTCTCTTTCCTTTGCATGCTTACATTTGCGGGCCAAGACTGAAATAGTAGCAGTGCTGCTATATAATCCTCCTACAATGCCGGCAACCAATGTACCGGATTGATGAAACACATATCTTTTCAGCAGATAAGAGAGATAAGAAATGCCGGAAACAACCACAGTAGCAAGCCATATTGTGTAGGGAGTAAGGTTTATCCCCGGAATAAGATTCTCATTGGGAAGCATTGGAAGAATAATACCACTGATAGCAAGGAACTTTGCCAGGGTAATCATTTCGTCATTCTGCATGTGCTGTGCAATCTCCGTAAAAGTACTCTTCATTTCTGTAAAAAGTAGAACGGTAACAACAACCATGATATAGAACCAGGAAGGCTGGGTTTCTACAATCGGAGCAAGACAGTAGGTGATTAAACCGGTAATAATGCTGGTAATTCCATAAATATTGTGCTGAGACATCTTTACATAATAGTTAAGCCCCAAAAGAATAATTAGAGCCAATCCGCCACCCATAAAAAGGAACAGATTTACAGGATCAAGAATATAAAGCAGATAACCAAGAATCCCGATAAAGGTAAACGTACGGTCTGTTCCGAAAAAGGTTTTATCTATTCCTTCTCCTTCCTTCTTCAAACTCAACTTGCGTTGCGAAAGACCAATAAGAAGGGAAAAAAGAGTTACCAGAACAAACGTAAAAAGTTCCTGTGGGAATATTTGATAGATCTTCTCCATAATCTTTAGTTTTTCTATTTAGTATATGAATACTAACTTATCTATTATATTTTGAAAGAACCGTGATAACCACTAATAGTATAACAGATTAGAGAATAGTCATTTATATACAAATATAAAGAAATATTTCAGACAAATAAAATTATTTCCAGGTTCTGAAAGGGTGTTTCATTAAATTTGAGTTGTAATAACGGATATCTCCGGTCACCTCTTCACCAATAAACGAAGGTTTTTCATACAATTCATCTTCAGAGTTAAGTTCTACTTCAGCCAGAATAAGCCCATCATTCTCGCCATAGAACTCATCAACTTCAAAAGTATGCTTTCCGCTTTTAACCAAGTACCTGGTTTTGTCGATAATGCCCGGTTCACAAAGCTTCATCAGTTCCTGAGCTTCATTAAACGGAATCTCTTTCTCCCATTCGTATCTGCTCATACCAGAAGCATTAGATGCACCTTTTATTGTAAGATATCCCTTTTCATCGCGTATTCTTATACGAACAGTGCGCCCATGCGCACTGCTTATATAACCTTGTACAATATGACTCTGAGAATAAGCCAATGACTTAAATTCTCCTTTTACCAGGAATTTTCTTTCTATTTCCTGTGCCATAAATTAGAAATTTAATTGAGCACGGAGTGTAACAATGCTATAATCGTTACCCACCTTACCAAAACTTTCAATAACTTCAGAAGGAACCTTTGTCACTTGAGTAGCACTCTTATAACCAACTGCAACAGTTCCACCTGCATTTGCATATTTATCATGATCCACATAAGAGTAATTCAGCTGAAACTTCAGGTTCTTGCTTGCATAATAGTTAATGCCCAATGTGTATCCTTTAGAGTCACCACCCTTAACGCTTTTCCCATTCATATCCAAACGGTCAAAACGGGCAGCCAATTCTATATCTCCCCACTCTTTTCCACAAAGAGGTTGAGTAAAGGCACCTTTACTTGCAACATAAGATTGCTGGCCACCAAATAACAGACAAGCAACCTCTGCATAATATCCATTAAACTTTTCTGTAGCTAAGTCACCCATTCTGTGAGTCTGGTTCAGGATATATTCACTTTGGAAACGAACCCCGTGAGAAAAAGCTGCAAGTTCACTGCCTAGCAACCAGTCATGGTTTACAGAAGTAATATCTTTAGTATCCATAAACTTAATCTTGTCAATACCTGAAAGAGAAGCAGTGCTATATCTAACAGTATTTACCTTTCCAGAACCCACATCTGTTTTTGGAGTACGATAAGAAGCAGCAACTCCTAAATGGAATCCCTTATCTTTTGCTTTAGAAAGAGGCATCCAGATAGTACGGAATGTATAAGATACACCTTCATCCTGTCCGGCTTTAAGGTTTGCATCAACATAATCTTTTTCTGTACTGCCATTTATCTTCTGGAAATGAACGCCAGCTTGTCCAAGGAATTGCCCTTTTTGATAAGCTCCCTGCAAGCCAATATGATATTCTGGTGAAAAGGCTGAAACAACATTCGGATGTTCGATGAAAAGGAAATCTCCAGAGGAAGTCATTGTAAGCATAGAAAAACCTTCCTGGAAGTTACCCAAACGGAAATTCAATCCATTCAGGAAATCGTACTTAATAAAACAATCCTTCAAAGTAAAAGCACCTCCGGCAAGATCCATTTCCACTTTACCTGAAAGATTTTTCCCGAAAGAAGCATTTGTATTAAGTCTTACACGACGAAAGCCTACCCCGTTAGCAAGCGGTTGATAATCTCCTCCATAGTAAGCAGCACCATCCATCTGAATACGTCCACCGAAAGAAACTTTTAAATCACTTTGAGATAAATTGAACAAAGGAGTTACACTCTTGTTCTCTGACACAGAACCTGGTTCTGCTGCAAATACAAAAGCAGATACCGATAACAAACCCAAAAGAGGGAGCAATGTTAGTTTTTTCATAACTAAATTATTGTAATATAATGTTTATTGCTGCCTTGGGAAGAAAATAAAGAAGCGGAAAAGGTTCTCCTCTTCCGCTTGAATTTTATGAAAATAAAGAAGAACTAAGCAACAGTAGTAAACACAAAATAATTAGTGCAACAACTACAATCTGAAATACTCTTTTAGCCTGAAGCTCTTCCTTTTTAGCGTTTATAGCCTTTTTATTCTTTCCCATGGCATTTAAATTATTAGGTTTAACATGTTCCCTTGCGTGTTTCCTCCAAAATTAAAAATAAAATATCATATTGCAAGCAATATTTATTTAAAAAATAATTTCTACCAGAAAACAAATATTTACAAGAGTACATCGCCATTTCTTAATAACAGATTATTCTTCCGATTCACCGGCAAATTCCATCAGATATGCTTTGATAAAACCATCTATTTTGCCATCCATCACTCCTCCTACATCCGAAGTCTGGAAGTTTGTGCGGTGATCCTTCACCCGGCGGTCATCAAATACATAACTACGAATCTGTGATCCCCATTCTATTTTCTTCTTTCCGGCTTCAACTTTAGCCTGTAAAGCCATCTTCTTCTGAAGGGCAATGTCATACAACTGTGAACGAAGCAATCTCATGGCGTTCTCACGGTTATCCAGCTGAGAACGACTCTCCGTATTTTCAATCAGGATTTCACGTGTTTCACCGGTATCCGGATCTTTGTAGTTATAGCGGATACGAACACCCGTTTCAACCTTATTTACGTTCTGTCCACCGGCACCACCCGAACGGAATGTATCCCAGGTATAATCAGCCGGATTAATTTCTATTTCGATGGAATCATCAACTAAAGGCGTAACAAAGACCGAAGCAAATGAAGTCATTCGTTTTCCCTGAGCATTGAAAGGCGATACACGAACCAGGCGGTGAACACCATTTTCACCCTTCAGATATCCATAAGCATAATCACCTTCCACCTGCATGGTAACCGTTTTTATTCCGGCTTCATCCCCATCAAGAATGTTATTGATAGTCAGTTTATAGTTATTTGCTTCTGCCCACCGCATATACATACGCATCAGCATAGAAGCCCAGTCCTGACTTTCCGTGCCACCGGCACCCGAGTTTATCTTTAAAACGCATCCCAGCTGATCAGCTTCTTCACGAAGCATATTTTTCAGCTCCAGATTTTCAAGCATCTCCACAGCTTTTGCATAGTTTTCATCAACTTCAGCTTCAGTAACCAGCTCGTCTTTGTAAAAGTCAAAAGCCAGTTCCAACTCGTCAGCCAGAGTTTTCATTTCATTGTATCCCTCAATCCATCCCTGGATTCCTTTTACTTTTTTCATTTGAGCCTCGGCTGCTTTTGCATCATCCCAGAATCCGGGAGCCTGAGTTCTCAATTGCTCTTCTTCGACCTGAATTAATTTATTGTCGATGTCAAAGGTACCTCCTCAGCGCATCAGTGCGCTCTTTCACGTCTTTAAGTTGTTCGATTGTTATCATCTCTGATTTTTTATTATTTTTTTGAGGCTGCAAAGATAAGGATTATTTTATTAGCTATAAAAGAGATAAACCAAAATAGTTCATTATAACAATGATATACAATAAAAAAGACAGCAACAAACTAAATTTGCTGCTGTCCAAAAAAATCAAGTTTTAATTACTAAATTATTAGATGATTAGATTATTGTAAGACTTATTATTTATAAATAGGACCGTAATTAGCGCAAGCACGATAATCAGCTCCCTCTTTATCCATACCAAAAGCATTCCATGCAGCAGGACGGAATAATTCATCCTCATTTACATTATGCATACAAACAGGTATACGAAGAATTGAAGCCAAAGTGATTAAGTCCTTACCAATGTGACCATAACTAATGGCACCATGATTTGCTCCCCAGTTATTCATTACAGAATATACATCTTTAAACGCCGGTTTGTCACACAATCTTGGAACAAACCATGTGGTAGGCCATGTTTTATCAGTACGAAGATTAAGCGCTTCGTGAATATCGGAATCAATTTCTACAGTCCATCCTTCAGCAATCTGAAGCACTGGTCCCAAACCTTTTACCAGGTTAAGACGCATCATGGTTACAGGCATGCCTCCTTTAGATAAGAAATTTGAAGAGTAGCCACCTCCACGGAAATAATCACGGTTGGCAGGATACCATGTAGTAGCAGCCAAACAATCTTCCACTTCTTTTTCAGTTATTTCCCAAGCCGGTTTCATGGCAGGTTGCCCATCTTTTGTTTGCTGTCCGGTACCATCCAAAGTAGTTGCACCAGAATTTATCAAATGGATTATACCATTAGCAGCCAATCCGGTAAGTTTCTTTCCAGTCACTCTTTCAACAGCTTCCGGACTCCAGAAAGTACGCACATCAGAGAATATCTGAGCAGTCTGAGTAAGCAAATGTCCAAATAGCATGGCAACGCCATTACATGCATCATTTTCCGTTGCAAGAACAAAGGCTTCACGGATGCCGTTCCAATCGAAAGAAGTATTAAGCAAAGCTTCAGAGAAATCACCATTCGGCATAAAATCTGTCCACTGACGCTGTCCCTGGAAACCACCAGCAATAGCATTATGTCCCAATGCTTCTTCTTTGAAACCCAACTCTCTTAGTTTAGGATTACCTTGCATCAAATCACGTATGATGATAGTCATTTTCACAACAAATTCCCAGTCGGCATCCTTAGCTTCACGTGTTTTTATCTTAGCAGGAACATTAAAATCAGTACCTTCGTTCGGTTTACAGTATTTTTCTGTCCATGTCATCGCTTTTGCAAACTCTTCCTTATCATAGATACCTTCATTTACCCGACGGATAATTTCGCTCATATCTACCGATTCGTTACGCATACCTAAATATTCCTGAAAGAAATCAGCATCAACGATAGATCCGGCAATACCCATGGAAACACTACCTACAGAAAGATAAGATTTTCCTCTCATGGTAGCTACTGCCTGAGCAGCACGTGCAAAGCGAAGAAGTTTTTCGGCTACATCCTCCGGAATAGTATTATCATCCAAATCCTGAACATCACGGCCATAAATGCCAAAGGCAGGAAGTCCTTTTTGTGCATGAGCAGCAAGAACAGCAGCCAGATAAACCGCTCCCGGGCGTTCTGTTCCGTTAAATCCCCAAACAGCCTTTGGATAATGAGGATTCATATCCATTGTTTCGGCTCCGTAACACCAGCAAGAAGTTACGGTAATAGTTGCTCCTACCCCTTCACGTTCAAATTTCTGGGCACAAGCTGCAGTTTCGGCCACGCGACCAATAGTACTGTCAGCTATTACACATTCTACCGGAGAGCCGTCGCCATTCTTTAAATTAGAAGAAATCAAATTAGCCACAGCTTTTGCCAGGTTCATAGTCTTTTCTTCAAGACTTTCACGTACGCCATCCTGACGTGCATCGATAGTAGGACGAATCCCGATTTTTGGATAGTTTTTCATAATCACATTAGTATAAAGCGTTAAATATCATATTAATTAAATCTTAAATTCCATGCTGAACAGTGCTGATAAATACACATAAAAAAAAGAGTTTATAAAGAGCTACGAAGAGTCACTTCCGTAGGCAGATACTCATATATTTTAGTATTATTCAGAACAAAGTCGGCAACTTTAGCCCCCATCTTTTCCCAATTTATAGTCAAAGCAGTAATTCCGTTATCAATAACCTCATAAGAAGGGATATCGTTGTAAGCCAAAACACCAATATCACTGCCACATTTAAGGCTTAGTGCCCTACTCTGCTTTATAATATCAACAACATCCTGAAGTTTAATCACCAGATAAGCCACCCCATGCTGAAGTTTGCATTCATAAAGAGAATCGGCAATTTCACACAAGAAACCATTATCATCACAGAACTTCCTGAAATAGTCCTTGCTACTTTGAGGATGCATTAAATCTTTTGGAAATACCAATACCAGTTTCTTATATTTACCAAGAATAGGAAGTACCGATTTCAGGCTATTATATAACCCATCATCAAAATCCTGACAAACATAAGAATAGGAAGACTTGTCAAACTTACCAAAATCGAGAAGAAGCAGCTTATTAGGATCAATCTTACACAAAACATCCGAGAATTTCTCATTACTGAAGTTCATCACAATGTATTTATTGTAACGTCCGGCAGATTCTCTGATCAAGGTCTTAAACAAACGTTCATTGTACTGATGAAAAAGCAAATCAACTTTATAACCGGCAGGTAAGCGTTTGATGAAACTATTGTAAAGCACATCCTTGAAAGGCGAATACTGATCCAGCAATAAAAGAACATTAACGATTTTATTCGTTACATAGTAGCCTTTACCGGGAGTAGAATCAATAGCCCCACGTTCCTGTAAATCTTTAAAGGCTTTAAAGACTGTATCTCTTGATACTTTATATTCAGCACTAAGCTGGTTAATAGAAGGAAGCGGGTCGCCTTTTTTATAGGTGCCCATTGAGATAGACTTACTTATCAAGTCGGCCAGTTGCTTAACCTTAGTTGTATGTTGTCCAAAATCCTTTTTCATTCTATATTAGCTAGTTACAGCCTATTATCCATACTGAACTATGCTGCGGTACAAAGAAATAGATTATAGATAATATAAGCAAGATTAAGACACATGTTTCAAAACACAATTAAACAAAAAAAGGGATGCAATTTATGCATCCCTTATCAGTATATTGATTAGACTTTACGCCCCATACATCTTGTCAATAACTTCTTTATAGTTATTCTCAATTATATTCCTTTTCATTTTCAAGGTATTTGTCAGCTCTCCTTTTTCCATGCTGAACGGCTCAGGCAGCAATGAAAAATACTTCACTTGTTCATAATGGGCAAACTGTTGTTGCAGTGTATCAATACGAGACTTGAACAATTCAATAATCTTAGAATTCTGCAATAACTCCTGCAATGAAGAATATTCAATTCCTTTTTCTTTAGCATAAGCTATCACATGTTCATAATTGGGAACAATAAGAGCCGACACATATTTACGCTGATTGGCAATGATAGCCACCTGTTCGATAAAACGATCCACAACCAGTTTGGTTTCCAATGCCTGAGGAGCAATATACTTACCGTTAGATGTCTTAAACAAGTCTTTAATACGCTCTGTCAAATATAGCTCACCGTCCTTAATATATCCGGCATCACCGGTACGAAACCAGCCATCTTCCGTAAAGGCAGTTTTATTAGCTTCGGCTTTCTTATAATACCCTTTAGAGATAGATTTGCCACGAAGAAGGATCTCGTTATTTTCTCCAATCTTAACCTCTAGGTCGGGCATTATCTTTCCTACAGAACCAATTGTGTAATCAGTCATAGTTAAACAAGAAACCGTTGCAGTAGATTCAGTCAATCCATAACCTACCACAATATTTACACCTACCGAATGAAGAAATTCATTTATTTCATTAGATATGGCAGCACCTGCAGTTGGGAAGAAATTGCCATTCTCAATTCCAAGAGTCTTTCTCAGGACAGAGTAAATAGTTTTATCATAAAACTTATATTTCAGCTGATTCATTAACGGAGGAGTTTTTCCTACTCGTAAATAATCAACATTATGCACCTTACCAACCTTAATAGCATCCAGCATCAAAGATTTTTTCAATCCTGTAGACTGATTGATAACTTCTTGTACACCATCATACACTTTCTCCCAGAAACGAGGAACATTACACATCAACGTTGGACGGATTTCCTTAATCGTCATCTGTATATCATTCGGACGCAAGTTTATACAAGTCAAAACTCCCTTATGGATACAATAATACGCCCATGTTTTTTCAAAGATATGAGTAAGAGGTAAAAAGTTCATAGAAACATCCTGATCGGTCATAGTAACCAAGCGAATATCATGAGTTCTCATCTGCTCTTTATAGCAGGAATGATGAATCATCACACCCTTAGGTTCACCCGTAGTTCCGGATGTATAAAGAATATTTGCCAAATCATCAAAACTAGCTTTTGAAGAACGTTCTTCAACAACAGCAGCATGCTGTTTGGCTTCTCCCATTTTCAGAAATTCATCAAAGTAAATGGAAGTAGTATCCTGTTTATCTTTCACAACCGCACGGTCGAAAATAATAAGACGTTCCAAAGAAGCGCATAAAGGAAGAACGGTGAATGCTGCGTCATATTGAAATTGTTCACCAACAAACAAGAAACGAATTCCAGCATCATTCACAATATACTGTGCCTGCGAAGGAGAGCTGGTTGCATATAACGGAATAGTAACAGCACGATTGGCAAAAGCTGCAAAATCTGTATATAAACATTCCGGTTTATTCTGAGAGAACACACCGATATTTTCCTGTTCGGCTATCCCCATCTCAACCATTGCATTAGCTGCAATCTGAACCGTTTCAGAGAACTGATTCCATGTAACAGGAATCCATTGTCCCTTATCATAATCCCGGTATTTCAGGGCCACACGGTCGCCATATTTTTCGGCCTGGCGATGAACCAAAACAGATAAATGATGATAAGTCATACTATGTTTTTTTGTAATTTCAGGGGACAAAGGTATAGTTTAATTTGCAACTATTGCCATATTTGTGAAGTAATTTGCTCTAACTTATTCATATAGAACTATCGATATTGCCAGCAAATCTTTCATTTTATAAAATTTATATAGGGATTTTTAGTTAATTGCATTTGTTTCAAGGCTTGATATTTTTGTAGATATTGCACAACATGACATAAAAAGTAGCCAATATCAAATTAATCATCAGTTGCTTTAGGAATGATTAAAGAACAGCAAAAACGTAGATGCTACCAACAAGAGTATTAGTAAAATTATTGATAACCATTTGTTTCTAATAGTCCATTCTTTATATATTAAACATATAATTCCAAACAGAATAATTCCAATTATTGGAGACAAATCAATTCCCTTTGCAAAAACGGTCAAGAAGTATTGCTCTCCGCCGGGATGTTGAGAATCAATAGCACTTGCTAATATGCACAAAACAATCAAATAAAGAATGAATGATAAAAACAATACTAGCAAAGGATTCCATTTTTTCATATATTATTTTTTATAAGACAAAGTCTTTTTCTTTATTTATTGGATTTCATTCATAAAAAACAGCCTGATTATCATATAATAGCTTTATTTTCTTTTCAACAAGACTATCATATCTGATCACCGCCAGTATCTTTAACTATCTTAGTCTTCATCATCTGATTATTATTATCTTCAAACAATCCTAAATGATCCAAACCTGCAGTATGTTATCCATGCAGTGTGTTTATTATCTTTATTTCTATTTATAATTTCTCAAAGATCGACCGACTAATTATTCCGATATCCAAGACTCTGGGTTATCTCGATTATTATAGACTTTAAACCTTTTAATAAAACCTGTATAAGAAATAATCATTTCATCAATATTATTGATGGAATAGTAAAATGTTGTATCAATATATTGTTTTTGATTGCATAACGCTTTATCAATATTAATAAATTGAACTTTAAATTTTATCAGCCTATTAGTTTTATTAAGGCGAGCAGCCTTCATACCCAAAGCATCTTCATGTTTGTTTAAATCAGAAAAATATATTTTACTAAATTTCAAAGTATCATTGATCCATAATTTTGCAACAGTTTTATTATTCCCTTCATAATTCATACGAAGAAATACAAAAACTTCTTTACTATTTACCTTCCCTTTTTTACTATTGCATGATAATAGTAAACAAATCAGCAATAATAATAAAAATGTTTGCTTCATTTGGTTATTTTTTAAATAAAAAAGATCTTACAGGCGTTTCTGTTATATTTGATAGGATAACATTTCAACTATTTCTTTATCGCCCATCACCAAATAGTCCAAAACACCATCAAAAATTTTAGCCTTATTAATCCTTATTCTTGGGCTGTCTGATTTATCGGTTATCAGTATTTCATCATCTTTTACTAGAACATCTTTATACATCCCCTCGTGGATGGAAACACCCACTTCTGTTCTGATAAGCACTCCCCTAACCACTTCTTTTTTGGTTGATATTTGGTTAATGGTGGCAACTAATTGAAAATAGTTGGTAGTAAACTGACAGGTCAAAACTACTTCTAAATCATCTTCTTTAAAACGCTTCTTTTTATGAACCCATTCATTTTTACAACCTCCTTGCTTAAATTCCTCTATGATATTTAAAAGAGTTTCTAATGGAATTTCTTTAAATTCAGATGCCTTTTTAAAGCCTTCTTCTAATAGTTCTAAATAATAACTGCAATCTTCTGTGCCTTTCATTTTTTCATATCGATTTCTATCAAAAGGTAAATTAACACCAATTACATCACCAAAACCTTGCAATTTAGTTGATTTTAGTTCAAATTCAGTTGTTGAAACAGAAATCATATTATATGTTCCATCTGTTCTGTATTTGTGTTTACGTATAGCCTTTGAGAAATAATCATCAATAAAATTTGTATGTTGTTGAAATTCATATCTCAACTCATTATTACTTTCTATGTAATCATAGTAATCTAAACCTAAATGTATATAATATAAGTTCATTTTATTCCGGTCTTGGTCTTCGATGTAAATCTGGATTTATACTACCTTTATTTCTATTTGTAATTTCTTTTTCAAGTTTCAGAGCTTTCTCTCTTGCACCTTTGCCTACTGGTATGTTTTCAACTATTCTCGAAATATAATTGCCTCCCGCCTTATTTAGCTTATTAACTTGGCTTGTTGCTCTATATGATTCACTCGCTTTAGATATCTTGCCACCGCTCATTGTTATATGCCCACCATCAACTTGGATTTTGCTGAGAGTTCCGTTTTCATAGATCACATTGCCGCAATAATCCGTCTGAGTTGTTACTGCTACTTTATCAGCAGGAACAGAAAGCATGCTTCCCATAGGTACCATCAGATTTCCGGTTGTAGTTACTTGTTTTACCTTTCGCTTCACTCCGGCTGCATCATAAAGATACTCAGAAGTATGCCCTTCGGTAAATTGTAACGCACTTGGCAAATTTAATATATTGTATTGAATTTTTGCTATTTTTTTGTGAGAATCTCTTGTTAAATTACCATTGGTATCATAAGTATATTCAGGAGTGCCGGCACTGGCTTTTACAAAGTTAAATGCACCGGAGTATGACGGTTCGCTAGCTGATCTCTAATCTACCATAGCCTGTGTAAAAGCAGCAACCAGTCATCTTACCAGTTTGAAAATTGGTATTATGGGCACATCGTTAATGGTCTGGGAGAGATGGCCGATGCTGATTATGGCTATCTTGGTACCGGTCGTAGAAGAATAAGCCTATACAAAAAGAAAGAATACATTGAAAAGAATATCCCCGAAGAATAAGCTGTTGAAAAACTTCTTGAGATTATAAAGGCTAATGAAGATTATGTAGAGAAAAAGTAATAATGAATGCGATAAGTTACTTGTCTGAGAAATAACCAATTCGCTTGTTAAATTTTAGTGATTCAGGTATAATACAGGCTGTATTCATTACATACAGTCCGAATTATGCCTAAATCCTATTTTTGAACCTTACGTATATTTAATTAGCGATCTTTTTTCTTACTATCATTGAACTTTTCATACAACTGAGACACAATAAATTCTGTCGATCCTTTTTCCTTATAATAAGGAGGAATAACAAATATTACATACTTTTTAAGATTTAGCTTTATTTTTTTATTTCATAATTTTATGAAAATATATTTATGTTTGTGTCTTATTGAAATCAGAATCAACTGAAGATTTTCGTCTCTACTTAATACTTCAAAATAGAAATCCTTTTCATCAGAAAAAAATGCCCTTTTATGATATCTATTTCTAAAATAAAAAGTAATTCTTTTTTCTACTTTATTCCACATAAATCGACAAACACTTTTAGATGGGTAAATAATTTTTCCTTTTCCATTAATTAAGAATTCAATTTCAGGACAAACATTACCTCTGGCGCCATCAATATTTACTAATAACCATCTACCAATAAATGTGCTATCATTGGTGTTCAAGAAAATATTTTTCTCTGCTAGAACATGAGATGTAACCAACATTTGAATGAGCAGACAAAAATAAAACTTTTTTTCAAATTTTCGAATCATCGTTAATGCCATAATGTGTATTTATAAAATTCATATCATTAGTGTCCCATTAAAAATGGGACGTAATAAAAAATCAAATAAACTTGGCTCATTAAGCCTAAAACGTTCTTTGTCATATTGAAATTTAGTTTTGTTTAAGAAGTCTCGGAGATGAGTTTTGTCGGTCAATGATATACTTAAGATCTGCAAGACTTCGTATGTACTTCCATTTAGTTGCATTTCTTTTTGAACGATAGCAACCAAGCAATAGCTACAGATGGCGGCATAGATTTGTATTCTTACGGCATTCTCAGTAGTACCCCAATACTTGTTAATTTTGAGGTGTTGCTTCAGATATTTGAAGAAAAATTCTACCTGCAAACGATTCTTGTAAAGTTCAGCAACTTGGAGAGAAGATATATGCGTTGCATTGGTTAAGAAATCAAACTCACGCTTTTGTTCTTCATCCCAGTATCTGACCAAACGAAGAGCTTCTTTGTAGTATTGCCTCGTATAAAAGCCTGTCAGTTCAAGTCATATCCGAAAGCACATTCTTAGGTAACTGTGCACTTTGATACCGCCTTTTTTCTTGCGAAACTTCGCCCACCAAAAGACGGAGAGACATAAGTCAATCGTTGTTGAATCAAAGGCGTAGACGTTTCCATCAAGTTTGAAGATATCTGTAGCTCGCTTTTCTCGTGCTTCGTTTACAAGAAAGTAGGAAAATTCTTCAAAGATGCGACAATCTCTATCTTGGTTGGCTCTTGCCAGAGATGATTTCGAAACATTCTTGCCCATCCCTAAGTGGTAACACTTAGAATGATGTGCATCAAGGGCAACAATCAAATCGCGTAGACTTTCTCGATTAGAGAGTTGACCAAACATAAGCGCAAGCAGTTGATTCCAACAAGTGAAATGCTTAACATACTTATCGCCTTCGTATTTGCGAACAATATAGTTGAACTTGTTTCTATCTAAGAACGATAAGAGTTGAGCGAAAACGAATTTATCTCTATTCATTTACAATCCTATTTAAGACTACAAAGATGAAAATTCAAATCCGTTTAATCGAAAATCCTCCGCAATTAACTAATTTTCAAATATTTCAAAGAGCTATTTTAGATTTTAATGGGACAGCAATAAATTCATATATTTGCAAAGAGAACTAAGAAACTGTTTTAACTTTATTTTTTAATTCTATTAAGCATAATTTGTATCATTGTTAAGTATACTATGGTTTGTGTTGCTTTAGGATTGACTTCATAATCTTTGCCCGTTTTTCTGTAACTCTCAAGTCATGAAAATGTTCGTTCAACAATTCATTTTTTTTGCAAAACTTTAAAGCCCTTATTTGTATCTGATCGTAGCACGATTTTGAGTATCCATCAAAATGCATTTTTCACATTATCGATTAATTCTCCTCTGTAACCTCTACAATAATCTTTTTCAATCGAGGGAAGCTCCCACGTAAATGTTCAATCACAGAAAGGCTCCTTTACTGTCATAAATATTGGCTGCATGGATAATAAAGGCCAATACAACTCCTAAAGTCTCAGTTATTATATGTTGCTTTCCTATCTTTCCTATGTAAAATATAGTATTTATATAGAGTGTAAAAGAATGTTTCCGCTTACGAATTTGTGGCTCTATTATTTTTTCTATAACTTGCCAATTTTCATCAGTTAGGTCGGTGGGGTAATGAAGCGTAGACATCTTTATTTGCGATTTGGTTGTTACATTTAAAGGCAACAATCTTTACTCATACTACCTAATGATAGATACTTTTTACTAATTCAACACAGTTTCTAAATATATTAAATGTTTATTCAACATGTTTCGGTTCTGCAGCTCGTTGTTTATTCATTCCCTTTTTCAATTGAGCTCTGACTTTATTTTCGTTGCTAACTGCATTACCAGTATCAGTTCCAACAGTATTAGGAATACCATGTCCTACTAACTCATGACCTAGAATATCTGCTGGTTTATCATGTAAGCGCTTTCCTTTCACATCCTTGACCTTTCCATTCTTATGACCAGATATAATAATAAGCTGATCTTTCCCAACTTCTCCTAGAGTACCCCCCCCTCCAAACTTCTTATCAACATCATATTTGACGCCATTAATAATAACCGTTTGCTGAATTTTTATTGTAATTGTATGTGTCTGATCATCAATTGCTTCAATTAATCTATCAGCATAATACTTAGAATACCCTTCTGAGCCATCTCTATTATTGACAGATAACTCACTTTTTTTATTAATTTCAAAAGTGCCTTCAGCTCTACTATTTATCATTTCAGCAACAGCTTTCTGATCTTTATTATTAGGAACTACAATCTTTCTTCCATCTGAATCAATAAACCTAATCGGATTTCCCGCACAATATGCATACGGTGAAACAGAATAATATTTCTCTGCCAAAGGATCAATCACTCCCCATCTACCAATAGCAGCATCAAGATGTCGAGCACCATAATCATACAAATCCAAACCATGCATCCGATCTAATTCCTTGCCATTATACTTGTATCTGTTATCAGAATTATCAATTCCTTCACCAAAAGTCATTCCGAACGGATAGTAGTGATTGGTTTGCTCAACCGTTCCACTTTGATTGAACACTACACGGTTGTTTCCCTGATGATCCTGAATATAATAATGATAAGTAGGTTTTGTACCACTCATTGTTATATACCCATCGTCAACAAGTATTCTACTGAGAACTCCGTTTTCATAGATCACATTGCCGCAATAATCAGTCTGAGTGCTCACCGCTATTTTATCAGTGGGTACAGGAAGAGTGCTTCCCATGGGTACCAATAAGTTCTCGGTGGTGGTTACTTGCTTTACTCTTCGTTTCACTCCGGCTGCATCATAAAGATATGCCGTGGTATGTCCTTCAGTAAATTGCAGCGTGTTCGGCAAACATACATAAAAATACTTAATTTTTACGCGCGTCTGATAAAAAAGGCCACTCCTTTCGTTCATTATGTATCCTACTACGGTTTCCCTAAAAGATATCTATTTATGTTAAACCAAAAATAAATATTATGAAGAAAGTATGTGGCCTTGATATACACAAAGATAGTGTCTTTATGTGTATATTATTTGAAAATGGAGAAAAAATTGAAGAAAAATTTGGAGTTTTAACTCCGGAACTGGATCGTTTACGCGAAACTCTGATTAATCAAGGAGTGGGTGTTATAGCAATGGAGAGCACCAGTATTTACTGGATGCCAATCTGGCGGATACTTTGTTCTGATTTTGAACTAAAACTTGTCAACCCATATTTTATTAAACAATTACCTGGACGGAAAAGTGATATACGGGATGCTCACTGGATTGCTCTTGTTTTGATGAAAGATTTAATTAAAGGCAGTTTTGTCCCCGATCGTACTGTTCAGGAATTACGTTTGTTAGGAAGAAGAATATTTTATCTGAACCGAAACCTTCAACGCTCCCAACAAAATATAGATTTGATTCTGCAGCGATCCAATATACGTATCAGCAACTATGTTTCGGATCTTTTCGGAAAATGTATGCAATCCGTACTTCAGGCTCTTGTTCAGGGGGAAGAATCTCCGCAGAGGCTCTGTTCGCTCTTGCATAAAATGACCATTAACAAGCACGGGACTCAAACCCTTCAGGATGCTCTGAGCGGAGCCATGTCAGAAACCGAAAGGATGTTACTTTCACAAAGTCTGGAAGAAACCATATCTTACATGAAGGATGTAGAATCCTGCAAGAAAATGATGGAAGAGATTTGCAGGGAATACTATCAGACTGAAATGGAGCACTTGCAAACCATCCCGGGAGTTCAAAAACACTCTGCGATGATTATTCTTGCAGAAATAGGTGCGGATATGAAAATGTTCCTGACTGCTTCTGCCTTGGTGGGATGGGCAGGACTTAAACCGCGAAATGATGAAAGTGCGGGGAAAATCAAAGGAAGAAAAATATTGCATGGAAACAAATATCTAAGAATGATACTTATTCAGTGTGCATGGGCTGCAGGGAGGACAAAAGGTAGTTTATTTGAGAAAAGGTTCAACTATTTATCTAGAAGGATGAATAAAAACAAGGCACTGATTGCTAATGCCAGGAAAATTCTTGTATATATTTGGAATATACTGGACAAGAATCAACCCTATCTCCCTAAAGCGGCATAGCATAGCCGATACTGAATAACAGGAGACAGATAAAGACCCGTAAATTTGTGGTAGCATCAACTCCGTTTTGGCAAACTGGTACGAAAAACTGCACTCCTGAAAAGAATATGCGTCTGGGAAATAAAGCCCGAAGAGGAAATTATTTGACTATCTCTAAACGAAGAGATGGAAGGGAGAGCACGCGACCTTTTTTAGAGGAAATTTAATATATTGTATTGAATTTTTGCTATCTTCTTGTGAGAATCTCTTGTTAAGGGTTCGCCTCTATTTAATCACTTCACTCCCATAAGTTAATCCAGACTCTTCTTCCAAATAACGCAAAATATACTTGAGATATTTCAGGCTTTCTGTTCTTGACAAACTCAAAAGCTTAATACATTCCATATAATCTTGCAAAACACCTTCAAAATCAAAAGCGCCAACACTCTTAAAAATAAATATTTTACCATTTTTGAAGATAAAAATACATCTAGGGAAATGAGCACCTTGACCTTTAAAAGAATATAAACCATTTTTAAAGATAAAATCTTTTCGGTTTATTAGATTCCATACATTTTTACCAGCATTAACACTATCACAACCAGTAATTGATTTATATGCATTTTCAAGTCTGATACTTATGCTATCAGGGACATCAACCATTTGAAATGGATTATGTTTCTGAGAAACTGTAGCACCAGAGCTCACTAAAACAAATAATAGAATTATCGAAAATATGTATTTACTCTTCTTCATAATATTATTTTTCTACCAGCAAATAAAGAACTATTTCACCCAAAAGATTTCACATCAATACATTTTCGGATGATTATAGCCTGAATATTTACAAATCATTTGAACTAATGTATCATTATCCATCATAGCAACGCTATCCAAAGTATTATAATGTTCACCTAATAGAAAAACAGAGGAATGTCCATCAGCAAAGTGTATTATACATTGCATATAAGGCTTAAACTCACTTGGAATTGTTCCTGGTTTCATTGGTTTGAGGTTACTTACCAAACATATTATGGAATCACAAACTTTTTCATTAGTAATAGAGCTTTCTACTAAAAACTCTGGATGTACCCCATTTATAACTTCGTCCCATTTAGGTCCAGCAACAGTTTCAATAGCATAATTTTGATATTTAATATCTATTCTTGTTGTGCTCTTATTCTTATTCTGACAGCCTAGGCAGACAAATATCAAAAAACAAATGACGATTCTGATATATTTCATAATATAATCATTTATAATTAACAATAATATTTGGATTAAGTAACCATTTTTACTTTGTGTGCGTAACTTTAAGTATCTTCCCATCCTTTTTGCGAATTAATATATAAGGCCCTCCACCCAAAGATACTGTTACAACATTGTTTTCTTCTTTGACAGAAGATTTAAATTCTCTTGTCACAAACCATGCTGTATCTCCAATTAAGACAACAGCATAATTTTTAAAATCATTGTTTTTATCTTCTTCACCATAGATAGGATACCATATAGCTTTCGCTATCTTCACAGCAGTTTCTTTATTAGGTACAAAGCCACTATCAGGAGTGAAAGACTCCTCTGAATCAAGAATTACCTTAATATATTCTTTACCCGCTGCCACAATAGTATCTCGATTTTCTTTATTTAAAGAATAATTATTCTGCATAACATTTTCTTTCTTACAACTTAATGCTAATGTTGTAAACAAAACTAAACAAATAACAGTTTTCTCATTTCACTCCATTTTTATAAGACATTATTAAATTATCAGAATAGGTATAGGAAATAATCCATCTCATATCCTCCCAAGTGACCAGTTGCTTTGCTTTATTAACACCCTACATACATATATCATACTCAAAATCAAGTTTCTCTGAACACTTAAGAAAGCAAAATACTTTTATTTCTTAATAGCTAAAAATCTTTTCCAGAAATGAAAGCTCCATCTATATAAAAATAGTAAACAATAGGTCCTCCACAAGTAGTAAGGTCTCGGAAATCAAAAGGTTTAGCCGTATAATAGAATTTCCGTTGTTTATTTGTTTTTAAAAATATTCCATCAAACAAAGGTCCTGATAATACAAATAACTTATTTTTATATATTAAATATCCCCAATATCCATTCACTTTTTGGATTGTATTCCAATCTTCACCAGCATCCATATTAAAAGAATTATAAAACGCACCTTTATATCGCACTTTACCAAACCAAATATATACGAATGGAGCGTTTTTCACTCTTTCATGACTAACTACTGTATCTAATATTTTCTCAAAATCTCTATTGGAAATTTTATATTCATTAAGCTTATCATACTGTGTTGAAGGCTTCTGAGCGCTTAAAGATATGCATATAAACATACCTAAGAACAAGTATAGTATTCTAACACTATTTTTCATAAATCACTTATATAAAATGTTTAATATTTCAGCAAAAACAAGTTAAGGTCAAGCCATATTATTAATTAAATAGAAATCCACTCTTATCATAAATCCCTTTTTGTTCAATACTTCTCCGGTTTTTCTCAATACAATAATATCCCTATTGCTTGACCATCATTCCTTTTTATATTTCTTTTCAACTCATTAAAATAGAATGAATTACCACTATTCCTTTTTCTAAATAATTCTATTTCAGAGATCGTTTTATTCATTGTCTGTATTTTTGTTTTATAAAAAAACATTTCTGATAACACAAAATCAATATTAGGGGATTGTTTTATAATATTCATATCTGCTTGTCTTAAAATTGACTCAACGGCTTGCTGATTATCATCTAAATAACGTTGAAAAATTGATATCAAAATTTTATAACATTCTCTTTGCTTCACTTTATTTTTATTAATCTCAGCCTCTTTTGCTTTAATTTTAAATTCAAGAACCTTTTTAAAGGAGTGAAATGGGTAAATAGAATCCGGAATAGCATCCAATATATTTAATGCTGCAGAAAAATCTTTTTTTAGAAAATACACATGAGCTTCATCATTTAAAATTACATTTCTATATTTCGAAGATTTATTCTCAACCCCTTTAAGAATCACTAATGCACTGTCCAAATATATTGGATTTTTCTCAAAATAGAAATTATTAATATAGCTTAAGGACTTAGAGATTTGTTTTCCGCAATCTTCATCTATTTGTTTGTTTATAGTAGAATCGTTACTATGACAAGCTGAGATTGAGATTGAGATTGAAGCTAATATTACAAATATCAAACCCACTTTTTTATTTTTCATTTACATCAATTTATTTAACTGAATTCCAGGCACGATACGCATAGGATGATATATTCGGGTACTTCTCAGCCAATGAATAATCATCCACATCGACCAATAACAGCATCATAATGCCATGCTCCATAATCAAACAAATCCAACCCATGCATACGATCAAGCTCCTTACCATTGTACTTATACCTGTTATCAGAATTATCAATACCTTCACCGAAAGTCATTCCGTAGGGATAATAATGATTGGTTTGCTCAACCATTCCACTTTAATTGAAAACTACACGGTTATCTCCCTGGTCCAACAAACACTAAACTTTAAAGATAAAATAATGGTATTTCAACCCGACAAAACAAACTACTCTGAATAGGGAATATTACCAGAAACGTTAGCGAGCAATTATCAATCTTTTGTATATTCTTATCGATTTAGATGGATCTGAGCCATTTATGGTCAGCCCAATTGTATTATCGTCAATAAATTTCACCTTAAACTCTTGATTTGTCTTCTGTTCATATAAAGCGAATAACTCTTTTCCGATTTTATTTTCAGTCAGTTTGAATTCATAGTTTGAAATTCTACTAATCTCTGGAATCCATACTTCATTTGAGTCAGAAAATAGCTTTACGTATTTGTTATCATTAAGTTTATGGATTCGACCAATTAGTCTATTTTTTTCCCTTTGAATTTGTATTTGAGTTCCATCCATTATTGACGTTCCTTTAATCTCCCAAATGCCAATAAATTTGTCCTCAGGTACTTCCTTCATTTTTTCAGAACAGCTAAATAAAAATAGTGATACTAATAATAATGCCAGGCCTGTTTTCGTGATTTGTCTCATATTTTGTTTTTATTAAATTTACGGTAGCATAATAAAGATAATCCATGATTTGATTTCAATAAACTGCAACGCACTCGACAAATTTAATAAATTGTATTGAATATTTATTATTATTTTATGATTTAAATAAAGCTATAATGCTTTAATTTTGTATGATATATAGGTCTAACTTTAAATAGGAAAAACATAATATCCTGTTTATAAGCTGTTTAAAAAATAACATTTACCAATTAGGTGGTAGAGGTGGCAGCAAAAAAGTCTTTTTTATCTTTCCAGAAATAAACATTTGAAAAATCCGCAAATTGCGGAATTCTCAGATTTTATTTCTCAGAACGAAAAAAGAACGATTTATCTACACCATATGCACCACCACAAAATATATCACATTGATAATCAACATTATAAAAAACTATAAAATGCATTTTAATAGACTCTAAAAGATATTAGCCATAAGCCGCAATCTGATTAATGAATATAAAAGGGGATACTAACCGTTTATAAAGAAGAAGTTGCAAAAAACATGTACATGTTTGCTCCCAAAAATGTACAAGATTGGAGTCAAACATGTACATGTTTGGGAAAAGACAACCTTTTGTTTTTACTAATTCCCGGTCAGTGAGATACTAATTTATGCTTTGAGAATCTTAAACTGACGAAAACATTCATACAAATAATTAATTATACGTATATTTGTGTTTCAAAAAGCTAAAATTAATGAATACAGATTATCTTTTATCTGAAGCAGTGGGCTTGCTAAAATCACTGATAAGTATCTCTTCTTTCAGCAGAGAAGAGGAAGCAGCCGCTGATTATCTTCAGAATTACATAGAATCTATAGGAATTGAGACACGGAGAAAGGGGAATAATATTATTTGTGTGGCTCCAATGTTCGATCTTAAAAAGCCTACAATCTTACTGAATTCGCATATCGATACGGTGAAACCGGTGAACGGATGGCGGAAAGATCCCTTTTCACCGACTGAGGAGAACGGAAAACTATACGGATTGGGAAGTAATGACGCGGGGGCAAGTCTGGTTACTCTCTTTCAGGTGTATCAGGAACTGTCTAAAACGGAACAAAGCTACAACCTGATTTTTCTGGCTTCCTGTGAAGAGGAGGTTTCCGGAAAAGGGGGAATAGAGAGTGTACTCTCCGAACTTCCGCCTATCACCTTGGGAATTGTAGGGGAACCTACAGAAATGCACCCTGCCATCGCAGAAAAGGGGCTAATGGTTCTGGATGTGGTGAGTTATGGTAAAGCAGGACATGCTGCACGCAACGAAGGTGTAAATGCCATATACAAGGCATTGGATGATATCAACTGGTTCAAGAACTTTAAGTTTGAGAAGGAATCTTCTCTGCTGGGTCCGGTAAAGATGAGTGTTACTCAGATAAATGCCGGCACACAACACAATGTGATTCCCGACAGATGCTCCTTTGTGGTAGATATTCGCAGCAACGAGCTTTATTCCAATGAAGAGATCTTTGCTGCCATTAAAAAGAATGTAAAAAGCGAGGTGAAAGCACGCTCCTTCCGCCTGAATTCATCACGGATAGCAGAAGATCATCCTTTCATTAAACGTGCCGTTAAAATGGGAAGAAATACTTTCGGATCACCCACTCTTTCAGATCAGGCACTGATGCCTTTCCCAAGCGTAAAGATAGGGCCAGGTAAATCATCGCGCTCGCATACTGCCGACGAATATATTATGATAAGTGAGATAGAAGAAGCCATTGAAATCTATCTGAAATTACTTGACGGACTCACAATCTAAAAGATATGACTGCCAAAGAACAATACAGGGAGCTATGCAAGGAAGAAAATAATATTCCTCTTTTCTGCCAGGACTGGTGGATGGATGCTGTATGTTTTAATGAATGGGACGTTTTTCTAGCCGATGAAAAGGGAGAAATTGTTGGGGCTTTACCGTATCATCAGAGAAAGAAGATAGGATTTAATTGTGTTCTTCAACCTCAACTAACCCAATATAACGGGATATGGATTAAGCGGAAACAGTTTAACACGGACCATGAACGTTTATCCTATGAAAAAAGGATATTCAATAAGCTGATTAAACAACTGGAACAGTTAAAATTATCCTTTTACCAACAATGCTTTCACATGAGCATTACCAACTGGCTCCCATTTTATTGGCAAGGATACAAACAAACCACACGATACACGTACCTGATTAATAACATAGACAACACGGAAAAGGTGTTCAGCCGGTTTAGCCCTGCCAAGCAGAGGCAAATAAGAAAATGCGAAAACAAACTGCATCTGTCTCTTGAAATGAGGCCCGACGAGTTCTACAGCCATCACAAACAATCACTGAAAGAGCGTGGTGAGGAGATCAGTTATTCCTATGAGCTCTTTCTGCGTATCTATAAAACCACTCAAAGCAACAATGCCGGACAGCTATTTGCCGTTAAGGATGATAACGGGGAAGTACATGCGTGCCTTTTCGTAGTATGGGACAAGGCTTCCGCTTATACCTTGTTATACTCTATATCGCCCCAATATGCCTCTTCAGGAGCATCTACGCTGGTGATATGGGAAGCTATCAGGTTCCTGGTTCACAAGACCCGCTGTTTCGATTTTGAGGGAAGTATGGTGGAAGGGATTGAGAACTCGTACCGACAGTTTGGCACAATACAGAAGCCCTATTTCCTGATTGAGAAATACTATTCGGCATTATTTAAGCTTCTTTTCTCTATTCATAAGAGACTTGGTTGAAGTACGCTTTTATAAATGGAAATAAGATTCTCCGTCACTACATCCGGACCGGCCAATGAAGCTGCATGAGCAGAGATTGCTTTTGCATTGAACCAGTCACGATTGGCAATCATTTCCAGCATGGCACTGGCCAAAGCATTGACATCCTCAACCGGCACACGATATCCTTCATTGGATGAAACCACTGCTTCGGGTACCACTTCAGTACATACAACCGGCAGTCCTGTGCTTATAGCCTCAAGTATCGCAATGGGTTGTGCTTCTACCCTGCTGGACATCACAAAAGCATCGGCACCTTTCAACTCATCAAGCACACCATCCGGTTCCAGCCAACCGGTAAAAAAGATTTTATCTTTGTTTCTGCAGCGAGATAAGATCTCCTGAAAGGCTTTCTGCTCAAAGTTCTCGCCTACCATACGCAGGCTGACATTCTTCACCTTCTCACAAACCAAATCAAATGCAGGAAGAAGAATATCATATCCCTTCACTTCATAAAATCCATTCACCGTGACAAAAGTGAAGTTTTCTTTCGGTTCACGAGACAGGTAATGAAAGAAGGCTGTATCGAGAATGTTGGATATTACTTTGATGGGAACTTCTGTTGCAAGAAACTCCTTAATCTTGGGTATCTGCTGTTCGGAAACAGGAATGATATACGATGAATTGGAGAATCCCTTCTCTAAAAACGGAGTATAGCCAGGTAAAAAAGATTCTTTAGCCAGAGAAGAACGCATCCCAAAAATGCCCCGATGCTCGGTAATTACGTAAGGGATATGGTACTTTTCCTTAATTTGGTAAGCCGCATAACCACCCCAGGTACAACTGTGCACATGAATCAAATCGGGTTTGCCATATTTTTCAACGTATTCATCGAACAATTTAACGGTACGCTGGCACCATCTCACAAGGTTTGCTTTATTCTGTTTAGGCAATCTGCGGTAATAATAGCGGTAAGTAAGTATTCCATCTTCTACCGACTCAAAGGATTTCCAGGGAGCTGTCAGTGCTTTTAGCTTATACTTCTTCCAGGGCAACATTACGTTAGCCAGAATATGAACCTCAATACCTCTCTTTTTGAGAAAAATTGCCTGATCCTTGCAGAACTGTCCTCCCTCCGGAAGATACCAGGAAGGAATCTGCAGGATTCTTATATTTTGGGATAAATCACTCATCTTTTTAAATACTTTTCATAGAAAACAATTAAAGATAACTTAAAGTCAAAACGCAATGCCATATAGGCGAGCGCATAAAGTGGGAATTTTGCCGACAAACATAGTCTTCTGTATTTAGCTCCGGTCATTAAAGGAAGCTCTCTCATGCCATCTGTCAGTCTTTTAAGCTGTTCCTTACTCTCACAATCAGTGCTATCTGTTCTGAACAGAAATATAAGAAACTTGTATATATGATAATTCAACAGGGACTGTTTAAGCTTATCTGAGGCCTGGAATTTACCGAGAATAAGGTTTGTAGCTTCAACCGAAGTAATCCGGTCTTCCAGCATTTCATCCTTGTTATTCTTCATACTAAAGGAAATGGAATTACGGTTTGTACAGTAAACATAAAAAGTCCTTGGAAATAGATAGATTGTTTCTGCCTTTAATAGTATTTCAGTATTGAAAAGAAAATCATCTCCCCAGCTTATTTCAAAATTGTGGAACAATAAGTTGGACAGTAAACTGTGTTTTACCATTTTACAAACTGATGTTCCACTAAATATATCCTGAATGAAACTCTTATCCTCTGTAAAGAATCCTTCTTTGCTGAAATGTTTCTTTTCAAGTAGCTTACCTGAATCCTCAACAACATAATCGTAAACAATCACGTCTGCATTCGTTTCAACAGATTTCTGATAAAGAGAACTCAATGTGCCCGGCTGTAGCCAGTCATCAGAATCAACTTGTATGATATAGTTGCCCGAAGCGGCACAAATAGCCAAAGAACGGGCTACCGATATTTTTTCCCTTTCAGCTAGCTGCAGAACCTTAAGCCGCGGCTCTGCCAACTGATACTCCTTCAAGACTGACAAACTATTGTCCGTAGATGCATCGTCAGTACAGATCACTTCAAATGTTCCTTCAAGCTCCTGAGAAAAAAGAGAGTCCAGACATCTTTTCAGGTAAAGCTCAACATTGTAAACCGGTATACATACTGAAATATCCATTTTCTGATCTATTTAGATGAAAAGAGAGATTTTCCATAATCCAGAAGTTCCTCCTTTTGTTCCTTCTTTAAAACAAGGATAAACGAAAGAACCAGCGCAACAGCAACAACTAAAGCTATTGCCATGCAAAGTTGAAAGAGTTTATTTACAGGTATTAGCTGTTCATATGCTAAAGCGATAAAAACGGTCAGAATTAGCACTGCTGAAATCTTAAAGAAATTAGTTATCAGAGCCCGTTTTTCAGAAAAATCGTATAATTTTGAAAAACAGTAAGAACATAGTACATAACTTTGCAAGATAACAAATACAGAAGAGACAATCAGCATATAAAAGATATACCGTTCATCTCCACCGGACAGTATACAAAGCAGTACTGAAATAATCAGATTAAGGGCACCAATCGCCAAAGTGAGAAATGCCGGAACCTTGAGGTAATTCCAAGCCCGGTAAACTGACGCAAAGACGCCTGCAGCTGCATAAAAAGGAATAACATAAAGTTTAAGTATCATCCATGGGAAGTAGTTTACATAACCATGCCCAATCCAAAGATTTAGGATCGGTTTACAAAAACCTATAATCGCCCCAATAAGTAAGGCTGCCAATAGTCCCACATATAAGGAACTATCGATAGTCATTTTTTTAACGGTATCATGTTCTCCCCTGGAATAGGCTATTAATATCAGCGGACCAAATAAAGAAGAAATGACTCCAATGGCAGTCATCACGTAATTCCCGAAATCAGAAACTGCACCCAGGATACCTGATTCGCGGACTGACCAGAACTTATTGACCACAATATTATCAATTCTATACAGCCCGGTATCTCCTATTTGCTGAACAATAACAAAGATTGTCATGGAAAGAACTGCATAAAGAGCAGGCTTATTAAAATGTTTTGCAGAAACAACTATTTTGTTGTGCACCGTGCGCCGGTACATCAGGTAGCTCATAAAAAGAATTGAAAGTTCAGTAAGGAAAAGTACAAGACCAATGAAACTTACATCTTTATTGATCAGTTCAAAGAAACCAATTGTAAGCACCACTTTCATTGCCGAACGAACTATCTTGACAATGTTCATTAGATCGATTCTGTTCAGGGCATATAAAGTTATATTCAACAAACTAGAATATAACGACATGATAAAACCAATAATAGTAAACGAAAAGAGCCATTTGGCAGAAGAAACTAAATTTACCGGAATATTAAAAACATAATCTATATGTGTAATAAACCAAACGGAAAAAGGAAGCATCAGAATTCCGATAAAGGTAATTATCAGAAAACTGCTGCTAAGATATTTGGAAGCTTCTTCATATTTCTCCTGCTGCAAACTAACAGAATAAAAACGTGTCAGTGAACCGGTCAATGAAGTAGTAACCACACTTATATACTGATTAACGATAAAGGCCAGCGGAACTACCCCATACGCTGCAATTCCGATACATCTAATCAAGTAAGGAGTATAAAACAGACCCACAAAGATGCCAATCAATAAATTGGCAACATTGGATATAAAGTTTTTATTTACCTGATTATTTAAGCCCATTTAAATCATTACAAGTTAAAATTTAAATCACCCGCTTTTATCGGTTAATCCACGCCTCCGGATTTAGTTTTGAGGTTTCCTTACGCAACTGGAAATGCAATATGGTTCGGTTTCCATCCGAAGGATCAGAGTAAACTCTTCCGATTGTCTGCCGGGTGCTAACCTTCTGACCTTTGCTCACTGAGGCAGATGAGAGGTTGCAATATACAGAAATATAACTTCCGTGGCGAATGATTATATTCACCAATCCATTTACCTGAAAGACAACAGCCACTTCTCCATCGAAGATAGCCCGTGCCTGTGCTCCGGGTTGTCCTTGAATATCGATTCCTTTGTTATCCAATTTAACGTTTTTCATTCCCTCTACCGCATATTCACCATAATGGCTGACAATAAGATGTGACCCGGTTATTGGCGACGGTAATGAGCCTCTGTTTCGTTCAAAGTTACCGGAAAGTTGCCTGTCAGAAGAATCCATTGAATAAACAGGTTCGGGAGCTGTTTTAGTTTTTTTCTTAACCTCTGCTCTCTCAGTTTTTTCTACTTTTTCAACTCTTTCAGTTTTTTCAGCCTTCGCTGTCCGATCACCCTTTTCTGTTTTATTGGCTCTCTCTGCTGCTGCAGCTTTACGACGGGCTGCCTCTTCAGCTTCAGCCTTTCGGCGGGCTGTTTCAGCTGCTTCGGCTTTACGGCGGGATGCTTCAGCTGCCGCTGCTTCCCGACGTGCCTTTTCAGCAGCACGTTTACGTACTTTTTCTATTTCAATATTGATTAAACGATCAATTTGCGCATTCAATTGATTGGCTTCCCGTCGATGCTTTGCAATCTCTGACTGCAAGCCTTTTTGTTTTTTCTGCAAACCGGAAACCAGCATTTTCTTTTCCTGCTCCTGCAATTCAAGTTTTTCTTTTTCTTTTTCGCGCTCAGAAAGCAAACTTTCTTTGGCTGTTTTCACCTCTTCCATCTCATTCTTCTTCCGTCCTATCTGCGCCTGTCTTTTAAGAATCGCCTCGCCCTGTATGCGTTGATAAGTAGCATACTCTTTTACGTAACGAAGACGACGGTAGGTCTGGCTCAAAGATTTTGCAGAAAAAATAAACATTAGCTTCTCTTCAACGGATTTATTTTTATATAAATACTTTACGGAAGATTCATATTTCTTCTTCTTATCGAGCAAATCAAGTTCAAGAATCCGCAATTGCTGAGAAAGGGATGTTACTTCCTGATCAATAGTCTGCACATCGTTTCCAATCACTACAATGTATTTTTTTCTTTCTTCTATCTGTCCGGTTAGGGTATTCAGACCTCGTAGCTGACTACCCACATCTTTCTTTGTAGATTTAAGAAGAGATTCCTTTTTCGTTATTTCTTTCTGTAGAAAACCACGCTTGTTCTGAAGTTCCTTGATCTTTCTGTTTGTCTGGGCAGAAAAACCCGTTGCTATCAGGATGCTAATTAATAAAAACAAGAAACGTTTCATAATCCTAATAACACTTTTAATAGTTCATTAAAATCCATTTTTTTATATTTTGCCGATACTCTTGTAGGATATTCCCAATCTCCGTTTTCAGTTAATTTGGAAAGATCAATTTCAGCAGAAAAGGGCTTTTTCCCGCCTTCGAGAGAGATGTCCATACGAGCGGGAAAACTTTTGGATGCAAATGGTTGGAAATCGGCATATTTCCAGTTCAACTGATAAGGAGCTGTCAGTGTAGAGATAGAACTTTGAAGCAACTGTCCCGTATTTGGAGTAGCAGAAAAACTATATAAGAAATCCTTTGATTTTTTCTTTATTTCCATTGTTTTATTATCGGTACTTGAATGAACAGCAAATTCGGAAAGGAGTTTATTATTAAGTTCCTTGTTACCAGGCAAGAAAAGCGCATTGGTAAAAAGAGCCTGCAACGTATAAAAGTCCATGTCTGTATTGGCCATTGCCGTTAATTCAGAAATAGGTTCTTCCACATACTGTTTATTCATCCGATCAATAATCAGAACTTTTGTCGGGGTAAATTCTATTCTTCCTACCTCAATTCCAAGCAAAGGAACAATTGACATCTGAATAACTTCATTCTTCTTCATGCGAAGTGTGCCATTGACAGAGAAATCTTTCCCATTGGAATTAATCGTTAATTTCATCTTTGAAGAAAAGCTGGTTATCGAAGGAGTATTACCAGCTACATTTCCCAGATAGGTTAAATCCTGAGTGATTACAGCACTAGCCGGCTTGCTCACGTTCTGTACTGATTTACATGCAGACAACAGCAAAACTAAAAAAATTAAGCTAAATCCAGGTACTGACACCTTATTACGGCAGCAGATTAAAATACTATTTCTCATTCTGCAATATATTTCTTTTGTTCTATCTTTTTCTTTAATATCTCTGACTTATTTCCCATTTCTCGGGACTTAATCCAGTATTTAACCGCATCTTCCCTGGCTCCGTTCATAAAGTAAATATCTCCGCAATGCTCTGTTACCACATCACTCTTATCGCCGCCTTTCTTCATTGCATCGTCAATATAAATCTTTGCTTCAGTATATTTGCCTTTTTCAAAAAGGATCCAGGCGTAAGTATCCAGATAAGTAGCATTATCAGGTTCCACCTTTATCGTCTTATAGCTCATCTCCTCAGCTTTATCCAGGTTCTTTTTCTCTACAGAAAGGTAGTAAGCGTAATTATTAAGCGCCCCTGCGTTATTTGCATTATAAACCAGCGACGAATCATACGCTGCATAAGCCAATGCATCTTGTTTTTTTGTGTGATAGATATCTCCCATCATGCTGTAAAAGTCGGAAACAATCTTTTTATCACTATTTTCATTTACATGAGCTATGCCTTTCCGGAAAACAGTAAATGCATCGTCTACCCGCTCCGCCTGATAGTAAGAAAGTCCCAGATAGAAGTAAAACTCGAGGGCTTCGGGAGAAATTTCAATAGCCGGTTCACAGATTTTTATCGCTTCCTGATAATCATTCCTTTTAATTGCATAGCTCAGCAATTGCAAACGGGCAGCAACATTCTCAGGATCGAGCTCAATAATCTGATTTAAGACTGGAACCGATTCTTTTTCCATTCCCTTAGCTATAAGATATTGAACATACAACATGGATATCTGTGCGTCTTCCTGTTCACCTTCCGTCATCTTCTTAAAAAGAGGGATAATACGGGTACTGTCTTTCCCTGTTTGCTGTGAATGAGCAATCATCTGGCGCATAATATCCACCTTTATGTCGTTTTCAACTTTCTTATTAAGCAACACCGAATCAATTTGCTGCTCATACAGTTCGTTTTGCCCCGTCTGTTCGTAATAATTTGCCATAGAGACAAGGGCCTGTGGGTTCCCAGGCTCAATAGTCAGAATTTTCTGATAAGTGGCATATGCTTCCTTCGGTTTCCCGTTATTTAAATAGACATCTCCCAAAATACACAAGTAACGCATATCGTTAGGATATTCTCTGGCAAGACTTTCTATCTCATTAAATGCTTTTTTATTATCCTCCATCGTAAGGTATATACGAAACTTCTCCATGCTGAGTTGCTCTGTTTTCCCATTATGAAGTTCTAAACGATCAAGAGTCTGAATCTCTTTACCATAATTCTTTGATTGATTATATAACTCTATCAAGGCCATAAGTGGTTCCTGCCGATCAGAGAACTGATTGGACATTCTTTCAAAAGCTTCAATGGCCTTTGCTGTATCTCCCTGTTGCTGATAGCGTGATCCCAGACTCTGGTTATACCAATAATTATCAGGTGCATTCTCTACCGCCTTTTCCATGCAGGCAAACCCTTTTTCCGGTTGTTTCAAAAAGAAATAGTATTGTGAGATTTCAGACAAGGAAGAAGCTGCATTGGGATCAATAGACAAACAATGCTGATAGAGCTCAAAAGCCGCATCAAACTCACCTTTTGCCTTCAGCCGGGTTGCTTCCAGAAAAAAGTAATCGTACTTTCTTTGTAAATCAGGAGATAGTTGAGTTGCAACGGTTACTGCAGCCGGCGCCGGAACCGGAACCTGCTGTACTGTTTTATTTGATGATCCACAGGAAGAAAACAGCAGTAAAGCGGTTAGCGCTCCTATGTGAAAAGGATTTAAACCTCCGAATACCGGCTTTAAACTGTTATTTTGAGAAGTACTCAATAATGCAACCATATCTATATTCTAATAATTAACGTAAAACTTACTTTTGCAATTTGTCGTGCCAGTAAATTATTAACCTGACAATCTTTACTTCTTTCCTGTATGTCCAAATCCTCCGGCACCACGTTCTGTTTCGTCCAGCACTTCCACTTGTTCCCATTGTGCCTGTTCATGACGTGCAATAACCATTTGCGCCACACGTTCACCATCTTCTATCACAAATTCTTCAGCAGACAGATTGACCAGGATTATACAGATCTCTCCTCTATAATCAGCATCAATAGTGCCCGGAGAATTGAGTACGGTAATACCCTTCTTGATGGCCAATCCGCTACGAGGTCGAATCTGAGCCTCATATCCATCGGGCAGTGCAATGTAAAGTCCGGTGGGAACAAGACAACGTGCAAGAGGTTTTAACGTGATGGGTTCTGATATATTGGCACGAATATCCATCCCAGCGGACAATTCTGTTTCGTAGGCAGGAAGTTGGTGCTTTGACTTATTTATAATCTGAATTTTCATATCGTTACTTGTGATTGATCAATGAATTATCTGCTATTAACATATATATTAAAATGTAGTTTTTTATGCCGAGAACTACAAAAAACGGAACTTTTAACCTAATTAGTTACACTAAAATGAAATTTGGTTTCATTTTAGTGTAACTAATCTGCGAAAATACGTATTTCGTATCAATTAACTGCTTTATTAAAGGCTTTTTTATACTTTTGCAGGTAAATAAACAGTATAAAAGAAATGAACTGGAGAGATTTAATTTCAGCTAAGCGTTTTGGGATGGAAGAATTTCATCAGGTTCGAGAAGAAAACCGTTCCGAATTTCAACGTGATTATGATCGATTGGTATTTTCGGCTCCTTTCCGACGCCTGCAAAACAAGACACAGGTATTTCCACTGCCAGGAAGTATCTTTGTTCACAACCGACTGACACACAGCCTGGAAGTTTCATGCGTGGGCCGTTCGCTGGGAAATGATGTGGCAAAAGGGCTTCTTTCCAAACATCCGGAGTTGCAGAACTCATTTCTTTCTGAAATTGGCGCCATTGTTTCTGCAGCCTGTATGGCACACGACCTTGGCAATCCTCCCTTTGGACATTCAGGAGAAAAGGCCATTTCAACGTACTTTTCAGAAGGAAACGGGATACATCTGAAAGATGATCTGGAGGCTGATGAATGGGAAGATATTATTCACTTTGAAGGAAATGCCAATGCTTTCCGATTGCTGACTCATCAGTTTGAAGGAAGACGGAAAGGCGGGTTTGCCATGACCTATTCCACGTTGGCTTCTATCGTAAAATATCCCTTTTCATCGCTTTTGGCAGGAAAGAAATCCAAATTCGGTTTCTTCATAACCGAGAAAGAAGATTTTAAACGAATAGCCACAGAGCTTGGAATGATATGCGTAAACGAAAATCCTCTTCAGTTTGCCCGCCATCCATTGGTTTATCTGGTAGAAGCAGCGGATGATATTTGCTACCAGATGATGGACATTGAGGATGCTCATAAACTTAAAATACTAACTACCGAGGAAACAAAAGAACTACTTATAGGGTATTTTGGAGAAAGCCGTCGGACTCATATCAATGAAACGATGAAGATTGTCAGCGACACCAACGAACAGATTGCTTATCTAAGATCTTCAGTAATTGGTTTGCTGATCAAAGAGTGCACCCATGTATTTATTGAAAATGAAGAGGCAATCCTGGCCGGAACTTTTGAAGGGAGCCTTATAAAGAATATTTCCGAACAGCCAAGAGAAGCATACAAACATTGTGAAGCTGTCTCACTAAAAAAGATCTACCATTCGGGAGATGTTCTGGATATAGAGCTGGCCGGATTTCATGTGATAAGTACATTGATTGATCTGTTGATCGATGCAGTATGTTCGCCGGAAAAAGCTTATTCACAACTTCTGATAAACCGGATGTCAAGCCAGTATAATGTAAATGCACCGACACTTTACGGCAAGATACAAGCGGTGCTTGATTATATATCGGGCATGACGGATGTCTATGCACTCGATCTTTATCGTAAAATAAAAGGGAACAGCCTACCTGCAGTATAAATTACTGCTGATAGGCTGCTGACTTTATATCTATATAGAATCTCGGCTTTCTATCTGTCCCGCCAATTGTGAGAACCTTAAAGGAACATATTCCAGCGTCACAACAGAGGGGTCCAGATCCAGTATCTGAGTATCAGATGTAGAGTATTTCTTAATCAGATAGTACAGAAATAAAAGTGTTCTCTTTATAGCAGGCAAATCTAAATTTCGTGCAATTCTTTCTACAACAACAAATCTAAAATCACCTTCAATATTCTTTTCACGTAAAGATGGATACCGGCTCATTAAATCAACCTGTCCGGTCTCTTCCATCTCTTTACAAATAAGATGAACAAACTTATCCATGTGAACTCCCTGTTTGAATCCGGAATAGATATCAAGCCGGAACATCTTCTGGGGAACAAAAGTCTTCACTGAATATTTAAAATGATAAGGCTCATCACTACGGTGCAGATAGACAAACCAATAAGTATCAGCCCGTTTGGGTTGCTTATTAATAAGAGAATAGGAAATTTTACTTTCCATATCATCCGGATATTTAGCACGGGTAACATACACCAGATGAGTGGCAAATTTAGGAATGGATTCATCAACACTGATTTTCTCCAGACACTCAATTGTTGGGGCAATAGGAACGTAAGTAGCACAGTGATTCTTGATGCGGCGTCCGTTATACCAAATATACATGAGACAAAATATACAACCTGCAATTAGTATCGTTACCCAGCCTCCATGAGCAAACTTAAACATATTGGCAATAAAGAAGCTGCTTTCTATCGTAACAAAGAACGAAATTAGCGGAATACTAAACCATAATGGCCTTTCCATAAAAAAGAAGTAGATAAAGAGCAATAAGGTTGTCATCAACATCGTAATGGTAATGGAAAGTCCATAAGCCGCCTCCATGTTTGAGGATGAACCAAATGTTAAGACTATAATGGTACATAAAACCATTAATGTATAGTTAATCTGAGGGATAAACATTTGCCCCTTTATTTCAGTAGGGTATTTAATCTTAATATTGGGCCATAAATCTAATGAGATTGCCTCGCTGATAATAGTAAATGAACCACTAATTAAAGCCTGACTTGCAATAATTGCGGCCATTGTTGCCATTGCTACCCCAATAAATGAGAACCAGGCCGGCATGATAGTAAAAAATGGATTGATATCCGGAACAATATTATTTGGATGAGTGATAACCCAGGCACCTTGTCCCAGATAATTCAGGATTAAGGTAGATTTCACATAAATCCATGATACACGGATATTATGCAGTCCACAGTGTCCCAGGTCTGAATAAAGAGCCTCGGCTCCAGTAGTACAGAGGAAAACAGCACCTAATATGACAAATATGTCAGGCGCACTAATTAATAGCTTAATAGCGTAAACGGGGTTAAATGCTTTAACGATTAAGGGATAGTGGATCAAAGCAAAAATACCAAGGATACCTATCATTGTGAACCACAAAAACATAATCCGACCAAATGGTTTACCTAAACGAGCTGTACCTAAAGGCTGAATAAGGAAAATGGCAATTATTATTGCTAAAGTAACAGGTATAATTGGAATAGAGGGAACTAACACATTCAATCCTTCAATGGCTGAGATAACTGTGATAGAAGGTGTTATAATACCATCCGCCAGTAACGTGGAAGCTCCAATGATGGCAATAATATACGCCCAGCGGTATTTTTTACGGATCAAAGCAAACAGAGATAAAATGCCACCTTCACCTTTATTATCTGCCTTGAGAGTAACAATTACGTATTTTATAGTCGTTTGTAACGTCAAAGTCCATATAATACACGAAATAGCACCAATAATATAATCCGGATTTGCTTGCAGTCCTTTAGGCAATCCATTTACTATGGCTTTCATAACGTACAAAGGAGATGTTCCTATATCTCCGTACACGATTCCGATAGCCATCATAATACCCATTATTCCAAAGGGCACTTTGTGTTGTTGTTTCATTTCTTATATTCTTAATATTCTTAAAAAAACCGCGCAAAAGTACGTAAAAATATCATCTAATTATGTAAAGAAACTATTTATTAATCAGGGGATTTATGATTTTACTCATATTTTATTCACAATTACTCGTTTCTATTTCAAATAAGATAGATATTCAATCAATATCAGACGATGAATCAGCATTAAAAAAAACAAAGAACAAACAGAGCAGTTTGAATTTTTGACTTTAATTATAAGACTACAAACGAGAAAAATAAGAATTCGACATTATGACTATTTTTCTATTGTACAAGAAAAGCTGTTTTCTATAACATCGAGAAGAAAAAAAGGAAAGGTTTCCCTCTCCTTCTATATATCATTCTTCAAAAAGAATCAATTTTCTTTATAAATAATCTTATTGGCACCGGAAGTGATTATGCAAGCCTGAGGATTACTATTTGCGAAAGAGTCAATATGACGAACACGTTTCTCTTCGAGAATCTCATCTACAGCAATCAGGATACCGGTTTCCTCTACATCTCCAAAACCATAATTTATAGCTGTACCAAACATTTTCATTGTTGGAGAAAGCCCCATGTAAGCATTTACTAATGGAGGAATGTTATAGCCTAATTTGCGAACCTCCGCATTGAGAGTCTTATAATCTTCCTTGAAAGTATCTTTATCAAAAAGCTTTGCCAGCACATTTTCATCAGATTCCAAATTCAATGGCTTCATGGGGGTAATCAAACTTTCCTTGTCGCCAAAATGCTTCCTTAAAAAATAAAGAATCATATCTCTCCCCTGACGATTGAAGCTTGGATACATTGTTACTTTTCCAAAGAAATACTTTACAGTAGGCATTATGACCGTTAAAGCTCCAAGCCCATCCCACAAATTATCTAAAGCAAACAAACCTTTTGAACCTGCCCTGGTGGACTGATATTCAAGTGTAACAAAAGACCGTCCCAATTCTATTGTAGTTGGAAGATATTCCTTGATAAACTTCTCAGAAAAGTCAAACATATGAGAGGTAGCAAGTATCGGGTGTCCTTTTTCGTCGAAATTAACATCTGTTCCAAGTATATAACGATAACCTCCAAGGATCTCTTCTGCTTCCGGATTCCATACAATTAATTGTTTATATGAATTTTCCATCGTGTCATACTCATCAATATCTACCGATAAGCCTGATCCTCCACCTGCAGCACGAAAAGCGACTTCTCTCAAACGTCCTATCTCAAGCATTACGTTAGGCGAGTCCTGATGAGTAATGATGTAAATATAATTATTACTCTTATTGGTCATCCGTAAGCGTTTTTCATCTGTCAGTTCCGCTTTCAGTATATCTTTGCTAATAGGTTTTATTATATCTTCCATTATAAATTGTTTATACTTTTTATGTTTTAAGTTTATAGACAATCTCTCTTACATAATCGGCCCACTCAGCAGGCGATTTCGATTTGTCGAAAGTTTGCCAGGGAATAGGTTTTCCAATTGTCAGTGTAAATGTCTTATGTCTGTTTTTAAACATCTCATTTGCCAGATACAACATCTCAAGGTTTGCTTTAATCCCCAAATTTTTTCTAATGTTGGCCAGGTTATAAAAGAAACCCGAATTGCGTCCTTCAAAATACATTGGAACCACATCACGTTGTGACTGCACACTTTTTACTATAAATGTTTTTTTCCAGGGCAGATCGGCTATCACCCCATTGTGCCGACGTGAACAGATACCAGCCGGGAACATAATCATGTGACTATCGGATTCAAAGCCCGCCTCCACCATTGCCGGGAAATTCTTTGCCTGCGAACCCGTTTTATTCACCGGAATACAAAGTGGTGCAAGGTTTTGAAGATTCATCAGAAGATCATTCACCAGATATTTAATCTTTCCATTATAATGTTTCCCCAATACATAACCTACTGCAACACCATCCAGTCCACCTAACGGATGATTGGAAACAAATGTGTAAAGACCACCTTCAGGAAAATTTTCAGCTCCCTTTATTTTAACTTTTGCATCCAGAAAATCCATAGAAGCTTCCAGAAAATCTACTCCTACTCTATCTCTCACTCTTATCAAGAATTCATTTAACTCCTCCTGATGAACAATTTTCTTCAGGTAAGAAATAAAAAACTTCGGAATATATTTAAACTTTCCCGGAGCTTTAGATCGGAGTACATTGTCTATGTCTATTAGAAATAAAGAGTTATCAGCCATTTTCTATTTAATCAAGTTGCAAAATTAACCTATCTTTTCAATTACACATAAGGATTTATTAAAAAAAAGGCGCAAAACCTTCAAATTATTTTCTTAAAGTCCTTTTTTTATAGGGGAAATGACAATAAAAACCCAAAATTACGTATTCAAATAGAATGAGCACTTAATAATTTATTGTACCTTTGTGATTTCAAAATAAATGAGTTATGGAACATCAACTGACGATTTACAACACATTAAATAGAAAAAAGGAACTATTTGTTCCTTTAAACGAGCCTCACGTAGGAATGTATGTTTGCGGTCCTACCGTATATGGTGATGCACATTTAGGCCATGCACGACCTGCCATCACTTTTGATTTATTATTCCGTTACCTCAAGCATTTAGGCTACAAAGTGCGTTACGTTCGTAATATTACCGACGTGGGCCATTTGGAACATGATGCCGACGAAGGAGAAGATAAGATTGCAAAGAAAGCCCGTTTGGAACAACTGGAACCTATGGAAGTGGTTCAATATTACCTGACTCGTTACCATCATGCTATGGAAGCACTAAATGTTCTTCCTCCAAGTATTGAACCACAAGCTTCAGGACACATTATCGAGCAAATGGAGTTTGTACGTAAGATTCTAAAAGCAGGATATGCGTATGAAAGCGAAGGTTCTGTTTATTTCGATATTGAAAAATACAGCAAAGATCATCGCTACGGAAAACTTTCCGGCAGAAATGTGGAAGAGTTGCTAAGCACAACACGTGATTTAGACGGACAAAGTGAGAAACGCAATTCCGCCGATTTTGCTTTATGGAAAAAAGCATCTCCCGAACACATTATGCACTGGCATTCAGAATGGAGCGAAGGTTTTCCTGGATGGCACCTGGAGTGCTCCGCAATGGGAACAAAGTATCTGGGCGAAGAATTCGATATTCACGGTGGAGGGATGGACCTATTATTCCCTCATCACGAATGCGAGATTGCACAGTCTGTTGCTGCTCTTGGCAAAGAAACAGTTCACTACTGGATGCACAACAATATGATTACTATCAATGGTACAAAGATGGGTAAGTCTCTTGGAAACTTCATTACCCTAGATGAGTTCTTCAAAGGCTCTCACCCACTGCTTACTCAGCCTTTCAGTGCCATGACCATACGTTTCTTTATCCTTCAGGCTCACTACCGCAGCACTGTTGACTTCAGCAGTGAAGCACTTGTAGCTTCAGAGAAGGGTCTTCAGCGTTTAATGGAAGCGGTTGCCAATCTGGATAAGATTGCTCCTGCTGCTGCTTCTACCGTTGACGTCAGGTCTCTTCGCGCCAAATGTTATGAAGCAATGAATGATGATTTGAACTCTCCGATTGTAATTTCTCATCTTTTTGATGCAACCAAGATAATTAATAATATTCTGGCGGGCAACAATACCATCACTGAAGAAGATCTGGAAGAACTGAAGGGTGTGTTCCATCTCTTTATGTTTGATATCCTGGGGCTGAAAGAAGAAGCTGGTACGGCACAAAGCAACACTGAAGTCTACAACAAAGTGGTTGACATGCTCCTCGAGCTACGTGTTCAGGCTAAAGCAAATAAAGATTGGGCTACAGCCGATAAGATCCGGAATGAGTTAACCGCTTTGGGATTTGAGATTAAAGATACAAAAGAAGGCTTTGAATGGAAGCTTAATAAATAATATTGATCAACAACAAGGAGTGAAGAGTGCAAATGCATTTTTCACTCTTTTTTTATTAGAAACAGATGACTGCAGAAGATTTCTTTAAAGACGACCGCTTTGCCGCACAAACAGGGGTCACACTTCTGGAAATAAAACCCGGATACGGTAAGGTAATGATGTTGGTTACTGAAAAACATCTGAATGCCGGAAAAACAACGCAAGGTGGAGCGATCTTCACATTAGCTGATTTAGCATTAGCTGTCGCTGCAAATTCTCACGGTAACCTGGCCTTATCACTTACTTCATCCATTAATTTTTTCCGAACCAGCGGCCCAGGAGATACTCTCTTTGCTGAAGCTACAGAAAGGTTTATCCATAAGCGAACCGGACACTATCATGTAGACATAACAAATCAAAAAGGAGAATTAGTTGCAGACTTCGAGGCTACAATGTACCGTAAAGACAACAAGCTTCCTTTTAATCTGTAACAATTGATGTTAACGGGTGCTTATTGTTTCTTACACTTTTAAGAAATGCCTTTGCAGAACCAAAATTCAGGAATAAGTCCAAGCGTACAGGGAGATGATTCTTGTCATCAGTGATATAGAAGGTTATTACTTCCTTTTCTTTTCCCTTTTTATATTCCACTAAAGAAAAGACCAAAGTCCGGTATTTTGCGTCATTCTGAACTTCAGTGATCTGTTTTCCTCTATAAATAAGTGTTTGTTCTTCAATTTTTAAGCCTGTGGCCATCTGAAACTTGATGTGCTGGCCAACTTTATAGTCTGTAGGATCAAAAGAACGGGCCTGAGCCAGTATGCTGAGCATATCATACATACAACGGCTATCTTCGACAGATGAGAGTTTAGGTTTTCCGTTATTTTTTATTCGTTTTTGCTTTGCATAGCTCATTCCATTCCGATAAGAAAAGAAAACCTCGTCTACTGTATATTTCCCCCCTTCCTCAGCTCCTTTACGAAAATAATATGGCTGCATCCGGTCGCCAATAATACAAGTCAGAGTGTCTCTCATTTTAAAGAAAAAGTCTGCAGTCTTGCTACCAAAAGCCAACAGGTTAACCCTGTATGCCGGCTTTGAACCATAATGTATGGAATTGGTTGTTAAACTGGCAAGTCCGGCTTTGGTCCAAATAAATTTCCAGTTGAAATAAAGGTCATACATTACATGCTCACCCGATTGAAAAGCATCATTCTGAAACTCACACTGCGCATGAATATCCGGGCTCATGCCTATGAGCGTCAACAAAAGAAGAAACGAAACGCAACAGGACTTAATAGCTTGTCCTGCGGTTTGAATTAGTCTTGGGATTTTGAGCCTTCTTTTTCTTATTTTCATCTGGCTTTTGTTTTTTAAGTACGTCCAGTTTTTGTTTTTCTAAAGATATCCCCCGGACATTCCAATCTTGTTCTACTTCCCAAAGCGCCTTAAGTTCAAGGGGCTGATTATAATAGAATACTTCCTCGGGCTGAAGTCCCTTTTGGTAATTACCTGTATCCCAGACTCCATTACCATTCGAATCATTGATCAGTCGAACATAATATTTCCCGGGATTGAGGAAATAGAAATCAGCTTTCCCTTTGACAACCTTAACTTTTCTGATCGGTTTATCCTGTCCGTCAAGTAATTCCATATAAGCAGTGGAGTCTGCTCCGGTTACGTTCATATACAAGGAAGCATATTCTTCAAGTGAACGTACCTTGAACTTTGATTCTATCTTATCAGTATGTAATCCGTAAATGCCATGAAAGGCTGCAGAATCTACCTTGAACTGATATTCCTTATTAGGTTCCCACTCGGTAACAAGCTCATAGGATCTTGGATGAAGTGTATCCTTTCTGAATACGAATGGAGCATCGCGCCATAATGAATCTACTTTTTGTTTTAAATGAATTGCAGTGCTATCAAAATAAGCGATCGGTTCTTCAAACTCAAGCCGGATATTACTGTATACATCCATTGTCGAAGAAGCATTTGCCTTGACCTGTAAAAGTTTTATAGGTTCAGGTTCACCTTTTTTCCTTTTTTTAGGGGTTATTGCACCTTTTACTTTTTTCACAGACAGATGAAGTGTATCTGTTTTGGGAACAAGTTTCCCTAAGGTGTCTGTATAAAGATAGTCTAAAGTCATATTCAAGGTATCCTGCTTACACAACAGGGTATCCTTTATCCAATAGTTGATCGTATCGTTCTTTTGCGAATTCTCAATTAAAAAAGCATTCTTTTCATCGAAATTCAATCCTTTTATTCTGGGCAATGAATTTGATTCTGCAGCAAAATAGAACGAGAACTTCTGAGGAGTAAGCCGCTCAGTTTTTATTAAATACTGAGATTTAGCATATTCCTTGAAAGAACGAAGAACAAGATCGTCAGGTAAATAATGGGTATATTGCCTTGTTCGTATTGTATCCACTTTTATGGAATCTTTCCAGACTGTATCTTGTCGGCTACGGGTTTCAAAACGTGGTGTTATCGGAGAGCCATAAAAGGCAAGCATTTCACTTTTCTGATCGAAAGCAAAGTTCTGATTGGCATCCTGCAACCCATATAGACGATAAGTTCCGGGAGCGATCCCCTTAATAATAAAATGTCCGCGGCTATCTGTACGTGAAACCCTATCAAAAGGCAATTTTGTAAATGCTGAATCAGTTAAGTTAGAATGAAGCCCGACCAATATTCCTTTTACCGGCTCGAGGTTGGAAGCATCAAGCACATAACCGGAGACCTCCATTGTATCAATTGTTGCCCCGGTAGAGAAAGTGTACGTAAAATTACCTAATGGATTTCCCTCGTTATTATCAACAATGGCATCTGAAAAGTCAACGGTATAGGTCGTTTTTGCTCGCAGAGAATCGAGCAGATTGACAGTTATTTTCTTGCCATTCTGTTTTATTTCGGGGGACAGCACCTGCGGAGGAGAAACGATGACTTTTTCTGAAGCTTTTTCTATCTTTATGAATTCATCAAATTCAAGAACCACTTTACGCTTATCGTTGTTCAGAGCCCCAAGCTTTGGTGTACTCGATACAAATTTAGGAGGTGTTACATCAATAGGCCCTCCTGTAGGGTTACCCATATTTGCACACGAATACATTACCAGCGTGAAGACACCAATGCCCATAGCACTCCAAAGAGTATGCTTTATTTTACGATTTTTCAGACTTAACATGTTGCAAAAATAAATGTTATCTACAACTTAACAGCATACTTTGGCATAAAATATACAAAATTGATGTTGCCACTCCCTTTGCTATAGCCAAAAATACTATTCAAATTGCAACTCACCAAAAAAATCTGGCTGATGGAAATCCGGATTTCCGGTTTTAATTGGATTCCAGGAAAGATAATGGGGAGTGCTCAGTTTATCTCCGCATTTATAGAAGTTGCCTTTAATAGCAGCTCCATCAAGAGAAAAAATAGAATGCTTAAAGAAAACGGTATATGGTATTATCAATGAAAGTTCCCATGAGCACTTACCTTCACGTTCCTCAAACGGTTTCCTCCCCAAACTTGCCCAACGCTGAATTCCGGCTAAAACATCTAAAGACGCACGTTCTCGTCCATGTCTGTCTTGCCCTACTCCCAAAAGCACTGTACCAATGCAAGTGGATTCAATATTGTAATAAAGTCCATCATTCGCTGGGCAAACAAAGAACTCCACGCAAGAGTCAGTCCAAACCTTATCGTTGTCTTCTCCATAAATAGCACGAACAGAGTCTTCTTCTACCTGATAATTAATCAATATTGCATTATCAGAATGAGCAATACGGAATTTCACATTTGGCTTATAAGGGAAACTATCCCAGTTTACAAATCCAATCGAATTAAACTCTATATTTTCCTGATCCATCATTGCAGATAATCCGGATACAGAAACACCTTCTGTAGTTACTTTCTTTATATTTAACAAGCTCATTTTAAATAATCTAAATTTTAAACAAAAATACACTATAAGAATCGGAAAGCAAAAAATGCTCTACCAAAATCGGAAAAGATATTTTAAGGGTTTTGCTTTATAAAATCTTTATTTTCTGCCTGAACCTCAAGAACAACCTGATTTAATTCGCTGGCTAAAACATTGAAATTATACCATTCTGTATAACAGTCTGTAAGGAACCATTTACCGTTTATTAAATCAAAACTAACGCGAAGATCAAGCTCCGATTCTTCATAACCGGACTCAAATTCCACATGAGTTGGTTCCTTTACAGTAAATTTAGAAACATAAATTCCTTCTCCTTCAACCTCATTGCGTTCCTCAACAAATGTATCTCCATCCAATAGAGGCCACTCTCTTTTAGTAAAGGGAAAACTCTTGTCGCTTTCTCCGTCACCAAGCGAAAGTACAATATCTGTTTTCAGCGGGAACTTAATCCGTGAATATTGAAAGGCTGCACTGGCTGTAAACTTTTTCAGAAAGGAATTAAAATTCTCCTCACCTGGCACAGCTTTAGCAGGTAAAATAGTTGCGAACAAAGACAGAAACAAAAGGTAAATTACCAAACTGTTCTTTTTCATCTTCGTATGTGTTATGTTATTTACTCATTTTAGCTGCAAAGATAGAGGAAGAATTGATATGACAAACGGATAAAGCAAAATTATTTGCGCAGCTTTAAATATTCAAATCCAATGCGACAATAGAGACATTTCTTCTTGTCACAATACTCTTTTTTAAGTTCCAGTAATGCTTGAGAATCAGCGGCATTATTTACAGATAGTCCAACTCCGTGCCACATTCGGGTCACATAATTATCTTCAGCTTTTAATTCCTCCAACAAATTATTTGCACGAAGACAAAGCGTATCTTCTGCTTTATGTCTTCCATAAGCATAAAGAAACGGAATTACAGTATTGATAGCCAACAAATTAAAAGAGGAATAGCTCAGGTTTTTTGTTCTCTTTGGAGAATTGTTGTAAAACTGATAATGTTCTTCCCAATATTCAGAAGTAGATGTTTGCAGAATCTCTTTAATCGATTTCATAGATTCAGCTTCCATGAGTTTTGAAAAGAGTCCCCATTTCCGTGAATATAAAAAGGCCAGCTGAGCAATCCGTATGTGCGGAAAATTTCCTGGACGCAACCGAAGAAAACGCCAAAGTGAGACTTCCATCACAGGTAGCTGAAAAAGATGTTTCATATAAGCAAACTCTCTTTGTAAACGCAAATAATAGGGATCATCCAAGGACTCTTCCAACAACCCTGCCTGCCCGAAAAAGATTGCTTCAACCTGAAACAGACTATCCCGATATTTGTCTACTGCCCGAAAAGGAATCAGACTGCCCCATTTCTCAAAAGCATCTCCATTGAGTCCAAACCCGAAGTTGCGGGCCAGCGTAATAAAAAAAGCATCTTCCCAATTATCATTGCAAAGTTTCAAACGGGCATTAATAGCTTCTGCCTTGTGATTAAATCGCTCACTTTGCAATACCGAAAGCCAGGAATGAATGGCAAACTGAGACATTTTAGGAATAATATCATAACAAGGAGGAAGCATCTCAGTGCTACGCAGAGTCTCATAATTCTTCTCAATTGCAGCGGGGCAACTCAGTTGCATTTGCAGGATCGGTTCTCCGTCAGTCCGTGAAATATCACAGTCAATCTCTTCTGCCACATGCAGGATTACAGAGTCGTAAGCTCTATTTTTATGATGTCCGTGACGAAACCAATCAGACGATTTGGAATGAATTTCCACGTTCCCCACCCATAAGGTTTCGTTAATTTTTACTTTTGAATTAAAAAAGTCAGGCCCTGCATCAGTATTTGCCAGTCCGGGATCAATAACTTCAACTAACATTCCAGAAGTCGTTTCCAGTTGTTTTAAGGGAAATATTTTATGCTTCCAGATATAATGTAGTAGATGTTCCATTGTTAACGAGCTGTAAATATCCAGCAAATGTAATAACTTATCTCTAAATTAATTATATTTGCATCATTATTATTTTCATTATCATACAAATATAAACAAAATAGAAAGATTCAAATGAAAATTGCATTGATAGGATATGGAAAGATGGGTAAAGAAATTGAAAAAATTGCCCTTAATCGTGGCCATCAAATTGTTAGTATCATTGATTTGAATAATCCGGAAGAATTTACTTCTGAAGCTTTCAAGTCAGCTGACGTAGCCATCGAATTTACTGCTCCAACCGTTGCTTACGGCAACTACATGAAAGCCTTTGCTGCCGGAGTGAAAGTTGTTTCAGGAAGTACCGGATGGATGGATGAACATGGAGATGAGATAAAGGATTTATGCGAGAATGGAGGCAAGACTCTTTTCTGGGCATCAAATTTCAGTCTTGGAGTAGCCATTTTTTCTGCAGTAAACAAATATCTGGCAAAGATCATGAATCAGTTTCCAACCTACGATGTTACAATGAGTGAAACCCATCATATCCATAAGCTGGATGCTCCAAGTGGCACTGCCATTACGCTTGCCGAAGGCGTTATTGAGAATCTGAACCGCAAAGATTGCTGGGTGAAAGAAGAGGCAAAAGCTGCCAACGAACTTCCCATTCACTCCATCCGTGAAGGAGAAGTCCCCGGAATTCACAGTATTCGCTATGATTCGGAGGCAGATAGCATAACAATCACTCATGATGCAAAGAATAGAAAAGGCTTTGCACTTGGTGCAGTTTTAGCAGCTGAATTTACCAGCAAGAAGCAAGGTTTCCTTGGAATGAGTGATTTATTTAAATTCTAAAACATAAACTATGAGAAAAGCAACACGCAGACAATGGATTAACTGTGGAATAGTTACCGTTTTATACTTATTGTTTTTGGTTTGGGTCAAAAGTTGGTTGGGGCTTATTGTTGTTCCTTTGATATTTGATGCCTACATTACCAAAATTGTTCCATGGAGTTTCTGGAAAAGATCAAAAAACAAAGCTGTTCGCACTGTTATGAGCTGGGTAGATGCCATTGTTTTTGCATTGGTAGCTGTATATTTCGTAAACACCTTCTTTTTTCAGAACTATCAGATACCTTCTTCATCGTTAGAAAAGTCCCTGTTGGTAGGTGATTTCTTATTCGTAAGTAAAATGAGTTACGGCCCACGGGTACCCAATACACCGCTTTCTATGCCACTGGCTCAACACACCTTACCGGTGTTTAACTGCAAATCTTATATCGAATTTCCTCAATGGGGTTATAAACGTGCACCTGGATTCGGGAAAGTGGAACGAAACGATATAGTCGTATTTAACTTTCCAGCAGGAGATACCGTCGCTATAAATTATCAGCAAACAGACTTCTATACTCTTTGTTATGAGGTTTCCCATACAACGATACCAAGAGTTAATATGGACAGCCTGACCCGCGAACAGCAAAAGGCTGCTTACGATATCTATTATGCTGAAGGACGTAAACTGGTACTTGAAAACCCCACTGAATTTGGAAAAATTGTGGTGCGCCCTGTTGACCGTCGCGAGAATTATGTAAAACGCTGCGTGGGAATACCTGGAGATATACTTAAAATAGTAAACGGACAAGTGTATGTGAACAACATTCCGATGAAAAATCCGGAGAATCTGCAATTTAATTATCTTGTTCAAACAACAGGTCCTAATATTCCGGAAGAACTGTTCCAGGAACTGGGAGTCAGTGAAGCTGACAGGAACACAGCCAGCCTTTCTGAGAATGAATTATACAGCATGGGATTCACTAGTACCAACGGTCAAAGTAAACTAAACCCGATATATGATCTCCCTTTAACAAAAAAAGCTTACCAGACACTTCTCGGGAATAAAAAATTAGTTGCCAAAATAAAAATAAAATCAGAAAAAGACCCTACTCAGCTTTATCCACTGAATTTCTATACCAAATGGGACAGAAACAACTATGGACCTATCTGGATCCCAAAGAAAGGAGCAACCATAAATCTTACTGCTGAAAATCTTGCTATCTACGAACGTCCTATAAGAAATTATGAAGGCAATAAGCTTGAAGTTAAAGGTGGAAAGATCTATATTAATGGCAAACAAACCAACAGTTATACGTTCAAAATGGATTATTACTGGATGATGGGTGATAACCGTGACAACTCGGCCGATTCCCGCTACTGGGGATTTGTTCCTGAAGACCATGTTGTTGGTAAACCTATTCTTGTATGGCTATCCCTTGACAAAGACAAAGGTTGGTTTAGCGGAAAAATCCGTTGGAATCGTCTATTTAAGTTTGTGGACAATATTTAAACATGAAATCAAAAGCAAAGAATCTTATTTTCTGGATAAAAACATTAGGTATTGCGGTTGCAGGAGTATTACTCCTGCAACTCTTTGCTTTTAGTTCCTGTTACATTCCTTCATCTGGAATGGAAAATTCTTTGTATCCTGGTGACCATCTGATCATTAATAAATGGGCTTACGGATTACGCTTACCATTTATGACTATTTTTGGCTATCAACGAATAAACGACAGACCACTCCACAAAAATGACATCGTTGTCTTTAATAACCCCCTTGCCCGTTCTACACAAGTTCCTGCTGACCGACGCGAAGTATTTATCAGCCGCTGCATGGGCCTGCCAGGGGACACATTAATGATGAGTCCTCAATATTCCATTATTTGTCCAAGAAAAGAGGTTAATCCTGATCACAAACAACTTTATGTATATCCTAAAGACAAAGAAAATTCAATAGAGAAACAAATAAAACAGTTGGGCATTGAAGAAAACAAGCTGATAGGATACAATAAAATGGGTTACGTACGTAGTTTCAGCCGCTATGAAATTTACTTGCTTCAGCAGGAAATTCCAGGTCTTAAAATAAAGTCTGTTCTTCCTGATACCTGTGAACTGGTACATTCTTTGGTGGTACCCGGAAGGGGCAGAAATATCCATATTACCCCATGGAACATCACTTTTCTGAGAAATGCAATCAATGAACATGAAGGCAAAAGAGCCTTTATAATCAACGATTCTTTGTTATATGTCAATGGACAAAAAGTATCCTCTTATATCTTTACAAAGGACTATTACTGGATGGTGTCCAACAATTCCATTAATATAAACGACTCACGCATTTTCGGATTTGTTCCGAAAGACCATATTATTGGAAAAGCATCCTTTGTATGGTTTTCAAAAGACAGCGAAGCTGGCTTTTTTAGTGGTTTCCGATGGAAACGATTCTTTCAATCTGTGCAATAATGAAACAAACAATTTATCTCAGTTCGGCATACCTGGCTCCGGTAGAATATTATGCAAGGCTATACAGCTGTGAAAAGGCATTTATAGAGCAACACGACAACTACATCAAACAGACTTACCGTAACCGTTGTACTATTGCTTCGGCCGATGGTCCGCTAACGCTCTCTATTCCCACTGAGAAACCGGAAACACTAAAGTGTCCCATGAAAGATATTCGTATCTCCGACCACGGCAACTGGCGCCATCTGCACTGGACAGCCATTGAATCTGCTTATAGCAGTTCCCCTTTCTTTGAATATTACAAGGACGACTTTATACCTTTCTATGAACAAAAATATGATTTTTTATTCGATTTCAACGAGGCTTTGTGCAATCTTGTCTGTAAATTAATCGATATTCATCCTAATATGGAGCGTACAACAGAATATAAACAGTTATTTATGCCAGATGAGATTGATTTCAGAAACCTGATTCACCCTAAAAAAGCCCCGCATGAAGGTTTTGTAGCTAATCTCTATTATCAGGTTTTTGAAGCACGTCATGGGTTTCTACCCAACCTGAGCATTATTGATCTGCTTTTTAATATGGGACCGGAAAGTTTACTTGTTTTGCGTGATGCAGAATCTCACTTACACTACTAGTTGGAAGCTTTTGATAAATATAACGCCGGAGTATAACTGAGCTCCGGTTTAGTTTTTAGAAAACTACTAGACAAACTTTTGTATTCTTGTACAAAAGAATGCATTCTTCTGTACAAAACAATTAATTCATCTGTACAGAAGAAAGATTTGTTTTGTACAGGAATACAAAAACATTATTCCAGAAAAATAAAAAATTACCCGAGAGAAAAAAGAAGCCTCGCTGCAGTTTTAATGAAAAGCCGAAGTGGCGAATTTAAGGCTGCTTAACTGCAAGATTACTGCTAGACATCTTTGGAGAAGTCTAACGGCTGCATTTCACTAATTTACAATACATTGAGTGGCTACCGCTTGACTGCAAGACTTTTTCGCGAAAAACAAATTTTCTGAGAAGTTTAATATTCCCCCTCAAAATCCGGATTAAATCATTATTCTATCGATAAATTAAGGTTGAGAGTATTTCTTCGGCAAACATCTCATTAGCCACTTCCAACAAGCTTTCAGCCGTTAATGATTCAATCCGGAGGAATAATGATTCTGGAGTATCATATTTATTATAATGAAGAAATGACTTAGCCATATCCAGCGCATTATTTTCGTTATTGTCTGAGGCAACTCCTATCTGACCAATCAGCTGCTTTTTTGCAGCATTTAATTGTAAAGAAGTCATCTTCACATCCTGCAAAAGCTTCAATTCTTTATAGGTAAGACTAAGACAAGCATCCACATCGTGAGGATCAGTCCCGAAATAGATACAAAACACCCCGGTATCAGTATAAGAAGTAAGATTAGACTCTACACTATATACCAACGCCTTCCTTTCACGAAGAGATATATTGAGTTTACTATTCATTCCCGGTCCTCCCAATATGTTATTGAGAAGATAAAGGGCTGTACGCTTTTCATTGTAGGCATCATATCCCCTACCACCAATCATCACGTGCGCTTGATTGGTATCCTTAGGAATGATTAACCGCTCAGGAACATAGACTGGTGGAGATATACGATTATTCTTATATTCAGCCAAAGAGATATCATCAGTTGACTTTTCTACAAGCCGTATCACTTTCTTAAAATCAAGATCCCCTAAAACGAAAAAAACCATATTCGCCGGATGGTAATAACGAGACGTGAAATTGAGTGCATCGGATGTTGTAAAGCTCCGTAATAAGTCCGGTTTTCCCAGAATATTCCTTCCCAATGGATGGTTCTTAAAAATCAGATCTTCAAAATCATCAAAAATAAGTTCCGATGGAGTATCGTCATACAACTTTATTTCATCAATAATCACCTCTACTTCTTTATCAATTTCCCTTTGGGGAAAGGTGGAATGCAGCACAATATCCGCAAGCAGATCTACGGCTCGGGAAAAATGTTCCGTAAGGAAGGCAGAATATATCACAGTCTCCTCCTTATTTGTATAGGCATTCAGATCGCCACCTACATTTTCCATGCGATTCAGAATGTGCCAGGCTTTACGTTTTTCTGTACCTTTAAAGCTAAGATGCTCCACAAAATGAGCCATCCCCTGCTCATGCTCTGCTTCATCGCGTGTACCTGCATTAACGGCAAATCCACAATAAGCCACTTTAGATGATGAGGGGGCATGAATAATACGCAATCCGTTAGGTAAAGTATGTTGATTGTAATGCATTCTTTTCTTGTTTCTTAAATTTAATAACATGCAAAAATACAATAAAACTTATTGTGGTTTATAGAAAAATATAGATATTTGTATTTTAAAAACGTGATAAACTCTTTTATGGATAAAATTGGGATCTTTTGTTCAGCCTCACAATCAATCGACGATGTATATTTCCAAAAGACGAAAGAATTAGGAAAATGGATGGGCGAACAAGGTAAAACATTGGTTTATGGCGGAGCAAATATGGGATTAATGGAATGTCTGGCGCAGACTGTTAAGCAAGGTGGCGGTAATATTATTGGTGTAATACCCTCCAAACTGGAAGAAAATAAAAAAGTTAGCAACCTGCCAGATAGATACTTACACACAAAAAACTTAAGCGACCGGAAAGATATAATTCTTGCTGAATCAGATGTTTTGATCGCTTTGCCCGGAGGAATAGGAACACTGGATGAAGTTTTTCACGTTATGGCATCAGCAACTATCGGATATCATTCAAAAAAGATAATCTTTTATAACATAAACGGTTTTTATAATGAATTATTGACCATTCTAAAGACATTTGAAGAGAAACAGTTTACCAGAAATAAGCTTTCTCTTTATTTCGATGTGGCCAATAATTTAAAAGAATTAACCAACCTATTAAACAAACAACCCGATAACAATGATTGAATCAATCAAAGCTCTATTAAACAAAGAAGCTGAAGCCGTTAAGAATATTCCGGTAACAGACGCTTATGAAGATGCTGTAAAGTTAATAGTAGAACAAATTCATATAAAGGGAGGAAAATTAGTAACTACCGGAATGGGTAAAGCAGGACAAATAGCGATGAACATTGCTACAACATTCTGCTCCACTGGAATTCCGTCTGTTTTCCTTCATCCCAGCGAAGCACAGCATGGCGATTTAGGCATCTTCCAGAAAGAAGATTTGTTATTACTAATCTCCAATTCAGGTAAAACAAGAGAGATTGTTGAGCTTACCCAACTCTCAAGGACTCTGAATCCAAGCATGAAATTCATAGTTATTACAGGAAACCCGGAAAGCCCGTTGGCCGATGAATCAGATGTATGTCTTTGTACGGGAAACCCCAAAGAGGTTTGCGCACTGGGCATGACTCCTACCACCTCAACTACAATGATGACAGTGATTGGTGATATTCTGGTTGTTGAAACAATGAAGCAGACCGGCTTCACCATTGAAGAGTACTCCAAACGCCACCATGGTGGATATCTGGGCGAGAAATCAAGAAAAATATGCGAAAAGTAATTGGAATTGGCGAGACTATTCTCGACATTATCTTTCAGGACGAACAACCTTCAGCAGCAGTTCCCGGAGGTTCTGTATTTAATGGCATTGTATCATTAGGAAGGATGAATGTCAATGTTTGTTTTATCAGCGAAATAGGGAATGACAAAGTAGGAAACATTATCAAAAGATTTATGGAAGAAAATAACGTGAGCACTGAGCACATTAATATCTTCCCTGACGGTAAATCTCCAGTTTCACTGGCTTTTCTGGATGAAAAGAATGATGCGGAGTATCTTTTCTATAAGGACTATCCCCAACAAAGGCTGGACATCGCTTTTCCCCAAATAAATGAGGATGATATTCTTATCTTCGGTTCATATTATGCACTAAACCCTGTTCTCAGAGACAAAATAACAGAACTACTGGATTATGCAAAAGAGCGTAAGGCTATTATTTATTACGATCCCAATTTCAGGAGCACACACAAATATGAAGCAATGAAGCTAACTCCAGCCATTATTGAGAATCTCGAATATGCAGATATAGTGAGAGGGGCAGATATAGACTTTATCAATATGTACAACCTGAGCGATATAGAAAAGATATACAAAAATAAGATTCAATTCTATTGTCCAAATTTTATTTATACTTCAGGAAATAAATCAATAAGTCTGCGAACCAAACAAGTTACAAAAGAGTATGAGGTGGAACCAATTAACGCAGTCAGTACTATTGGAGCCGGAGATAATTTTAATGCAGGAATCATTTTTGGATTATTGAAGTACAACATTGGTTATCATGAGCTTAGCAATTTGAGCGAAGCTATGTGGGACAAGATAATACAATGTGGAAAAGACTTTTCTGCCGAAGTATGCATGAGTTTCAGCAACTCAGTCTCGAAAGAGTTTGCAGAGAAATACCAGTAAACCACTTAAAAGTGATCGGAACTTAATTCATGATTAAATAATAAAGTTCTAATACAAATAAAAGGGAATTTATGATATTTTTATAGATGTTTAAGTGAAATATCTAGCTGAAAAGCATTCTTTTACAGCTATATAACTATTTATCCATTCTTTATGCGTATCTTTGTACCCGAATTGAAATAAGATAAAAAGATTAATGAAGACATTTGAAGAGTTAGGCGTTTCCCCGGAGATACTTAAAGCAATTGAAGAAATGGGATATGAGAGTCCCATGCCAGTACAAGAAGAAGTGATACCGTATCTACTGGGAGAAGGCAATGATGTAGTAGCTCTCGCACAAACAGGAACAGGTAAAACAGCAGCATTTGGGCTGCCTATTATACAAGGTATTAATATTAGTAACAGAGTGCCTCAGGCACTTATCCTATGCCCCACACGTGAGCTCTGCCTGCAGATTGCAGGAGATCTTAACGATTACTCAAAATACGTGGATGGGCTAAAGATTCTTCCGGTTTACGGAGGATCATCCATTGAAAGTCAAATTAGAAGTTTAAAGAATGGTGTGCACATTATCGTTGCCACTCCGGGCCGTCTGCTCGACTTAATGGAAAGAAAAACCGTGAAACTTGCTACAGTTAGCAACGTTATTATGGACGAAGCAGATGAAATGCTCAATATGGGCTTTACAGATAGCATCAATGCTATTCTGGCTGAAGTTCCCAAGGATCGTAACACATTGCTGTTTTCAGCAACGATGTCACCTGAAATTGCACGTATTTCTAAGAACTACCTGAATAATGCCAAGGAAATTACGATTGGTACAAAGAATGAAGGCTCTAAGAACGTAAAACATATCTATTATACGGTTCAGGCCAAAGATAAATATCTGGCGTTGAAACGTATTGCAGATTACTATCCTCAGATTTACGGTATTGTATTTTGCCGTACTCGTAAAGAGACACAGGAAATTGCTGATAAACTGATTCAGGACGGATATAATGCAGATTCTCTGCACGGAGAGCTTTCTCAACAGCAACGTGATGTTGTGATGCAGAAATTCCGTGTACGAAACATTCAGATTCTTGTAGCGACTGACGTTGCTGCACGTGGACTGGACGTAGATGATCTGACACACGTTATCAATTACGGATTACCTGACGAAACAGAATCTTATACCCACCGAAGCGGCCGTACAGGACGTGCAGGAAAAACCGGTATTTCCATATCTATCATCAACTTACGCGAGAAAGGAAAGATGAGAGACATAGAAAGAAAAATAGGCAAGAAATTTATTGTCGGAGAAATGCCTACCGGAAAACAGATTTGCGAGAAGCAACTGATTAAGGTAATTGATGATATTGAAAAGGTTAAAGTGAATGAAGAAGAGATTGCCGACTTTATGCCTGACATCTACCGTAAATTGGAATGGCTGGATAAAGAAGATATTATTAAGCGAATGGTCTCACTTGAGTTTAACCGTTTTCTTGAGTATTACCGTGATGCGGAAGATCTTCAGGCCCCTACCAGCGAAGGCAGAGGAGAACGCAACACAAGAAGCCGCAGCACAGAAAGAGGCGGCCACCAAGCGGAACCAGGATTCACACGTATGTTTATCAATGCTGGAAAAGCAGATAATTTCTATCCAAATCAGTTGATTGAACTGATAAACAAAAGTACAAAAAGACGGGTGCAGATAGGAAAGATCGATTTACTAAAAAGCTTTTCATTCTTCGAGATAGAAGACTCACAAGCAAAATCAGTTATGGAATCTCTAAACCAGGCATCAATCAATGGCCGTTCAATCTCTGTTGAAATAGCAGGTGAAGAAAGCCGCGGAGGAGAAAGAAGCAGCCGTGGTGGAAGCGGAAGAAAGTATTCTGATAGACCAGCATCTGCTGCACCTAGAAGAAGCCGCGAGGAACGCGGATATTCAGCTCAAAGAGGTCCTAAAAGAAGAGATGACAGCAGACCATCTTACAGAGATAACGAATCAGGTCCTAAGGAAGAAGGATGGGCAAGACGCAAATCCAGAAAATAAATATTTAAGGCAGCTTTCAGTTGCCTTATTTTTTTAGTATAAGCCCTGTTAATAGGCTTATACTACTTGATTAAAACCCACTTAACCAGAATAATAAAATATCTATTCTGGTTTTTTATTAGAATGTACAGCCAAGTAAATGAATGCGCAGACCTTTTATTAAAATACTGCATACTTTATATTAGATTGATCCAAGTTAAGCTAAAAGTATTAAAGAACAAGTTCCTTAACAATACTGATTAATGAGAAAAGCATAGGTAAAATACGGCAAAACCATTAATTCTTCAGATTGAGCTCTTTAATAAGATTGGGCGCTTCCCCATATTTATCGATAAGGAACAGCACATATCGGATATCGACTCCTATACAGCGCTGTAATGACTCCTCGTAAGACAAGTTACTACTCATTCCTTCCCAGTTACCATCGAAAGCAAGTCCGATAAGTTCTCCTTTGCCATTAAACATCGCACTGCCAGAGTTGCCTCCTGTTATATCGTTATTAGATATAAAGCAAACATTCATTTCTCCATTTTTATCAGCATATTTTCCGAAATCCTTTTTTGAGAGTATATCCAATAACGAAGGCTGCACCCAGAAATCCTCATTTCCCTTATATCGCTTCACTTTATCAAAAATACCATCTGTGGTAGTTGAGAAAGTAGCATCGGAAGAATTATTTGTGGAATAAGGAGCAACAATACCAAAGCTGAGACGCATTGTAGAGTTCGCGTCCGGATAGAAGCTCTTACCCTCATACATTTGTCGAAGCACCTCATTATACAGTCTCTCATCGCGTGAAATAGCAGTGTTAATGCCTGCAGTCTCCTGAGATAAGTCTGCAAATTTGGCAATAACGTCCACAGCCATATAAATAGCAGGGTCGTCAAACACATTAAATGTTGTATCCTTGCTGCAAATGCGTTCTAAGCCTCTTGGAGAGATCATCTCTGATTCAGAGTACAGATAATCAGCATACTTCTGAAAATCGCCGCTATACTTCTCATTTATCACCTTATAGATACCAGGCAAATAGACTGTATCCAACTTCTCGCTGCACTGCTTTAGCATAGCAACCATCACTTTTTTATCGGTGGAAAGGTCTATATTTGCATATTCCTTCACCAGACTCTCCTTGTAGGCCCTTCCAGCAACGGAGTCACTGGAAAAATCTGTATTGATCGCCTTCAAAGATAATGAAAGTACATCTGAAGCATTCACAAAGCACTCCCCAAGATAAGACATTGCATGGGATGTTGCACTCAACTTCTTATAGTTTACTCTTAAAGAGTCGATCAATTGGCCATATTTAGCTTTCATATCGCTGTGAGTTTCTATAAACTTAACCATATCAGATTCCAGCATTCTCCTATTCTCAAGCACCTTTAGTTCTTTAATGGCCTTATTTACGCCAATGCTAAACTTCCAGTAATTGGAGCTGATTGCATACTTGGAGGAATACATTATCCGAATAGAATCACTCGATTCCATCGCTTCTTTCCAAATAGCCTGTTTCACCCCACGTACATCAATCATTGCCTGATTCTGAGCCTGCATCTGGTCTTCAATTCCAAAGGAAGATAAGTAACGATCCGTGGATCCGGGATAACCTAAAGTCATGCAATAGGAACCTTTCTGATATCCTTTTAAAGATATTGGAACTACATACGAAGGATGAAATGGGCGATTTTGTGGAGAATAAGCGGCTGGCTGGTTATTTTTATCGGCATAAATCCGAAAGACTGAGAAGTCTCCTGTGTGTCGCGGCCATACCCAGTTATCAGTATCCCCCCCAAATTTACCGACTGAAGAGGGAGGTGCAAAAACTAATCGTATGTCTTTATAATCTTTATAGACGGAAAGGTAGAATTCATTTCCACCATAATATGCATTAACTTCACCTCTCAACAAAGAATCCTTCTCTGATACTTCATTTGCAATAGCATAGGACAGAGAATCGATAATATATCCCCGCTTTGTCTCATCCATATCAGGAGTAACATCTTTCAGGATTCTCGATGTTACATTTTTCTGACTTACCAGAAAACTGACAAATAATCCGGGATTAGGAAGCTCAGCTTCCTTATTTTTTGCAACAAATCCATCTTTTATATAGTCATGGGCTACCGAACTGTGACTTTGTATTGCCTCAAATCCGCAATGATGATTGGTAAAGATCAACCCGTCATCAGAAACAACAACTCCAGAACAATACCCTCCAAAACTAATAATGGCATCTTTTAACGAAGGATTCCGATCACTGAATAATTTATCTGCGGGCATCTCCAGACCCAGCTGACGCATCAGCAAACAAGTCTTCTTATCTAAATGGTTCAACATCCACATTCCCTCATCTGCATAAGAAATGCAGGAAAGGAGGAGTAGAACAAAGGCTAAAAGATTCCTTTTCATAAGCACGATTATTCATTTGAATCTTTCCCACTTAACAAGCCTAATAGATTGATATCCAGAACATCTGTACAGATAGATCTGCAAATGCAGCCTTATACTTACTTCTTTTTTATCAAACGGTTAATAACAGGTATCTGCTTCAATGGAAAATCTTTCTTTATTATATACGCAATAAAGATAGAGAATAAAATGGTTTTAAAGAATAAACGTAAGAAAATATTGTCAATTACCACAAATTTAGCAATGACATAAAGAATCGCAGTGAGTAATACATATTTCCCAATACCTTTCAGGTCGTAGTTAATCGGATATTTCTTTTGACCAACCAAATAAGAGACTGTGGTAATTGTAGCATATCCCACAAGGCTGGCCCATGCACATGCCATATAGCCGTAAGTTGGAACTAAAATAACATTCAGAAAAATGATTAAGAAACAACCTATTCCAGAAAAATAAGCTCCCCACATAGTCTTATCAATCAATTTGTACCAAAAAGACAGATTAAAGTATATTCCATTGAGCATAGCTGCCATCATTACAATTGAAACGACCCCTAATCCACTCCAATAACTTTTTGCAATAATATATCGGAAAAGATCAAGATAAAGCATAACCCCAAGGAAAGCGATCAATGAAAAAATAATAAAGTACTTCATTGCATCAGCATACAGTTTCTTACTGCCTTCTTCTTTATTTTTTCCAAAAACAAATGGTTCGTATGCGTAGCGAAAAGCCTGAGTAAACATAGTCATCACCATCGCTACTTTACTTGCAGCCCCATATATTCCGAGCTGTACACGTGCTTCTGTTTGATTAGTAAAAAGAAATGGGAAAATAATCTTATCTACAACAAGATTAAGTATTCCTGCAATTCCTAGGATCAGAATAGGGAAAGAATAAGCTATCATTTTCTTCCAAAGCTCTTTATCAAAGACATATTTAAATCCTGTCAACTCGCTTAAAAGTGCCAAAAGCTGTATTGATGTACAAATCAGATTTGCAAGGAAAGCATAACCTACTCCATAACTTGGATTATAGAACCAGGAAACAGAAGCCGGGAAATGAGCCAATAACCAAGGACAACAAACAAAAAAGAAGATATTAAGCGTAATATTCGGAATTATAAATAAGAACTTTATAGTGGCAAACTTTATTGGTCTTTTCTTATAGCGCAAATAGGCAAAAGGAATGCATTCAAATGCATCAAGTGCCACAACCATGGCCATCATACCTATAAACTCGGGATTATTTGTATATCCAAGAAAATTTGAAATAGGGTGTAACAAAAGAAAGCACAGCGATATAAATAACAAGGAAGTGGTTCCAACAGAAATCAAGGTTGTAGAATAAACAACGGATGACCTCTCGGAGTATTTATTCACAAAACGAAAGAATCCAGTTTCCATTCCATATGTTAGCAAAACAAGAAGAAGTGCTGTTATGGAATACATATTTGTTATCACCCCATATCCTCCGGAAGCCGCAGAAAGCTTTGCTGTATAAAGAGGTACTAATAAATAATTAAGGAAACTACCAATAATACTGCTCATACCATAAATTGCAGTATCCTTTGCCAATGATTTTAATCCGGCCATATTCTTATCCGATTGTTTATATTTCTATTCTATTTATTAAAAAAACAAGAATCCATCGGAAAAAACATCCAACAGAAACTTTATGCCTTTAACCTAAAAAAGAGTTTGCTGACTATTATAGATGCTCCTGCCCAAATGCTTATAAGCCAATTCTGTGACTTCCCTACCACGAGGAGTCCTTTTTAAAAAGCCTTCTTTTATCAGGAAAGGTTCATAAACTTCCTCTATCGTTCCGGGATCTTCACCCAATGCCGTAGCTATAGTAGTTATTCCTACAGGACCGCCTTTAAACTTGTCAATAATGGTGCAAAGTATTTTATTATCGATTTCATCGAGTCCGTATTTATCAATGTTCAAGGCTTCAAGAGCATAATTTGCAATTTCTGTATCAATGCTTCCTGAGCCTTTCACTTGAGCAAAGTCCCTCACCCTACGCAATAATGCATTGGCAATACGGGGAGTTCCACGACTTCTGGAAGCTATCTCACCAGCAGCCTGAGAAGAGCAAGGAACATCAAGTATCTTGGCAGAACGTTTGATAATCCCACTCAAGACATCATCATCATAATATTCTAAATGAAGATTGATTCCAAAACGGGCACGCAAAGGTGCAGTTAGAAGTCCGCTACGGGTCGTTGCTCCAACTAAAGTGAAAGGACTTAAGTCTATCTGAATACTCCGTGCCGAAGGGCCTTTGTCAATCATTATATCAATGCGATAGTCTTCCATTGCGGAATAAAGATACTCTTCCACAACAGGAGATAAACGATGAATTTCATCGATGAAAAGGACATCATTGGGTTCTAAACTAGTCAGCACACCTGCCAAATCACCAGGTTTATCAAGAACCGGGCCTGAAGTTATTTTAAAGCCTACCCCAAGCTCATTGGCTATGATGTTGGAAAGAGTTGTTTTACCTAAACCAGGAGGTCCGTGAAGCAAGACATGGTCCAAAGCCTCCGCCCTTAAACGGGCAGCTTTAACAAATATTCGAAGATTATCTACAACTTTATCTTGTCCACTAAAACTCTCAAAATCTAATGGACGCAATGCGTTCTCGTAATCTTTTTCTTTGTTGGTAAGCTGCTGTTCCCGTATATTAAAATTCTCTTCCATACTTCACATTAAATAGTTGGCAAAGGTATGAAAGATTAAAGATATATCATCTAAAGGAAACATAAATTATTAAATAAATTACCTTTTCATGAAATACTTTCTTTCCTCATCCGTTAGTTTTTCTATGGAATAACGTAACATGGTTCGCGGCATTTCTGTACAATGCATTTCAAGGAATTGTACCAAAAGATCCTTTTCCCGCTTTCCCATTTCACGAAGCATCCAGCCAATTGCTTTATGCATTAAATCGTGCGGGTGGTGAAGCAGCTGTTCTGAAAGTTTAATTATATCGATGAAATCATTATTTCTAATCAATGTAGCGGTGGCAACAACAGCAATTCTTTGCTCCCAAAGAATGGAACTTGATGCAAGTTTATAAAGATCTCCCCGAGATCGTTCTTTCACATATTCACCCACAATGTAAGGTGCGCTAAGATCAACCAGATCCCAATTATTAATTCTTGCTGTCTTCGACAAATAGAAACAGTAAATTCGGGCCTTCTCTTCATCATTGCTTTTCTTAAAACGTTCCACCAGCATTAAAAGGGCACACATCCGGCACTCATGATATTCTGAATCCAGTAATATGGCGATTTCATCGAATGCTATATCCTTACACTTCTTTGCCACCAAGCGAATGTTAGGCACAACAACTCCCAGAAATCTATCACCTTCACCATACTGACCTTTCCCTGTTTTAAAGAAAGAAGGAAGAGATTCTCGTTTCTGCAAGTTTACATATTTCTCTAATTCTTTTTGTATCTCTATTGCTTTCATAAGAAGAGCAAAAATAGATAAATTTTTGAATTTATCTTCTTAAAAACAACTCTTAAAAAACAAGTAGGATCTATAGCAAGAAAATGCTTACTATAGACCCTCATGAAAATAACAGTATAAAATACTCAAAAATTTAAGATCACGCTTGATCTCTCCTAACTATAAATTTAAATCTGCAACACATATCACTTCACAGTTTCAGTTATTCGTCAATGCAGTTAGATAAATTCTCTTATCTTTTTTAAACGTAATACAATTACAGATATTCTATATTCCCAAGTTAACTCAATTGCTGCATTTAAAAACAACCATCAGATTATAGTTCTTTACGTCAGTTTCTGATTCGGCACCACACAAATATTTCATATTTAATGATTTCATAAATACAATTTATTCTTGTTTAATGAGGTTATCAACCTTCAAATCGGTACTTTTATTTATTTCATTTCTATAAACAGTCAACATTCTATACTGAACAGGAGAAATGCCTGTAAGTTTTTTAAACGATGCATAAAAAGCACTCACAGAAGAGAACCCACAATTTTTAGCAATCTCTTTGATTGGAACAGACATTGGGTTTGTTCCTAATAGTTTTTTACAGTACTCTACCCGGTATCTATTTATTAGCGTTTTAAAATTACACCCAAAATGTTTGTTAATAGAATTAGACAAGTAAGTAGTATTTGTTCCTACCACAGAACTAAGTTTTACAAGTGACAAAGAAGAATCTAAATAGATTTGTTTAGCATCCATATTATAAAGGACTTCTTTATAAATATGTAATTCATGATCTGAATCAATGATTGAAGGATCAAGCTCCTCATCAATGTCAGTTTGATTAGTTCCCTTTTCCTTTAACAAACTAAACTGGGATACAAATAGTTTAAATAGACTAGACATGTGTTTTTCTCTTTATTTGTTATGACAATTACGATTTCTTCATGGTTAATAGAACAAACTATTTAGTGAACAATCATTTATATAAAATGTTTTTAAAACCAACCATTTTTTGTTTTCTAATGTATCTGCACATTTGAAGGATCAACAATTTTTTATTTGATAGTCTTCCTTGTTCATAAAAATGGAGAGATTAAAAAACATCCTATTTTTCCATACATAAAATATTGAATATTTTTTCATCGCGATCAAGTAGTTCACAGTTACGCTCACCAATCAAATAGTTAATATTCAGACAATTATAACTAATTCCCAACTATTACTTTCACTTTATTCAACTATTACAGACCAAAAGAAATGTAATTTAAACTCTAAAAAATCTATCGATTTTATACGGCTCTTTTTTGAGTAGAGATAGAACAAATATAGAATTCATTATTAAATAAAAAAAATTCAAAAAAACACATATAGAATATGCGGATATATATTTGTTTATCTGGTAATTAATAGCTATTATTAAGTAAGGATTTATTCTTATCATCACATCTGATATATCCAATCCAGAAGTTCAATTATAAAAAAATTAAATCAGATCAATAGAATATCTTTCGCTTTCATGTCCTCGATATTTGCTAATAACTATTCCATATTAATTATTTTGGCGCCATTATTCCACAAAACAACAAAAAAACAACAATAACTAAAAACATATTCCTATTTTTGCAAAATTCTATAAAAATATACTCATATGGTATTGAATTATATCTGGATTGCTTTCTTTGTTATTGCTTTCGTCATAGCTTTAGTTAGATTAATTTTCTTCGGAGACACTCAGGTTTTTAGTGAAATAATGAACTCCACTTTTAGCTCTTCGAAAACTGCATTTGATATTTCATTAGGACTTACAGGGATACTCTCCCTTTGGCTGGGAATAATGAAAATTGGAGAAAAAGGAGGTTTAATCGCAGCTCTGTCACGCTGGCTTAGCCCCCTCTTTTGCAAACTATTCCCAGGAATTCCTAAAGGGCATCCGGCTATGGGAGCTATTTTTATGAATATATCGGCCAATATGCTGGGACTTGATAATGCTGCCACTCCGTTAGGACTAAAAGCAATGAAAGAATTACAAGAGCTGAACACCGATAAAAAGACAGCCAGTAATCCAATGATTATGTTTCTAGTGCTTAATACTTCCGGATTGACACTGATTCCTATCAGTATTATGGTTTACCGTGCACAATTAGGAGCCGCCCAACCAACTGATATTTTTGTTCCGATCATGATCTCCACTTTTTGTGCAGCTATTGCCGGTGTAATATCTGTAAGCATTTTCCAGAGAATTAATCTTTTTAACAAAACAATCTTAGTATTTATCAGTGGAATCAGTGCGTTTATTGGAGGTGTCATTTATCTGTTTAGTGCTCTTTCTAAGGAAGAAATAGGTACTTACTCCACTCTTTTTGCCAATGTATTCCTTTTTTCTATTGTTCTTATCTTTATTACCTCTGGAGTCAGAAAGAAAATAAATGTATATGAAACATTTGTAGAAGGAGCAAAAGAAGGATTCTCCACTGCAGTAAGAATCATTCCATATTTGGTGGCAATCCTCGTAGGAGTAGCCGTATTCAGAGCATCAGGTGCTATGGATATAATTATCAAGGGAATTGAGTATGTGTTTAAACTTAGTGGCCTGGACACTAGTTTTGTTGGCGGACTTCCTGTTGCCTTGATGAAACCTTTAAGCGGAAGTGGTGCACGGGGACTAATGGTCGATGCCATGAAGACTTATGGGGCTGACTCTTTTATAGGAAGACTTTCATGTATTTTTCAAGGATCTACAGATACTACATTCTACATTCTTGCCGTTTATTTCGGTAGTGTGGGCATCAGAAAGACCCGACATGCAGTTGCATGTGGCTTAATTGCAGATCTTGCTGGAGTGATTGCCGCTATTTCTGTTTGTTATTTATTCTTTTATTAAATTATATGGCTATAAGTTATCAGACTGACGGAGTTAAAATGCCCGCCATTAAAAAGAGAGAGACCACTGCCTGGATTAAATCAGTGGCAAGTTTATATGAAAATAAAATCGGTGAAATCGCTTATATTTTCTGTTCAGATGAAAAGATTCTGGAAGTTAACCGTGAATATCTTCAGCACGATTACTACACAGATATCATTACCTTCGATTATTGCGAGGAAAATGTTCTATCAGGCGATATATTCATAAGCCTTGATACTGTAAAAAGTAACTCGGAACAATTCAACACCACTTATGAAGAGGAGCTTCACAGAACAATTATTCACGGAATTCTTCACCTTTGCGGCATTAATGACAAAGGAGAAGGTGAACGGGAAATTATGGAAGCTGCAGAAAATAAAGCTTTAGCACTACTAAAAGCCTAGAGAATTCTCTCAGGTATATGCGATAGCCTTATTTAAGCCTAGATAGAATCAAGGCAGGCTATAATATAGATTAGTCTGCCCAATTATTCCGTGGAAAAAAGTTTTTCATAAAACAAGTACCATCTGCCACCTTTTTGCATAAAAGCCTTTATTGATTAGCTTTTCAGAAGTAGCAGATAAAAATCATCTGCTACTAAAATCAATTCATCTACCTCCTCTCAAGTGCATCTGCCACTTTTTTGATTGTTTTAAAACAGAATACAAGATTATTTCGTTAAAGAAGCTGCTTCCGTTCTATTTTCTGAGAAGTTATAGAGATTAAATAAAAAGACCTTTTTCTTGCTCTGAAAAGCCACGATACAATTCTTTTCTATTCATACAATAAACATACTAAGTATTTTTCGTAAATTTGCGGCGTAAAATAGATTGAATCAATGGATTTTAAGTACGATGTAATTGTTATCGGAGCAGGACATGCCGGTTGCGAAGCTGCAGCTGCGGCTGCTAATCTAGGATCGAAAACATGTCTCATTACGATGGACATGAATAAAATTGCTCAAATGAGCTGTAATCCGGCCGTAGGTGGCATAGCCAAAGGACAAATAGTCCGGGAAATTGATGCATTGGGAGGATATATGGGTCTGGTAACAGACAAGACAGCTATCCAGTTCCGAATGCTGAACCGTTCAAAAGGACCAGCTATGTGGAGCCCGCGTGCCCAATGTGACAGAAATAAGTTTATCTGGGCCTGGAGAGAGATTTTGGAAAATATGCCAAATCTCCACATCTGGCAAGATACGGTTAAGGAAATAATCGTTGAAAACGGGGAAATTGTGGGCTTAAAGACTTATCTGGATGTTGAATTCAGAGCAAAGGCTGTAGTTCTCACAGCAGGGACATTCCTGAATGGGTTAATGCATATTGGCAAAACAAAACTTCCCGGAGGAAGAATGGCCGAGCCTGCTTCTTATCTTTTAACCGAATCCATCGCAAAACATGGCGTTCAGTTCGATCGGATGAAGACCGGAACGCCTGTACGTATTGACGGACGTAGTGTGAATTACGATTTAATGGGAGTTCAGGATGGAGAAAATGATTTCCATAAGTTCTCCTATATGAATACCGAAACAAAGCACTTAAAACAGTTACAGTGCTGGACTTGCTATACCAATGAGGAAGTTCACAAGGTTCTTAGAGACGGATTACCAGATTCGCCCCTTTTCAACGGGCAAATTCAAAGTATAGGTCCGAGATACTGTCCTAGCATTGAGACAAAGATCGTCACTTTCCCGGACAAGAATCAGCATCAGCTATTCCTCGAACCTGAGGGAGAAACCACCCAGGAGTTTTATTTGAATGGCTTTTCATCTTCTCTCCCATTGGATATTCAGATCAGGGCTTTGAAAAAAATCCCTGCATTTAAAGATTTAGTTCTATATCGCCCGGGATATGCCATTGAATACGATTATTTCGATCCTACACAATTAAAGCATACGTTGGAATCGAAGATTATCAAAAATCTATTCTTCGCGGGACAAGTTAATGGAACCACCGGATATGAAGAGGCAGGCGGACAAGGAATCATTGCAGGAATCAATGCACACCAGAATTCTCACGATGGTGAGCCTTTCGTTTTGGGCAGGGATGAAGCATATATTGGCGTTTTAATCGATGATCTGGTTACAAAAGGAGTAGATGAGCCTTACCGTATGTTTACTTCCCGTGCCGAATACCGTATATTACTTCGCCAGGATGATGCAGACATGCGTTTAACAGAAAGATCGTACAACCTCGGTTTAGCTAAAAGAGACCGGTATGACCTGGTTCTCAATAAAAAGAACGAAGTAAAGCGCATCATTGAATTCGCACAAAAATATTCTGTAAAAGTAGGCCCTATCAACAATGCGCTTGAAAGTCTTGGTACCACCCCGCTAAAACAAGGGTGTAAACTGATCGACCTGATTAATCGCCCTCAGATTACTTTAGAAAACATCTCCGAATTAGTTCCTGATTTCAGAGAAGAACTAAATCAGATTCCGGAAAGAAAAGAGGAAATCAAAGAAGCGGCAGAAATTCTGATCAAGTATGACGGCTATATTAATCGCGAAAGATTAATTGCCGATAAGATTGAACGCCTCGAGACAATCAAGATAAAAGGCAAGTTTGACTACAATACAATTAATTCCATATCAACAGAAGCGAGACAAAAGCTAATCAAGATTGATCCCGAAACCATTGCACAGGCAAGCAGAATCCCAGGAATCTCGCCAAGCGATATAAACGTACTACTGGTGCTTTTAAGGAAATAAGAGCCCCCGTTTCACGTGAAACAATTAAATTAATAAGAAACAACTAAAATACTGGCTATGAACAAAGAAAAGCTAATTAAGAGCATTAGAAATGTGCCCGATTTCCCTATCCCTGGAATTCAGTTTAAAGATGAAACAACTCTATTCAAAGACCCCGATTGTTTAAAGGAACTTTCAGACGAACTTTACGAAATGTACAAAGATAAAGGGATCACTAAAGTTGCTGGCATCGAATCCAGAGGATTTATTATGGGACCTATTTTAGCTGCCAGACTGGGAGCCGGTTTTGTTCCTATCCGCAAACCAGGAAAACTGCCGGCAGCAACACTAGAAGAAAGCTATAACAAAGAATACGGAACAGACACTATCCAGGTTCACAAAGATGCAATTTGTGAAGACGATATAGTTTTGCTGCACGATGACCTTCTTGCAACAGGCGGAACAATGAAAGCAGCGATTAAATTAACGAAGAGATTTAATCCAAAGGCTGTTTATGTAAACTTCATCATTGAATTAAAAGAGTTGAACGGACGTGCAATCTTCAACGAAGAAGATGACATTGAAGCTGTTTTAGTTCTTTAATAAGCTAAAACAAATAAATAATGGAACCTCAGGAGCTAAATATTTCAGATTATTTGAAGGGAATTGTTTTGAATCTCCCTGAAGGGCCTGGAATTTATCAGTATTTAAACTCTGAAGGTACCATTATTTATGTAGGAAAGGCTAAGAACCTAAAAAGAAGGGTTTACTCCTATTTCAGCAAAGAACACGAACCAGGAAAAACAAGAGTTCTGGTTAGCAAGATTGCAGATATTCGCTATATCGTAGTAAATACAGAAGAAGATGCATTGTTGTTGGAGAATAATCTGATAAAGAAATACAAGCCCCGCTACAACGTATTACTGAAGGATGATAAAACTTACCCCTCTATCTGCGTAAGCAATGAGTATTTTCCACGCATATATAAAACAAGAAGAATTATTCGCGACGGTTCCACTTATTATGGTCCTTACAGCCATTCGCCTTCCATGCACGCTTTATTAGACCTCATAAAGCATCTTTATCCAATCCGCACCTGTCATTTAAGCCTTACTCCCGAGAATATTCGTGCAGGAAAATTCAAAGTCTGCCTGGAATACCATATTAAAAACTGTGCCGGTCCCTGTGTGGGTTTGATGTCTCACGATGAATATCTGAAGAATATAGCCGAAATTAAAGAAATACTTAAAGGAAACACTCAGGAGATAAGCAAGACTCTATTCCAGAGAATGCAGGATTTAGCCATGGAGCTAAAGTTTGAAGAGGCACATAAAGTGAAGGAAAAATATGAATTAATAGAGAATTACCGCGCAAAATCTGAGGTAGTAAGCTCTATTCTTCATAATATTGATGTATTCTCCATTGCGGATGACGAGAAATCGGCCTTTATTAACTATTTGCATATTACCAACGGCAGCATTAATCAAGCATTTACTTTTGAATATAAAAAGAAGCTGAACGAGACAACTGAGGAATTGCTTTCGTTGGGTATTGTAGAGATGCGGGAACGCTACAAGAGTCTTTCAAAGGAAATAATTGTCCCTTTTGAGATGGAAATAGAGCTGAACGATGTTACATTTACCGTTCCTCAAAGAGGAGACAAAAAGAAACTACTGGAACTTTCACAGCTGAACGTTAAACAATACAAGGTTGATCGTCTGAAACAGGCTGAAAAACTAAATCCAGAGCAACGGAGCATTCGAATAATGAAGAAGATGCAGAGTGATTTTCACCTGAAAGATCTTCCCATGCACATAGAATGTTTCGACAATTCAAATATTCAAGGAGCTTATCCCGTGGCCTCCTGTGTGGTATTTAAAAAGGCAAAACCGTCCAAGAAAGACTACCGGCACTTCAATATTAAGACGGTGGAAGGGCCTAACGACTTCGCATCCATGGAAGAGATTGTTTACAGGCGTTATAAGCGCTTATTGGACGAAGGACAGCCTTTGCCTCAGTTAGTCATCGTTGACGGCGGTAAAGGGCAGCTAAGCTCGGCTCAGAAGATCTTTAATGAGCTCAATTTATTCGGAAGAATAACCTTGATTGGCATTGCCAAAAAGCTGGAAGAGATCTTTTTCCCTGATGATCCCTACCCTCTCTACCTCGATAAGAATTCGGAAAGCCTGAAAGTTATCCAGCATTTGCGTGATGAAGCGCACCGTTTCGGCATTACTTTTCACCGCAATAAGCGCAGTAAGGGACAAACAAAGTCGGCTTTGGACGAAATAAAAGGCATTGGCGAGAAAACAAAAACGGCATTACTGAAAGAATTCAAGAGCGTAAAACGCATCCAGGAAGCTTCTCTGGAAGAACTTTCCACCATTGTAGGCGAAGCAAAAGCTAAAAATATCCTGGAGAACCTTCGCAAATAAAGTTAGAATTACTAACTTTGTCTCTTGCGACAAACAAGAAATTTTATAAAATGAGAGCTGTAATACAACGCGTCAGCCATGCATCTGTCACGATTAACGGAACATGTAAATCCGCTATTAAAGAAGGATTGCTGGTACTGGCAGGCATTGAGGAAACCGACGGGCAAGAAGACATAGATTGGCTATGCAAAAAGATCGTTAATCTAAGAATTTTTGATGACGAAAACGGGGTGATGAATAAATCTGTGCTTGATATTGACGGAGAAATTCTTGTTATCAGCCAGTTTACACTTCATGCATCAACTAAAAAAGGGAATCGTCCCTCCTATATCAGGGCGGCAAAACACGAAATTTCCGTGCCTCTTTACGAAACTTTCTGCAATGAATTAAGTATTTCTCTGGGAAAGGAAGTGGGCACAGGCGAGTTTGGTGCCGACATGAAAGTGGAACTTTTAAATAATGGTCCTGTAACCATCTGTATGGACACTAAAAACAAGGAATAATGACACTGGAAGAAGCGCAAAAAGAGGTCGATAACTGGATTAAAACATACGGAGTCCGTTACTTCAGCGAGCTGACCAACATGGCCGTTTTAACTGAAGAAGTAGGTGAATTAGCACGGGTAATTGCCCGAAAATATGGGGATCAGTCCTTTAAAGAGGGCGAAGAATGTAACCTTGCCGATGAACTTACGGATGTACTTTGGGTGCTTCTTTGTCTGGCAAACCAGACAGGTGTGGACCTCACAGAAGCTTTTAAAAGGAACCTCGAAAAGAAAACAAAAAGAGATAACGAAAGACATATAAACAATCCTAAACTGACAAGTAATGGAAAATAATGAAGTAGAAAAAAGTAAGTATGAAATCGCTTTAGATAAGTACAATACCAACATCAGCGACAACGATATTAAGGCAAAGGTTGCTGCTATAATCGATAAAAACGTTCCCAAAAACAACACCGCCGAAGTAAAGAAATTCCTCTTTCACTGCATTGATCTGACTACACTCAATACTACAGATAACGAAGAAAGCGTGATGAAATTCACGGAAAAAGTAAACAGGTTTGCTGATGAATACGGAGATCTAGACAATGTTGCCGCCATCTGTGTATACCCCAATATGGCACAAGTTGTAAGCGATACCTTAGAAGCCGACGATGTTAAGATAGCCGCCGTAAGTGGCGGATTTCCTTCTTCACAAACCTTTATAGAAGTAAAGATAGCCGAAACCGCAATGGCCATAATGGAAGGTGCAAATGAGATCGATGTTGTGATATCAGTAGGTAAATTCCTTAGCGGTGACTACGAAACAATGTGCGATGAAATTCAGGAATTAAAGGACACTTGCAAGGAAAACCGCCTGAAAGTTATCCTTGAAACCGGAGCTCTGGGCAGCGCCTCCAATATCAAAAAAGCCTCTATCCTATCCATATACTCAGGAGCCGATTTCATTAAAACATCTACCGGCAAACAACAACCTGCCGCAACGCCAGAAGCCGCTTACGTAATGTGTGAAGCTATCAAGGAGTACTACGAAGAAACAGGCAATAAGATCGGTTTTAAGCCTGCTGGAGGCCTTAATTCAGTAAATGATGCCCTGATATACTACAGTATCGTAAAAGAAGTTCTAGGCGAAGAATGGCTTACTAACGAGCTCTTCCGTTTAGGAACCAGTCGCCTTGCCAATCTATTGCTATCAGATATCAAAGGAGAAGATATAAAGTTCTTCTAGTGCATAAAAACAAAGCCTCTAAAGCCAGGCATTAATAATCAGCAAAAAAAGGAATCCCCTGATTCTCTTCTATTTAAAGGAGAAATTCAGGGGATTTTATATATAAAGTTAAATAAAAACAACTATACAACTAAGCCAATAATTGGCGAGAGATCTGATAATAGGTCTACACCTTATACATACAAACTCTACGCTATCTTTATGCAAAGTCTACACCTTTTCTATAAAACTTAAGAAAGAAAAGGGTTAGCTTACACCAAATATTACCTTATTTCTTTCTATCAACCACGTAATCCAAGTAGGAAATAAGTGATTGTTTAATATCAGAATCCGGAAAATCCGCGAGTAGTTGAACTGCTTTAGAATGGTAATCAAGCATCACTTTAGTGGCATATTCAATCCCCCCGTTCTGCTTTGAAAAATCAATCAGACGCTTAATTTCATCATCGGTTGCAACTCCTGATTTAACCTTCACAGCCAGTTTTTTTCCTTCTTCGCTAGCAGCAGTGTTTATAGCATAAATAGCTGGAAGAGTTAATTTGCCCTCCCGCATATCATTACCAGTTGGTTTCCCTACCTCACGATCATCGTAATAATCAAAAATATCGTCCTTAATCTGGAAGCAAATTCCGGTATATTCACCAAATAAACGGGCCATTTCTACCTTTTCAGGAGAAACTTCTGCAGATAACGCTGCCGTATGAGTGCAGGCAGCAAACAAAGCTGCTGTCTTTTTTCGAATAACATCAAAGTACACAGACTCTAAAATCTCAGTATTACTAACATTGGAAAGCTGTAAAAGTTCCCCTTCAGAGAGATCCTGTCCTAAGCGCGAAACTACCGTTATCACTTCATGATTCCGTGAAAAAGCTGCCTGAATAAGACAAGTAGCAAGCAGATAATCGCCAACTAATATTGACACTTTATTATCATATAAAGCATTCACCGAGGCCTGACCACGGCGCTGCGAACTTTCATCGACCACATCATCGTGTACCAAACTGGCGGTGTGAAGTAATTCCAAAGAGACAGCAGAATGAAGTGTAGAAAAAGAAACCTTTCCTAACAATCTGGCAATAAGAAGGACTAAAATTGGACGCATCATCTTTCCCCCACGTTGCTTAATGTGAGAAAGGACTTCATTTAACAAAGGGTTTGAATTATCCAATGAACTATTAAAGAGCTCTTTAAACTGCTCCAGATCTGAAATAATAGGAGACTTAATCTGAGATAATCTGTCCATACAACATACGATTTAACCACAAAAGTAATAATAAAACCATTAATATGGTATTTTTTTGTACTTTTACCAAAGAAAAATTCAAAAGATTATGAATCAGAAAGATAAATTGTTCCTTTTAGACGCTTACGCACTCATATACAGGGCTTATTATGCATTCATTAAAAGCCCGAGAATTAACTCAAAAGGCTTTAACACATCTGCAATTCTTGGCTTTGTAAATACACTTGAAGAGCTCTTGAAAAAGGAAAATCCTACACATATTGGGGTTGCTTTTGACCCTTCCGGACCTACTTTCAGACACGAAGCTTATGAGAAATATAAAGCTCATCGGGAAGAAACACCGGAAGCAATTCGTCTCTCTGTTCCAATAATAAAAGAGATAATCCGTGCATACCGTATCCCGATTCTTGAAGTTTCAGGTTACGAAGCCGACGATGTAATCGGCACTCTTGCCACTGAAGCCGGCAAACAAGGTATCACTACTTACATGATGACTCCTGATAAAGATTACGGACAGTTGGTTAGCGATAATGTTTTTATGTACCGTCCTAAATATGGTGATAAAGAATTCGAGGTTCTGGGAGTGGAACAGGTGAAAGCTAAATACGAAATCTCCTCCCCCGACCAGGTTATCGATATGCTAGGTCTGATGGGCGACGCTTCCGATAATATTCCTGGCTGTCCTGGCGTGGGAGAAAAAACGGCTCTAAAATTAATTGCCGAATTTGGTAGCATTGAAAATCTGCTTGAACATACCGACCAACTGAAAGGTGCTTTGAAAACAAAAGTGGAGACCAATAAAGAAATGATCACTTTCTCCAAATTTCTGGCAACTATAAAGATTGATGTTCCTATTGAATTAAAAATGGACGAACTTGTTCGTGAAGAACCGAACGAGGAAGAATTGAGAAAAATATTCGAAGAGCTGGAATTTCGAACGTTAACAGAGCGAATTTTTAAAACGGAGAAAAAACAGGTAAACGTGACTCCTCAGCAAGGCGATCTCTTTGCTGTTTTCACACCCGATGGGCAAGTTGAAGATAAATATTCAAATCTCGTAAGCTTAGAAAAGCTTAATTACGACTATCAACTCATTGATAATGAAGAAAAAAGATGTGATTTTATTCAACATATACTTACATTTGACATAATCAGTCTAGATACAGAAACCACCGGAACAGATCCAATCAGTGCAGAATTGGTGGGAATGAGCTTCAGTGTTGCCGAAAACCAGGCATTTTATATTCCGGTTCCTCACAAAAGAGAGGAAGCGCAAAAAATTGTTAATGAGCTACGGCCGGTCTACGAAAATGAGAAATCTCTCAAAGTGGGGCAAAATATCAAGTACGATATGCTGGTACTTCAAAATTATGGAGTGGAAGTAAAAGGCAAACTTTTCGATACCATGGTAGCGCACTATGTTCTTCAACCCGAACTTAGACACGGAATGGATTACCTTGCCGAAATTTATCTCAATTACCAAACAATTCATATTGATGAGCTAATTGGTGCAAAAGGAAAAAATCAACTGAACATGCGCGACCTCCTCCCCGAAAAAGTATACAAGTATGCATGCGAGGATGCCGATGTTACTTTGAAGCTGAAAAATATTCTTGAGAAAGAACTGAAGGAAAACGGCGCTGAAGATTTATTCTATAAAATAGAAATGCCACTTGTTCCGGTTCTTGCTTACATTGAACGGAATGGAATGAAGTTGGATCTCGAAGCACTTAAACAAACATCTGAGGATTTCACTTCAAGAATGCAGGAAATAGAGAAAGACATTTTCTCATTGGCCGGCATGGAATTCAATATTAGTTCACCCAAACAAGTGGGAGAAGTTCTCTTCGAAAAACTGAAGGTAATAGAAAAGGCAAAGAAAACCAAAACAGGACAATACTCTACTTCCGAGGATGTACTCGAAAGTTTGCGTAGCAAGCATCCGGTTGTTGAGAAAATTCTGGAGTATCGTGGACTAAAGAAGCTGTTAAGTACCTATGTTGATTCCCTTCCTCAACTAATTAATCCTTATACAGGAAAAATACATACCTCATTCAATCAGACAGTTACTTCGACAGGCCGGCTAAGTTCCAGCAACCCTAACCTGCAGAATATACCAATCCGTGACGAAGACGGGAAAGAGATTCGTAAAGCATTCATTCCGGATGAAGGATGCACCTTCTTCTCTGCGGACTACTCCCAGATTGAACTTAGAATTATGGCTCATCTAAGTGAGGACAAAAATATGATAGATGCTTTCAATTCCGGTTATGATATTCATGCTGCAACTGCCGCAAAAGTCTATAAAACAGAGCTTTCCGAAGTAACAAAGGATATGCGCCGCAAAGCTAAAACGGCTAACTTCGGTATTATTTATGGAATATCAGTATTCGGACTGGCAGAAAGAATGGCGGTAGACAGAAAGGAAGCAAAGGAACTGATTGATGGTTACTTCGAAACCTACCCCAGCGTAAAAGAATATATGGACAGAAGCATCAAAGTAGCTAAGAAAAATGGCTATGTAGAAACCATCTTTCACCGAAAACGATACCTTCCGGATATCAATTCACACAATGCGGTTGTCCGTGGATACGCCGAAAGAAATGCTATTAATGCCCCAATTCAGGGAAGTGCAGCCGATATTATCAAGGTTGCAATGGTCAATATTTATAACCGTTTCAGGAAAGAAAATATACAGGCCAAAATGATTTTGCAGGTGCATGATGAACTTAACTTCAGTGTTCCTTTTAATGAAAAAGAAATTGTGGAAAAGATCGTGATAGAAGAGATGGAAAGAGCCTACAAGATGCACGTTCCTTTGAAAGCCGACTGCGGATGGGGAAAAAACTGGCTCGAAGCGCACTGATAAATTAGCTATAAACCTAAAAAAAATAAAAGGATAAAAACCTGATAAAGAATGGCTATATCAGGTTTAAAGTCAATGACTTAAAGTGTTGTTACAGGATAAGAATCTAAGATAGAAGGCATATAATTTAACGTCCACAGAGCGTAAGAGACAGAACTGCAGGATAAAAGTCTGAGATAGAAAGGCTCTATTAGGCTGAAAATCAATGACTGAAAGCGCTTTTACGGAATAAGAATCAGAGATAAGAGGCGTATAATTTAACGCCCACAGAGCGAAAAAGACAGAGCTGCAGGACAAGAATCTGAGATAAAAGGGCTATTACAATGAGATAAGAGGGCTTATATTTATGTTATTTCCAAATACTTCAAAGTGAGTTGGCAATACAACATAAAGATCAACGGAAACATATCTCAGTGCAAAGCATAAAAGAGTATTCTGTAAAATAAGTTCATCAATTTGAAGGAAACGAATAAATAAGGAAGATAGGGGAACAGAGGCAACTTACTCAGTTCAAAAATTATTAATTATTCAAAACAGATAAGGTTCTTGTTCGGAAAAAGAAATCTTTCAATCCAACAAATTTGTTTAATCTACTGATATAGCTTATGCAGGTAAGTAAGAATATCAATAGATTAAACGAGATAGCTGGATAACAAATCTATTTCAAAGTTTCTTTTATGGGCAAAGCTATAATATTAGCTGCAACAAGTTGCAATTTAAAGTATTAGCTCCAATCTAGAACTAAATAATATTACACCAGATAATAAGAAAGAACAATAAGTTTAAATATAGCTACAGGAAATCAGAAGCCTTGAATTCAAAAATAATAAAATAGTTTGTTTCACCTTAAAACAATAGAATCATGGAACTAACAGAAAAACTAAAAGAAATACTCGGAGTAATAGAATCTGCCGAAGTTGTTTATTTATCCACAATAGATGAAAATGGGTATCCCTCCACACGCGCCATGCTGAACCTGAGGAACAAAAAGCAATACCCTCATCTTATTCCGATGTATAGAAAAGAATCAAATGAATTTACTATCTATCTCACTACCAACACCTCTTCTGCAAAGATTAAGGAGATTGAGAATAATAGCAAAGCAGCAGTTTATTTTTGTAATCCGGAATCATTTACAGGAACCATGTTACAGGGTAAAATTGAAGTTGTGACGAACAAGGAATTCAAGCACAGCGCATGGATGAAAGGATGGGAACTATATTATCCGGGAGGAATCGATTCAGAAGATTTTTCCATGCTCAGGTTCGTACCTTTCAACTTTAAAACTTATTCAGACTTTCAGGTTGTGGCAGATAAAGTAGACTAATATTCCCATTATTTTACCATGAAAAAATTACTTTTTGCACTTTGTTTATATTCGTTTCTCGGTCTGAAACTATCAGCACAACAGACTAAATCACAGGACTATCTGCCATATGGAGTAGAGAAAAATATGCCTGTTTCTTACAAGAAGATGAAAGAGACGCTCACCTACCCTATGGAATGGGGAAAGTCGCCCATAAAAGATTTCAATAAATGGAAAAAGGCTGCCCGGAATGTACTTTTTTCTTGCCTGAACCCCGCCCCTCCCACTGCACCTTTCGATATGAAAGTGCTTGAGAAAGAGCAGAGAAATGGATATGAAGCCCGAAAGATAGTGCTGAATATATCGAAGTTCGACCGTATTCCTGCTTACTTGTTGGTACCTAATAAAGGAAAAGGTCCCTACCCTGCCGTGGTGATGCTGCACGATCACGGCGCTAAGTTCTCCATTGGCAAGGAAAAAATGGTTCGTCCCTTTGGTGTATCACCCGAAGTATTGGCGGATGCCGATAAATGGGCGGTGCAATGTTACGATAGTGTCTACGTGGGCGATTATTTTGCGGTGCATGGCTACGTGGTTCTCTCCATTGATGCCCTGTTCTGGGGAGAAAGAGGACGAAAAGAGGGCGTTAATTATGAAACCCAGCAAGCACTTGCCTGCAATCTGATGCAGATGGGATATAACTGGTGCGGCATTATCACGTTCGACGATATCAGAAGTGTTGATTTTCTTGCCTCATTGCCCGAGGTAAATGCCAATAGAATCGGTACGCTTGGCTTCTCAATGGGCGGACACCGTGCCTGGATGCTTTCCGCCGCAACAGATAAAGTGAAGGCAGGAGCCGCCATCTGCTGGATGAATACCACCGATTCCTTGATGACTCTAACCAATAATCAGAATAAAGGCGGTAGTGCATGGTCTATGCTTGTACCGGGAATCCGGAACTATATGGACTACCCAGATGTTGCCTCTCTGGCTTGTCCTAAACCCATGCTGTTCTTCAACGGACTACGCGACAAGTTATTTCCTGTAAATGGTGTAAAAGATGCTTATAAAAGCCTGCATTCCACGTGGAACAGCCAGAATGCCGATAATAAGCTAGTTACTAAGCTTTGGGATGGCCCTCACTTCTTTAGCAAAGAAATGCAGAAAGAAACGCTGGATTTCTTCGATAAATTTCTGAAAAAATAGAAATTTAAAAATATTTATAGATAAAGCTTTTAAAGGGAACTAATCAAATTAAAAAACTTCAGGAGCATAAACCGGTAAAATTCAGTATTACTAACCTAAAGATTATAGAAAATAAGCACAATCTACTTAATTTAAAACGGATATAATACAGAATTACTACCTGAAAGATAAGCAAGGATAAATGATTCTTTGTTCATTGAATAAATCATTCATCCGTGCTTTTTCGTCCTGCAATAGCCTTTAGTGGAAGTTTAATTCTCAAAATAGAGAAAATGTTCCGATATACAATTCTTTTTAACATGCTATTAACTGTATACTAATTCATTACATTCACATATACCCATCCAGCCTACAGAAAATAAAAGCTATTTATCTAAAAGAACTAACCTAAAAAATATACAGTTCCAAAGGTAAGAACTACTATTAAAAACACACAATCCGAAAAAGAAATTCCCAAACTTTAAAATAAGAGTAGAGAAAAGAACACACTTATTCTTTCTCTACAACGAAACCAGCAGATGGATAGGAAAATTTTCCTGAGCCAGACTTCTTCCCGAAGTGGCCGGACGAATGTTCTTCAAATCGGGCAATGACATTTCATTGCGCAGAACCGGAGGAGTTATAGTTTGGGCTTCCATTTGCCGGGCACTTACTGCCTCTCTCCTCTCCTTTCTCTCCAGTGTTTTGACCGCAACCTGCACTTGCTGATAGATAGTGTCTGTATGCTTTTCGGTTATATACACCGTATCATTAACCGCCAGTTTTTCACTCTTTGGAACATCTTCAAAAGGAAAATTCCAGCCAATCAATAATCCAATAAGGCAAGCAGCCACAAGCCACCAGGGAGAAATACCTACCCTTGGGGAAGATTGTCCGCGCTGATCTATTTGCTGCATTAATGAATTGAAAGAACGGGGAGCATTACCGGTTTTATCCTTATCATACAGTGCTTTAGATGTACTCAATATTCGTTTTACATCTTTGGATTCTTCCAATTTGTTCAAATCATCTTCTTTCATATTCTATGGTTATATTGGATTATAAATTGATAATGACTGAGACAGACTACGCAGTGCATAGTGCAATCTCGACTTAACTGTTCCTTCCGGACAATCGAGCACACGGGCAATTTCCTGCACGGAAAGTTCTTCGTTGTATCGAAGAGTAAAGGCAGCCAACTGATCTGCCGGAAGCTTACTGAGAGAAATGCTCAGCTGATTCTCAAAGACAGCCTGATCATACACTTTTTCAAAAGCAGGTTCCTCTGTTGCATCCGAGTTATAGTTCAGTTCCTGTTCGTGAATTTCAACCACATCCCGGTGTCGATACTCATTCTTACACAGATTGTATGCCATTGAGAAGGCCCACGAAGAGAACGTTCTTCCCTCTTCATAGGCACTTCTGCTTTCGTAAACTTTAAGAAAGAGTTCTTGTGTAAAGTCCTCAGCTTTAGCAATATCATATCCAAGCATACGGATAAAGAATCCTTGCATACGCCCTGCGTAGCGAGTGTAGAGTTCCTCGAAAGCTTTGGTATCGTTTCGGGAAACCCGCCGCATCAACTCTTCGTCCGCATCTTGTCTGTATGAGTGAAATATCCTCATTTTTCTGCTGGTTCAAGGCATTTCAGGTACTCATTTTTACTATCATTATTATCAAAATGATAACTATCAATAATGCCATGAAGTTGAGTTTTTAGTTTTGTATAGTTATTCAAATCTCCAGTAACGCGATAAAATTCCAGAAGTGAACGGAAACCTGTTACATAATTCAGGTTAATATGTCCCACAACACTTTTATAACCATCGGGCGCAAAGCTTTCTTTGAGGTAATCCAACAAGAAAGTCTGCTCAAAATTACGTTTCGCTACCGCCAGATTATCGTATGGCCTGGATGAATATTTCATCACTAATCCTTCAGAATAAAGGCTGTCTTTGAATGAATCAAGCTCACCCTCTCCCATAGCTGAGAAATAAACCGGGCGATGCGTGTATTTAATTATATGTTTTGCAATCACTAATGACAATTGATTATTAGCTGGATACTTTGCGTTCAGTTCTTTATCTGTTCCCGGAAAAGGAGGAACTCCCAATTCTTCGAGAACACATTCCCGATAATTCTGCTCATACAAAAAAGGGAGACAGATTAACTTTTTATCCTTAAACAGATTCTTGCCATATTGAAGCAGCAATTTAGGATAGATTGAATTATCTCCATAGGCAAATATAATGCCATCTTTCTCCATTCCAGCCATCTCGTTATAATCATAATTCAACAATCCTGCTGAATATTCCCCGCTTTCGTACCATTTCTTGCAGGTGTTTGTAAGAAGTGTATCGTTCCGGGACAATATCGCAAAGGATACATAGTCAGGGAAAAAGTCCACTTCGTCAGGACGCATTGCAATAGCTTTAGTTATGTAAGCACTTTTACTAAGATCGCCGCCACCATTGTAATACATCATTACGTTATACGTGTAAGAGTTAGGTATTGCCCGTTTCATTTCCTGCATTATATTCCCCAACCGGGAGTAGATCTTTTCATAATCCTTCTCTCCTTCTGCACAAACGAATTCATATTTTGTAGCCCGATAATAGTTTTCCCACGCTGCCTCATTGTGCTTATCTTTTGAAAGAACCTTCTTCCACGCTTCGGCTTGCTGCTTATACCACTCGGCATTATGCTCCACTTGTACAAAAGAAACTACTTTCTGAGGTGTTTGTGCAAAGGATACCTGAAAAGCAAAACAGGTAATCAATAATCCAATATACTTTAATTTTCTCATATTCAAATTCATTTTTAAAAGTGTAAACTAAGTTGTGAGGAACAGTTCCGGAATAGCATACACTCGTGCCGGGAAAACGTTCAAAGTTATTAAGAATATTTTTTCTTTGACCTATATCAAACGATAATTATGATGTATATCAAAGCACCCTTTAGATGTACATCTAAGCATATGTTTGATGTACATCAAACAAAAAAGATATAACCGGAAAATGGTAAATCTTTCTTTATAGATATTATTAATAATCAAGGTAAGTAACTAATTCTTTGAATTCCACCGAATAATTTGTATTTTTGCAAGCTGAAAAAAGTTTGAATAAGAAAACAAATTAACGATATAAAGAATGGCTTTACAATGTGGTATCGTCGGCCTTCCCAACGTGGGAAAATCGACTCTTTTCAATTGCCTGTCCAACGCAAAGGCGCAGTCTGCTAATTTCCCTTTTTGTACGATTGAACCTAACGTGGGCGTTATCACTGTTCCCGATGAACGGTTGAACAAACTAGCCGAATTGGTTCACCCTCATCGCGTAGTACCTACCACTGTGGAGATTGTGGATATTGCCGGACTGGTAAAAGGTGCCAGCAAAGGTGAAGGATTAGGAAATAAGTTTCTAGCAAATATCCGCGAAACTGATGCTATTATTCATGTTCTTCGCTGTTTCGACGATGATAATGTGGTTCATGTTGACGGAAATGTAAACCCGATTCGCGACAAAGAAATCATTGATTACGAACTTCAGCTGAAAGACCTGGACACTATTGACAGTCGCCTTCAGAAAGTACAGAAACAAGCTCAGACAGGCGGCGACAAAGTGGCTAAGATGACTTATGAAGTGCTGGCAAAATACAAAGAGGCTTTGGAACAAGGTAAGTCCGCCCGTACGGTTACATTTGAAACAAAGGACGAACAAAAAATAGCAAAAGAACTATTCCTGCTTACAAGTAAACCGGTTCTTTACGTGTGCAACGTAGACGAAGGCAGTGCAGTAAGCGGAAATAAGTACGTGGAAATGGTTCGTGAGGCAATTAAAGACGAAGATGCCCAGTTGCTTGTTGTAGCTGCCAAGATTGAATCGGAAATTGCAGAGTTTGAAACTTACGAAGAACGCGAAATGTTCCTTGGCGAAATTGGATTAACAGAATCGGGCGTAGCCAGATTGATTAAAACTGCCTATAAACTGTTGAATCTGGAGACTTATTTCACAGTGGGCGTACAGGAAGTTCGTGCCTGGACATACCTGAAAGGCAGCAAAGCACCTCAGTGTGCGGGAGTAATTCACACCGATTTTGAGAAAGGATTTATCCGCGCAGAGGTTATTAAATACCATGACTTCATTGAATATGGCTCGGAAGCCGCCATCAAAGAGGCCGGAAAACTGGGGGTTGAAGGAAAAGAATATGTGGTGGAAGACGGCGACATTATGCACTTCCGCTTTAACGTATAAAAAACAAGTAACATAAGGGTTGAAATCAGATAAGCTGAATATTCAACCCTTTCTTTTTTGCATAGAAATAAAATGGAAACAACAAAGTATCTGATTATAGGAACCGGCGGCGTGGGAGGAAGTATCGCTGCATTTCTGGCCCTCGCAGGACACAATGTAACCTGCATTGCCCGCGGAGCTCACCTGAAAGCAATGCGCAAGAACGGATTGATGCTGAAATCTGGCTTGAAAGGTGAACATACTGTCCGCGTAAACGCATGTACCTCTGAGGAATATTCCGATAAAGCCGATGTAATCTTTGTCTGCGTAAAAGGATATTCCATTGATTCTGTGACGGAACTCATTGAGCGGGCTGCCCACCAAGACACCATCGTAATACCTATTCTCAACGTATACGGCACGGGACCCAAGATAAAAAGCAAGGTAAAAAACGTGACCGTTCTCGACGGATGCATCTACATTGTGGGATTCGTTTCTGATCCTGGCGAGATTACTCAGATGGGAAGCATCTTCCGCCTGGTATTTGGTGCACGCAAAGAAGACAATGTTGCCTATGAAAGACTATTGGCCGTGCAAAAAGACCTTCAGGAAAGTGGTATCAAAGCACCTATCTCAGAGGATATAAACCGCGATACTTTCGTGAAATGGTCGTTCATCTCCGCCATGGCCTGCACCGGTGCATACTATGATGTTCCCATGGAAGAGCTGCAAAAGGAAGGAAAATACAGGGATACATTTATTGGTTTATCGCGAGAAAGTGCCGCTATTGGCAAGGCCCTTGGCATCACATTCCAGGAAGATCTGGTAACCTATAACCTCAAAGTGGTTGATAAGCTTGATCCAGCCAGCACAGCATCCATGCAAAAAGACATCAGCAAAGGCCATGAATCGGAGGTTGATGGTCTGCTCTTTGGATTTATCGCCAAAGGAGAAGAGCTTGGAATAGATACTCCCACTTACAAACTGGTTGCTGAAAAGTTCAGATAGTCATAGAATAAATAGTCAGTAAAATGAAATTTGATTTTGCAAACACTAAAAGATTATCATATCCATCAATTAAAATCTATTTTCAAAGGTTTACAGGTCTTTAAAAAGATGAATAATTGATCAAAGTAAAATATTCAGTATAATAGAGATTATGCAATTGAATCTTAACTATTCAAGTAACTATACAAAAATTCTGAATAATAATTTCAACCTAATTATTTTTTAATAAAAAAATATAACTATATTTAGATTTTAAAAATTTAATCATAGTTATATTATGCGTGAATATATTATCAAAGCATTCGCACACCTAGTTTATTAGGACTAATTAAAAAATAAATTATTAAGAAAACAATATGAAGAAAATAGCGATAATCATACTTCTTTGTTTTGATTTAATCTCAGTATCAGGACAAGATTTGAGTGTTAAGAGTCAGAAAGTTATCCGAAACTTTATTGAAACCATTAAAACTAAAAACAAAGATAAAATAGCCAACCAAGTTATATTTCCTTTGGAAAGAGAATATCCAATACCTGAAATCAAGAATAAAAATGAATTCATAAAACGCTTTAATGAAATTTTTGACAATAAGCTTATAAATGATATTGTTAACTCGAAAATAAAAAAAGACTGGTCTGAAATGGGTTGGAGAGGTATTATGTTATTAAATGGAGAAGTGTGGCTTAACTATGAAGGAGAACTTATTGCTGTGAATTATCAATCTAAAGTTGAAAAGAAAAATTTAGAAGAATTGATAAATACCGAAAAAAACTCGTTACATGAATCGTTAAGAAATTTCAAAAGGCCTATTTGCATTCTGGAGACTTCAAAATACAGAATTAGAATTGATGATATGGGGAACGAGAAGTATAGATATGCTTCTTGGAAATTACAACAAAACAAGAACGATAAACCTGAATTAGTATTACAAAATGGGGAATTTCAAGCTGACGGAAGCGGAGGGAATCACAGTTATATTTTTAAATCAGGCAATTATGTATACGAATGTGGCATAATTGAAATGGGAGAAGATGACGCGCCTCCAGCTGATCTGACTATTACTAAAGGTGGAAAAGAAATGGTATATCAAAAGGCGAAAATAATTAAATAATAAAATCTAGCTGCCAATCTATCCTGTTATTTGTATCATAACATCAAAACTAGTGGCAGATCCCTCTAAAAGTAGCAGATAAAGCACGATTTAGTAGCAGATAAAAATCATCTGCCACTAGCTAGGAATCCCTATTTAAGGGCTTTTAGTCCATTTTAGTAGCAGGTGGCAGATGATTTCTGTTTTTTTCAGTTTGGATGAATAATCTGATGAATAAATAAAGTATCGCAGGGAATCAAAAACTACTTCCCTTTCACAATCTTCTTAATATCATTCAGCTTATTCAAAGCCTCCAATGGAGTAAGATTATTTACATCAAGATTCAGAATCTCATCCCTTATCTGGCAAAGGATTGGATCGTCTAGCTGGAAGAAATTGAGCTGCATCCCTTCCCTGTTCTCTCTAACCTCAGACAAATGCTTGCCGGAAATTCCTTTCTTACGGTTATCGGACTCCAGTTTAAGAAGTATATCATTTGAACGTTTCACGATGCTTTTTGGCATACCCGCCATCTTTGCCACATGAATACCAAAGGAGTGCTCACTCCCACCCCGTTCGAGTTTACGAAGGAAGATCACTTTATTATCAACTTCTTTCACTGAAACATTGTAATTCTTAATCCGCTTGAAGGACTTTTCCATTTCATTGAGCTCATGATAGTGAGTGGCAAAAAGTGTTCTCGCCCTTGCTTTAGGATGTTCATGAATATATTCTACAATGGCCCAGGCAATGGATATACCATCATAAGTAGAGGTTCCTCGTCCCAGCTCATCAAACAACACAAGACTCCGTGGTGAAATATTATTTAATATATCGGCTGCTTCGTTCATTTCAACCATGAAAGTAGACTCTCCCACCGAAATGTTATCACTTGCTCCTACACGGGTAAAGATTTTATCTACAAGACCTATATGGGCACTCTCGGCAGGAACAAAACTTCCAATCTGAGCCAGTAGAGTAATCAAGGCAGTCTGGCGCAGCAATGCCGACTTACCGGCCATGTTTGGACCAGTAATGATAATGATCTGCTGATGTTCCGTATCTATTGTAACGTCGTTCGCTATATATTTCTCACCAATAGGAAGTTGTTTCTCGATAACCGGGTGTCTTCCCTGCTTTATTTCAAGCACATCATTGTCTTCAATGACCGGACGAATATATTTGTTCTCCGCAGCTACGTTTGAAAATGAGAGAAGACAGTCAATCCGTGCTATCTGGTTGGCGTTAATCTGTATTGCGGGAATGTATTCGCTCAGTGAAAGAACCAGTTCATTATAAAGTCTGGTCTCAATTACCAGAATCTTATCTTCGGCTCCCAATATTTTCTCTTCATATTCTTTGAGTTCCTGGGTGATATATCGCTCGGCATTCACCAACGTTTGTTTGCGAATCCACTCCTGAGGAACCTTATCTTTATGAGCATTTCTCACTTCAATGAAGTATCCGAACACGTTATTGTAGGCAATCTTCAGACTTGGAATGCCAGTCTGTTCACTCTCCCGTTGCTGAATCTGCAACAGATAGTCTTTCCCTGAATAGGCAATCTTACGTAACTCGTCCAGTTCGGCATTCACTCCGTTTTTAATTACACCACCTTTATTTATCAACAGCGGAGGATCATTGTTTACCTCCTTGTCTATTTTATCTCTGATGGAGAGACATAAATTTAGCTGGTCTCCTATTCTATTCAGGCTCGGATTATCTGCATTCAGGCAAGCTTCTTTTATCGGTTCAATGGCTTGCAAAGCCACTTTCAACTGCACAACTTCACGAGGAGAAACGCGTCCTACAGCTACTTTCGAGATAATTCTCTCTAAATCGCCTATCAAGTGAAGCTGTTCTTCAATTAGTTCCTTGAATTCGGGCTCACGGAAGAAATATTCCACTACGTTAAGGCGGTCGTTAATTGGTTTTTCGTCTTTCAACGGAAAGACCATCCAACGCTTTAACATGCGGGCTCCCATAGGGCTGATAGTCCTGTCAATTACATTCAGAAGACTTTTGCCGCCTTCATTCATGCTGGATATCAACTCCAGACTACGCACAGTATATTTATCTAAACGCACATAACGGTCTTCTTCAATGCGGGAAAGTGAAGTGATATGCCCTATCTGGGTATGTTGAGTCATATCCAGGTACTGAAGAATAGCTCCGGAAGCAATGATTCCGTTCTTAAGATGTTCCACACCAAAACCCTTGAGATTGTTGGTTTCAAAGTGTTTCAGAAGTCGTTCTCGGGCACTGGATTCGGTAAATACCCAGTCCTCCAGTTCGAAAGTGAAGAATTTATTTCCGAAATTGCCTTCAAACATCCCTCTCCTGCTCCGTTCAAAAAGGACTTCTTTTGGAGCAAAATTATTTAAAAGCTTATCAATATAGTCAAATGGACCTTCTGCTGTGAGAAACTCTCCTGTTGAAATATCAAGGAAAGCTATACCGCATTCATTCTTACCGAAATGAACAGCAGCAAGGAAGTTATTTTCTTTGTAGTTGAGAACGTTATCATTAATGGAAACTCCGGGAGTAACCAGTTCGGTAATGCCGCGTTTTACAAGTTTCTTAGTAGTTTTTGGGTCTTCTAACTGATCACAGATAGCAACTCTTTTGCCCGCTCTGATCAGTTTGGGCAGGTACGTATCAAGTGCATGATGGGGAAAGCCCGCCATCTCTACAGTTTTGCCTTGTCCATTAGCTCTTTTGGTTAAAGTAATCCCAAGTATATCCGAAGCTACAACTGCATCGTCGGAATAAGTTTCATAAAAGTCTCCGCAACGGAAAAGCATCACCGCATCGGGGTGCTTTGCTTTCAGATCCAGAAACTGCTTCATCATGGGGGTAAGAACTATATCATTTGCCACGGTAAATTTCTCTTCTTTTAGTGAATAATAAGCGCAAATATAGTTCTTTTTAAAAAGAAAATCTGTTCTGAAAAGTGTAAAGTTGTATAATTATTGATGTTTGAAGCTAGTAACAACATTCAGAAGTGGCATCTACTCCTTTTTCTTTCATGATACTGACAATCTCATTTATATCCTTCTTGGGAAGCATATCTAACGGGAACTGGTAATATTTCAGATTCTTATCTAATATCTCAAGATAAAGAAAAGCTCCTTTTCCCAAACTTGAACCGAAAGCCACCTTCATTGTGTCGCTATACTTAAATCCCCAACTCTTTCTACCTATCAAATTTCTTATTGTGAAGGATTCATCTTTTATCTTAAGATAATACATTCTCTCCCAATACACATAAACAAAATAGGACAGCAAAGGCAAAAGACAAAGTAAAAGGTGGAATATTTGATCACTATATCTGGTGAAGAAAATATATAACATCAAAGCAATAATTAAAAGGAGCAGAATAATAGGAAAAACAATAGTAAAAAAGGCCTGTATGCCAGACTTCTGATAGATGGAAACTTTTACCTTCACATCGGCAGGAACTACAGGCTTATAATTCATAAACGGAACATTATTTTCCTTTAAGAAGTTGAGTATTATCTTTATATCGTGAAAACCAAACAAAGAAAAGGCTCTTCTTTCGCCGGAACGATAATGAAATATAATCGCTGTAGGACCGCTTATTCCAAGGTATCTGCCACGACCTTTAGGAACAGAATAGTAGTAATCCCGCATAAATTCAAATCCTTTCAGTGAATTCAAAGTTATTTTAGCTTTTGTACCCCCAAAAAGATTATAAATAACAATAGATCCTTCCTCTAACCGTACTTTTCCCACGCCTTTTGAGAAAGCATAAAACAACAGCGGAAACAGCAAGAAAAGGTAAAGATACATCATTAAAATCAGTTCTTCTAATATTGCAAAAAGAAGAACACATGATAATAAAAGCACGACTACCCAAAATAGTCTGTATTTCTTACCAAGATAAAGGGTTATTGTTTTCATAATATCAAGGCTTTTGGATTATCACAAAGATATAATTATTTTTTATAACTCGGATATTTTTGGGAAATAATTTGAGTGCTTAAAAACATCTTGTACAGAAGATTGCAATCTTCTGTACAAAAGAAATAATTGTTTTGTACAGAAGAATACAATCTTTTGTACAAGGAAATAAAAAGTATTTAAGGAAAATAATAAAACGATATAAGTTATATATAAAAACCATTCTGGATAAAGTCTAAAACCATCAAGAAATTGCCAAAAGAAATGCCCAAATAAGCTTATCTTTCATTATCTTTGCCCTCTAAAGTATATAATACGTAATTAATTAACATACTAAGATAAAAGAATATCGCTATGGAATATAATTTCAGGGAGATTGAGAAAAAATGGCAAAAAAGATGGGTTGAAGAGAATACCTATCAGGTGACTGAAGACGAATCAAAGAAGAAATTTTATGTGCTGAATATGTTTCCTTACCCTTCGGGAGCAGGATTACACGTGGGTCATCCGCTGGGATATATAGCTTCTGACATCTATGCCCGTTATAAACGTCTGCAAGGATTTAATGTCCTTAACCCAATGGGATATGACGCTTATGGGTTGCCTGCTGAACAATATGCCATCCAAACCGGTCAGCACCCTGCAATAACTACCGTAAACAATATCAATCGCTACCGCGAACAATTAGATAAAATAGGATTTTCATTCGACTGGAGCAGGGAAGTACGTACCTGCGAACCAGACTATTACAAGTGGACTCAGTGGGCTTTCCAGCAAATGTTCAAGCATTATTACGATAATGATGCTAAGAAAGCTACTCCAATTGCCGATCTTATCAAAAGATTTGAGATTAAAGGAACCGAAGGACTGAACGCTGCATGCGGAGAAGAACTTTCGTTTACTGCGGAAGAATGGAAAGCTAAAAGTGAAAAAGAACAGCAAACAATTTTATTAAACTACCGGATTGCTTACTTAGGCGACACAATGGTTAACTGGTGTCCAGCACTTGGAACCGTATTGGCCAACGATGAAGTAGTGGACGGTGTTTCAGAACGCGGCGGCCATCCAGTGATTCAGAAAGTAATGCGCCAGTGGTGTCTGCGTGTTTCAGCTTATGCTCAACGTTTACTTGACGGACTGGAAACATTGAACTGGACAGATTCACTGAAAGAAACACAAAAGAACTGGATTGGTAGGAGTGAGGGTGCTGAAATGAAGTTCAACGTGAAAGATTCTGATCTTGAATTCACTATCTTCACCACCCGTGCGGACACTATCTTCGGCGTTACTTTCATGGTATTGGCTCCTGAAAGCGAACTGGTAGTTCAACTGACTACTGCTGATCAGAAAGCAGAAGTTAAAGCTTATCTTGATGCTACAAAGAAAAGAACAGAACGCGAACGCATCGCCGACCGCAGAGTAACCGGTGTATTCTCGGGATCATACGCTATTAATCCTTTGACCAGAGAAGCAATCCCAGTTTGGATCAGCGATTATGTATTGGCAGGATACGGTACCGGAGCTATCATGGCCGTACCAGCTCACGATAGCCGCGACTATGCATTTGCCAAACATTTCGGACTGGAAATCCGTCCGTTGATTGAAGGTTGTGATGTTTCTGAAGAAAGCTTTGATGCAAAAGAAGGAATCATGATGAATTCACCACGCCAAGAAGATGCAGTTGAAGGCGGTTTAGTGCTCAACGGACTGACTATCAAAGAGGCTATTGCCAAAACAAAAATATACATCAAGGAAACTAATCTGGGAAAAGTGAAGGTAAACTTCCGTCTTCGCGACGCTATCTTCTCCCGTCAGCGTTATTGGGGCGAACCATTCCCTGTGTATTACAAGGATGGAATGCCTTATATGCTTGATGAAAGTAAGCTTCCACTTGAACTTCCTGAAGTTGATAAATTCCTTCCAACCGAAACAGGTGAACCACCTCTTGGCCGTGCAAAGAACTGGAAAACAGAAGAAGGATATCAGCTTGAACTGAACACAATGCCTGGTTTTGCAGGTTCAAGTGCATACTATTTGCGCTATATGGATCCACATAACACCGAAGCTCTGGTTTCTCCAAAAGCAAATGCTTACTGGCAAAACGTTGACCTTTATGTAGGTGGAACAGAACATGCAACCGGTCACTTGATATATTCTCGCTTCTGGAACAAATTCCTTCACGATGTAGGTGTATCTGTTAAAGAAGAACCATTCCAAAAACTAATCAATCAGGGAATGATTCAGGGAAGAAGTAATTTTGTGTACCGAATTAAAGATACAAACACTTTTGTTTCTCTAAACCTGAAAAATCAGTACGATGTTACTCCATTACATGTGGACGTAAATATTGTAAGCAACGATATTCTTGATCAGGAAGCTTTCAAGAACTGGCATCCTGAATACAAAACAGCTGAATTTATTCTTGAAGACGGAAAATACATTTGCGGATGGGCTGTTGAAAAGATGAGTAAATCTATGTTCAACGTGGTTAATCCGGATATGATTGTTGAAAAATACGGTGCAGATACACTGAGAATGTATGAAATGTTCCTCGGTCCGGTTGAACAATCCAAACCATGGGATACTAACGGTATCGACGGTGTTCATCGTTTTATCCGCAAATTCTGGGCTTTATTCTACAACAAAGCAGGAGAATACATTGTTAACGATGAACCTGTAACAAAGGAAGAGCTTAAATCTCTTCACAAACTGATTAAGAAAGTATCCGGTGATATTGAACAGTTCTCTTACAACACTTCAGTAAGTGCATTTATGATTTGTGTGAATGAACTGTCCTCACTGAAATGTAACAAGAAAGAGATACTAAGCCAGCTAATTATTCTTTTGGCTCCATTCGCTCCTCATATCAGCGAAGAGTTATGGGCTGCTTTGGGTAATGCAACTTCGGTATGCGATGCTCAATGGCCTGCATTTAATGAAGAATACCTCAAAGAAGATGTGGTAAACTATACTATTTCCTTCAACGGTAAAGCTCGCTTTAACATGGAATTTGCAGCCGATGCTGACAATAACACCATTCAGGAAGCTGTTTTAGCAACAGAAAGTGCTATTAAATGGATTGATGGTAAACCAATAAAGAAAGTAATTATTGTTCCTAAGAAAATTGTGAATATTGTAGTTTAAGTATAGACAACAAAATGAAAAAGCTAAATAAAACAGATGTTCTAAGAGAATTAAGAGATTATTTTTTTATAATCTTAGGTCTGATGTGTTATGCAATGGGCTGGGCAGCATTTCTGTTGCCTTATCAAATTACTACAGGTGGTGTAACTGGTATTGCTGCGATTGTTTATTATGCAACAGGGGTACAAATTCAAATCACTTATTTTGTTATAAATGCATTCCTGCTTACGTTTGCACTTAAAATTCTAGGACCTAAGTTCAGCATAAAAACTCTATTTGGAATATTTGCCCTTACGTACTTCCTGTGGCAATTTCAGCAATTAGTAGGAAATCTGCAGATTCTTGGACCTGGACAGGACTTTATGGCTTGTGTGATTGGTGCAACCTTATGCGGCATGGGACTAGGTATTGTTTTTGTAAATAATGGCAGTACAGGTGGAACAGATATTATAGCGGCAATTGTTCATAAGTACAGAGATGTTACTTTTGGAAGAATGATTTTGTATTGTGATATTGTTATTATCTCTTCATGCTACTTTGTATTTCATGATTGGAAAAGAATTGTATTTGGATTTACTACATTGGTGGTTATCAGCTATGTTTTAGACTTAATTGTAAACAGTGCCAGACAATCTGTTCAGTTCTTTATTTTTTCAAAACAATATGAAGAAATTGCCGAAAGAATTACTAAAGATACCCATAGAGGGGTTACCGTTTTAGATGGACAAGGATGGTACAGCAAGAATTCTGTTAAAGTACTTGTTGTATTGGCTAAAAAGAGTCAGTCAATAGAGATATTCCGTTTGGTAAAAGATATTGATCCAAATGCTTTTGTTTCTCAAAGTTCGGTTATTGGAGTTTACGGAGAAGGTTTTGATACAATAAAGGTCAAATAAAACTGATTTAGTGAGAGATCACCTCTAAAAGTTATAGACAAGTGAGGGATACTTTATTAACCCTCACTATTTAAAAACATTACCAGCAAATAGTTTTAGCAAAATTAGTGAGGGGTGAGGGATAAAATATGTTTTTTTATAATTTATATGAAATTCAATGAAAAATAAACTTGTTTTTGCCACAAATAATAAACATAAATTAGAAGAAGTATCACATATATTAAAAGACAAAATAGAGATACTTAGCTTAAAAGATATAAATTGTGATGTTGATATACCGGAAACTGCAAACACTTTAGAAGGTAACGCTTTACTTAAAGCTCAATATATTCATGAAAACTATGGATTAAACTGCTTTGCTGACGACACCGGTCTGGAAATTGAAGCACTTAACAACGAACCGGGAGTTTATTCTGCAAGATATGCAGGAACTGATAAAAGCTCTGAAGCAAACATGCTTAAAGTTTTAAAGAATCTGGAAGGAATTGAAAATAGAAAAGCACAATTCAGAACTGCCGTTTCATTAATAATAGACAACAAGCAATATCTTTTCGAGGGAATTATAAAAGGGAATATTATCAAAGAAAAAAGAGGAAATTCGGGCTTTGGTTATGATCCGATTTTTGTACCTGAAGGGTATGAACAAACTTTTGCTGAATTAGGAAACGAAATAAAAAATAAAATTAGTCACCGTGCGTTAGCTATAAATAAACTATGCAATTTTTTAAACGAGTATGACTATGAAAAAGCTGTTTTATAGCCTAATATTATTTATAATAACCTCTTCTGTTTCAGCACAAATGGCAATAGGAGAGTGGAAAGCACATCTGGCATATAATAATGTCACTCAAACTGCTCCGGCTGGTAATATAATATATACATTAAGTGATGGTGCTTTGTTTTCGTATGACAAAGAAGATGAAAGTATCCGTTTATTCGATAAAACTAATATTTTAAGTGATAATAATATCAGTTATATAAAGTATAGCAGCACACATTCCGCTCTTATTATTGTGTACAAAAATTCTAATATTGATATTCTTATAAACGAAAACATATATAATATACCTGACTTTATGAATAAAACCATGAGTCAGGATAAAACATTAAACAGCATTAATATAACTGGCGATTATGCCTACTTTTCAACTGATTTCGGAATATTGATCCTTGATTTAAAAAAGAAAGAAATTACCAATACTTATGTATTAAATAAAAAGGTTTATGCCTCTGTTGTCAAAGATAATATAATTTATGCTGCAACTGAAGATGGGCTGTATTCTGGTAAAACAACAGATAATTTATTAGATATAAATAATTGGATAAAATCTAAAGACACAGTATTTAATCAGCTTTTACTATTTGAAAATAAAATTATTGGAAATCAATTAAATAATGGAATTTATCAATATGATGATAATTCCAATACAATTACAAAAATAGTAGATGGAAACTATTCATTTAGTGATATTTTCGATGATAAATTAATTGCTGGTAACGGTACTTCAATTGTTATATTTGATCATTACAATTCTTTCAAGTATATGGATTCAGATTATAAATTTAACCATTTATCATATACGAAAAATGATAATTTATATTGGGGAAGTAATGGAGATAAAGGATTAAATAGCTATATGCTAAAAGAGAACAAGCTGGAAATAAGTACTTCTTCTTCCATTATACCTGACAGTCCTAAAAGAAATCTTCCATATTATATGACATTTACTAATAACCGACTATTAGTATGCGGAGGAGGAATGACTGCTGACCGATTAAATAATCCCGGAACAATCATGATGTATGAAGATAATAAATGGTATAATTTTCAGGAAGAAGGAATAAAAGACATTACCGGCTTAGAATATAAAGATATAACTTCAATTATTCAGGATCCTAATGATGCAGAACATCACTTTGCATCTTCCGGAGGAGAAGGGGTCTATGAATTTAAAGACAAAAAATTCGTTAAACTATATAGTATAGATAATAGCACTCTTAAATCAGTGCTTCCAAATGATTCTCATAAACTAAACTATGTAAGAATAAATGGACTTCAATATGATAAAAATCATAATCTATGGATGGTTAATTCTTATGTAGATAATGTTATCAATATTCTAAAAGATGATGGAAAATGGATTAATTTTTCTCATCCGGGATTAGTTGGAAAGCCTACATTGGAAAGAATTATATTCGATAAAAGAGGATGGGCCTGGATTACTTCTATGAGATATGAACCGGGAATATTTTGTTTTAATACTAATGGAACACTGGAAGATCAAAGCGATGATAAAACAAAGTTCCTAGGATCTTTTACTAATCAGGACGGAACTAACCTGGGAAAATTAGCTATTTTATCCATTGCAGAAGATAAAGACGGAGCTATATGGATAGGAACAGAAAAAGGACCTATTGTTATTAATAACCCCACTAATTTTTTCGATGATGACTTTTATTGTACTCAAATAAAAGTTCCTCGTAATGACGGAACCAATCTGGCAGACTTTCTTTTAGCTAATGAAAAAATAAATGCCATTTGCATTGATGGAGCAAACAGAAAATGGATTGGAACAGAAAGTAACGGCGTATTCTTATTAAGCGAAGATGGGTTAGAGACTATTCACCATTTTTCAACCAGCAACAGCCCATTATTATCAGATAAAATTCAATCAATTGCTATAAATCCAAATACAGGAGAAGTATTTATTGGAACCGATCAAGGACTAATGTCTTATATGAGCGATGCTACAGAAGGTGGAAGCAGTTTCTCTGAAACCGCACATGCCTTTCCTAATCCAGTAAGACCAGATTATACAGGTGTAATTACTATCACTGGTTTAATACGCGACAGTGACGTTAAAATTACAGATATTAATGGAAATCTTTTATATACCGGAACTTCAGTAGGTGGACAATTTACCTGGGATGGAAAAAATTCAAAAGGTAAAAGAGTAGCATCAGGAGTATATCTGGTTTTAGCAGCTGATGCAGAAGGAAAAGAAGGTATTGCTACCAAAATATTAATTATAAAATAACCTGTAAACATTAATAAAGCAATTACAAATCGGGATTTTTCAGGAAAACAGTTTCGATGATGCTAAACAGATACCTAAATGCTAACATTTAAAGAATTAAAGCGAAATCTAAAACAAGATACCATTAATCTACCAACTATAAAAGTTGCATTACTGGGAGATACTGCTACACAATTTTTAGCAATAGCATTAAAAGGAATAGCCATTGATAAAGGGTATAACCTTAATCTGTTTGAGGCTGATTTCAATCAGGTTGAACGCCTGACCATGGATCCTACTTCTGATTTATTCCAATTTAATCCAGACTATACAATTATATTTCAATCCACACATAAATTTTTGGATAAATTTGGAAGTACAAAGCCCGAATCAAGGAAAAATATAGCAGAAGAGAGACTTTCTTTTGTTGAAATGGCATCCCAAAAAGTAGTAGGAAAAATTATATGTTATAACTATCCGGAGATTGATGACACTATTTTTGGAAATCTGGCCAATCAAATTGAAGAATCTTTTATTTACCAAATACGGAAGCTTAATTACGGATTAATGCAATTGGCTCAGAAGCATCAGGATTTATATATTTGTGACCTATCGTCCATTCAGAATAAGATTGGGCGTGATGTAATGTTCAATGCTTCTATCTATACGAGTACCGAAATGATCCTTTCGATTGATTCTCTTCCAATTATAGCATCCCGAACAATAGATTTGATTTGCGCATCAAAAGGAAACATCAAAAAGTGTCTGATTCTGGATCTTGATAATACTCTATGGGGAGGGATTATTGGTGACGATGGCATTGAAAACATTCAATTGGGCCACGGACTAGGCATTGGTAAAGCGTTTACAGAATTCCAGAGATGGATAAAAAAGCTCAAAGAGCGGGGAATTATTCTTGCTATCTGCAGCAAAAATACAGAATCTTTAGCCAGGGAACCTTTTGAGAAACATCCTGAAATGATACTCAGATTGGATGATATTGCTGTATTTGTTGCAAATTGGGATAATAAAGCAGACAATATTCGATATATCCAGTCAGTTCTTAATATAGGTTTTGATTCCATGGTATATCTTGACGATAATCCATTTGAAAGAAACATGGTCAGAGAAAATATATCGGGAATATTAGTTCCGGAATTACCTCCAGATCCTGCTGATTATCTGGAATTTCTATACAATCTGAATCTATTTGAAACAATATCCTACTCATCAGGAGATAAAGACCGAACCCAACAATACCAGTTGGAAGCTCAACGAGTCTTCACTCAAAAGAAGTTTACCAATGAAGCAGATTTTCTCCAAAGTCTCGGCATGATTTCTATTGTGGAAGGATTTACTAAATTCAATACTCCACGTGTTGCACAACTTTCTCAGCGTTCAAATCAATTCAATTTACGTACAATCAGGTATACAGAGGGAGACATTAATAAGCTATCAAAAGATCCCGATTATCACTGTTTCAGCTTTACTCTTGAAGATAAATTCGGAGATAATGGATTGATTTGCATTATTATTATGCAAAATAAAGATCATAATAACTTATTTATTGACACCTGGCTAATGAGTTGTCGCGTTTTGAAACGAGGAATGGAAAATTTCACATTAAATACTATAGTGGAATATGCAAAAACCAAAGGATACAAAAAGATTATCGGCGAATATCTGCCAACTGTTAAAAATTTAATGGTAGCAGACCATTATCCAACTTTGGGATTCGAACCGTTAAATGAGAATCGTTGGGTACTCGATGTTGACAAATATAAGAAAAGAGACTGTTATATAAATGATATATAATAATTAAAAAACATGGACAGAGAAAAAATAATAGCAAAAGTACAGGAAATCTTTAAAGATATTCTGGATGAAGAAGAAATAGAATTGAAAGACAATACTACTGCTAACGATGTGGACAACTGGGATTCACTAACTCATATTCTATTGGTGGTAGCCATTGAAAAAGCATTCAAGATCAAATTTACCTCCAAAGAAATTCTATCATGGAAAAATGTGGGTGAGATGATTGACAGTATTCAAGCTAAATAGTTGAACATAAAGTATTATGATATTTAACACATTCCCATTTCTCTTGTTTATTATTGCTATTTTCTGTCTTTATTATTTTGTACTAAACGAAAATACCAAACGTCAAAACATACTCCTGCTGATTGCCAACTATTTCTTTTATGGATGGGCCAATTGGAGGATATTGCCTCTTCTAATTATCACAACCATTCTATATTATTTCTTAGGACTGAAGATAGAAAAATCAAAAGAAGATAAAAAGAAAAATATATATACAACAATAGGTGTACTATTTGGAGTAGGATCATTAGCCTATTTTAAGTACAGCAACTTTTTTATCACCTCATTTGCCCAACTGTTTAAAAGTATAGGATTACAGACCAATTTACATACATTCGACATAATTTTACCGCTTGGTATCAGCTTTTATACCTTCCGCCTGCTAAGCTACGTTATTGATTTGAACCGTGGAAAATATGAAGTTACAACAGATTTTGTAGCATTTGCAACCTATGTAGCATTTTTTCCGTGCATTCTTTCAGGACCTATAGATAGACCAAATACATTAATTCCACAGTTAACAAGTAAACGAATATTCAATTATGATTTAGCTATTGACGGATTTCGTCAAATACTTTGGGGGCTCTTTAAAAAAATGGTTGTAGCAGATAATATTGCAGTGGTAACAAATGAAATTTGGGAAAATTATTCACTATTTTCAGGAAGCACATTATTATTAGGTGCAATATTATATGTATTTCAAATGTATGCAGATTTTTCTGGTTATTCAGATATGGCAATAGGTATAGCAAAAATATTGGGTTTCAAAGTCACCGTAAACTTCAAATATCCTCTCTTCGCTCAAAATATAGCCGATTATTGGAGACGCTGGCATATATCTCTCACATCCTGGCTAACTGATTATGTTTTTATGCCCCTGAATGTGAGATGGAGAGACTGGGGTAATATAGGCATAATATTTGCAATCGTAACCAATTTTGTACTTTGCGGATTATGGCATGGAGCCAATTGGACATTTGCTCTGTTTGGTTTATACCACGGATTATTGTTTATCCCCTTAATTTTAAGCGGAACATTTGCCAAAAAGACCAAAATTCATCTTACAAAATCCGGTATGCCTAAAATAAAGGATTTCGGAAAAATGGTAGTTACGTTTATTTTAGTTACATTCGGTCTGATTATTTTCCGAGCAAAAAGCATCAATCAGTTCATCGATTATATAAAACATATATGTTCATCTTCCATCTTAAGAATTCCAAAAGTTATTGGCTATAATAATGTGACGATGATATTTTCAATTGTTTTCATTATCATGATGATAACACTTGAGTGGCTAAACAAAGATAAAGAATACGGACTTAATATTAGCAGTATGAAATATAGATTTGCAAGATATAGCATTTATCTGTTTCTGTTTATTTTGGTCTATTACTTTGGCGCAGATGCTTCTTCATTTATCTATTTCAAATTTTAATAATGAATATGAATCACGTTAATAAGATCATGATGGGTGGTAGCGTTATCCTCGGACTATTATTGTTACTAAACCTATCAACGCCATATCTATACAGATCATTACCAAATGATTACGAACGAACAGAAATTATTCTGGATTCTTTGTCCGATAATAATTTTAAACCAACAATAGCAATATTTGGAAACAGTAAAGCCATGACCGGCATCAACTGCAAAATTCTAAATAATGAAATGATTAGTGACAAAGCTTATAACTTATCAGGAGTAGGTCAGCCACTTTTAGAGAGTGCTTTATATTATCCTTATCTGCCGGCTTCTGTTAATTATGTGATTCAATGTTTAAACATCCCCATGTTTGCCAAAAAACCTGCAATTTCTTCTGAAGCTGCTTTATCCTTTTATATGTACGGTTATAGATATAATGAAAATTTGAATAAATTTTTATCTCCTTATCTAGATAATTACGCTAACAAATCTCCACTCATAAATAATTTCCAGGGAAGAGCGTGCTTAAAAGTCGGATTGTCAACTATAATCCGCAAGTTAACTGATGATGATGCCCCAGGCGATGAAGTTTCTAGTTTGATATATCCCTATTTATATCCTTCGAACAGATCAGAATTAAAATATGAAAGAGATATTAATCAGCTTAATTCAGATGTCAATCCATTACAAAATTCAGAACTAAATAAGGAATGCATCTCATTAATTTTTAAACTTAACAATTATTTTAAGCATAAAGGAATAAAGTATTTTATTGTTTTAATGCCTGAGAATCCAGATATAAAACATACTCACGATAAAATAACTAAAAATTTTATTCAATCTATAGAAAACAGCCTATCCGATAAAGTACATTTAATTAACTGCACTTCAATTTTACCTAATAAGGATTTTTATGATGCTCAGCATCCTAACAGAAATGGTGCCGAAAAATTAAGTAAAATGATAGTTTCTCATATTAAATCAATATAAAATCATATTATTCTTGTTATATGCTAATACCAAGACAGATGTAGAATGAAAATATAAACCTATAAAAATCTGACCATTACAAAACCTACCTTGTAATGGTCAGACAATTATTTTATGACTTTTACCATATAAGAATTATTATAATCCTAACTTTTCAGATATTTCAAGCATCTTTTTAATTGGTTTAACTGCTTCTTTTGCGATTGCTTCATCAACTTCAATGGTTGGCCATTCATGTTTTAAGCAATTATAAAGCTTTTCTAGCGTATTTAAACGCATGAAGTTACACTCGTTACATCCACAGGTACTATCGTTGGGAGGAGCGGGAATAAAGTTCTTTTCAGGACACTCCTTACGCATCTCATGTAAGATACCTGATTCAGTAGCTACAATAAAATTCTTTTTATCTGATTTAACTGCAAATTTTAATATCGCTGCAGTTGATCCTACAAAATCAGCAAGAGCTAATACGGCACCTTTACATTCAGGATGAGCTAAAACCAGAGCATCAGGATACTGTTTTTTCAACTCAACAATCTTTTCTACTGAGAATTGTTCATGAACATGACAAGCACCATCCCATAATAACATATTCCTGTTAGTAACTGAGTTAATATAATTACCCAGATTTCGATCAGGACCGAAAATTAATTTTTCATCCTTAGGGAAACTATCCACTATTTGTTTTGCATTTGTAGAAGTAACTACAATATCTGTGACAGCTTTTACTGCAGCTGTAGTATTAACGTATGAAATAACAGTATGATCCGGATGATCTTTAACAAACTGTGCAAATTTATCAGCCGGACAGCTATCAGCCAGTGAACAGCCTGCATTTAAATCAGGTACTAATACTTTCTTATCTGGACAAAGGATCTTTGCAGTTTCACCCATAAAATGAACTCCACAAAGAACTATTATATCTGCTTTTGTTTTAGCAGCCCATTGAGCAAGAGCTAAACTGTCTCCTACATAATCGGCTATATCTTGTATATTACCAGGCTGGTAATAGTGAGCCAAAATCACAGCATTCTTTTCTTTTCTTAAAGAATCAATAGCAGCTTTGATATCTATCGTTTTATCAATAGCTTCATCTGCAAATCCTTTTTTCAACCATTCTTCTTTATACATTATATTTATATTTAATTCTCTACTTTTTATTTAAAAATCTAATACTAGTTATAATAGGCTGTTAATAGTGTTGGTAAATAAATATGTTTTTATTTGCTTTTAAAGTTGTTAGTCTAATGAATAAAGTTATTTAGGACTTATAAACAGGATTAAAATGCATATAAGTATTGATTATTAGATGTTTATATTATATGTTGTGTTATAATTAACTGCTTGTTAATATGGTGCAAAGTTAAGAACTTTATAAGATATTCTAAATAATTTCATAGTAAAAAGATGTTTAAATAGGTATATAAACTTTTAGCTAACTTATTTGGAATGTTCATTTTATATGTGGCATAAATGTTTTTATCAAATATCCTAGTATTATTTATAAAAATGTTTGTCTCATGATTCGACAGGTTTTAAACGGTTGTGAACAGTGTATTGTGAATTGTTATTATCTTTGCATCGTAATAAATAATAGTAAGTATGCGCAAATTAAAGATAACTGAACTTAACCGGATTAATGCTGAGCAATTTAAAGAAGCTAAGAAACTCCCTTTGATAGTGGTTTTAGATGAAATTAGAAGTTTGCATAATATAGGTTCTGTGTTCCGTACTTCCGATGCATTTCGGGTTGAATCTATCTATTTATGCGGAATAACCGCTATACCTCCGCATCCGGAGTTACATAAAACTGCTCTTGGTGCAGAGTATACTATGGATTGGAAATATTTTAAAAACACTCTTGATGCTGTTAATAAGTTGAAATCCGAAGGGTATATAGTATATTCAATAGAACAGGCAGAAGGAAGTACGTTATTAACTGACTTACAATTAGATCCGGAAAAAAAGTATGCTATTATAATGGGGAATGAAGTAAAGGGTGTTCAACAGGAAGTTATTAACAATAGTGATGGTTGCATTGAAATTCCTCAATATGGAACCAAGCATTCTTTAAATGTATCTGTTACCACCGGAATTGTTATCTGGGATTTCTTTAAGAAACTTAAATTTGACCGTTAGCAGCTAAAGTGATAACTCTTTCAGTTAAACTGTCATCTTTAGTAGAATCATATTCTTTTTTTAAACTTGCTCCGAAGATGCTGGCAAAAGTCTGATAGAATCCTGCCTTGAAACTACCCATAAAAGCTTTAATTATTTCATAAGAGGATTGATTACATTCTCTGTCAACCAGTTTGATGAGTAGTTTACCTTGTGAATAAGATAGTTTTTTGAATTGTGCAGTATATTGTTCTTTCAATCCTTTTTCCACTCTTTTTATATGTGCGTCCTTTGCTTTTTGGTTTGGCAAAGTTTGTACATACTCATAGGTTTCAATAATTGTATTATGGATCATTATTGAAAGAGGAAGGACTTTTTTTACATTATAGATTAACCGGTAGTAATCACGCCATTCTTTTTGAGTACTGAATTTGAGTGGAGGGTAGACATATATATTTCGTAATTCTACAAAGGGTATAGTATCTCCTTGGTAAACACAAGCTTCCACCCATAACACAGGAGCCTTTGTTTGCAATTTCTGAGCTTTTCCGATGGAAAAACAAAATATTGCAAAACATAGTAATAACCCTATTTTAAATACTCTTTTCACAGCTGCAAAATTAGTGCAATTAATTAAAATCCAAATCTTTTTTGTGATAAATCTTTTTGCCCTTATTTGCTAGGGTAGTTTATTTAACTTATCTTCGCAAACTGTTAGACCTTTTTTATAAAGCCCTTAAAAAATAATTTATGAAACACTTATCATTAAGCGTTCCTATTTTCTTTTTCTTATTTTTTATCTATTTTAATACTTGTAAAGCTGTCGAGTCTGATCGTATCATTGATGCTCGTGCCTATTCAATGGGAAATACTTCTTCTGTATTACCTGGGTTTACCAATCCTTCTTCCTATGGTTTTCTTACTTCCAGATCCCTTTCTCTAGGGTATGTAAACAGGTATGGAATTAAAGAATTATCTTCTTTAGCTTGCACAGTTAATTACCCTAACCAATATTTGAACGGGGCAATGTATATTTCCCGATATGGCTTTGATGCATACAATGAAACTACAGTTGGTTTTAATTTCTACAAAAGACTTTCCAAATTGATTAGTTTAGGAATGAGGATAAATTATTTAGGAGTACATTATTCTGATAAAGAGTCTGATGCTGGCATTTTAATGGGAGATGTGGGGGTATTAATGCGTCCTGCAGATAATCTGAATTTATCCTTTTTGGTAATAAATCCTTTACGAACGGAGATTAAAATAGGAGAGGAAAATACTCAACTTCCTAATGTACTTACTATGGGTATAAGTTATCAACCGGAAGAAATGTTTTTATTAACAGCTGAAATTGAAAAGGATTTTGCTCTTCCAACAATTTATAAATTTGGAATGGAATATACCCCTGTTAAAGAGTTGTCTGTTCGCACAGGGATGTGGACAAAGCCTTTCACGTCAAGTTTTGGTGTAGGGTTAAACCTTCATCCGTTTATTTTCAATCTGGCTTTCACTAATCATCCTGTACTTGGTTTTCAATCTTGCTGTGCATTACAATTTAATTTTTAAGGGATGGAATTGCAAAGAAAGCTCTTTTTAATTTATTTGATTCCATTTATATTTTTTACTCCTCTTTTTGCACAAACTGAAACTCCTTCAGAGTGGGAAGACCTGACAGAACAATTATCTTTGGATACTGAAGATGAGGAAAAGGATTGGACAAATAATTTGGAAGATTTGGCTTATTTAAAGGAAAATCCTATAAATCTGAATAAAATAACCAAAGAACAATTGGAACAATTTCCTTTTTTGACAGATTTGCAAATAGAACATTTACTTTATTATTTATATGTTTTCGGTCCAGTAAAGACAATTTATGAGCTGCAGATGGTGGAGGATTTCGATAGACAGACTATTCAGTATTTGCTTCCTTTTATCTATATTGGAGAAGCTGAGAAGAAAAGTAGTTTGCCACGGTGGAAAGATATTTGGAAGTACGGAAAACATGAATTAGTTACTCGTTTTGATATTCCTTTATATCGTAAGGAAGGTTATCGTCAGCACTCGGATAGTTTATTAACTGCAGATGTTAATAAGCAGTTTATTGGCAGTTCATACTATAATTCTTATCGGTATGGATTTTATTATAAAGACTTGTTATACTGTGGAATAACAGCAGAAAAGGACTGTGGAGAACCTTTTTTCGGAACGGTTAATAAATATGGGTATGATTATTATTCATTTTATTTATTAGCTCATGATTTAGGCAAAATAAAAACTTTTGCTTTAGGAAATTATCGTATGAGTTTTGGGCAGGGATTGGTTCTCAGTAGTGATTATAGTTTAGGGAAAAGTTCTACCATTGCTACAATTGGATATAAATCTACAGGAATAAAAAAGCACTCTTCTTCGGATGAATATAATTATTTTCAAGGGGTTGCAGCTGCTTATAATATAGATGAGCATTTTACTTTTACCGGTTTTTATTCATATAGAAATTTAGACGGAATAGTAAGTAATAATGTGCTGACCTCCATTAAACGCGATGGTTTACACCGTATTCCCCGTGAAATTGAACGAAAAGATGTAGCCAATATTCAGCTACTGGGAGGGAATATAGGCTATTCATATCATAATCTTAAAATGAGTTTCACAGGTATTTATTATTTCTTTGATAAAAGCTATATTCCTGAATCAAGACCTTACAATTATTATAATCTGAAAGGAAAAGAATTTTATAATTTAGGCATTGATTATAAATATAGATGGAACAAAATATATTTCTTTGGTGAAACAGCAGCCGGAAAAGATGGAGGTATAGCTACCCTCAACACTATTAGTTTTTCTCCGGTATCAAATTACCAGGTTCTTTTTCTGGAGAGGTATTATGCGAAAGATTACCAGGCCTTGTATGCTCGTTCTGTTTCTGAAGGAAGCAGTGTACAAAACGAAAATGGATACTATTTGGGCATTGAAGCCAAACCAGTTAGGTTTTGGAAATTCTTTGCATATGCTGATTTTTTTCACTTTCCGTGGTTAAAATATGGAGTTGACCAGCCATCATCTGGATTTGATGGGCTTATACAAGCTACTTATATGCCCAAAACTAATCTAACTATGCTTTTTCGTTACCGCTATAAGGCAAAAGATAAAAATTATACGCCCGAGGGATCGGAGTTAAAAGAGATACGTCCGTATATTCAGCAGAAAGTTCATTATCAGATGGGTTACCTGTTGCAGGATAACCTCTCTTTTAAAATTACTGCAGACTGGGTTTGGGTCAATCCGCAAGGTGTGAAAGCAGAACAAGGCTTTATGATTCTGAATAACTTTTCCTATAAATTCCGAAAATTTCCGCTTCGTTTTGATCTATATTATGGTATGTTTGATACTAGCGATTACACAGCCCGAATCTCTTCTTATGAACATGGACTGTTATATGCCTTTTCCATGCCTTCTTTCTATGGTAAGGGAGTGCGCTTTGCCTTTAATTCTCGGTATGATTTTAATAAAAATCTGATGATTATTATTAAGTTTGGCCAAACAAGATATACAGATCGGAGCGTGATTGGTTCTGGTCTGGAAACAATTTACGGCGATACCAAAACAGATCTCAATATACAGTTACGTTGGAAGTTTTAAATAAAAACAAGAACATTTTCCATCACTAACTGCTATCTTTGTGACATTTTTAAAAAACAATAATTATGTCAACTATAATTTATCCTTCTCCGATTTTTGGTCCTATTCATTCCCGCCGTCTCGGTGTTTCTCTAGGAATTAACTTAGCACCTTCAGATGGTAAACACTGCTCTTTCGATTGTATTTACTGTGAATGTGGATTAAATGCAGAAAACCGCCCCATTCAGCCTTTGCCTATGCGGGAGGAAGTGCGAATAGCATTGGAAAATAAATTAAAAGATATGCAGGTAAACGGACCATCACCCGATGTAATTACCTTTGCCGGAAATGGTGAACCCACTTCTCATCCACATTTTCCTGAGATTATTGATGATACCATTGAATTGAGGAATCGTTATTTCCCGAAGGCTAAAGTAAGTGTGCTCAGTAATTCCACTTTTATTAATCGTCCCAAGGTTTTTGATGCACTGATGAAGGTTGATAACAATATATTAAAACTAGATACAGTGAATGAAGAATACATAAAAATGGTGGATCGACCGGCTGGACATTTTAATGTAGAAGAAATCATAGATAATCTGAAAACATTTCATGGACACGTTATTATTCAGACTATGTTTATGAAAGGAACTTGTTATGGTGAAAGTGTTGATAATACAGGCGATGAATATGTATTACCTTGGCTTGAAGCAGTAAAATCGATAGCTCCTTCTCAAGTTATGATTTATACAATTGACAGGGAAACCCCTGACAAACATCTTATTAAAGCAACACATCAGGAACTAAACCGTATCCTTGAACTACTCAAGAAAAATGGAATTTCTGCTACTGCCTCATATTAAGTAGGGTTCGCTGAAAAAACATCAAACATTTGATCTGCAATCTATTAAGTAACTTTTTTGCTTGCTTCTCTGCACGAAAAAGATTATATTTGATGCATAAAGCTTGCAGACATGATAAAATACGAAAGCACAAATCAACTCAGTATAGAGGAATTTAAGACTCCTCTTCAACGCGAACTGAATCCTGAAAATCGTTGGGTAAAACTAGCCAAAGAAATACCTTGGGAAAAGCTGTCATCTATCTATTGTAAAAAGATGCATCAGAAAATGGGTGCCAGGAGTATAGCTCCCCGGATTGTTATCGGTGCGATGATTGTTAAGCATAAGCTTAATTTGTCTGATATTGAAACGATTGAAGCTATTCGCGAAAATATGTATATCCAGTATTTTCTGGGGTTGTCCGATTACACTTACGAGCCCGTTTTTGACCCGAGTCTTTTTGTTCATATCCGCAAGCGTCTTGGAGTGAAAGAATTTGATGAGATGACTTTGCTTCTGATGGATGAAGAAGATAAAAGGAAAGAAGATGATGAAGATAACAGATCTTCGGGGAATAAAGGAAATACTTTCAAGGAACCGGTAAAAATGGATGATAATGGAAATATAACCCATAAAGGAGACCTGAAAGTAGATGCTACTGTTGCCGATGCGGAAGTTCGTTTCCCTACAGATATTGATCTGCTGAATGATGCCCGTGAAAAGAGTGAGGATCTGATTGATTTATTATGTGCAAGGATGCATTTTGAGAAACCTCGTACTTATCGTCGCATTGCCAGAAGCAAATATCTGAACGTAATAAAGAGGAGGAACAAATCAAAGAAAATCGTCAGAAGAGGAAAACGTGAGCAGCTTCATTTCCTCAAACGTAATCTCTGCAGCATAGATAAACTATTGGATAAAAAGGCTGATAGTATGAGCTATCTCAACAAACGGGAAAAGAAATATCTCTTTGTTATCCGGTTGGTTTATGATCAGCAGAATCAAATGTACAATGCAAATAGCCACAGTTGTCAGGATCGGATTATAAGCATTCATCAACCTCATGTTCGTCCCATCGTTAGGGGTAAATCCAAATCTCAGACTGAATTTGGCGCAAAAATAGGAGTCGGATTGCACAATGGTTATGCCCGCATAGATCATTTGAGTTGGGATGCTTATAACGAGCATACAGATTTAGTGACTCATGTGGAGAATTACAAAAAGCATTATGGCTTTTATCCGGCCCGACTCTTAGCGGACAAGATCTATCTGAACCGGTCAAACAGGATGTTTTTGAAGTCTTTAAAAATAGAAATCATAGGTAAAGCGTTGGGGCGACCATCTGCAGATTCAAAGAAGCCCGAAGTTCGGAAAGCTATGGCAAAAGCAATGGGTGAAAGGAATGAAGTTGAAGCGTGCTTTGGAACAGCTAAAAGAAGATACCGTATGAACAATATCAGGGCAAAACTGGAGAGAACCTCAGCTTCATGGATTGCTGCCGGATACTTCATTCAGAATCTGATGAAGTTCTTTAGAGAGCTTCTCTGTGGCCTCATACAAATATGGCATTGCTTATGGGAATTGGGTAATGAGATTTATATATTTGAAAGAATAGAAAAAGAAAAAATCCAAGCTGCACCAATATTATATTGAGAGAGCTTGGACTTTTTCAGCAGACCCTAAATAAGAATAATTGGCGAATAATTTTCAATAATTGACGAATAAATAAAAATCAAAGGCCAATGATTTCTGATAATTGGCGAATGATTGAACAAGAACAAAGGGATATAATATTGCACCTCTTAATGCAATATTATATCCCTTTGCTTATATAAAACGAAAAAATCTTGTTTTTAAATCATATTAAACAACCTGTCACGAAGGATGTAGCATCCGCCAATTATACCAGCTTTATCTCCCAGTTCTCCAATCTTAAATTTCATATCCTGCAACACAAGATTCAGAGAATATTTATGAAGAGCTGTTTCAAGAGGGAGTGTTAAGTAAGTGCCACAACTAGCTAATTCACCACCAAGTATTACAAGCTGTGGATTAAATATATTCAATAGCAAAGACATATAATGCCCCAGTTTCTCTCCAACTTCTTCTATCACTTCAATAGCAAGCAGGTCTTCATGTTTTGTCGCTGCATCAATAATGTCGTACATATTAATGTCATTAATAATCTTCTGGCTTGTTACAATTGAAGTAGAACCATCTGCCAACTTCTCTTTAAATCTACGAACGAGTGCCTGACCGGATATTTCAGTTTCCAGACACCCCTTTTTACCACACTGGCAAAGTATCTGATTATCGAGAACAGGACTGTGTCCAAACTCACCGGAGAAGCCAGACATGCCATAATACAACATGCCATTTAAAATCATTGAAATACCAAATCCCCAGTTCAGATTGACATAAATTATATCCTTATCATCGAGACCAGCTCCCACTCCAAAACAATATTCGCCATAGCCCATTGCCCGGCCATCGTTTTCTATGTAAGTTTTAAGCCCAATTCTATTTTCTATCAGCTGACTTAACGATTCATTTTCAAAAGAAAAATAGCTATCACTATATCCTTTAGCCGAATTTGTACGTCCGCACAATACTACGCATGCACCAAGAATCTTTGTTCTTTCCAATCCGGACTCATCAACAAAATTGTTAACTATCTGGCAAAGTCCATCTAAGGATTCCATTGTGTTTTTTAAGACATAATCAATCCGCGTAGTGAGTTTTAAAAATTCATTTTTGAAATTCTGCAGTCCAATGCTAACGCAATCACGTCTGACATCAATTCCTAGAAAAAACGCAGAATTTGGATTGATGCAATAAACGGAAGGGCGTCTGCCACCAGCCGTATCAATCTTTCCTTTCTCGAAAGCAATCCCTTCTTCTATTAGCTCAACCACTACCTTTGTCACAGTAGGAACACTAAATTCAGTTTCTTTACAGATATCTGATATAGTAGTGCCTTCCTCTAGCATAAGCTGTTGGATTACATTCTTCTTTAGTCTTGACATTTTTAATGCAGAAAGAGGCATCCCCTCCTGCGTATCGAACAATTTTGAAAGAGTCATATTCCTGCCGAAATTTAAGTTGTTTTAATCATCAAAAATAGTGCAATAAAACTATTTATCATAGATATTAATCATATTTAACTATAATTTACAATTTCCTTTCATAAATAAGAGTGCCTTATTGTTCTAATCTGGCAAAATAACTAACTTTGCCTCCTTAAACAAGATAAGATAATGATAGTTTGCATTGCCGAAAAGCCGAGCGTAGCACGGGATATTGCTGATATACTTGGAGCAAAGAACAAGAAAGACGGATATATAGAAGGAAACGGATACCAAGTTACATGGACATTCGGACATTTGTGCACACTAAAAGAGCCACATGAATATGCCGCCGAATGGAAAAGATGGAGCTTGTCTAGTCTTCCTATGATCCCGCCACGTTTCGGCATCAAAATAATAGAATCACCTTCCATTGAAAAGCAATTCAAAATCATAGAAAGCCTGATGGTACATGCTGATGAAATTATCAATTGTGGTGATGCGGGACAGGAAGGAGAATTAATCCAGCGCTGGGTAATGCAAAAGGCTGGAGCAAGATGCCCTGTCAAAAGATTATGGATCTCTTCACTTACGGAAGAATCTATCCGGGAGGGTTTTGCCAATTTAAAGGATCAGTCGGAATTTCAGTCTCTTTATGAAGCTGGTTTGTCCCGCGCCATTGGTGACTGGACTTTAGGGATGAATGCCACAAGATTATATACTTTAAAATATGGACAGAACAGACAAGTATTATCCATTGGGCGTGTGCAAACCCCCACTTTGGCACTTATAGTGAACCGTCAACTGGAAATTGAGAATTTTAAGCCAGAGCCTTATTGGGAACTAAAGACAATATATCGGGAAACCACATTCTCTGCAACCAAGGGTAAATTTACTTCAAAAGAAGAAGGTTACGAGTTTCTGGAAAAAGTGAAATACTCAGATTTTACGATTACGGATGTTTCAGCCAAGAAAGGGGTTGAATATGCGCCAAGGCTATTCGACCTTACCTCTTTGCAGGTGGAATGCAATAAGAAATTCGGCTATTCAGCGGACGAAACGCTCAAACTGATTCAATCTCTTTACGAGAAAAAGGTCACAACTTATCCACGCGTTGATACCACCTTTCTGAGTGACGACATTTATCCGAAATGTCCCGCAATATTGAAAGGAATAAAAGATTATACAACTCTGACAGCCCCTTTGGAAGGAAAAAAACTAGCAAAGTCAAAGAAGGTATTCGACACTTCAAAAGTAACCGATCACCATGCAATTATTCCAACCGGAGTACATCCTATGAACCTTACCGATATGGAACGAAGGGTATTTGATATGGTTGCACGACGTTTCATTGCTGTTTTCTATCCCGATTGTAAAGTATCCACAACCACAGTACTGGGTGAAGTGGAAAAAATTGAGTTTAAAGTAACCGGTAAACAAATATTAGAACCGGGATGGCGCATTGTCTTTGCCAAAGAGCAGTCGGATGATAAAGAAGAGGACGAACGCACACTCCCTGATTTCATAAAAGGAGAAAGCGGCCCACACCAACCGGATCTAAATGAGAAATGGACTCAGCCCCCTAAACCATACACGGAAGCTACTCTGTTACGCGCTATGGAAACAGCCGGTAAGCTGGTAGATAATGATGAGCTGCGTGACGCATTGAAAGAAAATGGTATTGGCCGCCCTTCTACCCGGGCTGCCATTATTGAAACATTGTTTAAAAGGAACTATATCCGCAAGGAAAAGAAAAATCTGATAGCAACTCCTACCGGCGTTGAACTGATTCAGATTATCCATGAAGAACTCTTAAAATCAGCTGAACTGACTGGAATCTGGGAAAAGAAGCTTCGTGAGATTGAAAAGAAGAACTATGAAGCAAAGACATTTCTGGAAGAGTTAAAACAAATGGTAACCGAGGTGGTTAGCAATGTTCTTTGTGATAATACAAACAGACGCATCACTATTCAGGAAGCTGTTAAAGAAGAGGCAAAAAAAGAGCCTAAAAAGCGTGAGCGAAAACCTGCAACTCCCAAAGTAAAAAAAGAGTCCAAAGCTTCACAGAAAGAAAACAAAGACAACTTAGCAGGACAGCCTTGCCCGCTTTGTGGAAAAGGGGTAATTATAAAAGGAAAAACGGCTTATGGCTGTTCAGAGTGGAAAGCTGGATGCACTTTCAGAAAAGGTTTCGAGGAATAAAAAAACAGTTGGGCGTTTTTTCCCAAATGTTTCCTGACCGTTGAAAAGTATCATAACATTCTTACCATGATACCCGGTTGTTGATTTTAAGATAAGAATACAACCATAAATCACAATAAACGAGATAGATTGCAGTTATAATAAAGTAGCTCATCATCAAAATAATGAAAAAGATTCTTAGTACCATAACTCTCTTTTGCCTCCTGCTTTTATTGCTTCAATCGTGCGGATGGGAAAGCAGTCTTAAGAAAGGAGACCAAAGTTATGCTTTGGGTGAATATTATGATGCTGCGAAATACTACAGAAAAGCTTATTCAAATATTCCTTCTAAAGATCGTAAAAAGAGAGCAGAGACCTCCTTTAAAATGGGCGATTGTTATCGACTGATCAACTATTCTGTCCGTGCTAAAGGAGCATTCATGAATGCAGTACGTTACAAATATCCGGATAGCATTGCTGTATTCTACCTGGCTGAAGCCCAACGCAAAAGTGCTGATTATAAATCTGCCATCAAGAACTATGAACTATATCTGACATACAAGCCTAATGATGTTCTGGCTCAGAATGGTTTAAAATCTTGTATACTTGCCCCTGAATGGAAAAAAAATCCAACGCGATATATTGTTAAAAAGTTCCCCATCCTGACTTCCAACCGTTGTGACTATTCACCTATGTATGCAGGCAAGGAGACTGAACAGATTTATTTTACTTCTACCCGTGACAAGGCTAAAGGAAACAATCTGAATGGAATCACCGGAATGAAGAGTGCCGATATTTTTATCGCTAAGAAGAATGAGAAAAAGATCTGGCAACAACCGGAAAATATTGAATCGGATATTAATTCAGATTTTGAGGATGGCGCCTGCTCCTTCACTGCAGACGGTAAAACAATGTACTTTACCCGTTGCCGCCTGGAAGCTAACTCTCCTGCATTTGCGGAAATATTTGTATCTCAACGAACCGGAGCAAACTGGGGAACCCCTCAGAAATGCCAGATCAGCAAGGACTCTTTATCTTCCTATGCTCACCCTGCCATCTCTCCAGATGGACACTATTTGTACTTCACTTCTGATATGATGGGGGGATATGGCGGCAAAGACATATGGAGAGTACCTGTTTCAAATTCAGGATTTGGAGCTGTAGAAAATCTTGGTGATGTAATAAACACTCCCGGAGACGAAATGTTCCCGACAATGAAGGATAACGGGGATCTATATTTCTCATCCGACGGACATCCGGGAATGGGTGGGCTGGATCTCTTTCAGGCTCATCAGGACAGTTTAGGGAACTGGAAAGTTGAGAACCTAAAGTCACCGATGAATTCTCAGGGAGACGACTTTGGAATGACATTTGAACAGGGAAAACAGCAAGGTTTTTTCACCTCCAACCGGGGAGATGCCCGAGGATGGGATCATATCTATACTTTCGAACTTCCTGAGTTAGTCCATACGGTTACTGGTTGGGTATATGACAAAGAAGGAGATGCACTTCCTGAGGCAACAGTAAACATTGTGGGGAAAAACGGAACAAATCTGAAAGTCAGTGTAAAAGGAGATGGCTCATTTACTCAGAAAGTGGAAAGGGGACAGAACTACGTAATGTTGGCCAGTTGCCGCGGTTATCTGAATTTCAAGCAAGAGCTCAAAACAGATACTATCAGCGAGAACAAGGACTATGAACTGGAATTTCCACTGGCCTCAATCACTCGTCCGGTACTTATTGATAATATCTTTTATGAATTTGATAAGGCGAACTTAACAGAAGAATCGACCAAGGCACTTAATGAACTGATCAAGATGCTGAATGACAACCCCAATGTAACAATTGAGCTAAGTGCTCACTGTGATTATATTGGAAATGATAAATATAATGAAGGACTTTCTCAGCGCCGTGCCGAATCTGTTGTTAAGTATCTTATAGCAAAAGGAATTGATAAGGAACGCCTTACGGCTAAAGGATATGGAAAAAGCCAGCCTAAAGTAATAAATAAACGTTTGGCCAAAAGACTCCCATTCTTTAAAGAGGGAGATATACTGAATGAAGAATTCATCCGTAAGCTTCCTAAAGAACAACAGGAAATATGTAACGCCATGAATAGGCGAACAGAATTTAAGGTAGTAAGAACCACTTATAAGCTATACAAATAAAAAAAATCTCATTCCCGGTACTCTTACCTGAGAATGAGATTCTGTAATAATATAGTAAACTGGAAATCTTATCTCAAAGAAATGTATCCAACCTTGTCAACAATTTCCTGACCTTGAGGTGATTCAACAAAATTAATAAAAGGAGCAAATCTGGCAGCATTCTTCTTATCATAGTAGAAGAATAGAGGACGAACAATTGGATAACTTTTATTCTTAGCTGTTGCTACAGATGGAGCAACAAATGTTTTACCATCATAAGAAACCTTGATTGCTTTTACATCCTTATCTAGGTAAGCCAGACCAACATAACCAATTGCACCTTTTGTCTGACTAACTGACTGAATAATTGCTCCTGTTGCAGGCATAGAAAGAATATTCTTTTTATAGTTCTTGTTTTTCAATACATGTTCTTTGAAGAATTCATAAGTACCTGAACTAGTTTCTCTTGAATAAGCAACGATAGCTAAATCAGCTCCACCAACCTGTTTCCAGTTTGTTATTTTACCGGTAAAGATATCTTCTAGTTGCTGACGGGTTAACTGACTCACTTTATTGCCAGGATTTACAACCACAGCTAAAGCATCAAAAGCTATAATCTTTTCCACAAGAGACTTTCCTGCCTGTTGAAACTTTACTTTTTCATCAAATTTAATTTTACGAGAAGCAGATGCTATATCTGTTGTTCCAGCAAGTAAAGCTGAAATACCAACTCCACTACCACCACCGGTTACAGTCACACTTCCACCTTTTTTGTTAAACATCTCTGCCTCTTTCTGAGCCAATGGCAACACTGTATCACTACCTTTTACACGTTGAGCAAATGTTCCCTGAGCTACGCTGCAAATCAATGCTATTGCTAAAATAATCTTTTTCATATTTCTGTATTTTAAAATATTTGTTCTTAAAATTTATATTGTAATCTTACTGTGAAAATATTGTCTTTCAAATCAGAACCATATCCTGAAAGGTTTTTAGATTTTTCATTAAAGGCCATGTCATAGTATGCCATTAATCTGAAGTTGTTGTTCATTCTGTAAAGATATCCAAGTCCAATATTATGTCTTGCAATATCACCTTTACCTGTACCTCCAAGACCAACTTCATCACCCGACAACTTTGTATTTGGATCATAAGCATCATATCTTGCTACTAAAGAGTGTTTTGTTTGTCCCAGATCCTGAATTAAATAGATGTTATAACTCATAAAATTACGGCGGTAAGTATCAGTTGTAGGCAAAGCAGAAGCATTAGGACTCTTCGAGTCACCCAGTGCACCCGGTTGTTTTCCTGCAACCATTTCAGCACGCAAGGTTGTCATACCAGCACCTGTAGATAAAAGTAATTGTCCATCAAGACCATAATAAGTACGATCTGAGTAATCACCAGCCTTTGCATCAGTTACTTTAACAAACTGTTTTCCAGACATTTCATACACATTAGCTGTTCCCTGACATGTACCACCTAAATATAATGAAGCACCAAGTCCGAACTGAACATCGTTATAACTCTTCTTATAAGTCAAGTGAGAAATCCAGTCCTTCCTGTTGTGAACATCCTGTTTCATACCATTCCCTGCAAACAATCCTGTTTCAAGTTTAAATACATCCCATGGATTTCCTTTAGGAGCCTGAAATGTTAACATACCTCCTAAATCAACTTCATTTGGAAAAAGGTTGTTACATGCAGTACTTCTTTCCGGAGTTTCGAGAGAGCTGGATGAATAAGGAATTTCATTTCCAAATGGTCGGTTAGCAATACCAGCCTGTAATGAAATCCATTTAGTCCATGGATCTGTTACACTAAAATATAGTTCCTTTACTTCAACTGCTTTTTCTGTCATTTCAAACTGAGCAACAGCCGTATTGGGTGCACCTTCAAACAAATCAGAATAAGCAAATTTTAAACGACCACGACGGATTCCGATACGTGTGTAATTATCTTCCGTGCCAGCTTTTGCGGTTCCTACTTTCAGGCTGGCATCTTTTTGACCAAACTGCAGATCACTCTGAATGTAACCTGAAATCTTTAATTTATTTAAGTTGTCAACGAGCGAGCCTATTCTTTCAGTCTCTGCCTGTGTTTTTTCGAGCGGTGTTAATTCAACCTCCTGAGCCATTGCCGACAGCGTTGAAAAACATAAGAGAGAGCAAACTAAAATCTTTTTCATACCTAAATTTTTTGTTATTAATTTGATACTGCAAAGTAAGCTCAGAAACATTTCGTTTTTATTTCGTGCCAATTACGTTATAAAGACAATAATGTTACTAATATATTACAACGATTGACAAGTTTCTATTGTTTATTAGAATTCAAGCAATTACACTTTCATTTCTTAGTTAAAAGGAATTTTTATACCTTTGCACTTCCATAAAATATCACCATCCAGAATTAATTAACAAGAAGATGAATATCGACAAGAACAGGTGGGGCAGTAATAGTCTGTATCACATTATGGCATTATTTACTGTTATCATTTGGGGAACTACATTTATATCAACCAAAATCCTCATTAAACAAGGACTCTCTCCCGAAGATATTCTTTTCTATCGTTTTCTGATTGCATACATCTGTATCTGGACCATTTGCCCACGCAAGTTATTTGCAAATAATCTGAAAGATGAACTTTTATTTATCGCAACTGGTCTGTGCGGAGGTTCACTCTATTTCATAGCAGAAAACAGAGCATTAGGAATTACTTTAGCATCTAATGTATCTCTTATTGTATGCACAACCTCTATCTTCACTGCTATTCTTTCTCATCTGTTTATAAAAGGAGAAAAACTGAAAAAAGATCTTATATATGGTTCTTTTATCGCTTTGGCGGGAGTAGCTTTGGTTGTATTCAACGGTAGTTTCATCCTGAAAATTAATCCCGTGGGAGATCTTCTGACAATTACAGCTGCATTAATGTGGGCTTTTTACAGCATAATCTTAAAAAAGCTGGACAAGAAGTATTCCACTTTACTGATTACCCGGAAAGTATTCTTTTACGGAATAATAACTCTGTTACCTACGTTCCTCATTTCTCCGTTGACAACAGATGCCCATATATTGTTCCAACCAATAGTTCTGGGAAACTTTATTTTTCTTGGAGTAGTTGCCTCTATGCTTTGCTATATTCTATGGAATATGTCTATTAAACATTTAGGAGCCGCACGTACCACAAACTACGTATACGTTGTTCCGTTAGTAACGCTCATCACCTCTTCCATAATTATAAATGAGACGATCACCGTTTTTGCAATAACAGGAGCACTACTGATTCTAAGCGGAGTATATATTGCAGAGAGAGGATTTCACTGGCCTAAATAATTCTCATAAAAACACAAACAAAGGCTAAGCAAAAGTTATACCTCCAAGCTACATCCGCTTCAAATAATTGGGCAAAAGGAACTCGTATTGGAACTTTTTCATTAAGTTTGCAAAGGAAATTAAGAAACAATCATGAAACAATATTTGGATTTACTCGACAGAGTCCTGAAAGAAGGCGCCCGTAAAGACGATCGCACGGGGACTGGTACTATTAGTGTATTCGGACATCAGATGCGTTTTAATATGGAAGAAGGCTTTCCTTGCCTTACCACAAAAAAACTACATCTGAAATCCATCATCCATGAACTTCTCTGGTTCTTGCAGGGAGACACTAATGTGAAATACCTTCAGGACAACGGAGTAAGAATCTGGAATGAGTGGGCCGATGAGAATGGTAACCTCGGACATGTGTATGGATACCAGTGGCGTTCATGGCCTGATTATAACGGCGGACATATTGACCAGATTAAAGAAATTGTGGAAACGATCAAACATAATCCGGATTCCAGACGTATGCTTGTCAGCGCATGGAATGTGGCTGATATCAATAACATGAAACTGCCACCCTGCCATATTTTATTCCAGTTTTATGTAGCCAACGGACGACTGAGCCTGCAACTTTATCAACGCAGTGCCGATATATTCCTTGGAGTTCCTTTCAACATTGCTTCTTACGCTTTATTACTTCAAATGATGGCACAGGTTACAGGGCTGAAAGCCGGTGACTTTATCCACACACTTGGAGATGCTCATATTTATCTGAATCACCTGGATCAGGTAAAGCTTCAGCTTACCAGAGAACCACGTCAGCTTCCTACAATGAAGATTAACCCCGACGTAAAAGACATATTCAGTTTTAAATTTGAAGATTTTGAGCTGGTGGATTATAACCCGCATCCACACATTAAAGGAGAAGTATCTGTATAAAAAACAATTAATATGAGTAAAGTATCCATCATCGTTGCTGTATCACAGAACAATGCCATAGGGAGCGACAATAAACTTCTTTACTGGCTGCCCAATGACCTGAAACGTTTCAAGGCCCTCACTACAGGACATACCATTATTATGGGCCGGAATACATTTGAGTCGTTACCTAAAGGAGCTTTACCCAACAGACGGAATCTGGTACTCTCTGCCAATCCTCAGGCTGAATTTGAAGGAGCTGAGCGATTCTCTTCTCTGGAAGAAGCTCTTGCAGCATGCAAAGAGGAAGAAGAAGTGTTTATTATCGGAGGTGATAGTGTTTACAAACAAGCAATATCAATCGCAGATGCAATCTATCTGACCTTAATTGAAGATGTTGCAAAAGATGCAGACGCATTTTTTCCTGAGATAAAAGAGGAAGAGTGGAAAGAAATGGGTAGAGAGCCCCATTCAACAGATGAAAAGCATCACTACCCGTATATTTTCATTGATTACGAGAGACGTTGAATGTTTTCTTCGTCTATATCATCATCAAGAATTGGCATCTGACGTCTGATTGCCTCGTGAAAAGAAATTAACGTCTCTGTACGAGCCAAACCAAGAGGCTGAAGTTTATCATGAATAACGCTTAGCAAATGAAAATTATTCTTAGCATAAATTTTAATAAACATATCATACTGGCCTGTAGTATAATGGCATTCCACTACTTCCGGAACAGCCTCCAAAGCTTTTCTTACTGCCTCAAAATTAGATGGATCTTTCAGGAATAGCCCTATATATGCACAAGTCTCATAACCAACCTTTTCCGGATCAATTATATATTCCGATCCTTTCAATATGCCTAAATTAGTTAGTTTCTGTATGCGTTGATGAATTGCTGCACCTGAAACATTACATGCACGCGCCACTTCCAAAAAAGGAATTCGGGCATTGTCTGCTATCAAACGAAGTATTTCTCTATCCAAACGATCTAATTGATGATATCCCATATTTTTATTTGATTATTTTCGCAAAGTTACATATTTTTTCACCAGTTTAAAAACGAACTATCACTTTTATTCTTAAAAAAATAATAATTCAACACTTCTTAATACTCTTCACAAAAATTTTCGCTTCTATTATTCAAAAAAAACTTAACTTTGCAAAAAAATAGGTCCACATGAAAAAGAACATTCTACTATTAATGCTATGTTGCTGCTTCTGCATCAACGTTAGTTTAAAAGCACAATCTTTCAATGATTATTTTATCAACAGAACACTACGGCTAGATTATATTTTTTCGGGAACGGCAAATCAGCAAGCCGTTTCGGTAGAAGCTTTGTCTCAACTGTCTTCATGGGCAGGAAGACGTCATCATCTATCGGAACTTCCGGTTGATGGCAACGGACAGATTACGATAAATGATTTAAAGTCGGGAACTTGTATTTATAAGACTTCTTTCAGTACGCTTTTCCAGGAATGGCTGGATACAGATGAAGCCAGGAATACAGCTCGCGGATTTGAGAACACCTTTCTTGTACCCTACCCCAAACAGCCGATAGAAATCAGCGTATCGTTCAGAGATAAGAAAGGAATCTACAACACTCTGCTAAAGCACGTTGTTAATCCTGGTGATATACTAATCAAAAAGCTTGAGGATACCCATACAACCCCTTATATTTACCTGCAAAAAAGCGGAAGTCCGGAAAATTGCATTGACGTAGCCATCCTTGCAGAAGGATACACCAAGGAGGAAATGGAGCTATTCCTCAAAGATGCAAAAATAGCTTGTGAATCATTATTTGCTCACGAACCGTTCCGTTCCATGAAAGACCGGTTTAATATTGTGGCTGTAGAAAGTCCTTCGAAAGATAGCGGCGTAAGTGCACCCAAAAACGGAATCTGGAAGAATACTGCGTTCAGTTCTCATTTCGACAGCTTCTACTCAGACAGGTATCTAACAAGCAGCAACCTGACTGACATTCATAACGCGCTGGCTGGAATTCCTTATGAACATATTATTATTCTTGCCAATACGGAACAGTATGGAGGAGGAGGAATCTATAATTCCTTTACGTTAACCACTGCACATCACGAACATTTCCGTCCTGTAGTAGTCCATGAGTTCGGGCATAGCTTTGCCGGCCTTGCCGATGAATATTACTATGACAAGGACTTATTCAACGGCATCTACCCTTTTGATGTTGAACCATGGGAACAAAACATTACCACGCGTGTCAATTTTCCTGCAAAATGGAAAGACATGGTTGAAAAAGGAACAGCCAAACTCGTTGAAGGAGGAGGATATTCCTCTAAAAACATTTACCGTGGCGCTGACGATTGCCGGATGAAAACAAACACTTGTCCCGGTTTCTGTCCGGTTTGTCAAAGAGCAATCAAAAGGATGATTGATTTCTATACCCTTCCTTAATTATTCAATTAATGATTTCTATTCAGCAAATTCATACTGCAGACAAAGAACATTACTGTTTTGTGGAGAATCTCTTTACAACTGCTTTTCCAAAAGAAGAGCGTAGAGAGATTTCTTTGCAACGGGAATATACTGACCATAAAAAACATTTCCACAATAACATTATCCTGATGAATGAGGTGCCTGTGGGATTTATTGTTTACTGGAACTTTGACAGCTTCTTTTATGTGGAACATTTTGCAATTGATGCTACAAAAAGGAATGGCGGATACGGACAAAAAGCTCTGGATGCACTGAAAGAACAACTAAAGTCTCCCATCGTATTGGAAGTTGAGCAACCTCAAAATGAGATAAGTGAGCGACGGATCAGATTTTACCAACGCCAGGGTTACCAGTTATGGGAAAATGAGTACCAACAACCACCCTACCGTAAAAAAGACAATTACCTATCCATGCAACTCATGGTTCAGGGAGAATTAGACTGTGATTCTGATTTTGAACTGATAAAAACAACCTTATATAAAGAAGTGTATCAGGTTGAGAACTAAAAAATAAAGGATATTACTCTGGACGCGCAGAATAAACAATATTAAGCACATTTGCTCTGCGTAAAGCCTGCTTAACATCCGATACAATTCCCATAGGTGTATCTTTATCAACTTTCAGCATTACGGTCATCAAAGAATAATCATTCGGGGAATGATCATCCCTGAATTTCTTCATGTATGCCTCAACCCCGGCAACCGTTATAATTTTATTATTTAACTGAATGCGATACGTGGCAGACGTCTTTCTCTTAGGTTTACCTATATAAATAGTTGTAACAAGAGCTCTCTTTCCTACAACCGAAAGTTCCGTTGCCTGCGGAGCATTCACCTGTCCTACTTGTAATTTGTCTTTCCGGATATTGGTCAGCATCACAATAAAGAAAAGCAGAATAAGAAAGATTGTGGGCAATGCAAGCGCATTCAGCCTTGGGATCCCCGGCTTTTCACTAGTCTCAAATCTTCTTTTCATTTACCACCTCCTTTACTTTGCAGAGGCTCCGCCTCAGAAATACGTATCGGATAGTAAGTATTTACAGCTTTTTGCTGTTTAAGGGTAAGATTTACGTATTTCTTTTTCCATTTCTTTTTTGCAAACTCATCGCGAAGTTCGTTATAGGCACCAATCAACTCATTTTGCACATCAATATAAGCCTGATAAGTTGTTTCTCTTCCGCATTGCACTGAGATTACATGCTTTGAGGTAACTGGCATATTGCCTAAAAGAGGGATATTTTTTATCTCTTTCTCAGGTAGCTTATTATCATTTCTTGGGTTAGAGATAAAGACTTTCGCCAACAGCCTAAGTTCCCCAATACCTACAATCTGATTTCCACAAATCAGCTCATCATCATCCGTCAGAAGAACGTTCAGAATGTTACGTGGCTCCAGTTTTATCGGGGCATATTTCCCTACAGGCGGAGGCAGACGTCTTTCCAGTCCCTGATCTGCATTAACAGAAGTGATTACAATAAAGAAAATGAGCAATAGAAAAACAACACCTATTACCCAGTTTGCATCAACTTCGGGAATTGTCCGCTGGAATTTTCTGGTTATCATCTTATTTTTCTGGCAATATAAAAACCTATGATCAGCAAAATAGCTGCAACAATAAGTACGTAAGTGCTATAAAGAAACATATCAGTGATCTTAAGCCAGACTGGAGTATTGTAAGTTCCACTGTAGGCTGAGATGGGAAGAATATTTCCGCTACCCATAAGCCAGCAAAAGAGCATTACAAAAAACAGAACAAAAAAGCCTATTACCGAGCGAAATCCTTGTTTTGGGGAACGACGGAACCGTTCTGCCAACCGTGTTATTACTGCAAGAAAAGTCACAGCCAAAGCTGCGCCAAAAACTACGACAAGAACAAAAAGGAACAACCCGGTATAAATAGGGACCTGAACATTTGTTTCCGAAACAACTTTGCCCCCAAAGAAAAATAGTCCAGCTGTGATTGTACAAACAACCAGTAAAAAATAAAGGATATATTTGCAAAGCTTCGCCGATTTCATTTATTATCCTCCCTCTACTGTCTATATTTCAAATTATACTTAATCACAAAATCTATCAGCGTATTTGTAGTATCTTCCATTTCATGAGTCAAAGATTCTATTTTGGCAAGGATGTAGTTATAAAACACTTGCAGAATAACAGCCGAAATGAGACCAAAGATCGTAGTAAGCAAAGCTACTTTCATTCCTCCTGAAATTACAGCCAGAGAGATATTGCCCTCCAACTCTACAGCATCAAATGTTTGCACCATCCCAACCACGGTCCCAAGAAATCCTAAAGCAGGAGCAATTTTTATAAACAGGGAAATCCACGAACAACCTTTCTCCAACAGTCCTACTTGTACTCCCCCACTGGAATTAACCGCTTTCTCTACTGAATCAGCGCCTTGTTCAATACGCATTAATCCGTCATAACAAATAGAAGCAACAGGTCCACGGGTATTGCGGCAAATTTCTTTCGCGGCATCCACGTTTCCTTTCTCCAGAGCCAGTTCTACATCCTCGAGCAGACGTTGGGTATTAATTTCCGAAAGATTCAGATAAATAATCCGTTCGATACAAAAAGAGAGACCTACCACCAAGGCGAAAGCCACTAATCCCATATAAAAAGGATTGCCTTCCACAAACTTTTCTTTCAGCTTCATGCTGACACTCTTCCTGGCCACTGCGGCAGTTCCGTCAGTTGCTGTAGTTTCATCTGGATTAACTGTTGTTGCTTGCTGACTTGCAGACACCTCATCCTGCGCACAAGTTATTGACGTTATGCCAAAGATTATGATGCATGTCAAAACAAGTGTCATCAGTATTTTCTTCATCGCGTTATTCAATTAGTTATATTTTCATAAGTCAAAGTTCAAAAATACATTATCTTTTTGAATTTACAAAGATGATTCCTATTTATTAAACACATTTAAGGAGACGATCCATTATATTTAACCGAAAAAAGAGTCCTTTTCGCAATTCTCAACGTAGAAATAATAAAGCATAATGTGAAGAAATGGTTACTATTTAAAGCAAGAAAGCAATCCAAAAGTAATAGTCAATAAGAATGCGCGGGGAACTATACTATTTTTCCGTATTGATCTTTGTCTTCCTTTCCCTTCTGGTTGACGTTTATGATTCTTTGTACTGAGTAAACTGCTCCTTTCTAGCTTACAAGGATGGCACATTAATTCAATAGGCTAATATGTTCGTAGCAGTTTACAATGTACTTATGTAATTATTGGCTAATTATAATCGTTCTGGATTTACCTGTTTTCTTTTCATATATGGTAAATTCGTCTACATTAAGAATCTGATCATTTGAATAATGATATAGGACCTTTAATTGAAGAGAAAATTACTGTCATAAACAGCCTATTCTTCAATAATGTTTGCAAACTCTTTCCATCCTTCTATATTCTTATAATTTAGAGAAAAACCTTTTGGTACATATAGATTACAATTATCCTTTATTTTTTCAAATAGATATTTTCCTATTCTAGGAGGAATAGTACTTTTACAATGCAATTCTCCTAATCGTAAGCATTCATAGAAAGCATTCTCACCAATAGCATTAACACTTTCGGGAATAGTTACAGAAGCCAATCCTATGCAAACAGAAAAAGCATTATCTCCTATAGTAGTAACACCATCCGGAATAACAACTGAAGTTAAATGTGTACAAAAATAAAAAGCTTCATTTTCAATGGATGTTACACCTTTGGGAATAATGTATGTACAAGATCTGGCATTAGGATATGTTATTAATCGTGTTTGATTTTTATTGAATAAAACGCCGTCAATATCAGTATAATTAGGATTTTCATTTGAAACTATGATCTCTTTAAGCGCTGTACACCCAGCAAAAGTCCACCTACCTATTGCTGTAACGCTATCTGGAATAGTTACAGAAGTCAAGCATGTACAATTAAAAAAAGCTCCAGCATCAATTGAAGTGACACTATTGGGAATGTTTATAGAAGATAATCCTTTGCAATAATAAAAAGTTCCAGAAGCAATAGAGGAAATGCTGTTTGGAATTGTTACAGATGTTAAACCAGTGCAACAGGCAAAAGCAAAATTACCGATTGAAGTGACACTTTCAGGAATTGATACAAAAGCTAAGCTTGCACAATTTCGAAAAGCACATGAATCTATTGAGTTGATGCTGCTTGGAATGGAGTATCTTGAAGATTTTGCATTTGGATATGCTATTAGTCGTGTTTTATCTTTATTGCACAAGACCCCTTCAATATCAGCATAATTGGGATTTTCTTCTGACACGCAGAATCTTTTTAATTCAGAACAATTATCAAATGCACGATAACCAATAGATGTGATACTTTTGGGAATGGTTATTGAAGTTAGTTTATGGCACCCAATAAACGTTTCATTGCCAATGGAAACAATGTTATTGCCAATAGAAACATTCATTAAATTTCTGCATCCATCAAAAACGAAATCAGCTATTGAGGTTGCACTATTGAGAAAAACAACGGAGTTCAGACTTTCACACCATTTAAAAGCATATTCACCAATTGAAGCTACACTATTTGGAATAGTAATTAAAACCAGACTTTTGCACTCCTGAAAAGCACAACGTCCAATAGAAGTGATGCTATTACCCATAGAAACAGAAGCCAGATCAGTGCACTCAGCAAAAGCGTATTCACAAATTGAAGTAATGCTGTTTGGAATAGTTATTGAAGTTAATTTTTTACATCCCTTAAATGCACCAGGACCAATTGATGTCGTTCTTTCCGGAATAGTATAGATTGAAGACTTTGCGTAGGGGAATACAACTAGTTGAGTTTTATCTTTATTGTATAAAACACCTTCAATATCCGTATAATTGGGATTTTCTTTTGAGACAAGAATTTCTTTTAATCTTATACAATTTACAAACAAGCTGTTATTAATAGAAGTAACGCTGGCAGGAATGGTAACGGAGGTTAGTTTTTCACACAGGTCAAAAGCTCTATCACCAATGGAAGTAACATGGCTCGAAATAATGACTGACATTAATCCAATGCAACAATCAAAAGCGCCATCATCAATTGAAGTAACTTTATTGGGAATAGTAATTGAAGTTAACCCTCTACAACCATTAAAAGCATACTTGCCAATACTTGTAACATTATTTGGAAGAACAATTGAAGTCAAGTTTCTTAATTCTTCAAACATAAAATCAGAAATAACATTATTTCCCGTAGTACGATGTAATCTATAATAATCACCTCCTTTTACTATGTTTACATCTGCGATATTGAGTTTTGTAAGTTTTCCTTCAGTTCTACTATTTAGATTAGCACCTTTACCAGCCATCTCACGAATAAACTTTATATCTGTTCCATTTAGATTCCCTGTAAGAGTTAAGTCAGTGATCAAATATTTCCTTGAAGGTGGAATTAAGGAACTCAAAGTTCCAGCTATTTCTACATGAACAATGTCAGATAGAGTCGTTTGAGCATGTAATCCAAAGCTCTGTAACAAAAATATTATTACGAATATGTATTTATAAATTATGCTTATTTTCATAATAAAGCTCTATAGTTCGGATTACATTATCACAATCACTTTTGTAAAGATATGAATTTCATTTGAATTAAGACTAATATTTTACATTATTCCTTGAGTTAGTATAACTTAATAGTTTAGATATAGGAGCAAGACAATCCCAGTCTCATAGAAATTGGTGAATTATTTGATTTTATTGTCCAATAAACAAAAATCATTGGACAATAAATCTGAATAATTCACCAATGATTTTTCAAAAAAGACTATTAAGAATATATGTCGAATAAATTCTCTGAAAGCCTCAAGTGATGTTGAAAAATAAGTCTTGATGTTTTTTAAAAGTGTCAAGACGTTTAACACCCGCCAGCAAGGAGTTTCAGAGCATTTGCACCTTAGCTTGCAAAGACTATGAATGATCAGTTTATAAAAGCAAACCCACAAAATAATTGCAACAACAATTAGATTAAAACGATTAATAAAAAGGGCTTATATGTGGTTTTAACAGTAAACGCAATGAACAACAGGCACAAAAATGCAAAAAACACTGCCAAAAAAAGGGCAACTTATAACTGAGTCATTTGTCCAGGTATTTTATTTGCAAGGGATAACTCTCTAATAATCAGTGTCTGCCAGTACAAAATCGTGGGGCTATAAATATATGTATAAAATACACATAATTTCATGCAAACCAGTCTCCAAAAGAGTGCATAAAAAAAGCAGCTTCAATTTCTTGAAACTGCTTTTTATGCGGAGAGAGCGAGATTCGAACTCGCGAAACCCTTTAGAGGTTTACACGCTTTCCAGGCGTGCCTCTTCAACCACTCGAGCATCTCTCCAATTGTGATTGTGGGCGCAAAGATAGATTTTTTTTTGTTTTCTTCCTCCTATTCCGCAAGAAAAGTTTCTAATAAAATATCTTCAGAGCATTATTCGTGGTTATTTCTGCCACTTCTTCAGGCGAGCGTTGATAAATTACAGCCAATTTAAGAAGAGTATCTTTCACATTGGCACTTTCATTCCTTTTGCCCCGGTTAGGAGCCGGAGTAAGATAGGGCGAATCTGTCTCCAAAACAATTCTCTCCAAAGGAACACTTTTCAATACTTCGGGAAGAGTTGATTTCTTAAATGTTACCACTCCGTTGATGCCCAGATAAAACCCGTTGAACTGCAAAAGTCGTTCGGCTTCTTCCTTCGTTCCTGTAAAGCTATGAAATACACCTTTCAGGTTTTTATATTCGTTTCTTTTAATAACCTGATAAACTTCCTCAAAAGAATCCCGGCTATGAATAACTAAGGGTAATTTATATTCTGCCGACCATTGAACCTGCGTTTCAAAAGCCTCGAACTGTTCATTGATATAAGTACGATCCCAATACAAATCCATGCCCACCTCTCCTATCGCAACAAAAGGATGAAACTGTTCAAGCATCTCTTTCATCACTTTCAGCTCTTCCCGGAAACCAGCATTAACGAAAGTAGGATGAAGACCAATCATTGGAAAACAATATCCGGGATAACGAGCTACTGTTTCCAGCAGCGGCTTAATGGTGGAACAATCAATATTGGGCATATAGATGCGACTTACACCGGCAACCTTCGCCCGTTCTATTACAAGAGGTAAATCATCAGCAAATTCTTCCAGAAAAAGATGTGAATGGGTATCGATAAAATTCATTTAACTAGTTATTGAGGCTTCTTTTCACCTGTTCGATAATAATAAACTACTCCGTAGTTCTGACATTGATCCATCCGTTCAGCACCGGAGAGATTCTCAAAAAATTTCTCTACCTGATTCCAGACATCAAGAATTATCTCATCTGCTTTTCCACGTAAGGCAGCAAGCAGTTCCAGACTTCTGGTGGTTTGCCATTGAAAGTGCTTTTGCTGATCGTAACCATCTTTGAAGATTTCATAATGCACACATACTTTGGCAATAGTTGGATTATAAATAGGAGCACCTCCGTGGCGGGTGCGTTCCTTTTCTCCTTTAATAATATTATCTCCCCACTTAATAATTGAGGCTTCATTCGTTAAATCGGGCACAGCATAATCTTCAGGTTCCAATCCATAGAGCTTCTTATGTTCTTCCTTAATTTCAGAACGGATTACTGCAAGATTCAACACCTGAATAAAATGAGAGACGTAGAGTCTTGCCATCTTAACATTTCCCTGATATTTTTGACTGGAAGCTATCTGATTATTGTAACACTGTTTATAATAATCGTGCGCCTGTTCAAAGCGAATCAGAAAGTTCTGGGCATCATTAAGCGTTTTCATGGAAAAGGGCGATTCATTATAAACATTGAAAAGCTCACCCTTTTCTACCGCTTTCAGTAAAGCTCTGATACGCGCCTGGTCTGTATTTGGTAATCGTCTGTAAGGCATTATGTGCAGATAAAAGGTTCTTGTTTACATTTCCCTATACATTAAATGCTCGGCAACTGCCCGCAATTCTCTTTTTGTTTCTTCAGCTACGCTCACCAGAGAAAGACTCTCCAGTCCTTTAGCATAGTATTTTCTCATCAGATTCTCGCAGACAAGTTTTACACCAATCTGGTTATAAAGTGCTGTCACTTCTCTAATCTTTTCTTTCGGTTCAAAATTCTCCTTATCCAACCAGCCTTGCAACGCAGCAGCTTGCTCTTTATCTGCTCTTTCCAAAGCTTTTATAAGCATATATGTTTTTTTGTTGCAAAGAATATCTCCACCAATGTTCTTTCCAAAAACTTTTGGATCGCCATACACATCCAGAAGATCGTCCTTCAATTGGAATGCAATGCCTATATTTACACCAAAATCATAAAGATTCCGGGCATCTTCCACTGAAGCACCGGCAAGCTGAGCACCCATTTTGAGAGCGGCAGCCAGTAAAACAGAAGTCTTTAAACGGATCATTTCCAGATATTCATATTCCTTCACATCGTTTCGATGTTCAAAATCCATATCATACTGCTGTCCATCGCAAACTTCAAGTGCAGCCTGTGTAAAGGTATTCAGTACATCCTTCAAATAAGAAGATGAGCAATCTGAAACATAGTGATAAGACAATATTAACATGGCATCTCCGGAAAGGATTGCCGTATTATCACCCCACACCTTGTGAACTGTTGGCTTCTTTCTTCGCATATCCGCCTTATCCATAAGGTCATCGTGCAGTAAAGTAAAGTTGTGATAGATTTCCAGTCCGGCAGCAGGCGATAATATTTCTACCACATTTTCCTTATACAGATTATAAGCCATCAGCATTAAAACCGGACGAATTCGTTTTCCTCCAAGGGAAAGAACATATTTTACGGGATCATAAAGGCTATTTGGGGCATGTGCATAGGATAATTCTGAAATATAATCATTTACTATTTTTAGTATTTTAGATTGTGTGTACATTTATGTTTTCTAGTTTAAGGATTTTATTTCCTATTAATATTTTAGTTTAAAGGAGACAGGCACTGAATAAGTGGCTTTCACTGTTCTTCCGCCCTGCATTCCTGGCCGCCACCTGGGCATGGAAGAAATTACACGAACAGCTTCTCTGTCTAATGAAGGACATACACTGCGCAACACAACCGGATCAGTAACCGACCCGTCGCGATTCACAACGAACTGAACAATGACCCTTCCCTGAATACCGTTCTCTTGTGCAATCATAGGATATTTCACATTTCTTCTTATAAAATCAAGTAATGCGGCCTGACCACCAGGAAATTCAGGCTGATATTCAGTCATTTGAATTTCATTTTCCTGTTCCACATTTTCCGTTTGTGTGAGTTGAACTGTGTAATGACTGGTAACAATAACCGTTCCCTGATCTTCGGTATAAGGGGTATAAGAGTTATCCATCTCTTCAACCTGCTGCGCGTAATTATCAGTAGAGGGCATAGGCAATTCTTCTTTTTCTAACTTAGATTGCAAAGGCGCATGCCTCTCCTCTTGCACGGTAATAGGAACCATTTCCTCTTGCCCGGCCACATTGGACACTTTATTATCAATAGTTGTTTTCGGAATCTTCAGCTGGAAAGCTGCCAATAACAGAAAAAGTGCTATAGTAAAGCCTATCAGAAAGCCTACAGGCCTCTTCCCTTCTAAATCTAATTTAGGCATCTTCTTAACTTCCATACGAATATATCCTGCTTTTAAACGCTTCTCAGTCTGACAAAAATAGTACTTATTTTTTAGATTCGGTTTTCATCATCAACACTTTTTGCCACAAAAGTATTCCTTTTTTATTTAATTTAATCTTCACGCACCCTAAAAAGGTTATTTTCACGTTATTAAGAAAACGAAATAATCTGAATGCCAAAAGATTCATGAGAAGTTAACTTCCCGATTTTCAAAAAATGATGTATATTTGGCAGAAATTTGAAATAGTCAATGAAAAAACAACTTCTAATTTTGCTACTATTTTGCCTGTCTTTAGCAACGCAAGCTCAAAATGGAACAAGTGTTTTTAAATTCCTTGAGTTGCCATTTTCATCCCATGCCTCAGCACTGGGAGGTGACAATATTTCTATAAATGACAATGATATTACAATGGCAATTCATAATCCGGCTCTGCTTTCTTTTGTTTCAGACAAAACTCTGAACATGAACTATATGAACTATATAGACGGAGTTGGTGTAGGTAGCGCTGCTTTTTCAAACACATTGGGAGAACGATCTGTATGGGCTGTTGCAGCACAATACGTGAATTACGGAAACTTTAAAGAAACCAGTGCCGAAGATATTGAACTGGGAACTTTCTCAGCAAAGGACATGGCTTTTTCGGGTATATATTCCTATGACTTATCTGACTCCTGGAGCGGAGGTGTGACAACAAAAATGATTTATTCCACTTATGAGAAATACTCTTCTTTTGCCATTGGGGTGGACTTAGGACTAAATTACTATAACGAGAACTCTTTATTTTCTGCTTCAATTGTTGCCAGAAATCTGGGTGGACAAATAAAAGCATTTGACGAATCACGTGAGAGCTTACCAGTTGATTTACTGGTAGGAATAACCAAGCGACTTTCTCATGCCCCATTCCGAATGTCTGTTACAATGCATAATCTGACAAACTGGAATTCTACGGCAAGCACTTCTACAGAGGAAAAAGAAAAATTCAGCAAAAAATTGATGAATCATTTTATCTTCGGGGTGGACTTTCTTCCAACCGAAACAACTTATGTATCTTTGGGATACAATTGCAAACGAAAAAGTGAAATGCAGGTAAACGGAATTAGCGGATGGTCGGGCATGGCATTAGGGGCAGGCATTCAGATCAAGCGTTTGAAGATTGGCACCTCATATGCCAAATTTCATCCTTCCAGTTCTTCCCTTCTCTTTAATTTTGCAATGACATTATAGATTATAATTACATAATAAACGACATGAATAACTCAAAAAAAATTATCATAGCAATTGATGGCTTTTCTTCTTGTGGAAAAAGCACAATGGCAAAAGATCTGGCTAAAGAAATCGGTTATATTTATATAGACAGCGGTGCAATGTACCGAGCTGTAACTCTTTTCTGTATTAAGAATGAACTCTTCTCGGATGGTGAAGTCAATTCGGCCGAACTGAAATGCCGCATCAAGGATATTCACATCACTTTTAAGCTGGACGAAAAAACACATTTGCCTAAAACCTATCTGAACGGCGAGAATGTAGAAGAAGAGATCAGAACAATGGAGGTATCTTCAAAAGTAAGTCCGGTGAGTGCTATTGATTTTGTGCGTTCGGCAATGGTTGCACAACAACAGGACATGGGAAAGGAAAAAGGAATTGTAATGGACGGACGCGATATTGGGACAACAGTTTTCCCTGAAGCTGAATTAAAAATTTATGTAACAGCTTCGGCAGAAATTCGCGCACTTCGCCGTTATGACGAATTAACGGCTAAAGGACAAGAAGTAGATTTCCAGGAGATTCTGAATAATGTAAAGGAACGCGATTATATTGATCAGCATAGAGATGTCAGTCCTTTGAAAAGAGCAGCAGATGCTATTTTACTAGATAATAGCCTACTGACCATAGATGAACAAAAAGAATGGTTATTGAAACAATTTGAGAAAGCTACTCAGAAATCCTAAAATATGATCAAGGTAGAAATTGATAAAGGTTCCGGCTTCTGCTTTGGGGTTGTTACAGCTATAAAAAAGGCAGAAGAAGAGCTTGCAAAAGGAGAAACTCTTTATTGCCTGGGAGACATTGTGCATAACAGCAAGGAAGTGGAACGCCTGAAGGATATGGGATTAATTACCATTAACCACGATGAATTTAAAGAGCTCCATAATGCAAAAGTACTTTTAAGAGCTCACGGGGAACCTCCTGAAACTTATGACATTGCCCAAAATAATAATATTGAGATTATTGATGCAACCTGCCCTGTTGTGCTAAAGCTACAGCAAAGAATCAAGCAGCAATATGGAATGCATGAAAACACAGACAAACAAATTGTAATCTATGGTAAAAATGGACATGCCGAGGTGTTGGGGCTTGTGGGACAAACTTCTGGAGAAGCAATAGTTATAGAAAATCTGGAAGAGGTTAAGAAACTGGATTTTAGCAAGAATATCCGCCTTTATTCACAAACAACTAAATCACTTGATGGATTTAAGGAGATTGTGGAATATATAAAAGAGCACATTTCACCTGAAGCCTCCTTTGAATTCTATGATTCTATTTGCAGGCAAGTAGCAAACCGGATGCCACACATCCGGACTTTTGCAGCTTCACATGATCTTATATTTTTTGTTAGTGGAAAGAAAAGCTCTAACGGAAAAGTATTATTCAACGAATGTTGTAAAGTAAACCCAAATTCTTTCCTTATTGACAGTCCCGATGAAATTAATCCCCGGCTATTGCAAGGAGTAAGTACTATTGGTATTTGCGGGGCAACATCCACGCCAAAATGGTTAATGGAAGAGATCCAGAAATACATTGAAAATATTATATATAATTCATAATAGGGGATTATTTTATTAACTTTATTTATAAGAATCGATATTTAGATTAAAGATTAACAGAACTAATTACTCCTAGTTTTTCTTAACTTTGCATCGACAATTAAAACTAAAAAGGTATGAGTACGGTAAAATGTATTGGGATTCTAACTTCCGGAGGAGATGCTCCAGGTATGAATGCGGCAATCCGCGCAGTAACTCGCTCTGCTATATACAACGGACTGCAAGTTAAAGGAATCTACCGCGGCTATAAAGGTTTAATAACAGGTGAAATTCAGGAGTTCAAGAGCCAGAACGTCAGCAATATCATTCAATTAGGAGGAACAATCCTTAAGACTGCCCGTTGCAAGGAGTTTATGACACCGGAAGGAAGAAAGGTTGCTCATGATACAATGGTTAAAGAAGGCATTGATGCCTTGGTAGTAATCGGAGGAGACGGTTCATTGACCGGAGCACGTATCTTTGCTCAGGAATTTGACGTTCCATGTATCGGACTTCCCGGAACAATTGACAATGACTTATTTGGAACAGATACTACAATTGGTTATGATACTGCTTTAAATACAATCCTTGACGCTGTTGATAAAATCAGGGATACGGCAACTTCTCATGAAAGACTATTCTTTGTTGAGGTTATGGGACGTGATGCAGGATTTCTTGCATTGAATGGTGCCATCGCATCCGGAGCTGAAGCAGCAATTATCCCGGAATTCAGCACTGAAGTTGACCAATTGGAAGAATTCATCAAAAGTGGCTATCGCAAATCTAAGAACAGTAGTATTGTTATTGTTGCAGAGAGTGAAATCACCGGAGGAGCAATGCATTATGCAGAACGTGTAAAGAATGAATATCCTCAGTACGATGTTCGTGTTACTATCTTAGGACACTTACAACGTGGTGGAAGTCCAACAGCGCACGACCGTATCCTGGCAAGCCGTCTGGGTGCAGCAAGCATAGATGCTATTCTGGAAGGACAACGGAATGTGATGATTGGTATTGAAAACGACGAGATTGTTTACGTACCTTTCACTAAAGCAATCAAAAATGAAAAGCCTATTAATAAGGAACTAGTGAATGTGCTTCGTACACTTTCCATATAATTTGGATTAAAAAGAGATTTTACTTTTTCTTTATCATACAAAAGAGGTCATTTTCCATTATGAAAAATGACCTCTTTCTATTTCTTTTCTCTTATTATCTCTTAATTTATCTGTTATTTCTTTAGTTCTATAAAATAAGCATCAAGAAGTTTTTTAGCTGCAACAAATGAGGTCAGATCTGCATTCAGAACCTGATGTTCTTTTTCTTCAAGCATTTCCTTAATGACAGGATGGTGATAAAAGCTATCGCGTAAATGTTCATTGATCGCTTCGTACATCCAATACTTGGATTGTTCGTTACGACGATAATTAAAATATCCGTTACCTTTCACAAAATCGATATATTCATAAATCATATCCCAGATCTCTTTTACGCCGATATTATAAAATCCCGAATAGGTAAGCACCTGAGGAGTCCAGCCAGAATCAGCTGCCGGAAAAAGATGGAGTGCATTACGGAACTGTGTCTGAGCAAGTTTTGCCTTTTCAATATTATTTCCGTCAGCCTTATTAATTACAATCCCGTCGGCCATCTCCATAATTCCTCTTTTGATACCCTGAAGTTCATCTCCGGTACCGGCCAGCTGAATAAGCAAAAAGAAATCAACCATTGAATGAACAGCCGTTTCGCTCTGCCCCACTCCAACGGTTTCAACAAATATCTTATCAAATCCGGCAGCTTCGCAGAGAATAATTGTTTCGCGGGTTTTCCTTGCCACACCACCAAGCGAACCGGCCGCAGGGCTAGGACGTATAAATGAGTTCGGATGAACAGATAACTGTTCCATACGGGTCTTATCGCCTAATATACTTCCTTTAGAACGTTCACTACTAGGATCAATAGCAAGAACTGCAAGCTTTCCACCTTCCTGAAGCACATGAAGACCAAACACATCTATTGAGGTACTTTTACCTGCACCTGGAACACCACTGATTCCAACACGAATAGAATTACCGGAATAAGGCAGGCACTTCTCAATAACTTCCTGTGCAATAGCCTGATGTTCATGGCGGACACTCTCCACCAAGGTTACAGCCTGACTTAGAATAGTCACATCACCTTTTAGAATACCTTCCACACATTCACTGACCGATAATCTGCGTTTTCTAGGGATATGACGTAACTTCAGATAAGGATTAACAGAAGAGGGTTGTTCTATTCCTTTATTAACTGTCAATCCTTTGTACTCCTCGCAATTCTCCGGATGTTTCATTTTTTAGTCTCCTCTTTTATTTTCACCTTCAGATTAATCATCATTAAAGGATTGACCGGATCGTTGGTTATCATCATAACTTTTGTCTCTCCCTTAGTTTTCTTTAACCATTTTCCGCTGATCTCCACTTTCAGCTTGGTTATTTGCCCAGGTTGAATAATTTTCTTGCCCAAGCTAACACCTACTGCAGAGTTAAATACCTGAAGCTTCTTTATTTCAAGTCGGGTTATTCCCGTATTCGTTATAAAGATTGTTTGTGATACTTTTCCATTCGATGAAACTTCTCCCATCTCCAGATTGGTAGAAGATATTTTAATCTTTGGAGCATGATCTTTTTGAAGAGCCGTCATTCCCGAGAATCCGGGAAGTAAGATGGCAGAAACATCAATTTCATTATCTACACTTACCTTATCTCCGGAATAGCGTGCCAGATAAATGGGCACCTGTGTCAATCCAAGTTCCTTCAGCTGCTTAGTATCCAGCGTCAGAGTAATCTTTCCTTTCCGCCCACGATACAAAATTTCGGGTTTAGCCTCAGCTTTTATGTAAGGAGGCAAATGCATCAAAGTTATATCTATGGATTTATCCGAAGTGTTTGCCACCTGAATTTCCGCTGTAGGCTTATCTCCACTATTTGCAGGAGGAAATTCAATATACCGCTTATCCAGACGCATGGGTCCTATCTCGTAAAGCAATTCTTTTTTATAGTTTGAAGCACCAATGGCAACCTCACCTTTTATGGCGATATATTTTACGCTATTGGCTGCATTGCTATGTATATTGATTGTTTTATAAAAACGCCCCATTGCCTTGGCATCAAAAGTAGAACGAACAAAACCTGTATCGCCTGGAGCTATCGGCTTATTTGTCCAGTCAGTTGCAGTACATGCGCAAGAAGCAGTAACTTCATATATAACTAATGGTTTATTTCCCGTATTGATGATTGTAAAATCTTTTGTTACCGGTTTATTCCTGGGTATAATTCCAAAGTCGTAGACATCTCCATTAGTTGAAATTCGTGCCTGAGACCAGGCGGCAAGCGAAAGAAAAAACAGAGAACAAGTGAGCAAAAGGAAACGTTTCATATATAGTTTTATTTATATTCATACTTTTGCTGACAAATTTAAGTTATTTCTTTCACTTACAAGAATTCAATTTGCTAAAAAACATTTCAATTATTCCACAACCACACGTTCCGATGAAGAATGTGAGGCGAACTCCGGTGCATAAGCCGACTGTAAAGTAGCTATGCCGGATGAATAATACCCGGTTCTGGTTACAAAGAATGAATGTTCCAGCACATAAGTTCCTTTGGTCAATGCATCAAAAAAGAAATTAGTGGAAGCATCTTTCACCGCCACATAATATCCCGTTCCTGCTCCCCAACGATAGCCGGAAAGCGATTCAAGCGGTTCAAAGCAGGCAGCACGCTGATCTTTCAATTGTACAAAATCCATGTCACGATCCACTTTAATTGTGATACGGCACACAACTTTATCACCCACCTTTAACTTAGCATTGTTCTTCAGTGGCTGCAACTCTTTCACTCCATTCACCAAACGTTCCACATACAATTTTTTAGAAACATTCAGTTCCTTGCCTTGTTGCTTCACCTTATCCGTTTCTTCCAGATATTGTGCATAAACGGCTCCCCAGGCAATACCCGCATCACGTTTTTCCACTTTGATCTGACCTAATGTCGATGTAGTGGCAACATCTTCGAATGACTTCTTTATATATCCGGTAGATGGAATAGCTGTTTGCTCCGGAGAATAAGTCTCCATCACTTGTTTACCGAAAGAGATTCTCACATTTCCGGGATTATCTAATAAATTATTTCCTCTGTTCAATAAAGCATAAACAGCATTTACCGTTGAAAGCGGGGAGTCCCACGATTGTGCCTGCTTTTGTTTCAACAACCACATCTTCATCTCTTCCACTGTAGCCGAATCCTTGGCTACTTCATCAAATGCTTCCAGTATGGCAGTTTGCATCTTTATCTTATTACCAAACCAGGAATACGGGTTCACACTTGCAGAGTAGAACATACCCATCTCATCAGTTTTCGCAGCATACTCTTTCATTGAATTTAAGAAGTCTTTAGCCTCAGCATTCCTGCCGGCTTTTGCAAGAACAACTGTTGAAAGGGCTTTCCCCATCAATGTTTGATTCTTCAAAGTCGGATGTACCTTACCTAAGAAATAGTTATAAGCTTCTTTATTAACCGAAGGAATCTTCTCACCAGTCAGCGCACACAAATAAAGATAATGCAAAGACTCATCATCCAGCCCCAATGTAGGACCATACTTCTTCTCGTCATTCTTTATCTCCTTGTATTTCTGAAGCATCTCACCATGTAAATATCTGAAAGCAGATTGTTGCATATTCAATGCATCACCACTCAGCGGGTTGCCGGTAAGCTTACTCAACCGTCCCATCGTTTCCAACACAAATTGTGTGATGTAACGACTGCCGCTCATTCCTTTGTACCAGGTCCACGCCCCACTGTTCAGTTGCAACTCTTTTAATTTAGCCAGTGCCTGAGTGTTTTTATATTGAATGGTATTCAGATCGAAAAGCAAAGCCAACCGCTGTCTTTGTTCAGCTTCACTCTTAGCTTCAGTTAACCAAGGAGATTCTTCTAGTAAGATATTCTTTACATCCTGATTCTTTTGCAGGTTGCTCCACAATGTTTCTTTCGTTTCACCCTGAGCCTTCCACTGATCGAATACCAGTTTTATGCGAGGCTGTGTATTCATAATAGATGAAGCCAGTGAATTTGCATAGAATGCAGCCGCCCAGCAAATAGCATTTTCATTGGTGGGATTAGAAAGGCTTGGCAGACTCTGCACTGCATACCAAGCCGGATTCCCGGTAAATTCAACAGTAAGCTTACGATCGGTTGCAGTTTTGGAGTTTCCGTTAAAGAGTTCCTTCATGGAAAATTTACGAGTCTGATTACCACGGATAGGCATAGCTACTGTTTCAACCAATAACTCCTTGTTGCTCAATACAGGAAGAAGATGTTGTTCGCCATCACTAAACTCTCCACCATCAGCCACTATTCTGCATCCTAAAAGAGAATAGCTTGCATCGGCTGAGAAATCAAACGAAAAGCTCTTAGTTTCTCCTGCTTTTACAGAAAAGGCCTGTTCCTTTGTTAATATAACCTTTTCGGTAGCCGGATCAAATAGCTGCATTTTCACATCTCCCTTCACATCTTTCTGAGAAACGTTGATAATGCGTGCAGATATTGAAGTTTGATCTCCTACCCTCACAAAGCGAGGCATATTAGGTGTAACCATAAAATCTTTGCTTGTCACAGTTTCTCCATCAATAGTTCCAATCTGCATATCTTTTGTATGCGCTATTCCTTTAAACGTCCAGCGAGTAAGGCTTTCGGGCATTGTGAATGAGAAACTAATTTCTCCTTTTTCATTTGTACGAAGCTGAGGATAGAAGAAAGCTGTTTCGTTGAAGTTTTCACGAACAGGGATGGTTGAGTCTAATATTTCCTCCTGAGACTTCACTTCATCTTCATCTTCATCATTAATTTCCTCGTCTTTTTTAATTACAGGAGCAACAAACTTAACAGAACTTTTCAATGCAGGAGGAGGAGGATCTAATGATTCTGCATTCGCACATATACCAGCTAAACGACCAGCCAAAGCAGTTGATACGCCACGTATTTTCAAACCTTTTGCTTTAGTACCATATCCAACCACGGCTACTTCATTCAGTGCCGATGGTCCCCAAAATCTATCAATATAAGTTCTCATTAATCTGTCATAGGAGAAGCTATCGCTAATATACAATAATTTTGAAGGGAAATTAAAATAATAACTATTGTTACCGGAATATGGATAAACCCAGTTTACAGCAGGAATATTTCTTCCGAAATTCACATTCAGTCCTTGATATCTTTTCCATATTTTATCCAATGAAGCATCATACATTGCAGCCATAAATTCAGCTTCTGCTGCTTTTTCGTTTTTATTTTTAATTGTCAGCTTCCATTCTTCTTTCTGTCCCGGTTTCAATTTATCACGGAAAACATCCCATTTCAAAGTAAGATTATTATCAGGCAATGCTTTTTTAATTTGCTCTCCCTGCTGATAAGCCTGACCGTTCTTCACAAAACAGAAATTTACATAAATGCCATCTCCATATTCATCTTTATAAGGAATATCAAATCGTTGTACAGCATTAGACAATGCAAGTCGGCGACTTTCTATACGTTTACCGCCTGCGAAGATATCATAAAGCACATGCAGATCTTTCTCTCTTGATCCAAACAAAATTGTAACCGGTTTTCCAGGGGCAAAAGTATCACTCATCTTCTTAAACCACATAGGTTTGGAAACAGGCGACTGTTTATCATTTACAGAATAAAGCACCAATAACTTATCAGAAGTAGCCTTTCTGCCTTTTTCATCCAAAGCCGAAAGAATAAGATTATATTCTCCGGAAGGCAGTTCTTTCCATGCTACAAGTTCCTGCAATTTATTTGAAACAAATTTCCCTTCGAGCACAGGTTTCTTATTACCTTTCGTAAATAATTGATAGGTGCCTTCAATATTTACAGGTTTCTGACTAAGATTTTCGGCTTTAAACGTAGCACTGATAGCTTTGTCTTTACATATTTCATCTTCCATATCTGTAGAAAGAACCAGTGAAGTGCTACCTGCAGAAACCGATGTTTCGGCCATTTGTGTTTCTCCCGCAGTATCAGTAAGCTCAGCCTTAACCTTATAGGTATAGTAACAATCGTCGAGGTCATCGCTAAGATCAGGAATTAGACGGAAAGGTATTACAAAATTGCCTTTTTCATCAAGAATCGCTTCACCAGAAGTCAATGTTGTTTCACCTCCCTCACGCCATTCCCACCAATAAGGCTGAACGCGGGTTATGCTATATTTTACTGAAGCACCCTGAACAGCTACTCCGGAGAAAGTTTTTGCAGAGCCTTTTACAGTAACAGAATCATTAAAAGTATAACTACCTTCCAAAGGCTGGAAAGTTATTTCAAATGTAGGTCGCTTATATTCTTCCACACGGATATAAGTGCTTCCGAAATCCGTTTTCAAACAGAACTGACCGTTAAGTGTTACAGTTGGCAAAGAAAAATCAGTTGTAAATGATCCAAACTCATTAGTAATTAAAGTTTTTGTTGCAACAACTTTATTATTGGCATCAAGCAATTGGAGAACATATCCTCTGTCTACCACCACATGAGCTGTATCTGAAGCCGAACGGTATGCAATACCTTTCACAAAGACAGTCTGCCCCGGACGATAAAGGCTTCGATCTGTAAGCAAAGAAAGAACTTCTCTCTCCTCCTTCGTTTCAACAAATGAGTTCTGGTAAAAGTATACGTACTGTAAAGGCAAAGCAATATCGTTTCCTTTTGTGGCAGTAAGACCGCTTATGTTCTTTATTTTGTCAATTACCACACTTCCCTCAGCATCGGTCTGAACCTTTAAAAATTCTTCCTGGTCGCCTTTGTTATTATTATATAAGCTTACTGTTGCTTCAGGTATTGGGTGTCCGCTTTGTGCATCAAGTGTAAGAATCTGCAGTTTATTCTGCGAGAGACTTCTGGTCAGAATTTTGAATGCTGAAGAATACAGAAGTCGGCTTTCCGGATTCTTCTCATTCTCATCAGGAACTATTTTCATCACATATAGTCCCAGCAAAGGAGCTTTTACTTTAAACACAGAATCTTTCTGCTGATAATTGGCAGGACGGGGTAATGAATAATGTTCTGAAGATATTAGTCTGGCATATTTATCATAAAACTTTTTATCCAGTTCCTTATTCAATACAGGAGAATTAACCGGAAGATTCACTTTATAGAAGTGAACAGTAAATCCATTAAGATTCTTATGAGATATTTTGAGATTAAATTGTTCACCCGGATAAACTATCTGAGACGATTCGGCCGATAAAAACGGATTCAATATATTTTCCTTTCGCGACTTGAGCGCATTTATCCGTTTATATTTAGGATATTTCCGGATTGCTTCGTTCAACAAATCCAACGCCAGAGGCAGATTTTTCTTTTCGGAAAGGTAATCTATTTTTGCCAGATAGGCTTCCGCACAAACTTCATTGGATGAATATTGAGCAATTAAGTAATTAAGTGCTGCAATATAAGGATCGGCACCTAATTCCATTTTTTGAATTTTTCCCCACTCATCTGCATTTGTTCTCTGAAACTGCTGCTTTGTATAATTCAATCGTTCCAAATCAGTAAGCAATACAGCATCCTTATTCCCTATTGATTGATAATAGCCTAACAAACTTTGATAAACATGAAGGCTTTCTGCCACAACATCATATTCACTGGCGGCAGAAATCTGAGTTTTAGTAAAAGATGCAGTATTTGCAAAGGCAATTTCGGTTTTCAACAATGTTTGTGGATAAATGCTTTTCGAGAGACCTTGCAAATCAGAAAGAGTAGAAAGAGCACGTTTAGCCAGCAAATGAAACATATCATGATGGAAATAATCACTTGCCTCACCTTTAATCACTATTGGTTCATATGCAGATGAAGAAGTTTCCTGCAACAATTTCTGATCCTTTAACGAATTCCGCAAACAAGAAAAAGCTTTCTGAATAAAAAGATTGGTACTCCACTCACGAATATCTTCGGGTGTTTCTCCGGCTAACTGTTTGCCTTTACGTAGCTGCCAGGAATTATTCTGAGCATAATCTGTATAAAGTTCAGCTATCATGGAATTCAGGATTGCTTTATCCATAGGAACTTTTGATTCTGCTTCCCACTTTTCCAATCCTTTCAGGTTGACGTAGAAACTATCTGCATCAATCTTTACTTTTGTATTGGCATTATAAAGATATGCCTTAAACATTTGCGGAGAGTTTTTCTCGGCAAACGCCTTCTGATAGATTTCATTTGTCTTCTTTATTACCGATTGGGGCAGATCTTTCTTCTCCAAAGCCTCAACACTCTTCCACATCTTCTCATAAGTCTGCTTTTGAGCAAATAAGGACACCCCTGTCATCACAAATACCAAAAGAGCTAATAGTCTGGTTCTCATATCTATTATTTTTAGTTTTAGCATATTACAACAAAGGAAACGATTTAAACTTAATAATCATGCATCTGTTACAAAAAAATCAAGTCGATTTTTATGAAAAATAACTTAAAAGTCAATTATCTCTAAATCCTTTTTAGTCTAAAACCGACTAAATAACTCAAAAAGTTTATGCTACATAATTTTTTTTTGCGAAAAAGTCTTGCAGTCTAGCAGCAAGCATATAACTATTTAGTAATTAACAATATGCAACTGCTAGAGTTCTAAAAAATACTCTAGCGGTAATCTAGCAGTCTAGCGCTAGTGTCTCGTCCAGGTTTTGGTTGACTGTGTTTTATTTATAGTCTAGTGTAAGATTGTATCTCTCCTATTGCATATTAGTTAGCTCCTTGAACTATTTTTCTGTACACCCAGGTGTACCACCCCCTTACACCCGGGTCTACAGTTAGCCTACATCCGGATGTACCAAATCCGTACACCCGGGTGGATGAAAAAAAAGTGCGGGAAAGATTACTCCATCCCGCACTTCATATTTATTTTTTCTAAATCAGCTTATTCCTTAACCGGTGTTTGTTCCAGTGTTGCAACAAGGAATTCATAGAATTTCTTCACTGAAGGAATGTAAACGCGTTCGTCTGGTGAGTGAGGAGAACGCAATGTTGGGCCGAAAGAAATCATATCCAATCCTGGGATATTAGCACCAATGATACCACATTCCAGTCCGGCATGAATCACTTTCACTGCAGGTTCTTCACCAAACTGAGCTTTATAAGAAGCTTTCATGGCATGAAGAATAGGAGAATTCACGTCTGGCTGCCATCCTGAATAAGCGCCAGACATTTCTACCTTGGCTCCTGCCATATTGAAACAGCATTCAATGCTGGTAGTGAGGTATTCTTTCATAGAATCGGAAGCACTTCTGGCAAGGATCTTCACCTCTGCCAATCCGTTTTCAACCTTAACAATTGCAAGATTTGAAGAAGTTTCTACTGTATCAGGAATAGAAGGGATGTTTCTCAACACACCATTCTGACAAGCAAAGATGGAGTTGATAATATCATCCTGAATTTCTTCAGGAACAAGTCCTTTTGGTAAATCTGTTCTTGCTGCCTTGAAGCTGATATTTTCTTCAATGCCTTCAAATTCTTCATTGAACAGGTTCTCGCAGTATTGTACCAGGTCTACAAGTTCTTCTTCGTTTTCTTCGGGTATTGTTACAATAATATGTGCTTCGCGTGGAATGGCATTACGCATATTTCCACCTTCGAAGATGGCAAGTCTGGCTTCATAGCTGGCAACTGCTTCGCGAAGGAAACGAACCATCAGTTTATTTGCATTGGCACGTCCCTGATTGATTTCCAAACCGGAGTGTCCGCCACGCAGACCTGTCAGGGTTACTTTTACAGCAATGTCGCCTTCTTCAGGTTCCACTTCTTTATATTGAAAAGTAGCAGTTACATCTTCACCACCGGCACAGCCAATGTAAAGTTCTCCTTCGTCTTCAGAATCCAGATTCAAAAGGATTTCGCCCTTGATACTCTCTCTCTTCAGAGCAAATGCTCCGTACATACCAGTCTCTTCATCTGCAGTTATCAACGCTTCCAGCGGACCATGTTTCAAAGTGTTGTCCTCAAGAACAGCCATGATTGCCGCAACACCCATTCCATCATCAGCACCAAGCGTTGTACCTTTTGCCTTTACCCAGTCGCCATCAATATAAGTTTCGATAGGATCTTTCTCAAAATCGTGAACTGTATCGTTATTCTTTTGTGGAACCATATCCATGTGTGCCTGAAGAATCACGCCTTTTCTGTTTTCCATTCCCGGGGAAGCCGGCTTTCTTATAATAACATTACCTATTTCATCGGTAAATGATTCCAGATTTAAACTCTTTCCGAAGTTTATTAAAAACTCTGTTACAGGTTTCATAAAACCTGAAGGACGGGGAACTCTGGTTAATGAGTAGAAATGTTTCCATACGGCTTCCGGAGCCAATGATTGAATTGTTTTCATACACTTTATTTTTTATTTGTAAATGGCAGGGCCACTAACCCATATACACCCAGTAATATTAGTAATAATGTTTGTATTCCATGTTTAATTAAGGCAAATATACCCGCATCAGCAGGATTAACGCCATAAAGAACCATCATTGAAATTATTGCGAAATGCCAGGGACCTGCACCGTTTGGCGTTGGGACCACTACTGCCACACTTCCCGCTGCAAAAAGAACCAGACCGGCCATAAGACTTAAGTTTGAAGAGAAATCAAAACAAAAGAAGGTCAGATAAAATTCCATGAAGTAACAGAACCAGATAAGGAAAGTATACAATATAAAAAGAGGCTTATTCTTCACATGTTTTAGAGTTAATATGCCTTCCCAAACGTTGAGCACTATACCTTTTACTTTTTCAAAAAACGACAGTAACCGCATCAGCTTGTAAAGCAGGACAGATACACCTACAACACAAAGTACGATTATATAAAATTCTGGAGAAAGAAACATGGCTTCAATGGAATCCAGGCTGGTTCCCGTCTTTAGAAAAAAGCTTTTAAAGATGCCCAACTGAAGAAAGAATGTGGTTCCGGTAATTACCAGAACCATGATTGAATCGATGATTCGTTCGGTAACCACTGTTCCAAGAGATTTGGAGAAAGATACCCCATCATACTTGGAAAGTATAGTGCATCTGGAGACCTCTCCCACACGGGGCAATACCAGATTCGCGGCATAAGATATGAATATTGCATTCACACAATTACTGGATTTGGGATAAGCGTCAAGCGGCTCCAGTGTTTGTTTCCATCTCCATCCCCGGAATATATGACTAAATACACCAAAAACCAGAGAGACTAATATCCACCAGTAGTTCATCTCATGAAGAAGTACATGACCCACTCTCGAAAAATCAAAATTCCGATAAACCCAGACTAAAATAAAACCACCCAAGACTATTGGTAAAGCTATCTGGAGTGTCTTTTTTATTATCTTTTTAAATGGAGGTGTTCCCAAAATTATAATTAAATGAATTATTATTAATACCTTTGTAAGCTGCAAAGATAATAGGTTATCTGTAAAGAGCGAACGAATAAACAATTAAATTAACAGAATGAGAGCAGTAAAACCAAAGAAATTCCTTGGACAACATTTCCTGAAAGATCTGAAGATTGCCCAGGATATTGCAAATACGGTAGATGTAGTACCAGAACTTCCTGTATTAGAGGTAGGACCGGGAATGGGAGTTCTCACTCAGTTCCTGGTAAAAAAGGAACGAACGGTAAAGGTTGTGGAAGTGGACTATGAGTCTGTTGCATATCTTCGTGAGGCTTTTCCTTCGCTCGAAGATCATATTATAGAGGACGATTTTCTGAAGATGAATCTGGAAAGAGTCTTCAGCGGTGGCCAGTTTGTATTGACGGGCAACTATCCATACAACATCTCAAGCCAGATATTCTTCAAGATGCTCGAAAACAAGAACCTGATTCCCTGCTGCACGGGTATGATTCAAAAAGAGGTTGCCGAACGGATAGCCGCCGGACCAGGGAGCAAAACTTACGGTATCCTGAGTGTACTTATCCAGGCATGGTATCATGTGGAATATCTTTTCACGGTCAGTGAAACAGTATTCAATCCGCCCCCCAAGGTTAAAAGCGCCGTAATCAGAATGACCCGTAATGAAACAATGGAACTCGGCTGTGACGAGAAACTTTTCAAACAAGTGGTGAAAACTACTTTTAATCAGCGCAGAAAAACATTAAGGAATTCGATAAAGCCTATTTTAGGAAAAGAGTGCCCTCTCTGCGAAGATGTATTATTCAATAAACGGCCCGAACAGCTCTCTGTGGCAGAATTCATCAATTTAACCAACAACGTAGAAAAAGCATTGGCTGAGCAACAGCAAAAGGCAGCTGAATAAGAATAAAAATCTGGCACGATGCATTACCAAGTATAATAGTTCTTTCTTCATTGATTCCATCATATTCTTAACAAATTAAAGAATTAATGCGAAAAAATATGCCGAAACATTAGAAAATAAAGAATTTATTTTCTTAATTTGTAAATTAATGTAATGAAGGGGCTAAATCCTATACTTAAAAACGATTGAATAAATGATGGACACTCAGGACACTAATCTACCTTTAGAAGAAGGAAAATTAGAAGAAGAAAAGAATGTTCCCGAGGTTTTAGAAGTAACAACTGAAGAAACTCCAGAGGAAACTACCGAAGAAAACACATCGACCGCAGTTAGCTTGCAGTCAAAACCAGAAGTTATTAACAGACTGAAAGAACTGTCTGCTGATGCTGAGAATGCTCATAAACAAGAGCTTGATTCTCTTAAGCAAACATTCTACAAGCTTCACAAAATAGAACAAGAATCAGCAAAGAAAAAATTTATAGAAGAAGGTGGCAGTGAAGAAGCATTTGTTCCTCAGACAGATACTTACGAAACTGAATTTAAGTCTATAATGGCCGCTATCAAAGAAAAGAGAAACGCGCTAAATGTTGAATTGGAAAAGAAAAAAGAAGAAAATCTACAGATAAAGTTAGGCATTATTGAGAAGTTGAAAGAACTGGTCAATTATCCGGAAGATGTCAACAAAGCTTATAATGACTTCAAAAAACTTCAGCAAGAGTGGAACGAAATAAAACTGGTACCTCAAGCCAAAGTGAACGAACTATGGAAAAGTTACCAGGTTTATGTAGAGAAATTCTACGATATCATTAAAATAAATAATGAATTCAGGGATTACGACTTCAAAAAGAATCTGGAAATTAAAACAAGACTTTGTGAAGCTGCCGAAAAACTGGCAAATGAAGCAGACGTTGTTTCTGCTTTTCACCAGTTACAGAAGCTGCATCAGGAATTTCGTGATACAGGTCCTGTAGTCAAAGAACTTAGAGACGAGATCTGGGCCCGTTTTAAAAATGCTTCCACTGAAGTAAACCGCCGCCATCAACAACATTTCGAAGCGTTGAAGGAAGTGGAACAACGAAATCTGGATGAAAAGACTGTTATCTGTGAGATTGTTGAATCTACAGAATACGGAGAATTAAAATCATTCACTGCATGGGAAAACAAAACTCAGGAAATTATTGCTCTCCAGAATAAATGGAAGACAATTGGTTTTGCCCCACAGAAAATGAACGTTAAGATATTCGAGCGATTCCGTGCTGCCTGCGATGACTTCTTCAAAAAGAAGGGCGAATTCTTTAAGAGCATTAAAGAAGGAATGAACGAAAATCTGGAACGCAAAAAAGCATTATGCGAAAAGGCGGAAGCTTTGAAAGAGAATACAGATTGGAAAGAAACTTCAGACGTTTTGACTAAATTACAGAAAGAATGGAAAACAATTGGTCCTGTATCCAAGAAATATTCTGATTCAATATGGAAACGCTTTATTGATGCTTGCGATTACTTCTTCGAACAAAAAAATAAAGCTACATCTTCCATACACTCTGTGGAAGTTGAGAACATGCAGAAAAAGAAAGCCCTTATTGAAAAGTTGACAACAATGGACGAAAGCATGGAAGCTAACGAAGCTAGCAACCTGGTTCGTGAAACAATTAAAGAATGGAATGCCATTGGCCATGTACCTTTCAGGGAGAAAGACAAATTATACAAGCAGTTCCACGAATTGGTTGACAAGCAGTTTGATCGTCTTAATATAAATGCAGCAAATAGAAAACTGGATAATTTCAAATCTAGCATCAACAATGTAGCCGGACAAGGTGACAAGGGAGGTGCACAATCACTTTACCGCGAACGCGAAAAGCTGGTTCGTTCTTATGAATCGATGAAAAACGAGATTAAAACATATGAAAACAATCTTGGATTTCTTACTTCTTCATCGAAAAACGGAAATAGTCTGGTTACCGAGCTAAACAGAAAAGTTGAAAAGCTGAAAGCTGATCTGAAGCTCACGATGGAAAAAATCAAAGTGATTGATCAGTCGGCTAAACAATAAGCTAAAAACAAACTTTATACAATACAAGAAAAGGTCTCTTAGGAGGCCTTTTTTTATTGTATCGATTTCAGGAAATCCTGATCCGTATAAGATTTACCAATCTCAGCAACAAGTTAATATCTAACAAATTGATCAGAGTCGCTTTGAGCACCAGACTATTCAGAAAAACGAAAATGCCGGAACAATCATTTGATTGCTCCGGCATTTCTATTGTGTTGGGCTATAAGGATTCGAACCTTAAATCTCAGATCCAGAAACTGATGTGTTACCATTACACCATAGCCCAATTCTTAAATGCGGTGCAAAGATAGAATTTATTTGGTAAATATAAAACTCTTTGGCTACTTTTTTTGTTTAAAATTTCAAGGATAACTAAAAATGGTGGGAGAATTTTTATAAAAAATACAAAAAATGCGAGAGAATTTCTCTTTAACTTTCGTCGGTAAAAGAATTCAATGTATCTTTGTAAGATATTGTTTTACAGATTAAATAAATCAGATTATTATTAATCTATCAAATGAGTTAAATGGACGAAACAAAAGAACTAGTACAAAAAATAGTAGAAGGAATTCAAGAGAAAAAAGGATATAAAATTATTGTGGCAGATCTGACAAAGATCGGTGATACTATATGCAAATACTTCGTTATATGCCAGGGAAATTCACCAAGTCATGTTAGCGCTATTACAGACGAGATAAGAGAATATGTTAAAGAAAAGACCGGAATAAAGCCACTAGCCACTGATGGACTGATTAATGCCGAATGGGTTGCTATGGACTACTGCGATGTAATAGTTCATATATTTTTGCCTGACGTGAGAGAATATTATAACCTCGAACACTTATGGGCAGATGCTAAATTAACAATGATACCAGATCTAGACTAATCAAAAAATATAATGAGTAACAATAAAAAAACGAATAACAAAATGAATATGCCGAAATTCAGTCTTAACTGGATGTATGCGATTATAGCCATGATGCTTATCGGGCTCTATCTTTCAAGCGAAGGAGGATCGATGTCGAAAGAAATCAGCTATAGCGAATTTCAACAGTATGTTCGTAATGGATACGCTTCAAAAATAGTAGCCTATAATGATAATACAGTAGAACTATATATAAAGCCAGATCATCTCAAGGAGGTTTTCAAACAAGATGCCTCAAAAATGGGCAAATCTCCTATGGTTACAACCCGTTGTCCGTCCAATGAATCGATCAGTCGTTTTCTGGACACAGAAAAAGACGAAGCACGCTTCCAGGGAGATGTGAAGTATTCAGAAAAGAAAGACTACATCAGTGCATTCTTAATTAATATCCTGCCATTTGTACTACTGATTGGCGTATGGCTCTTCTTTATGCGCAAAATGGGTAGCGGAGGCGGATCTGGTTCAAACGTATTCAGTGTAGGAAAATCAAAAGCGCAACTTTTTGAAAAAGGTGGTTCAGTCAAAGTTACCTTTAAAGATGTAGCTGGGCTGGCAGAAGCAAAACAGGAAGTAGAAGAAATTGTGGAATTCCTGAGAAGTCCGCAGAAATATACAGAACTGGGAGGAAAGATTCCTAAAGGGGCATTGCTTGTAGGCCCTCCGGGAACCGGTAAAACATTGTTGGCAAAAGCTGTAGCCGGCGAGGCAGACGTTCCATTCTTCTCTTTATCAGGTTCCGATTTTGTGGAAATGTTCGTGGGCGTGGGTGCTTCACGTGTAAGAGACCTTTTTAAACAAGCAAAAGAAAAATCGCCCTGTATCATCTTTATTGATGAGATTGATGCTGTAGGTAGGGCACGTGGAAAGAACCCAAGCATGGGTGGCAACGACGAACGTGAAAACACCTTGAACCAGCTGTTAACAGAAATGGATGGCTTTGGAACAAACAGTGGAATCATTATTCTGGCTGCTACAAACCGCGCCGACATTCTGGACAAAGCACTGCTTCGTGCCGGACGTTTTGACCGTCAGATTCATGTTGATTTACCGGATCTGAACGAAAGAAAAGAGATTTTCGGAGTGCATTTGCGCCCCATAAAAATAGATGAGACTGTAGACGTAGATCTTCTATCCCGTCAGACTCCTGGTTTCTCGGGAGCAGATATTGCGAATGTTTGCAATGAGGCTGCACTGATTGCCGCTCGTCATGGAAAAACATTTGTAGGCAAACAAGATTTTCTTGATGCCGTAGACCGAATAATTGGTGGTCTGGAAAAGAAAAGCAAGATTATGACTGTGGAAGAACGCAAGACAATTGCTCTTCACGAAGCTGGACATGCAAGTCTTTCATGGTTATTGGAACATGCCAATCCATTAATTAAGGTAACCATCGTTCCTCGGGGACGAGCATTGGGTGCTGCCTGGTATTTACCCGAAGAAAGGCAGATTACAACCAAGGAACAAATGCAGGATGAAATGTGTGCTACTCTTGGAGGACGTGCAGCGGAGGACTTGTTTATAGGAAAGATCTCTACCGGAGCAATGAACGACCTGGAACGTGTAACCAAACAGGCATATGGTATGATTGCCTATCTTGGAATGAGCGAGGAATTGCCGAACCTTTGTTACTACAACAACGAAGAATACTCTTTCAACAAACCATACAGTGAGAAAACAGCTGAACTAATTGATGAGGAAGCTAAACGCTTTATCAACGACCAATACAACCGGGCTAAAAGGATTCTTTCTGAACATAAGGAACAACATAATGCCTTGGCTAATTTATTGATAGAGAAAGAAGTTATCTTTGCTGAAGATGTAGAACGTATCTTTGGAAAGCGCCTGTGGACTTCACGGTCGGTAGAAATCATGGCGGTAGATAAACCGGCCGAAGAGAGTAAAGAAGAAATAAAGGAGGAAACGACTCAGACAAAAGAAAACGAAGCTGAGACAAAACCTAACGACCTTAACACTAAAGCAGACAATTCTAATTCTGCAGAAGAGGAAGATACCACGAAATAATTGAATATGATTAAAAACAACTTTATTCAACGTATGGTTACAGGAGCACTGATAGTAGCAGTGCTCGTGTGCTGTATTATAATTAGCCCTTTGACTTTTGCTGTTTTATTTGTTTTGATAACAGCGTTAGCGGTACATGAATTCAGTCAACTTGTCAATAAGAACGAGAGTGTAAATACAAACACGCTTATTAATGTTTTAGGAGGTATATACCTCTTTTTTGCTTTTCTAGGGTTTTGTATGAATCTAGCTGGCTCACAAATATTTATACCGTATCTATTTTTAATCATTTATCTCCTGATCAGCGAACTTTATCTGGAAAAAGAGAATCCTGTAAACAATCTGGCTTACTCTATGCTAACTCAGCTTTATATCGCTTTACCTTTTGCCTTGCTAAATGTACTGGCATTTCAGGCAGATAAAGCAGGAGTTGTAACATATAACCATATTCTCCCATTATCAATCTTTGTCTTTATCTGGCTAAGTGACACTGGCGCTTATTGCTTTGGCACACTATTTGGCAAGCATCGGCTATTTGAGCGAATCTCTCCTAAAAAATCCTGGGAAGGGTCTATTGGCGGAGGTCTGATCACATTGGCTGCAGGTTTGGTGTTTGGTCAGTTCTTTCCATTCTTGTCCTCACTTGCATGGGCGGGGCTTGGTCTGACAGTAACTGTATTCGGAACATGGGGCGATTTAGTAGAATCTCTGATTAAGAGACACATGAAAATCAAGGATTCCGGCAATATATTTCCTGGACACGGTGGAATACTTGACCGATTTGACAGTGCACTGATTGCTATTCCGGCGGCAGTTATCTATCTTTATGCAATTACGCTATTATAAAAAGATTACTATATAAAACAAGAAAAGGAAGTTCACGAGGACTTCCTTTTCTTGTTTTATATAGTACACGCGTACTTATTCTCTAAACTTTTTATCTTTAATTTACTTTCCCTTGAACACTATTTTGCATCATTTCTGTCGATTTGGTATATCGGAAGGCATTATAATCAATCGTAATTATCTTTTCACCATTCACTGCTGAATTAATTCTAATCTTCAATCCATTCTTATCTGTTTTATCGACTCCCAAATCACCAAGTTTAAAGGAAACAATACTGTGGGCCACGCAACCTGTAACATCGTTCATATCATTATAACGATATTCAAGATGAATATACCCGTCATTAGGATATTCCTTTGTAGTGTTCTTCACTAGATTAACTCTGTGTTTCTGTACACTGGGAATATTCATATTGAATTCCACATTAAGATAATCACCACTCACCCACATATCGGTTATCCTCACCGGATCATCCCCGATGCTATCCTTATTTGCAGCGGTAAGATTAATGACATTCTTTGTAAGTATCGTGGAATAATCATTTAAACGTACGTAATGATCAAAACCATTCTGTTTATCACTCAAGTAAGTGAAACTTCCTACTATACGCGCTCCATTTTCTAATCCTTGATATGGAACAAGAGCCGCCGCTGGCCATAAAGTTTTTCCATTATCCAAGACAAAATAAAGGGTATTTCCAGCCTCTTTTTTGACTGTGGCTATTGTAATGGAAGCATTATCTAGCGAATAGCCATTATCATCGTCATCGAGACAAGACTGAAGTGTGGGAATAAACATCAACACAATCAGTATTAAATACAGATTAAACTTTTTCATAACTTCAATTCATTTGTGTATAAAATAAACTAAAGCAAATTCATTTTACTGCATTTGGCTAGCAAAATTATGCTAAAAAAGTTATTTAATATCCTGACTTTTAGAGGACGGTCCTTATCATTTTTCTGATTCTTATCATTTGCCTGATTTAAGTAGCTTTACCATCTCACAGGCTGCTTTATCAGAAGCACCTGCCGGACCAAGAACCTGAATCATCCGGTCATAATCATCGAGCATTTGCTGCCGCTTTACCTTATTATATAGAATAGCCTCCAACTCAGTCTCTATATTTTCCAATGTCATGGTATCTGCCACCAGTTCACGCACTACTTCTTTTCCGGCAACAAGGTTGACCAGTGAAACAAATTTCACTTTCAGAATTCTTTTCTTCAGGAATGCAATAATCTTTCCTATAGGAGTATGATAGCAAACAACCTGTGGAACACGAAAAAGAGCTGTTTCCAAAGTTGCAGTTCCCGAAGTAACTAAAGCGGCAGATGAGTGTTGAAGCAAGCGATATGTCTGATCGAAAATGATTTTCACCTTTGCTCCCTGAATATATTTCTCATAATAATCAGGGGAAATGCCAGGAGCACCGGCTAACACCAGTTGATATTCAGGGAACTTGGAAGCCGCTTTCAGCATATCGGGCAGATTATCCTTAATTTCCTGCTTGCGACTTCCTGCCAGGAGGGCAATTACCGGCTGCTCTGTCAGACCATTTGTGGAGGTGAAAGCGGTGAAATCCGCCGAATGATTCTCACGGAAAGCTTCAACCGCATCTACTGTAGGATTTCCCACATAGTGTATAGGATATTGATGCCCCTGAAAGAATTCTATTTCAAAAGGAAGAATGGAGAATAATTCATCCACATACCGTTTGATATCTTTAATGCGATACTCTTTCCACGCCCAGATTTTGGGAGATATATAGTAATAAACCGGAATTTTAGTCTGCGTTTTCACAAACTTTGCGATAGAGAGATTAAATCCTGGATAATCGACCAATATTACCAAGTCGGGAGCATAAAAAACTATATCTTCTTTGCATCGTTTCATATTGGCAAAGATAGTACGCAAGTGTAGCAACACAGGAATAAATCCCATGTAAGCCAGTTCCTTATAATGCTTCACCCGGATTCCGCCCTGAGCTGACATCAGATCTCCTCCGAAAAACCGGAATTCTGCCCTCGGATCTTCTTTCTTAAGTGCCCGCATCAGGTTAGACGCATGCAGATCTCCCGATGCCTCTCCAACGATTAAATAATATTTCATTTCATTATTATAGGTTCCAGTTCTTCAGTTCATCGATAATCTCATAAGCAGTTACATCAACCTTTGTAGGAGTAATTGCTGCATAATCGTTATTCAGTGCCCAGTTGTCAGTATCTTCTTCATCGGGCTCATAATTTTCAAAGTCGCCTGTGAGCCAGAAATATTCACCTCCGTTGGGATGATTTCTGCGCGCCCATTCGTGTGTCCACTGCCCCACCGTCTGGCGGCAAATTCTCACCCCTTTAATTTCGGGACATACCGGAAAGTTTACATTCAGACAAATACCTTTGGGCAATCCATTCTCAATCACCTTTTGGGTTATATTACGAATAATCTCAGCAGTAGGTTCAAAATCTGCATCCTGGTGATGATCGCAGATAGAAAATCCAATGGAAGGCACTCCGCTAAGGCAGCCTTCGATGGCTACCCCCATAGTGCCGGAATAATGTACATTGACCGCTGCATTATCTCCATGATTTATACCTCCTATCACTAAATCAGGTTGCCGGTCTAAAACGGCATACTTTGCCAGTTTGATACAATCAGCCGGAGTTCCGGAACATTTATAGACAGAAAGTCCGGGTTCTTTTCTTATTAATGAATATTTAACCGGACGATCCGCAGTGATAGCACAAGCCATTCCAGAGCGTGGTGAATCCGGAGCCATAACAACAATCTCTCCTAGTGAGCGAATATATTTAACCAGTTCGTTGATTCCTTTTGCCATGTACCCATCATCGTTAGAGATGAGTATCAGCGGTTTTTCATTTTTCATCCGTAATAACTTTCTTTTTCTATTTCTTTTGCACAAAAATAGAGAAAAAACAGGGATAAACAAAAGAATGATTCTAAAAGCATTCAAGGATCTATTTCTGATTATTGCTGATACATTTAAACCTTCTTGTACAGAAGATTGTATTCTTCTGTACAAAACAATCAATTCTTCTGTACAGAAGAATACAATCTTTAGTACAGGAAAACAAAAACTTAACTCAAAGAAAAATCACCTCTTTGGCCAGCCATTCAGTAGTTTACAAATCTTAATGTTATGCAAGCCGGATTAAAAAAAGCAAGTTTATTGAATAGAATTGTATATATTTGCAGACTGGAAGGAACAATATCTATTGATACTTGTAACACTAACTGCCTGATAGTTATTAACAATATAGGTAACTTATCAACAGATTTTGCAATGTTTTCTTTTTTTAGTAGGCGCTCTAAGTTTTTATCACTTATTTCGCCTCATCAAATTTAAAGAAGTATGGGAAAAATTATCGCTTTAGCCAATCAAAAAGGTGGAGTCGGAAAAACAACGACAACCATCAATCTTGCCGCGTCACTCGCGACGCTGGAAAAGAAGGTACTGGTTGTTGATGCCGACCCTCAAGCTAATGCCTCTTCAGGTCTGGGTGTAGACATTAAAGAAGTAGAATGCAGTATCTACGAATGCATTATAAATAACATAGACACTAGGGAGGCAATATACACGACAGATATCGAAGGGCTTGATATTATTCCGTCACACATTGATTTAGTCGGTGCGGAAATTGAAATGCTGAACCTTCCTGACCGGGAGAAATTATTGAAAAATATATTAACTCCCATGAAAAACGAGTATGACTTTATTCTTATCGACTGCTCGCCTTCACTGGGATTGATTACCGTAAACGCATTAACCGCAGCAGATTCTGTGGTTATCCCCGTACAGTGCGAATATTTTGCATTAGAAGGTATCAGCAAACTTTTGAATACCATTAAAATAATAAAGTCCAAGCTTAATCCTAAGTTGGAAATCGAAGGATTCCTGCTCACCATGTTCGACTCCCGTTTACGACTGGCTAACCAGATTTATGACGAAGTGAAAAAACATTTCCAGGAACTGGTCTTCAAAACCGTTGTACAACGTAATGTGAAACTAAGCGAAGCTCCAAGTCACGGGCTACCGGTTATTCTTTACGATGCAGACTCTACCGGTTCAAAGAATCATTTATCTTTAGCACAGGAAATTATAAAACGAAACAGTAAGTAAGATAAGACATGGCAGTACACAAGAAATTTGCTTTAGGCAGAGGATTAGACGCCCTAATATCAATGGACGAAGTGAAAACCGAGGGCTCATCTTCCATCAATGAAATAGAATTATCAAAGATATCAGTCAATCCCTCTCAACCACGCCACGAGTTTGATCAGACGGCTCTTGAAGAATTGGCAGAATCAATAAAAGAGATTGGTATCATTCAACCGATAACATTGAGAAAGATTTCGGATGATTCTTACCAGATTATCGCAGGAGAACGCCGTTACCGCGCTTCTCAATTAGCCGGACTTGAAACAATTACAGCTTATATCCGCACGGCAGATGATGAAAACGTGATGGAAATGGCTTTAATCGAGAACATTCAGCGGGAAGATCTGAATTCTCTTGAAATAGCACTAGCCTATCAGCATCTGATTGAACAATATGACCTGACTCAGGAAAGACTTAGCGAACGTGTAGGCAAGAAACGAACCACTATTGCCAATTACCTTCGCCTGCTAAAGTTGCCTGCTCAGATACAAGTGGCGTTGCAGAACAAAACTATTGACATGGGGCATGCCCGGGCTTTGATTACATTAAACGATCCTAAGCTACAGGTAAAAGTTTACGAAGAAATTCTTCACAACTCCTACTCTGTTCGTAAGGTGGAAGAGATTGTGAAAGCCCTTAACGAAGGCGAAACAATAAAAAGCGGGAATAAAAAGCTGGCAACAAAAGGCAATAAACTTCCCGAAGAATTTAATATTCTCAAAAAACATCTTTCCGGATTCTTCAACGCAAAGGTGCAGCTCTCCTGCACAGCTAAAGGAAAAGGAAAGATCAGTATTCCGTTCAGCAACGAAGAAGACCTTGAACGAATCATGGAAATCTTTGACAGTTTAAAGAATAAAGAAACGAATTGACATTAAATAGATCAACATACCGCTTATTTTTCTCCCTGCTATTCTGCGTTATTCAGACAGCAGGGATTAATCTGTATGCGCAACAGAAAGTTGCCAGGGCAGATAGTACCATTAATGTGCCACAAGCAAGAAAGCATCGTCTGGATTCCACTAATCCTCAACGAAAGCCCACAACGGCAGATAGTCTTGAACTTGTGAACCGCAAAGGGATGACAGATATTACATCTCCAATGAAAATAGATCAATCGGTGATGCAAACAGATTCAATGTCCGCTCTCCCCAAAAAGCCTTTATTTATACCTAACTCATCGAGGGCGGTCTGGCTGGCAGCGGTTTTTCCGGGTGGAGGACAGATTTATAACCGGAAATACTGGAAGTTACCCATTATCTATGGAGGTTTTATGGCCTGTGCATATGCCCTAAGCTGGAATAACAAGTACTACAAAGATTATTCTCAAGCCTATCTGGATTTAATGGACAGCAATGACAATACAACCAGTTACATGAACTTCCTTTCGCCGAACTACGATGTTAAGGGAAAATTGACGTGGCTTAAAACAGTCTTTAAAAACAAAAAAGACTCCTATAGAAGATACCGGGATCTAAGTATATTTTCCTTTATTGGCGTATACTTAGTATCAATTATAGATGCTTATGTGGATGCAGAGTTGTCCAACTTTGATATTACACCGGACATCGGTTTACAGATTAATCCGGCTGTAATGAATGAAAATCATTTATCAAAGAATACGCTCGGTATTCAATGCAGTATTAAATTCTAAAAAAGACATGAAGAAATTATTTTTAATCCTCCCTATCCTGCTCTTCAGTGTTTCACAGGTAAACGCACAGAGTGTCAATGTGGAAGTTCAAAAAAATGGAACTACTCACGAAGAAACAATCTGCTTACCCCAAAGTATGACTTATGATATAGACAGTCTGCTAAACGAATGGCATTCCAAAAACTCACTTACGCCAGACAATGACTGCCTTATGAAGAACGAGAATCCTACATTCTCAGACTCAGTCTATATTGACAGGTTATCCCGTATTCCTGCAGTAATGGAACTGACATATAATGATATTGTTCGGAAATTCATTGAATTATATTCAGGAAAACTCCGTAAACAAGTATCTTTCATGCTTGGTGCATCCAACTTTTATATGCCAATATTCGAGGAAGCTCTCGATACATATAACATTCCTCAGGAATTAAAATACCTTCCCATCATTGAATCGGCCCTTAACCCAAAAGCGACCTCACCTGTTGGTGCAGCCGGACTTTGGCAGTTTATGATTGGAACAGGGAAACTATATGGGCTTGAAACTAATAGTATCATTGATGAACGGAGAGATCCAATCAAGTCTACTTGGGCAGCCGCACGATATCTGAGAGATTTGTATACCATCTACAAAGACTGGAACCTGGTTATTGCAGCCTATAACTGTGGCACCGGAAATATAAACAAAGCTATCCATCGTGCAAACGGAGCAAGAGATTATTGGGCTATATACAATTATTTGCCACAAGAAACGAGAGGATATGTTCCTGCCTTTATTGCCGCAAACTATGTAATGACATATTACTGTGATCATAACATTTGTCCGATGGAAGCTGAAATATCTCAGAATACAGATACTGTACAAGTGAATAAAAGCCTTCATTTTGAGCAAATTTCAGATATCTGTGGCATTAACATTGATCAGATAAGAAGTCTTAATCCACAATATAAAATAGATGTTGTTCCGGGAAATACAGAACCATGCACGCTTCGCCTTCCTCGAAATTATATCAATACATTCATTGACAGACAAGATACCATTTACGCATACCGCGCTGAGGAGTTGTTTAGCAACAGACCAACTGTATCGCCAACGGTGGAGGTTGTAGAAGAAAAACCTGCAGTTTACAAGAGCACTCGTCATAGCAAAAAAGCTAAATACGCTTCCCATAAAGTCAGAAGTGGTCAAACTCTTTCTGATATAGCAGATAAATATGGCGTAACAGTAAAACAACTTAAAAAATGGAATGGATTGCGAGGCTCTAGCATCAGAGCTGGAAAAAAAATTAAAATCCGTAAATAAAAAACAGATAGATACATTTGTTAATTTGCTTGTTTGAACGGGAATTTTGTTTATTTTTGCAAAACCCACAAAAGAGAAGAATAGACAATGAATACAGAAAAAGACGAGCAAATGACCGATGAAGAAATGATTGAACAGGGTTTTCAGGAACTCTTGAATGATTATCTCGGAACAAGACATCGGAAACGTGTTGAAATTATCACAAAAGCATTTAATTTTGCAAATCAGGCTCACAAAGGAATTAAGCGTCTGTCTGGGGAACCGTATATTATGCACCCTATTGCTGTGGCAAAAATTGTTTGCAACGAAATAGGATTAGGCTCTACCTCTATTTGCTCGGCTTTACTGCACGATGTTGTAGAAGATACAGATTACACCGTTGAAGATATTGAAAACATCTTTGGTCCAAAGATTGCAGAGATTGTCAGTGGATTAACTAAAATCTCAGGTGGAATCTTCGGAGCACATGCCTCTGCTCAGGCAGAGAACTTCAAGAAGTTACTGCTTACCATGTCTGACGACATCAGGGTTATACTTATTAAAATAGCTGACCGTCTCCATAACATGAGAACATTGGGCTCTCAGCTTCCCAATAAGCAATATAAGATTGCCGGAGAAACTTTATATATTTATGCGCCGCTGGCCAATCGTCTGGGACTAAATAAAATAAAAACCGAGCTTGAAAATCTCAGTTTTAAATATGAACATCCAGAGATCTACACAGAGATAAAGGGGAAACTAAAAGCTACAGAGGCTCATCGTGACGAAGTTTTCAAGAACTTCACCACTCCTATCCGGGCTCAACTGGATAAGATGGGGCTGAAATATGAGATTATTGCACGTGTTAAATCAATCTACTCCATCTGGAACAAGATGCAAACAAAGAATCTGCCATTTGAGGAGATTTACGATTTGCTTGCTGTCCGCATTATTTTTGCTCCAAAGAATGAAGAAGAAGAGCTGAATGAATGCTTTAACATTTATGTTGCTATCTCCAAAATTTACAGACCGCATCCTGATCGATTGAGAGATTGGGTAAGTCATCCAAAAGCAAACGGTTACCAGGCTCTTCACGTAACTCTTATGGCCAGCAACGGACAATGGATTGAAGTGCAGATCCGAAGCGACCGGATGAATGAAGTAGCAGAGCAAGGATTTGCCGCCCATTGGAAGTATAAAGAAGGAGGCGGTAGCGAGGATGAAGGAGAACTTGAAAAGTGGCTCAAAACCATCAAAGAAATTCTGGATGATCCCCAACCGGATGCATTGGACTTTCTGGATACTATTAAACTGAATCTTTTTGCTTCAGAAATATTTGTATTTACTCCGAAAGGAGAAATAAAAACCATGCCTCAAAACTCTACTGCACTGGATTTCGCATTTTCCATTCACACCTATTTAGGAAGCCATTGTATCGGAGCAAAAGTAAATCATAAGTTAGTACCGCTGAGCTATAAACTGGAAAGCGGAGACCAGATAGAAATTCTTACTTCCCGCTCGCAACGAGTAAAACCTGCATGGGAGAACTTTGCTACAACAGCAAAGGCAAAAGCTAAAATATCTGCGATTGTCAAGAAAGAACAACGCAATGCTCAAAAAGAAGGTGAAGTCATATTGCTGGAATTCTTTAAAGAAGAAGAAGTTCGTCCAGATCCATTTAACATTGACAAGCTATGCAAGTTACACAGTGTTACCAGTAAAGAGGAATTTCTTGGAAATATTGGCTATGGAACAATCGTTTTAGGAGAAGCAGATAAGAACGTACTACATGAGAAATCCGGAGGAACTAGCTGGAAGAAATACCTGAAGTTCTCCTTTGGAACCAGTAAGGACCAAAAAGAAAAACCGGAAGAGAAACAACCGGTGGAGAAACAGTCAGCCGAGAATATCGACAAAAAGAAAGTACTTAAACTCACTGAGGACAAAATACAAAAGAGCTATAAAATAGCAGATTGCTGTAAACCTATTCCGGGAGACGATGTGCTTGGATACATTGACGAGAACAATGAAATCATCATTCATAAGCGCCAGTGCCCGGTAGCCAACAAACTGAAAAGTAGTTTTGGCAACCGTCTTATTGCTGCAGACTGGGACACTTACAAAACATTGTCATTCCCGGTTCTTCTCTATGTAAATGGAATTGATTGTGTTGGTCTGCTAAATCAGATAACGGAGATTATTTCACAACAACTAAGCGTAAACATACAAAAACTATCAATTGAAGCAAAGGATGGAATCTTTGAAGGAAAGATTCAATTGTATGTACATGATGTGGGAGATGTAAAAACAATCTGCGACAATCTGCGAAAGATTAAGAATATAAAAGAAGTGAAACGAGTTGAAGAATAGAAAGAACAAATCTCATCTATAGAATATAGAAATTCACAAAATAAGTATACAAGGGAGAAAGTAACGGTTTAAATCGCGTCTAGCTCCCTTTTTATATTCAGTAACTCTTCTTTTATCTGCCCTAGTCTGGTAACAACTTCAAAAGTCTTGATGGTTTGTTCCTTGTTGTCCTTTAGTTTCTGACGGGCACCCGGAAGAGTCATCCCCTTTTCTTTAACCAAATGATAGATCAACCGAATATTCTCCAGATCTTCTTTCCGGTATTGTCTCGTTCCCTTAGCATTTTTCTTCGGCTTAATAATAGGAAATTCTTTTTCCCAGAAGCGCAATAAAGACTCGTTTACATCAAACATTGTCGCTACTTCACCTATGGAGTAATACAACTTCAAATCTTTGTTAGAATTATATACCATAACATTCTATTTAATCATTACTTATCAAATGCGTTACCCTGAAGCGGCTTGCTGGAATATCTTAAATCAGTTGGCGAACTAAAGTTATACTATTGCAGGACAGCAATATCAGGCTATATGCAGAGTAAACCCGACGTTTCTTTCCACTTTTTAGTAGTTTTTAATGGGATAACCATTAATATTTCGCACAATAATAGGTACAAAAATAATAAAACGAGCTATCTTTGCAAATCATTTTTCGGAATATTAACTTGATAACTATATAATTGCTTATGTTGACAGCAAAAGAAATCAGAGAATCATTTAAAACTTTTT
>Ga0183095_10371_pt1 | contig 167025 bp, 149 predicted proteins | sample BioMet4_FD_130346 | JGI IMG/M metagenome (GOLD analysis project Ga0183095, IMG submission 130346) | Microbial communities from bioreactor (seeded with sewage sludge) at LBNL, California, USA - Biofuel metagenome 4 (v2) (version 3) | ecosystem: Engineered > Bioreactor > Anaerobic > Unclassified ...
CCTTCGTCGACCGTACCGTTGAAATCACGGCGGAACAGGCGGCAAAAATCACCACGGCGGTGGTCGTGAACACGGACGGCAGCACCCGCCACGTACCGACCAATGTAATAGAGAAGGACGGAAAGTATTACGCCGTAATCAACTCCCGTACCAATTCGACCTACGCGCTGATTGAAAACGAGGTGACCTTCACCGATGCTGCCGGAAAGTGGTATGAGGCGGCGGTGAATGAAATGGGCGGCCGCAAAATCATCAGCGGACGTAAAAGCGGCGTCTTTGACAGCAACGCGAGCATCACAAGAGCCGAGTTCGCGGCGATCCTCGTCCGCGCGCTTGGGCTTCCAGGGAACGGGACAAGCACATTCAGCGACGTTTCCGCTTCCGGCTGGTATTCCGGCGCGGTGGCCACTGCTGCGCAGTATGGCCTGGTTACCGGAGAGGGCGAAAACAAGTTTGACCCCGCCGCCAACATCTCCAGACAAGAGGCCATGGCCATGCTGCAAAGAGCTGCAAAACTCACCGACTTTATCGGGACAAGCTCGGATTTGAGCAGCTTCACCGACGCGGACAGTGTCGGCACATGGGCGAGCGGCTCGCCAAAATGGAATGTCGGCAGCAATAACCAGCTTCGCCCCAATGACGACATCTCCCGCGCCGAGAGCGCGACCATCATCCTCCGGCTGCTTCAAAAGGCGGGGCTCGTGGACGTGAGAAGCAAGGTATAAGTTTCCTTTTCAAAAACTAAAGCGCCGCACTAATATTCTAAAACGCTGGAAAGGATACCGTTTCTATAGCAGCAGGGCTGTGGGAATGTGGTAAAGTCGCAGACTTTTCCATATTTCCACAGCCCTTTTATGTTCGCTCGGTCTCACATTTTCTGTGCCGGTAATTTTTCAAGCTTGATGCAGTCATAAAGTTCGTTGACGGTGAGAGCCTTTTTGCCGAGGACCTTTCCTTTGTACCGCTTCGAAACCGCCGTCGTCGAAAAGATATATGACGACAACACTGTGAATAATTTCGATTAGCCTTTTGTTATCCTATCGTTGAGCAAAAACAAGGTAGCATGCTTGTTGCCCCTGTGACAGGTGGCCGGCTATTTGACGGTTACGCTTATTATGTGTTAATTTCGGCATTAAAAGCGTCAATTTCGCAAAGTGTCGTTTTTTATAGTATTATCGCCTATAATCGGAGAAAGAGGTGACTGTGATGCTTTACCGGATTTATCAGCAGATGGACTCCGCGAAATTTTACACGGAACCGCACAGCAGGAGCAGTCTTCCGTACCGAACCGAGAAAGAAATGCGGATTCGTTATCCGGACGGAAATTTTTCGGTGATCGGTGAAATCGGCAATCTCGCGCAATTTCAAACAGTTGGGGATGCGCTACTCTCGGACAACGGCATGCAGATTCCTATTCTCCCGAGAGGGACTCTCAAGAAGCCTTTTGAGTGGGTCGCCGGTTATGTAGCCGTGGAAAAGAACACCTATCTCGCGGCAATCAATAGCCTGATTCCCTTATTTTTACGGCGCTGACACATTGAAGAAGATATAGAAAGCGCATGACAGCGCTAAATGGAAAGTATGGAAAGGTGAACTGATATGAAAAGAAAAGCGTTTGCATTTTTGATGTGCCTGGCCCTGATAATCGGCTTAATTCCCAAACAGCTAAGTCAGGCAGCGGACGCGTTGCCCTCTTGGGTACCAAATCAGATTACTTACGACACAATAACTACCCCTTACGCGCTGTTCAACAGCTACAACAACGGGGGTGTGGACACTTCATTTTACACGACGATGAGCAAGCTGGGGGCGAACAGTCCCTTCAACGTCGTCAGTAAGTTTAAGGATGCCAAAGCAAACTATCTTTTGCCAAACACCCAATATGTCAAAAATACGGACGTATATGAATGGAGTGATTTTCTTACCGGTGCCGGAAACCACGCCTATTCCGAACTGGCAAACAGCGGCCAGCTTCAGATGGGCGCCAGTGCGGCATTCACTAACGTCAATCATACTTTGAAAGCCGATTTGGGCCTTAAGACCGCTACTTCAACCGTTTATCAGTGGCTGTCCCTCTCAAGCGGCTACGACACTCCCCTGACACTTTCCGGCGAAAGCTTCTTATCCGCCGGAACGGGCACACAGACTTTAGGCATAGGAAAATATCAGCCCATCACGGGCCCCGACGAGCCGCTTTTTAACTCTCTGACGCTGCAGACGGGACTCGGACGCAATTTTGCCCCGGACACTAAGCTCGCTGACGCCAAAATTGCGAATATTATTGTATCATTTGCAGACTTAACGGCACCAACGGTTACCGGTGTCGCTGCATATGACAGCAATAATGTAAATCCTGTAACCTTTGCAAAACCGGGTGACATCATAAACCTGCACGTCAATTTCTCCGAGCCTATCAGATTTTCCGATGATTCTGCCGCACATAACCCGTCAGACCTCACGGCGACAGTATCCGGCGGCGGAACCGACAGCGGCTATCAGACTGCCGCTTACCTCACGGGGCTAATCGATGACACGGCAAGCGATAATAACTACCTCAATTTTGAGTTCCAGGTCCCTGACGGTGCCAATGACACAACCGCGGATCATCTTTTAAACACAATAGATTTATCTAAGTTTTTCGGCAATAACAAGCTAAATCTTGTATACGGGAGCAATCAGACTGTTGAGCTCAACAAATATGCCGGTGGCGGGGACGGCACTGGCTTTACAAAATCACCCTCGCTCATAACGGACCTCGCCGGGAATCCGCTGTCCAGCGCTTCCGGTACGGGAATCTCCATGCCCGCCTTTAATATAGACGTCAAGTCACCCCACGTCACCGCAATCTCGAAAACAGCAAATATGAATAACGACGACGTCAAGGCCGATCTTGGCAAAACAAATCCAAGCAGCACGGATTATTACGACGCGAGTGACACCACCGCCGGTGTCGGCGACACCATCACATACACCGCCGCTTTCAACGAGGAGCTCTCAATCGACCATAATTCCATATACAGTTCCAACTATTATATTGGTTTTAATGCGACGCTGAACGTCACTTACAATGACCAGCCCGTCACGCTGCAGTCGCGTTCCATGACTCAGGTCGGCGGCGGCAGTAACGCACCGCTGAACGGTCCCTCCAACGGTAAATATACGGAGGTTTCATTCCAGCCCTTTACTGTTCAGTCCGGCATGACCGTTAACGATCCTGACGGCTCAATCCGCATTGTTTCCATCACGCCGGCCAGCAGTATTGCTTCCGTTACTGATATAGCGGGCCGCGATTATACGGATACCGATTGCACAGCCGCAAACACAAACCCATATGCTCTGGAGGCAGCGCCGCCCACAGTGGGGACCACGTTCCAGGCAAATTTGGATGGTACATATACGCCCCGTCAGTCTCAGGCAGACAATTCGTATACCGTCAGTTTTCCCGTCACCGTCTCCGATGCAAGCGGCACGAACGGCCTGCTTGGCAGTTTTTCATGGCAAAACCATACGAACGGGGCTAATTTTGACTTTGAGTATGCCGTACTTCCCGGCGATAATACGCCGGAAAACAGCACAACGTGGCTTCCCGGCACGATGGGATTGCATAATTATACCTTTACACAGGTGTCCGGCGGGTCGACAATCTACCTAAAGCTCCCGCTTTCCGATTCAAAAAGCGATCCTATACCCTATGATATTTCTAATACAAAACTCACCGTAACTGCGGAGAATTACGCAGGGAACAAAGTCTCCCGGGACTTTGGTTTGAATTATACTCTCGATAAGAAAGCGCCCGCAGTGCAGCTTAAAGGAGTGGCAAAAGCGCGCAATTCCGACGATACAGGCACTCTGACGGCAACGGTAATCGCGGCCGACAACGCCTCTCAGCCTACCGTATTCTATCAGTGGGGCCGGGAGGGCACATCTCCCGACCCGAACGGAAGCGGCTGGAACAATGCTCAGAATGTCCCCAACACCGATCCCAACAATGTTTACACAGTCGGCAACAGCGTCGCTGTTTACGCCGTGAAAAATGTCAACAACTCAGGTGACAGTAACCCGGAGCTTTACGTCAAAGCACAGGACAGTGCGGGAAATGTCTTGGTTTCCGATCTTGGCAGTCACCAATACGATCTCTCACCGACCAAATATGACGCAAATTACACGGATGGGCTGACGCAAAAAGCGAGCCTCGCGATCAGCGGCCTCGACAGCGGTCACGCCGTCGCCGTCATGATCCAAGATCCGGACGATTCTTCAAAATATTTTGTGAGCGTTGTTGATGGAAGCGGCAGCCATTATGGCGACGTTATGGGCATACGTTTTCCAACCCAGGACGGAAGCGACGCGTATCCTTGGTGCGAATATACCGTAACGCAGACCGGCGAAGCTTATAACTTCACGTATGTAACAAATCTGAACAACTATTCTGATTCCGGAATAAACCGGCTTCGCAGCATCTTGCTGGGCAGGTATTACGGAACCCTGAATGTCACGCTTCTCTCCGGCATGAACAGCTATTCCGATACTGACGGCAGTTCAAGCGCGTTTTCATACGCGACGGGGACCGATTCGGTAACCGACAACACGATCTGCGAATTGACGAAAGCGTATATGAGCGGTACCTATACCGTCACAGCGGAGGATCTCACTCTGAAAGCGGCGGGAAATGTAGACAGTTTCGATACGGCAGGCGAATTCAAAAATGTTTCGCTTTCGCTGATAAAGCCCGACAGCTCGTCCACTCTGCTCACAAGCACTTCTTTTGATCCCGGAAGCACAACGCACGCACTTTCAACGCTGGCGGGACTGCAGGCCAGCATCTCGGGGCTTGCCAATGCTCTTGTCCCCTCCTTTGGCTTTGACGATATCGATTTTGCGAATTCTTATATAGATATTCTACAGACGAACGACAAAAGCGGGGCTTCCGTAAGCAATAGCTTTGGGAGGGTTTATCTGTCGCCCCAGGACGCCCAGACTGTAACAATTCCGGCCGCCGAATACACCAGCGGCAGATACTTCCTTGAGCTCCATCTCGCCGCGAAAACGTCCGGTCAGTGCCGTGATATCTGTTCGCAGGAGATCGATGTGGACGCGACACCCAGCTCGTCCGATTTCGGCCTTGCCGAAGTCTACTACAAGACGGATAAAACATTTTACAGTAATTATGAAGTAAACGATCCCGTTTCCATTTACTACGGCCCGATATACGGCAGCGAAGCGAGCGACAAAAATGGCAAGCCGCTCACGCAATACGCCTCCGGCAGCGGGACGATAGTTGTACCCGCGGATTCCGACACCATGATGCTATATTTCACCTCGGCGGACACCGACATTGGATACAACGGCTGCGGTCTCCGGGCTATCAGGGCCTGGAACGCGACAGACGGCGTCACAGCGGCGGATTCACAGGCCAATGCGAAATGGCTCCAGATAGCCTATCCTTATAATGACAGCAATACGCCCAATCTGGATTTTTACAATGCACAGATCGTTTCAGACGCCAGCGGTGTTCTTCTGTCGGCCAAAGACGGAAACCTGCCGCTGATCAGAGACAAAATCAACGTCATCGACTACCAGGTAAAAAACGCCAACGGGCTTCTTTCCGAAGTGCGCACGGCAGCGATTTATCCGGTCTCGGCGCGTGGAACGGGTACGGTTTCATCCGACCCGGCAGGCGCCGCCGTTCAGGAAAGCGGAAACGGCATGCCTGACAGCGTCAGGCTCGTAAAGGGAGGAAACTTGGTATTCACGCCCTCGGCTCCGACGCCGGGCCTGACAGTTTCCGTATGGGACTGGGACTCGAGAGCCGGACAACCGTACGCGCTTAAACAGATGACCCCGGACGGCACGTCGTATACTTATCCGCTGAGCCCGGGCTTGCATAGGTATACCGTCTACACGAAGGACAGCTATGGGAATTATAAGTTTTTTGCCCCCGCATGGTCCTATGTCGACATCGGCGCGCCGACGGTAACGTCAAATCTTATACAGACCGGCTCTGTGAGTGATTCGACTTATACGGCAAATGTCTCCTTCAAAGAGGAATCGGTTGACAAGGGCATGGCGCAAACGCTTCTGCTGAGTTTGGCTGACAACAGCGATGCTCCCTATTATAATTCACTGAACCTGACTTCAAGCGACAATATGCGCATCCCGCTGGCCATGAAGCGAGGGGTCGGGACGTATACCGCATGGCAGGCGGCGGCATCGAATCAGTTTGGTATTTATCGCGTGGACGTCTCAATACAGCAGGATAGTTTATCATACGGCAGCTTTTACGATATCGCCGATATTACCATTTACGGAGCTGTCAAATATGACGGGACGGACAGCGGCCGGCAGGTAGGCTTTACGCTAGAGGCATCGCTGGAAGACCCCTTCGGCAGCATTTCCGCGGTATCCTCGGCCCCTGTCACAGCAACTGTTAAAAACCCGGCGCCCGGGTATAATGCAGCCGACCTGAGCTTCATACGCAGAACTTTGACTGACAGCGGGCCTACATTCCAGTTTATCCGCTATAAGTTCGACACGCCCGTCATGCTTGAGCCCTCTCTCGGTGCGGTTAATCCATCGCCATACAGCGAGCTGAAAACAAATGATCTGCCGCTCTTCGGCGGAAGCGAAAACACGACCGTCAAATACAAAGACATCTTCGGCACAGAGTATAAGGAAAATATTAATGACGGCGGTACATATAACTTAGGCAATAATAACGATGCCGGAATCGGAGCGACGCTTTCAGCGGAAGGCTGGACAAAGGGCCCCGAAACATTGACACTCACAGGCTGGTCACAGGATTCCGCCTTTGAAGTCTTTGACGTTACGAACAGCACCGACCCGGCGACCGATACCTCCAAGCCTCTGACGGTCGACGCGAACGGTAAAGCCTGCTTTGTAGCAAGCACCGACCCGGGCAACTATGTTCTTCCCAAAGCAAGCCTCACGTTTTCCGCCAACGCCCAGCTGAGGGTCGACGTAAATGACGGAACCGGCACAATCTGGCACGAATATATGTACGTCACAAATATTGTATCAGGTACACCGCCTGTGACGATGAACTATTATTTCAGCGACTCAGGCGCGGTATACACAGACAGCACTCTCCCAAGCGGGGATATAACAACGTCCGGGAATGTGACGGTCACTTATACCTCCTCCGACGGCAGGACACTCGTGCCGGTCCTCGGGTCTTCAGCTTCGCATACCTTCACCTATGGCGGTCCGTCCTCATATACATTTGTATATACCGATCAGGCTGGGAATCAGGGCTCGGCGACAGTCGATCTTACAGATCTCAAAATAACTTTTACACAGTCTGCAGCACGGGATAAAAGCTTTGATGTTTCCGTTTTCGCCAAAACAAGCGGCGTCTACGGTGCGGCGGGAGACTTCAGCTCTAATGACGCTAATGACTCTAATGACAACTCTATTGTCCAGGGCGAGTCTAACAGTATCGTCTCCGGCACGGGATATATTCAGAGTTTATATTACGCCATTACCACTTCAGACGATTACAGGATAACCCTGCTCAGCGGCGACGGCACCTCAAAAACACCTTTTGAGAGCGATTATGTCAAGGTCAGCGGCGACACCATCGAAATCACCGGAGGCAAAGACGCCTTTAAGGACGGAAACCCCGGCGAGTTCACCGTCGTCCTGACGGACAGCGCGGACAATACCGCACACTTTACTCTTAACACCTGGGATTGGATAGACAACACACCTCCGACCGGTACTTACACAATAAGCCGCACGGCCTTTAATTCCCCCTCCACCGCGACCATCAACACACCGAGCGACAGGAACGATGAAGGAAATGTTACCGGCAACGGAACGATACTCGCGCCGGCGGAAGCCCAGACAGGCAGTTATACTTTCCGCCAAAACGAAACGCTGAACGTGACGCTCACCGACGCTGCCGGCAATATAACGCTGCTGCCGGTAACGGAAAACGAGCTTGACATGTCCGCTGCAAAGGCGACCGTCAGCTGGAACCCGTGTTATGTTGATTCCACAGGCAAACAGGAAAGCTCCGCACCGCCGGCAACGGTAACAAACTCCGATGTCAGAGCGAGCGTTTCCTACGACAGGCTGATAAAAGAAGTTTATATTTATCTTCCGACGACTGACGCAAGCGGAAAAATAAAAACTGACTCGAATGGGAATATTATCTGGCCCGCTACTTATACGTTCAACTCGATTAACAACGGCCAGTGCGGTGAACTTGTAAAGGACGGCAGCGGAGCTTATTCATGGTCGGACAGCGTTCCGCAGGGCGACACGGATATTCTTACATTTAACTACAGCTCCCAGCTTGCGACAGTCGTCTTTCATCAGGGCGGCGTACCCATAAAGCTCGCGGCGGTTTCACTCAACCAGAAGGAGACAGACACGGAGCTTATCCTCGGCAGCGTGATCGACAAGACGCCGCTTACGGTAACGGCAGGCAGCGTGTCTTATCATAGCGCAGACGGTTACACTGTTCCAACCTCGGCGAGTTTTCAGCTCACACCGAGCAAAGATTCTTACTGTCCCGGTCTGGTCGGCGCGGAAATAACCGGCGGAGGCGGACAGACTGTCCGGCCGTCGGAAACGACACTGTACAAAGCGAACACGGCGTACACCGTTACTGTGATCCAAAACGGTACGTATTCCTACGTTTTTACAGACGCGGGAGGCAACGTGGCAACGGCCAGAGTCAGCGTCACGACGCCTTTCGATACAACTCCGCCCAAAATCACCCTGGTGCGGCAGCTAGGCGCCAATAATTCCGTCACTGTCACTATTTCATCGGACGAGGCCTCAGCGATAAGCGTGGCCCGGAGAGACGGCACGAGCCTTTCGATCATTGCAAGCGGAAATGTTCAGAGCGGCGGCTCCCTTTCTCCCGTAATTATCACGCAAAACGGCACCTATTTTGTTTCGGCTGTGGATAATGCGGGAAATACGGCGACATCCGCCTTTACCGTAGGCACAATCGATAATACACCGCCTTCTATATGGTTCTCCCCGACAACCGTAGCCATAAGACAGGGAAGCTCTTCATCCGCCCTTGACAGTTTGCTTGGCAGCGGCATCAATGTCTCGGACGACGTGAGCGCGGCGGATAAGATCACAGTGACGAACGACGCGGATCAGGCCGTAAACGGCCATCCAACGGTTAACCTCTCACAAACGGGAACTTATACGGTCACATACACAGCAACCGATGAAGCGGGCAACCCAGCCACCGGCATACGCTTCGTTGTCGTCTATCCGCAAAACGAGCTTGACGTTAGCATCAACGGCAAAAGGGTCGAAATCGGCGGCACGGCTGTTCTCTCGTCAAGGACTGTGACATTCAGCCTAAACGACCCGGTGGGCAATGAGCCTTATACTGTCTATCTGCGCTCAGGCATCAGGTCGGAGGGACAGATGAAGTATGGCGCGTTGGTTTGGACGCCCGACTCAAGCGGCAATTATACTTTGCCGGGAAATGGCTTCTACACGGTGTATTTAATAACTCAAAGCCGTGAGACGTACATCGTAACACTTTACGTCCAGTAATAAGGGGGGAATAACTATGAGAAGGCTAAAAAAATGCTTGACGAGCGGTATAGCCGTTTTAATGTCACTGTGTCTCCTGATTGAGCTTTTCCCCGGGGTACTGGCGGCATCTGATTCCTCCGGGACTCAGGTATTGACGCTTGACAACGGCAGTATCCGCGCCGACGTATCAATATCTGACGGCGGCTTCTCAATAACAACAGAAAACGGCGACAGACTCAACAAATCAGACAACAACAAAAAGCTCCTCTTCCACGATGGTCAGTATGACACGTCTTTCAGTTCTTTCGAGGTGACAGACGGCAGCGGCACCAAAGATTATATATTCGGCGGCAACTACAGTTTTTTGGGGCTTGCGAGCTCCCCTGTCACTGTTTCCAAAAATAACGACAACAGCGAAATAGACGCGGCATGGAGCCCTGACGGAGTATTGCTCATTACACAGAAAATTTCTCTCGCCAGCGATTCGTCTCAGCTGAACGGCATGGTGGACATAAGCTATTCTGTGGAAAACCGCAGTAATGCGTCAGTTTCCGTCAAGGCGCGTGTGCTCATGGATACGGCCCTCGGCGATCAGGATTACGGCTGCTATGAGGTACTGAACAGCAGAAGCCAGTATCAGGCGGTAACAACGGAGCAGATCATAACACCTTCTTCCGGCGTGCCAATGAATTTTTACGCCTACGATGACCCGAACAGCCCGTCTGTCAGTGCCTATACGGTCAGCACCCAGGGAGGCACGCCCTATCAGGTTGCCTTTGCCCACTGGAACGATCTTGCCTCAACTGCCTTCGGTTTTACTCCGGATTCTGCGCTGAATTTCACCGACCCTCATAATAAGTATTTGACGGCGGACAGTGCCTACGCCATGTACTACGACATGAACACTGTAAACGCCGGGCAAAGCAGCCAGTTTTCAACATATTACGGCGTATACTCACATAACAGCGTCACGTCAGCTGACAGCATGGCGGTTGACGTGACTTCTCCCACGACGCTCCAGCTTGACAGCGCGAAGGATGCCTACGTGCCCCAGAACGGCATGAAGGGAGCGGCGGATTTTTTGGCACAGGCGCAGATACAGAATTTCACGAGCAGCACGGCAAAGGCCTATGCCAACGTCACCCTCGCCGTCAGATGCGACAGTAACATAAGGCCATTGGACGGCACCGGGAACGTCACCTCCGTCGATTACGGCAGTACCGACCCATATACGCTCAATTACTCAAGCGTCAAGGTCGGCGATACGGAATCGACCACGCTCTACTTTCAGGCAAAGGTAAACGAAGACGCCATGTTCAGCAAAATACGGCTGGAGGTCTACGATACTTCCCAGAACCAGGGCCTTACGGCAAACAATCTTCTTGGCTCAAAGGACTTTTACATACTCTGCCCCGGCAGCGGCGAAGCCGTACCCAAGATCACATTTACGGCAATGAACCCGAGTATCATATATGACAGCGGTACACGCCACCTTTATGTCACCGGCACAAATATTAACTATCTTTTTAGTTCCATCCGGAGCGGAAACTGTTCGCTGAACGCCGTCTCAAAAAGCGGTCAGTCCGTCACGGTAACGTCAGCCAATATTCTTCAGCCAAATGCAAATACACTCGACGTCATACTGACTGACGCGATGGCCACCGGCAGCTGGCATCTGCAATTTGATTGGACAGACACGGCAAATACGAACGGCATGGTTACGGCAGATGAGCAGCATATGACCGCGCCGGCGCTCAGCTTCACCGTCTCGGACGACGAAAAATATAAAAGCGAAACATATGGTGTCGTGGCGGTTGTAAAAATTGGGTCCGACAGCAACCCGAGCTACAGGATCAAATCCTTCCCTGATGAAAGCAGTTACGACACATACAGAGATCACGGCGTGCCGGATCCTGCTCGGGCCGGGCAATACGTCAAAGACTATACTGAGATTCTGCTGGAGTTCAGGGGCGAATTTACGGTAAAAAGCTCGATAGGAGATCCGGACGTCAGCGGAATGCAGATCCCGTCCGTCCTTGTTGCGACGTCTAAAAAAACGCTGGATTCAAACGGCAAAGCAAATGTAACAAACCTTGTCACGCTGAATAACTGCGTTGACTTTGAAAACGGTACAATAACGTTGAGCTACGACATCTCAGGCGGCGTTATTAACGGAGTCAATACTAAATTTGACGGAGACCTGTATACATCAGGCGCCCGTACTTCCATCTGGAAGGGCCAGGCGGCGCTTACCGATCTTGCAGACGGGACCGATTTTGCCCTTCTGCCGTATGATACCAGCGGGACAAGAGCGTCAAACATTAAGTCGAGTACCATTAATCTACTTTGGCCAAGTGTTTACGGCGATGCTCAGAGTATAGCCGGTATGGTGTTCAACCTGGCCTATGGCGTCCTTGGCGTCGTTAATAATGACGATGGTACCGAAAAAGGGCGCGTCATCTCTTTCACGGCAAAGCTCGATCTGGGATTTCTGATCCCGGGCCAGTCGAACGGCAACACGGAGAATACATACTGGACGCGCCTTAAGGACTTCTGGTCCAGCTACAGGGAAGGAGGCATGCACGACGTCGCCTGGTACGTTGCAAACGGCGACACCTCGGATCTGTTTTCCTCTGAAGAGACGGGAAAGGACTCCGGCGAGGGCTCCGTCATGGTTAACGACATACTGTACGGATGCGGCGCCGGATTTTATGGCGTACATTTCTCGGCTAACATCAGTCTTCCGAGCTATGTTGCGGGGATGCCAAAGTTGCAGGGCACGCTGGACGTGAATACCATCGGCAACTGGTCTATGGAAGTCTCGGGCAGCATGAAAATGGCCACATTTACGATGCAGGCTGATCTGGCTCTCAAAAGCTACAAAAATATCCCCGTCCCCGATAAGATATCCTTCTTTGTTGGCGGTTTTGAGCCTGGCGTTAATATAGACACCTTCGGCGTCATCTGGATAACAGGCGGCGGAGGCGGGATCAGCAATATTTACGACACAATCTTCCTGCATAACAGTGTGCCGCCCTTAAAACTGCTGCTCTCAGTAAGCTTCGATATTCTGAAAGTCCTTTCCGCAAGGGCGGACTTCTCCGTGGGTCTCACCGGCATTTCCTTCAACGCGTCGGACGTTGAGATCAAGGGTACGAACCTCGTTGTTTTGAATAAGGCGGGGGCGGAGTTTGACTGGTATCCGGACTTTTACCTTATGGGAACTATTCAGATGAGCCTGTTTGGCTTTGTAAACGGTTCCGGATACATGGTGCTTACGGCGCCCGATTACACGAACTGGTTCTTTGAGGCTTTTGTCAGAGCGACCATTCAGATACCGGATTCAATCCCGATTGTCGGCGGCTTCCAGATAGGCGGCGTTGATCTCGGCGTCAGCTCAGAGAAAATATGGGGTGCGCTGAAGGTACTTGGCATCACAACGGGACTAACCTACTATTGGAAGGATAAGAGCGTAGACTTCGGCTCCGGTGTAAGCGCCCAGCCCACATATCCGGACCTTCTTCAGGGCTATGAGGACATTCCTGTATATTATGATGCCGCTAACAACCGAACGCTTTATATCCATGCGGGCACGAATCTGAGCATGGCTGCAAAGGCGCAGGTAACAGACAGCATAGTAAGCCTCCCGAGCCTAATGGGCGCTGCCCGCATCTATTCCGATATCACAAAAACGACCCACGAATTTAACCTTGGTCCGTATAGCGGCGAAAGCGCTGTCGTAAACCTCGCCTTTGATGTCACCGACCAAAACAGCGACGGAAAGATCGATAAGACCGACGCTCAGGCTATAGCCCAAAATATCATCAATAACGGCGTGAACAAAGTCAGCTATTCGAAGGATAGCAACGGCGATGTGTCATTTCCAAGTACTGCAGGCTCGTATCCGATTACGCTGTATAACGGCTTGAGCGGCAGCAATTCTAACGCTGCCGAGGCCAACGCCAACGTGACTTTTGACAGCTCAAAGAACAAGGGCTCACTAGCAATAACGGCTACAAGCAGCAGCTGCTTTGACCAGTGGTGGCAGATCAAAACGCCGGTATCCGCCGACATCACGCTCCTCAATGTCGGTGCCGTTCCTGAAATAAACAGCGTTTCAGGCAGCGTATCGGGAAATTCCATCTCACTGAGCTGGAACGGCAGCGACCTTGCCGATCTCGACGATATGAAGCTTTATCTCGTCGCCGATCCGAACAATACGGGGGACGCCGGCTATGCACTGACGGATCTGACGACCGGCACCGCTATCACGACTGACGACATAAACGGCAGCGCAAGCGTTGCCATACCGGCAAATATTCCGAGCGGAAACTATTACGTACGCGCCGTGTATTCCCAGAACGGAGTAGTGAACAGCGCTGTCGTCAGCAGCGGTACGGTAAGCGTCCTGAATACAAATACGCCAGGCGCGGTATCTATCGGACAAGTCTCGTCAGGCGGTGATTTGACCTTTAACATTCCTGTGACTGACACAAACGCCGACGGTTATCTTGTCAACATTTACGACAACGTGAACGGCACATGGCAGTATTCTGATATCAATAATATGACGTTCGATAACGCCGACATTACGGGCGGCGTCATCCACGTCGGCGGCAGTATGCAGGTCCCCGATCCAAACGATTCCACAAAGACCGTCACGACTGGTCTGGCTGCAGGCAAGCCGTACAAAATAAGCGTGACGCCGTATAAGTATATTGACAAGAACAGCGACGGCAAACCGGACACTGCCGTCTACGGCACAGAGACGTTCTGTGGCGGAAGCGATGTGAACAGCGCGGCTGCCGAAGCTCTGCCCGCGCCGACGCCGACTACCGTTACCGTCACTGCCGATCAGCCTTCCGTTAAGACCGGGACGACCGATACTTTTAATTCGCCCGGTATCAATCTCACGGCTCACCTCAGCCAGAATTGTACCGGAACCTGGAGTCTCGACGGCGGAACGAGCGACAAGGGACTCAACAGCTCCAGCACAGTTTCCGGAAGCTTCGCGGAAGCAGCGAGTGTAATAATACCGCTGTGCGGTCTTGCCGAGGGAAACCATACTCTCACCGTTAAAGGCGTAAATTCAAGCGGAGACGGCTTCCGATACGATTACAGCTTCTCCGTCGACACACTTCCTCCAAAGCTCCTTTTGAGCGCCCCGACGGACGGCAGCTTCTTTAATGAAAACGGCACTTTGACCGTGACGGGATTTACTGATGCCGACGCGCTCTTTACCGTCGTCAGCGACGGGACTCAGATCTGCGGGAAAAAGAGCGCGGCAAGTCTCGGTAGCACGCTTAACAGCGACGGCTCGTTCTCGTTCACCGTCACTCTGCCTGACGCGGGGAGCGCTTCTTCCCACGACATACAGATAACGGCATCCGACGCTACCGGCAATTCCGTTACCAGGAGCGCAACAGTGCATCACAGCGGTCTGGGCGACATCAAGTCTCTGAGTGTTTATGCCAACGGCAGCGTCAGCTCCGACGGCAACATACCTGTAAACCCGCTCACGGAGACAACAAAGCAGCTTACCCTTGTCGCGACGACCGACAGCGGAGCAAGCTTTGTTCTGAACGATCCAAGCCTCGTCGATTGGAACTGCTTCGCGGCGGAAGGCACGGCCTCTTTAAGCGACGGCGGGATACTTACGATGGGCGCGGGCAGCGCGGGATATGTTAAGGCTTCGCTCAAAGTTTCTTCGGCCGCATCGTTAAACGCTCTCGCCACATTCGGGCAGGAACGCAACGAGGGCAAAAACTCGGTCATATCGAATGCTTCTCTGGGCGGAAGTGTCAACGGCGCGGGTCAATTTTCACCGGGCGAGTCAGTAACGCTTACTGCCGTGCCGGATTCCGGATATAGTTTCTCAGGATGGGCGCTCACGGGAGTTACGGTACCGAATCTTTCTTCACCGACGATAACCTTTGTCATGCCCGATAACAGCGTTTTGGCGAACGCGTCGTTCACTTCGACCTCCGGTTATGAAAAGCCTGTCAGTTCTATTTCTCCCGTACATGCGTCAGCCGGTAAAAAGGAATCCGTTAAAATGCCCTCAGGCGTCAACGGTAATACGCTTGTGCCATACTGCTATGTAAACGGGGAGAAAAAATATGCCGCTATAAGCTTCGCCGCTGACGGAGCGCTTGATTTCATCGCTCCTGTTGAAGGAACATACTACTTTGAAGAGAATAACGTCTCCTTCAATGACGTCAGCGATCATTGGGCAAAAGATTACATTGATTCCGCGGCTTCCCACGGTCTGATTAACGGCGTCGGAAGCGGGCAGTTTGACCCGAACGGCTCTCTTGACAGGGCGATGTTTGTTACAATACTCTGGCGTCTGGCAGGCATGCCTCAGGCTTCAGGCGATGACTTTAAGGACATCGCGGCGGGAGACTGGTACAGTCAGGCTGTCAAGTGGGCTCACGGCAACAACATTGTAGACGGTATCGGGAACGGCCTGTTCGACCCGAACGGCAGCATCACACGCGAGCAGATGTGCACAATGCTCCTCCGCTATCTCGATTATCGCGGTACCAATTTAAGCGGCCCTGCTTCCTCGCAGGTATTCAGCGACCAGTCTTCAATAAGCTCCTGGGCTTCAGATGCCATAAACAAGCTGCAATCTATGGGCATAATCAGCGGCGAAAGCGACGGATCCTTCGATCCTCAGAACTCTGCTACGCGCGCGGAGGGCTGCGCCGTCTTCTGCAGGCTTGTTGAAGCGATCCTCAAAGCGGGGTAACGCTATGAAAGGCAAAAGATTAGTATCATTCATGCTCGCCGTCGCCGCCCTGACACTTTTTCAGACAGCAAATGCGGTGCGGTCCGATACGGGAGCGGCCTGGCCGCTTTCGGCTGTCGATATCGCCGGTAATTACGACGGCGAAGGAGTCCGCATCGCGGTCATCGACACCGGGGTATCTACAAAACACATAGATCCGAAAAGCATCCTTCCGGGGAAGAATTATGTCTTCCCCGGAGTTGGGACCGATGATCTTATAGGCCATGGCACGAGTATTGCGGGGATAATTCTCGGCTCCAAGGACATGGGCCTTAAAGGCGTTGCGCCCGACGCCAGAATTGTCCCGCTCGTCTATTACAGCGTTTACCCCTCAGGTGTGCCGATAGACGGAGGCGCGGCGGCGATAGCCTCAGCCGTCGATGACGCTGTTGATGTCTTTGGCTGCCGGATAATCAATATCAGCTCCGGCATGCTTAAAAAAGACGACACGCTCATGAAGGCCCTTAAACATGCCGAGGAAAAGGGCGTACTCGTCATCTCCTCCGTCGGGAACGACAACCGCTCCTCTCCGGATATCATCTATTATCCGGCGGCCATCGACACCGTTGTCGGCGTCGGCGCGGCCGGCAAAGACCTCTCCCCCGCCCCATTTTCTCAGCGGAACTCTTCAGTCATGCTCCTGGCCCCTGGTGAAGCTATCCCGGCGGTAACGAACCGCAACAGCTCAAAACCTCAAACGGTCAGCGGTACCTCATATGCTGCTGCCTATGTTACCGGCGCGGCAGCGCTGCTCTTGCAGGAAAACCCGTCTCTCACCGCGCCGCAGCTGCGTGAGATTCTCCGCAAGTCAGCGAAGGACATCGGAAAAGCTGGCTGCGACACGGACTCCGGCTGGGGTCTGCTCGACGTCTATGCCGCCGAAGCAATAAGCGCGCGCACGGTCCAAAAGCCGTAAGAACGGAAAAATATAATAAGTGTATTTATTTTCCAGTATTCGACAACACACATGTACATATCGTCGGAAGCAATGGTTGGTTTCCCTTCCTAAGCAGTAATATATGTGAGGAGGAACATAAATTGAAAAGAAAGAAAGCACTCCGCATTTTTTGTCATCGCAATGATTATTTTTCTCATACCGACTATGGCAATGAGCGCGGCGGCCGATGCTCTCACAGCACCCGTACTGTCGTATCAGGACATCGGCGCCGAATATTCGAATTTTAGTTTTTGTATTTATATGTCGGAACGATTTCATGGAGAAGAGAGCGAATATCACGGCTTTCATCAGGCGCCATGAGTATCAATCGTTCCAGTTGATTCATAAATCTTTCCGTATCCAAATTAATGGGCTTTCCAATAAATATTTTTTTGTTTTTTTTCTCGGCAATTTTCTCTTCACTCATGAGAAGTTCCTCAAATATTTTTTCTCCTGGTCTAAGACCTGTAAACTCTATAGCAATATCTTTATATGGAACGTGCCCCGAAAGTCTGATCATATTTTCCGCCAGACTTAATATTCTGACCGGTTCACCCATGTCTAGGATAGAGATTTCGCCTCCTCGAGCGTATGTTCCGGCTTGAAGAACCAATGAGACGGCTTCCGGAATAGTCATAAAGTACCTAATAATATCGGGATGCGTAACCTTTACAGGGCCACCGTTTTCGATCTGTTTATTAAAAATTGGAATTACGCTTCCATTGCTGCCCAGCACATTTCCAAATCGAACGGCAACGAACTCGGTATTTGAAATATTATTATAATATTGGATTATCATCTCGCAGATTCGCTTTGTTGCCCCCATTACATTTGTGGGATTTACCGCCTTATCCGTTGATATCAGAACGAAACGAGAGACGCCATATCTATCTGCCGCGCAGACCGTATTCAAAGTTCCAATCACATTATTTTTAACCGCCTCATTTGGACTGTCCTCCATAAGTGGTACATGCTTATGTGCCGCCGCATGAAAAACAACATCGGGTTTATATGAAGAAAAAGTATAATCGATCCTGTCCACATCGCGCACAGAACCAATCAAAGTGACAATATTGAGTTGAGGAAAGAGCTCTTTCAGTTCATTTTGAAGAATATAGACATTATTCTCATATATATCAAAAGCTATCAGTTCTTCAGGTTCATATTTTGCCAGCTGACGGCAGAGTTCGCTTCCTATGGATCCGCCGGCGCCCGTTACAAGAACTTTTTTTCTGCTGATGAATTCTGAAACGTCGTCAAGTTCAAGACTGATTTGCGGACGCTCCAGCAAATCGGCAATGTCGACTTTTCTCAGAAGTGATTTTGTTACTTGCCCGCTTATCATCTGAAAATAGCTGGGGAGCGTCTTTATGATACAGGAAGTTTCAATACAAATACTGAAAAATTCATGACGAATCACATTATTCGCTGAGGGGATTGCAAAAACGATCTCGTCAACGTGATATTTTTTTGCCGCCCAAATTATCTTGTCCCGTCCGCCTACAACCTTTGCACAGCCGATAAACCGGTTCAATTTATCGGCATCATCGTCTATAAGGCATACGACTTTAAAATTCGAAAAGCTTCTGTCTTTTTCAATTTCGCGTATCAAGGCGTTCCCGGCATGGCCTGCCCCGATTATCATAATGTTTCTGACCGCTCCGGACGAATAACTGCTGACACCTATCTGTCGGAAAGCTCGGATAATACGATAAAAGAAGCGGGTTCCAATCGTGAATGCCGTAAGAAAAATCCAAACGAGCAGATAGCAGCTTCTCGGTGCGCCAAGATCAGTTAAGAGCCCAATTACTACGAGAGATAAAAACGAGCAAAACGCGGCAGCTGTTACGCGCAGAGCCTCGATTATGCTCGCATATTCCCAAAGCCTGTTATACATGCGGAATAAAGTAAAAATCAGAAAGTTGGACGGAAGCCAGAAAATCAGTGCTTTAGCGATTTTCATATAAGAAAAGCTGGGAATAAATAAGTAATCAACTGCGAACCGGACGATAATACTGAGATAGACGGCAAGAACCGCGCACAGCAGATCAGCAATAATTAAAACGGCTATTTTAGCCTGCCTGTTTAAGAAGATATTCTGCATTTAAACACTTCACTTTTTAAGTATGTAGTACTTTTGCCTGCTGAAGCGTGCAGAAAGCCTGCTTGTTATAGAATATGTGTTTCAGTTTATTGCTGCAAAAGGCAGGACAGCGAATATACATGGTTTGAAAATCTTTTATTATGCCAGAATAAGGAAGCACTTCGCTTGAAATGCTTCACGCAAATAATCCGCGACTGAATTTCTCAATTTTGTCAAGATAAAGCTCTCCGATATTTTTTTCGATTACTTTAAGTGCTTTGTCAAGGTTTGGCTGGCGATCATTCATGTTGTGGCAATCGGAGCCCAGTAAAACAGTTTCTCTTTCCCGGATCAGTTTCAATTCTCTTTTCTTTTGCGTTCCAGAGATCAGGCATTCGGCATTTATCTGTGCGATCGCGCCATGATTAAGCAGTTCCTCAACTACAGCGGAGTTCTGCGGATAATCGAAGTATCTCTCTATGTGAGCAATTATCGGCGTTATTCCACGGTTAAAAATTATGCTTAGTAATTCCCTCTTCACTAAAGATGACCAACTGCAAAACGGCATTTCGATCATTAAGCATTTCGTATTGCCGATACAAAGCCATAGAAGCTCCTTATCGCTACACATCCCCGAATAGAAGGCCACTTCAGCACCCTCGACAATTTTGGGGACATCGTCTTCTCCCTCAAGCGCATTGGTAAGATTACAGAGCCTTTCGTTCCGCCTATTCAGGAAGGTACTTATACTCTCATGATATGCAAAAAAGTGAGGTGTCGACACTATTGTATCGACACCCATATTATATGAGAGCTTCAGCATCTGAAGTGATTCTTCTATACTTTTGCTTCCATCATCCATATCTTGCAGGAAATGAGCATGAAAATCGATCATTGATATCCCCCGGTGCTGTGCAGCCCTCTTCAGGCGTTTGAATATATGTTAAACTGTCGGCAATTTACTGATATTTTTCGTATTTCCTATATTGTCCGACGGGCATTTTTTTATTTTTTGCGCAAGTAAGCAAAATTCCTATGATATTTGCCTGGGCAAGCTCGAGTTTGTTTATCGCTTTTATTACGCTGTCGCGTCTGGAGACTGCCGATCTAATAACAAGCAGAAGACCCGATAAGTGCTTTGACATAATCATTGCATCAGCAATTATATTTATAGGAGGCAGATCGATAAAAATATAGTCATATTCTTGTGAAAGTACTTCGAGGATCATGATCATGTTGTTCGAGCCAAGAAGTTCTGTCGGGTTTGGCGGTATGTCTCCCGATAAAAGGACGTCAACATTCGGATACTCCGTTTTTTGAATTGCTTTTTCAAGTGTATTCATTCCAACAAGCACATTGCTTACGCCTGGCACGGCATCCAGACCGACAAGCCTTGCCTGGCTTGGAATCCGCAAATCGCAGTCAATAAGCAGTACCCTTGCTTCCAGCTGTGAAAATGTAATTGCAAGATTCAGGCAGTTAATACTTTTACCTTCAAAAGGCTGCGCGCTTGTAATTCCTATTATTCTGCATCCTTCGGAAGGAATAGAAAGCAGAATATTCGTTCTCAGCGTTTTGTATTCCTCTTTCACGGAAAAAGCAGTTTTTTCATTTATAATAAAACTTCTGTCATGCGATTCGGACAGTTTTTTCTTGAGGTTTTTCTCGGAATTGTCTTTTTTTTTGCTCATTTATCCGAACTCCTTCCGCCGTAGCTATACAGATAGTCATACTTACTTTTACTTACCTGGGTAAAGTCCGGCAAAATTCCAAGAATGGGCAGAGTGCAGAACTCTTCAATATCATTTTCGTTGTAAATCGTCGTGTCGGATATGAAAATAAAGAAAACGAAAATGCAGGAACCAACTATTCCGAGCAGGACAGCTGCCGCAACATTTCTCGATATGCTTGGAGATATGGGACCAGAAGGAACCTTTGCTCTGTCAACAATTTTTACAGAGCTTCCGTCAACAATTTCAGATATTTTGCCAGGAGCAAGATCGGCTACCGCATTGGCAATAGTGGCACATTTCTCCGGCGAAGGACCGGTAATCGACACTTCAAACACCTCGGTGCCGTTAATTGATTTTGCACTCAGCATATTTTTTATTTGCGCATTTGTATACTTGTTTTCTGTGTTTTCTACAATTTCATCGATGACTGAATCCGACTCGATTATCGTTATGTAAGTGTCGACAAGGGACTTTGACGCAGATACGTCGCTTGATGTCAGTGAGCTTGATGCTTCAATTTTATTGTTGACGTATAAACGGATCGTCGCTCTGTACTTTGGGGTTATTGCAAACTTCGTAAAACAAAAGGCTGCAGCCCCAAAAAGTATTGCGGCCGAAACTATTATCCAAGATTTTTTCAGTATGAAAACAAGCAGAGCTTTATAATTGATTTTTTTATTCTCTTCCAATGTCGTTCCTCCGGTTTGCAGCGCTGCTTAACATATTCGGCAATACACCACGACAGGTGTTACCACAAATGTTGGGACTCATGCTCATCAGGAAATATCCGTTCCTCATACACGAGGCAACGTTTTATACCTTCTGTAACCTCTTCTATATCACGTTCTGTCATATACGGATGCATCGGCAAGGAAAGCACTGTATCACACAGGAGATCGGCAACGGGAAACGAATTATAATTTGACAGTCCGATAAACGGCCCCTGGCGGTGCAGACCCTTAGGGTAGTAAATCATAGTTGGTATCCCAATGTTCTTCAGCGACTTATGTAATAACTGACGTTGGTTCTTATCGCTCAGCTTTATTGTATACTGTGCCCAACTTGAATAGTATTCCTCGCTTACGACAGGTGTCCCGACAATGTTTTTCAGCTTTTCCGTATACAAGGCGGCGACCGAATTGACATTGTCAAGCTCCTGTTTTTCAAAAGCATCCAGCTTAATCAGCAGTATAGCCGCTTGAACAGTATCAAGGCGAGAGTTAAGCCCAATCCGTTCATTATTATACTTGTCGTTTCCCTTGCCATGAACCGCATACGAGCGGATAAGTGCCGCAGCTTCATCGTCATCTGTAAATACGGCACCTCCGTCGCCGTAGCAGCCTAGGGGTTTTGAAGGAAAGAAAGATGTCGCCGCAATATCCCCAAATGAGCAAGCGCGCTTTGCGCCGATTTTAGCGCCGAAGCTTTGCGCTGCGTCTTCAATCACGAGCAGATTATGCTTTTCCGCGATTTCTTCAATTGATTTATAGTCCGCGCACTGGCCGAAAAGATCTACGGTTATTATTGCGCGCGGGCGCAGTTTTCCTAACCTTTCGGTATGCCTTATTGCCTTCTCAAGTTCATTTGTGTCGATATTAAATGTTTCTTCGCTGACATCAACGATCACAGGCGTTGCTCCTAGCGCTGCCGGCATTTCCGCTGTTGCGAAAAAAGTAAAGTCCGGTACAAATACAGCATCCCCGCTTCCGATACCGTATGCCATTAATGCAAGTCTTAATGCATCTGTTCCGCTTGCACAGGTAAGGCAATGCTTCGCTCCGACATACTTTGCCAGCCTAGATTCAAGCTCTCCCACCTGAGCTCCGGAGATAAAACAGCAGTCTTCCAGTACACGGGATATCGCTTCATCCATTTGTGGCTTCAGTGCGCCATATTGTTTTCTCAAGTCCCGGAACTGCATTCTTCTCTCTCCTTAAAGAAGCTCGATATTGTCACGGATTTTTACATTTTTCATTGCATTCTTGGTATCGAATACCATCACTGCATTCTGCTGTACAAAATCATAGTCCAGATTCGTGTGCGCCGTTGTCACGATAACAAGATCTGCGGACCTGAGCTCCTCTGCCTTCAGTTCAGACAGAGACGCGCGTGTTTTGCCGCGGTCATGGTATTCTTTTACCCACGGATCATAGTAAAAAACAGATGAGCCCGCCTTCTCGAGATACTCGATTACGCGGATTGCAGGACTCTCCCTGTAATCGTCTATATCCTGCTTATATGCAACGCCAAGTACCAGAATCCTTGAGCCATTAAGGGCTTTTCTGAAGCGGTTCAAAATGTGTCCCGCACGCTCTGCGCAGTATTCCGGCATCCGGTCATTCACCATCATAGAGCTTTCTATCATATTCGTATGAAAGCCGTATTCCCGTGCTTTCCAGCTAAGGTAATAAGGGTCAAGAGGAATACAGTGTCCGCCAAGTCCCGGCCCGGGGTAAAAAGCCTGAAAGCCGTAAGGTTTTGACTTTGCCGCTTCAATTACTTCCCAAAAGTTAATTTTCATTTTATAGCAAAGCTGGGCAAGTTCGTTTACAAGGCCAATATTCACATTTCTATATGTATTTTCAAGAATTTTTTCCATTTCCGCGACAGCAGGTGACGACACCGTTATTATATCGCTGTCGAGTACTGCGCGATACACCGCCGAGATTGCTTCGGCGGCGTCCTCCCCTACTGCGCCGACAACCTTTGGCGTATTCTTAGTTTTGTAAATGAGGTTTCCTGGATCGACTCTTTCGGGAGAAAAACCGAGATAAAAATCCTTGCCGCATATGAGGCCCGATTTCATTTCAAGAATCGGCTTTAGCAAGTCCTCAGTCGTACCCGGATAAGTTGTTGACTCAAGGACAACCATAGCTCCTTTTTTTAAGTACTTTGCAATTTCCTCAAAGGATGACTTTACATAGCTTATGTCCGGCTGTTGATGACTGTCCAGCGGAGTGGGAACGCATACGGCAATGAAATCCACATCCCTGATAAAACTGAAATCGTCCGTGGCGCTGAGCAGGCCTGTTTCAACAAGTCTTTCGAGTTCTCCGTCAACAACATCTCCGATATAGTTTTTTGCCTTATTGACCATATCAACTTTTTGCCGCTGTATATCGAAGCCTATCGTCCTAAAACCGGCCTTTGCTTTCTCAACCGCAAGAGGAAGTCCGACATAACCGAGCCCGACTACGCCGCAAACAAACTGTCTGGAGGCAATTTTCCGCATAATTTCGTTTTTCATAAAACTATCTCAATTCCCGCAAATAGTTCTTACATTCAGAAAGATTCAAGCGCTCTGCCATTACTTTATTCGATTAGTTTTGTGGATATAACATTACTATAAATATATGCTGTTGTATGAGAGAAATGTGTTAGCCATATTTACTCTTGTAATGTCTTTCGTAATCGCTGATCACAGTACTCTGTTCTGTTTTCAATTCATGAAACGGTATAATCCTGCTCCTCAAACAGCCCGTGTTCATACTCTTTATATTTTCTTCCGCATCTATGGCATTTCAGACCTTCCTTAAGTATTTCACCGCACTCGCAAACCCAGCCAACACGCGTTGCCGGCACTCCCGCCACAAGCGCATAATCCTGGACATCCCTCGTCACGACGGCACCCGCCGCAACCATAGCCCATTTGCCTATCGTATGTCCGCATACAACGGTGGCATTTGCGCCGATAGTCGCGCCTATCCGCACCAGCGTTTTCATGTATGCGTCATGGCCTTTAGGATACTTTGCTCTCGGGGTAAGGTCGTTTGTAAATACGCATGACGGGCCACAAAACACATAGTCTTCAAGCTCAACGCCCTCGCACAGTAATACATTGTTTTGAATCTTGCAGCCGTTGCCGACTTTCACGTTGTTTGACACGTTGACATTCTGACCCAACGAGCAGCTTTCCCCAATGGCTGCCCCATCCTGAACATGGCAGAAATACCATATCTTTGTGTCTCTGCCTATCGTTACATTATCGTCGACAGTGCTTGTTGCGTGAATGTAATAATCCGGCATATCAGAACTCCCCCGTCATATCAGTACTTGCAAAATCGTAAAGTGGCAGCTTTACCGGTATTCCCTCTTTCTGGCTTTTATATATCGCCAGCACTATTTCCAGCGCATTTTTGCCCGCCTGTGCATCAATATACGGCCTGCGGCCATTCTCTATCGCATCGATAACATCTGCATACAGGCTTTTGTGGCCATTTCCGTATATGTTTGAAGTCAGTTCCTTCCTGCCTTTGTTCTGCGCGTCCCGAGCCGTCTCATCGGCAAACTGCCAAACATTTATCTCGTTGCAGGATCCGCCTCCCAGCTTGACGGTACCTTTTTTCCCAAATAAGCAGAGAGTTTCCTCAAGATTCTGCGGATAGACATTGGTCGTGCCCTCGATGGTGGCAACCGCACCGTTTTTGAACTTTAAAACGGCTAGGCCCACATCCTCTGCTTCAATGTAATGGTGAAACTGCTGGCGTATTTGTCCGTAGACTTCCTCAACCTCATCGCCAAACATCCAGCACAACAGATCGATCCCGTGTATGCACTGATTCATCAGACATCCGCCGTCCTGTGCCCATGTTCCCCGCCAGGATGCCTGAGTGTAATAGTCCTGACTGCGGTTCCAGCGCACATGGACAGAGCCGTGTGACAGTTTCCCGAAACGTCCCTCTTCAAAAGCCCTGTGTGTCTCTTGAACCGCTATGTTAAAACGGTTCTGATGGCAGGGGGACACTTTTAGTCCGGTTTCATTAGCCTTGGCGATTATTTTATCAGCGTCCTCTATGCTCATTGCAATTGGCTTTTCGATTATTACGTTTGCGCCTTCATTCATACAAGAAAGGGCAATTTTTGCATGAAGCCCGCTCTCGGTAGCAATTCCAACGAGCTGGGGGCTAAGTTCTGACAGCATTTTTTCATAGTTAGTATACCGTGCAATTTTTCCGTCCTTTTCAAGTCCGTGCTTGGCAAGCAGACTCTCCATGTGCTCTGTTATCACGTCACATACCGCAATGATTTCCAGTTTGTTGCTGAGCGCGGCATTTATATGATTTTCCGCAATGCGTCCGCAACCGATAAGCGCGTATTTCATCTTCCCATCCTCTTTACATTTTCAACAGTTCGGAAACAATTTTGTCTCCGGCAGATCCGTCGCCAAACGGATTATAGCTTCTGTCAATTGTCTGTACTTCGCTCAGCTTTGAAAGTATGTCTCCGCAAACTGGTTGCGCGAGTTGGTTCCTATTCCCAACCATTGTCTCCGGCCATAGTACCTTATCAAAAACGAATACACACTGCTTTTCCGCAAAAAACGCCTCTCGTTGAAGTCCTCCCGAATCGGTTACAATTTTCTTTGCTCCCTTTATCAACGCGACGGAAGTAAGATAGCCTACGGGTCGAGTGAGTATGACGTTGTGTATCCCTTCGTTCTGACAAATGCGTATTGCCCGTTCCCTGTTTCTCGGATGAACCGGATATATCGTCGATGCGTCCAGCGCATCCATTGCCTTCAGGACTTCAGCAAGCCGCTTATCAGATGCGGTATTTTCTTCCCTGTGACATGTCAGATAATAGAATTCCTTCGGCAGCTCCACCGGATCTCCATTTATTTCCACGATTGTTTTGCGATCCTTTTCTGTTATTTTTCCGCCATAATAAAGGAAAGCGTCGTACATCGGGTCGCCTACAAGGCGAGTTCTTTCCGATAGTCCCTCTTTTTTGAGAAAACTCGCCGCAGACTGTGTGCAGGCCAGCAGGCGTGCAGAAACATGGTCCGTGCATATACGGTTAATTTCTTCCGGATTCATCATGCTCCCAAGGCGATTTCCAGCCTCCACATGGCAAATCGGAATATGTAATTTGGCAGCGGTGATGGCTCCCGCCAGAGTAGAATTTGTGTCTCCGTATAGAAGTACCGCATCCGGCTTTTCAGACAGCATTACTTCTTCCAGCGACATCATCATTTTTCCGGTCATCTGTGCATGGCTTCCACCGGAAATTTCGAGGTTGTAATCCGGTTTCGGAATGTTTAATTCATCGAAAAACACCTCTGACATATTGTAGTCATAGTGCTGTCCGGTATGGACGAGTTTTTCAGTTGCCTGCTTGCGCAGAATTCGGGAGACGACGGCTGTTTTGATAAACTGCGGCCTCGCGCCAACTACCGTTAGGATTTTCATTTACCGCACCTCGGTGTTCTCCTCATTCTCCTTCTCACCCTCAAGACTATTGAGTCTGCGTATCATTCTTGCCGGGTTTCCGGCTATCACACAATCTCCATCCGGAAAGCTCTTGGTAACTACCGAACCGGCACCTACTATTGTATGGTCCCCGAGAGTCACTCCCGGCAGTATCACGCTGTTCATCCCGATCCAGCATCTATTCCCTAGTGTAACGGGCTCAGGCTCGTCATGTTCATTCAGATTGTCCATGCTGTGATTCGCCGTGATGATACCAACATTGGCCGCAATATATGTCCCGCGGCCTATTGTTATCTTACCTATTCCTTGAAAATAACACCCAATACCCTGGAAGTTGTTCAGATCATCGGGATGAAAAGTTATATTGCAAGCCCCGGTTACACAGCTGAATGTGGAGACCGGCCATGGTGTGTCTCCATTAGTACCCAGTCTTTTTCTATCCGTTGAATCTCTTATTACCCAGCGCCAGCCTGTTATTACCGGTTGACCGTCCTGCTCAAACCATTTACCGGTTAGGTATTGGGAATCGTACACACCTCTTGCCTTGTATTTCCCATAGAGTACTATCAAATTACACTTAATCATTTTCAACATATAAGCGCCTCTGAAACTCCGGTAATCCCACATTCTTTTTCAGTAGCGAAATATACTTCTTCGACACCCAGTAATTAACGCTTCTGTTTCTGTGCAAATACAGATTAATTGCATACGCGAAAGGCTCGGCAAAAACATACATATAAGATGCATCTTTTGAAGTCGTCAACGGAGAAAATCTACTTAATTTAGAAAGCAGTCTATCGTTTATACTCTGCTTTGTATTTAACACCTTCCCCGCAAATGGCAGTTTGCCAAACTCTTCCGGATATTCGGTTTTCTCGTATTCAAAAAATGAATACCTTTGGTATCTTAGCTTATAACTGATATTCGACCAAATTTCGGTCTGTCTTCTTTCAAACTCCGGAGTCGCCCATTGAATACCATAGTACTCGTATGTTCTTGGCGCATTCATAACAAATTTGGCCTGTCTTTCCATATACCCGAATTTTTCGTATATTTCATTTGCTTCATTTCGCGAGAGACTGTCTTTATGGGCTTGCAGATAGTCCGATAAAATTGCTCTTTCTCCGATTTTATCTCTTACCTCCGTCTTTTTTCCGAAACGACGCGCTTCAAAAAAATGTTCCCCCAGAAGAGCTTCGGTCAACTCGTCAATGCTATATGTCTTATCATCTAGAAGCTTTTCGATGATTGTGGCTCCGTCCAGATAACTCCCGCCGTAACCCGGAACAAACACGCAATCCTTTGCTACGATGCCGTCCTCTACCAGACGAAATACCGCGTACGTTTCTTGTATGCACGGTACGGACACGGCGTTTCCCGCAAACAAGAGATAGCTGTTGAAATGCTGTTTTGCCCATTTTCTTGCCGATTTTCTTTCATACTCAATAAAGTAAACAGGTATTCCAAGTGTCTTTGCGACCAGCACCGCAACAGTTGATTCCTCGTTATCTTTTCTTCCATAGGAGTACGCTATCACCTTGTCATACCCAAGCTTTTTAAGATAATAGGCGATATACCTTGAATCATGGCCGCCACTTAAAGGTATAACTGCCGTTCTTCCGTCCAGCACTGTTATCAGATGTCTGAACATTTTTTCGTTTTCATTATGTAGCAACTCTATCGCGGCATTTTTGTCCTCTATTTGATTTTTCGCATATAAAAATTGCCACCAGTAATCTGTCATGACTTCATGGCCGAAAACGGCGTACTCTCCTGCCTGAAGCTGCCATACGCCTTTCAGCAGCGAATCTCGACCGATTACCTCCAGCGCATATTGAAATTGTTGCAACGTTTTTTTGTCCAGCTCGAACCCTTTAAGCTTATCTCCCGAAAGGCTATCCGTTATTGTCCATTTGCCGTTATCTTGGTAATAAAACAGCGGCATGCTCCTTAAATGGTCTACGGCTGCAAATGCATTATTTTCAAATGAAATAATTACAGAGAAAAATCCATCCAGCTCTTTAATCAAATTGACTGCGCAAAGCGCATCCTGCGCTTTGGAAAAACGCTCTGCCAGCGTCTTGTCACGGAACAATACGTCTCCCTCGAAAGCATATCCCCTTACGAATACATTGTTTCCGTAATACCATGGGTATGCCGAATTATCAGATATCTCAATCTGCATATTCCCTTTTTCATATATCATCGGGCATCACTCCCTGTATTATGGAATTTTGCTTGCACCGTTTTAATACCTCTTTTTGCCAGCGCTTCGAAATATCTATATTCCTCAGTCCTGCGGAACAGCAGATACCATGTAAGATTGGGAAAAGCCATGCACATGGCGAATCTCAAAAAAAACGCGGCTAGGCTGTTTACGGGCATCAGTCGACTGACATAAACAACCGGAATGGCGGTCAATACAACAACAACTATCGTCACGCAATATTTCAGATAGTATCGGTACGGCTTCTCCTCAAATACATGCATGAAAACGACATATGGGTCTACCCATACCGTTACCGTACCCTTACTTATTATCGTTGCGAACAGAACACCGGGTATCCCCCAGTTTAGCTCTTTTACAAACAATATGGACAATGCTACATTTATGATTACTGTTGCAAGCGGCCTGTATCTGTTCTGCCAGTACAGTCCGCAGGCGTCCCGATATTTCGCAACCGCTGAAATAATACCGCTTATAAGCGTATCGGCGGTGATTGCCAGCACAGTCAGTTCGCTCAGCAGATAATCTTTCCCCAGCCAGACCGACGCGATAAACGGATTCAGCAGTACAAAAAAGCAGATCGCACAGAAGCCATATATCCATGAATACATAAAATGCAGGCAATCGAATATCTGTCTGTTTTTCTCTTTTGTTTCAGTAACATACAGATTGCCGATACCGGCGGTAAAGGAGTTGAAAACGATCACAAGGCTTCCCATCACCGCTCCGGTCAGAATCAGATAGTTGGAATAAAGACCGACCATGGTCACACTTATAAATGCAGATATTATGATGCTGTCGGCGGAACCGTTAACCGTGGCGCTTACTCTGCTTATTGAAAGCGCGTAAGTGTTCTTAATTATACTCTTTCGCTCCGACCTGTCTAACGGACGAACATATTTTTCCAGCAGGAAAGGGTAGAGTTTATCAACCTTTTTTGCGATCATCAGATTGCTGGCCACGCTGTAAACCGTTCCTATCGCCATGTAAATGTAAAACGAAAGTTCCGGTGTCCGTTTTAACAAAAGCAGCGCCGTTATCTGTACAGAATATCGGATAACATTGGCTAGGCCGTCGAGAAGCTGTATAATATAGTTCTTTTGATCCGCTTCAAGAATGGAACGCTTATATGCGAAAAGCCAATACGAAAGGACAGACTGAGCAAGATACATGAAATAAATTATATATATGTTTACTTTGTCCGTTGAGCCTTTCAGTAAATGCGGAAGGAATGGGCTTATTACCATGCCAGCGGCGAATACGATACAGCCTATAACCAAATAGGCGTTGCGATACAGACGCATCAGGGATTTAAGCTCTTCCTTCTCATTTCCCGCAAGCGGTTTGTACAGCGCAAAGATTATGGCGGAGCCTATACCGAGCTCCGAGATATTCAATACGGTAAGAACGTTCGAAAACAGGCTGCTGACGCCCAGATATTCCGTTGACAGGGTATTTATGAATATCGTTCTTACAATGAACGCCAGTATCAGATTAATTAATTTTGTCGCAAGGCCCACTGCAGCGTTTCTGGCGGTGTTATATGTCCTCATAAGTCCTCAACAAAATGGTTATTAACCATTCATGATTTTTTGCATATATCCATTATCAGTTTGTCATATCTCTCGTTTTGTCTTTTTCTCGAATAAACGCTCAGATCTGCCTTGTTGTCCAGAACTGTTTTACGTTCTTTGACTATTTTCATTATCGCATCAACAATTTCATCCTTGCTGTCGCATGAAAACCCATTTTCAAACAGAGAAACCATCTGCGCAAGGACACATTCTTTCGGTGAAACGCAAACAATTGGCTTGTTTAAAAAAATATAGTCAAATATCTTTGTTCCCAGCCCTTTGGGATCCAGGTATTCAATCGCAAACAAATCCGCATTCCGCATTAGGGCCATCCCATCTTTATAGTCCTTTGGCCCGACATAATTATATATTTGAGGGAAAAGGCTCAAATCACGGATTGCATCATACGCAAGCTGGCATTTTTGCCCAATATGGTACAGTTCAATGGGAATCCCGCTTTTATACAGCGAATCTATTGCAATTAGTAGCCTCCTGCCCCTTTCGGGCGAGTAGCTCATCAGTTTCCCAAAAAAACCGACACGCAGAACGCTGCTGTCTTTTTCCACTTTCGGAAGGTCCACAAGCATTTTTTCATCATAGCCATTACAGATAACCACTGTTTTATTGATTGGTATCCCATACGCTTTCTCGACAACGGAATCCGCTCCGGCTACAACAACCACTACTTTTTTTGCATATTTCATGCATTGTTTTTCCGGTTTGTACTGTTGGTATTTCCAGAGCAGATTTTGCACTGTTTTTATGAAATAATTCTGTTTATTTGACCTGCATGACAACACATCCAGATCTCTCATATCCATTACAAGAGGAATGCTCCGCAGTTTTGCATATCGCAAAACCGCTTCCTGCTGGTACGTTGGCCCGCAGCTCATTATTATTATGTCAAAGTTCTTTTTATTAAGCTGTTTTTTTGCAGCCATACGACACGCCATGACTTGCTTTATATACGAAAATGGGAAGAGATAGTTGTTTGCAGACACTTTCGGCACAGAAAAGCGTATTAGGTTCACATTCTCCGGCACTTCGGAACATAGCGATTTCTCATCAGAAAGGCGAGCCAATGTATCTCTGTCATGTGCCCACACGGTAACGTCGTACCCCTTTTCTGCCAGAAACCGTGACAGACTCAACATTCTGTTTGCTCCCACAAGCGAATACGGAGCAAAAAACGGAGAAACAATCAGTATTTTCATCAGCGTCTTTTCCCTTGCTAACCGAAAGCAATATCATGCTGTTTTACAAATGACATCACAGTGAGAACCAAAGCCTTTTCTGCAGCACATCCTTGAGAGTACTCACTTTTCAGCGCTTGCTTGACATCCGGACAACCGTCAAGCAGTTCTAAGTTCTGCATGAAATAATTATCAAAATAATTTTTAACCTCATTGCTTCGTTCGATAATCGCCTCGATTGGGTTCATTCCCGCCATGCGATATTCATAGCTGGAGAGCTTCCACCTATACAACGTCTTTTGGCCGATATCCAGCAACCTTCTGGACCCAGAGGAAAACAGATGAGCCAGCTTCCGGTTGTCAGTTATGCGGAATACCCGGCTGTTATAGCGATAGCGGGAAGCCTGAGGGTATTTTTGTAAAACCCAATTTGCATAGAGTTTGCCGCTTCTGTACCTAATAGGAATATGCAGAAAGAAATCCAGAAAATCGATGTCCATAAACGGCGAATACGCAATGACTCTATCCCTTACCAGAAAATGTGATGCGGGGTCAGCAAGCAAATATCTTGCATAGAGCTTTTGTATCTCTTCATTCTGATATCTGGAGCAGTCTGTCGAAATACCATCGTACGAACGCTTTGAATAGTTGTATCCGCCCATATTGCCCGGAGGGCGGTGCGTTTTGCCCGTCAGGTATGCCCCGAATATTGTGTCACCCATGTTTCCGTTATGTCTTATGCCGATGTTATTTGTGTTCAGCGCTTTAATTGTTGTCAATGCGCCTGTCGGGCCACAGTATATCGCCGTACCGAAGTTTTTCCATACCGTTTCGTCCAAGTCAAGCAGGAATCTGCCGTTACTGAGACTGAAAAATAAAAAATCGTTCCCCAAATCCGTTGATAACTCAGAGGCAATCTTGTAGTCGATGCAAGACGGAAGTCCATAGCAAATGTTGAGAATATTGCAATATCCGAGATCATGGGCTACCCAATTCACCATCCGGGAGTCCATACCACCGCTGAGGTCGGCAAGATGCCTGTATCCATATTCCTCATCTTTATCAAAAGATCTCTTCACGGCCTGCCGGAACAAGCTGTCCAGACCGTCGATTGCTTCCCGCTCTGTCATAAGAAGGAATTCTTCATTGTCGAGCTTATGATATCTGTGTTCCCTATTTCCGTCTCTGTCCCAGATAAGGTACGCACCTGGGAATACTCGCTTTATTTCTGCTACCATAGTAAAAGTATCAACTGTGAAGCCATACTGTAAGACGGAAAACACTGCCGGGGTCCCTATAGAAAGTTTCTTTCCGTTTTTTTTACAGAATTCAATCAGCATATTCAAATCAGAAGAGGCAATCCGCTCACTTGGGCTGCTGTAATAGTATACCGGGCGATCCCCTGCACCGTTTGTAAATACGATTGTCTTTTCCCTGTTCCTATCACATAAAAAGCCGCAATAGGGTCCTCTCAGCAACGCTGGCAAGCCTTCGGCATCGTTCTTGCCTAAGCCAAGCAAAACTTCCGGCAAATCCGATACATTTCTTTCGCCAAGTAGTTCTTTTGAATTAAGCAAAACGCCATCAGTTCCAATGAGAAAATCATCTTTACGGCAGAGGAAACGGTCATGTTCAAACTTTTCAAACGGACAATATATAACCAGATATTTGCCGATTCTGCTTGAATGTTCGGAAAGTTGATCCGGTACACGGTACTCAACCTTATTTTCTTCTGCAATCAGCCAGCCCAACATGGGGAACGAGTCTGACACGGTTTTGTCTTCCATGTTACTCTGTCCTTCATTTCAATATAGCTTCTCCGCTGCTTCATAAATGATTTTTTCCAGGCGCTGAATAACGATATCCGGTGAATAGCTCGATAGGCAGCGCCTGCTTATATCCAATCCATTAAAGCTGCAATAGCTGTTTCGAATACGTTTCAAGGCGATAGGTGTTAGGAAAACATCTTCTGTTAATATTCCATTTCCGTCTTCCCAGCCCTCTTCGATTCCACCGTTTCTTACGGAAACAACAGGACGACCCGTTGCCATTGCCTCTCTGTATACTATTCCAAAAGTCTCTCTGCGACTTAGCAGCACAAAACAATGGCAGTTGCGGTATTCCGCCGCAATCTTATCTCTCGGTACCCATCCGAGAAGCTGTATCTGTCGTTCGCGCCCATTTTCATGGATCATCCGAGTCAGCCTGCCTTTTTCTTTACCCTCTCCGGCAATACGCAGCAAAACCCCGTCACTCGCAGGAAAAGCCTTACAGAATGAATCGATCAATAAATTAAAGCGCTTATTTTTGTCGAGGTTTCCTGCCGAAAAGAATACAAAAGGCGGCTGTTTTCGCGGGGGCGAATAGGTAAAGCGCCTGTCCGTCATATTAGAAATTACCTGTATCTTTCCTGTTATGCCTGTGTGCCGCTCAATTGCTGATTTCAGGCTTTCGGACACGCAAATAAATGCGGTAGAGTCTTTTACCGCACCGGTAAGTTCCGATTTTATGTAGGAATGTAATTTGTCGGATAAAAGCAAGCTGTAATGCTCAACAATCACACAGGGAATGTTTTCCTCTTTCGCAAGTTTTAGCGCAGCAAATCCCACCGGAAGAGTAAAATGCGTAATGATAACATCCGGCCTTCCATTTTCCTTGACGGCGAGCGCATACAGTTTTCTCACATTTTTTTCTGCCAGCGCAACCGCTCGCTTCGGAAAGCGAGAAGTCATAAGGCCGCGTGAATGTAACTTATATCTGATTCCTTCTTCGCCGTATGTTTTTGAAATATTTCTGCAGCTCTTTCTCAACCAATGCTGGTAATTGTATTCAGAGACATCCAGAATTACAATGTCATGCCCCAGCTTCGACAGCTCCAGCGTCTGTTCAGAGACAAACGAGCCTGAGCCCGGATTGACGCTATTGGGATATATCGAAGGAACAACAAACAGAAGCATCCTTGTATATCTCCTTGTTTTCTTTTATCGGAATACTTTTTGCTTCGCCCTCGTTTTCCATGTGTTTTTCACTTTTATTGGCAAGGATTCCAACGATTGCAGGCGTCAAAAAAAATACCGCAAAATTTGATTGAAACGATTTGAATGGATTGAATGTCCCCATCAGCAGCAAAACCAACCACCATGCAGGCGACACCTTGGCATTAGACTTTGAAACTTCTTTCACTTGCAGAATATACATCAGCAAAAAGGGTATTCCACCTATTACCCCATAATTACCAAGAGCATCCGCCCATTCGCAATGATTGCCGATGCCGTAATAACCTGAATTTAGAAACCCGTTTCCATGCTGATATGCAACGCCGAATACTGGGCTAACCAAAAATGTTTTTAAAGACTTAAGCGGAATTGTCAGCCTGCTTACGGCATATGCGCCTTCGCTTGATTCTCCGACCAGCGCGGCACCCAAACTGTGAAGTCTGATGCCGACAATATCCGTTGCCTGTTTCGTTAGTTCCGTTATCCATCCGCCGATGGGTTTAAGTCCCACGGCTAGCAGGAGTACGAAAGCGATAAAAAGCACAAAGCGCAGCAGAGCCCGTGGAGTAATTCCCCCCATTTTATCAATGGTATCCGCTGGCCTGATAAACAAACACGCAAGAATGCCGACAGCAAAACACACTATTGTAACCGTGGATTCAGTCTGAAGCACAACCAACGTTCCTAACAGAACCACTGCCATAGCGAGCAGTATTTTCCAATTTCCTCTGATTCTGTTAGCAACAAGCAGCCCGAGCATCAGCACAGAAAGTATGGATGAGCCGTACGCAAGCGAATAACCTCCTCCGATTGAGACGTTTCCGTAGGCATCCCTGTGCGACGCCAGTGTCCGTGCGGCATGCTGATAGGATTCGTAGAACAAAAGCGCTCTTCCGCAGAAAAACATCCACACCAACAACATAATTACCAAAGCTAAAAACAACTTGTTTGAATTCGTTGATCTGCGAAAGTAATTATAAAAAAGAATGGGCGCAAACAGCAACATTGCAGCCCCCATCTGCTTGGCTGTATACAGTACTCCCGCAATCGGAAATCCTGCTATGGCTATAAAAACAATATAGATCAGAAAACACACAAGCTTTTTATCGCGGAACATTCTCAAAAACACATTTGGCGATACCATAAGGGCCGAAAACAGCCATACGGACAAAAGGCCGATTGAAATGTACAGATAGCTTCCCGATGTGCTTCCGCCCAACATATAAGCAGCAAATATCACCGCAGTTATATCTGCGATAGTAATTCTGCTTTTTTTCGGCCGCCTCGCTTTCAGATACCGTGGCCTTATGCAGGACTCATTCAAGCGTGCTCCTCCAAACCGTGTTCATCAAACCAATTGAATATCTTTTCAAACTGCATTTCCCAGCTCATTTTTGTCCTGGCATATGAGCGCATTTGCTCCGAGACATTTTTAATATTTCTGATTTTCCTGACAAATTCAACGACTTTTTCAATATCAACCGGCGTATCGTCCTCCGGCACCATTGAACAACAAAACGGTATCTTGTACTCTGAGTAGCCGGCTGTTTCTGACGCTATGAACGGAATACCACGGGCTATAAATTCCGACACTTTTAAGGTTATCCCCCAGCCCATGTCCTTCCTGTGATATCCTAGCCCGTCGACAGCGATATCGCACCTGTCCAGCGCCTTTTCAAGCTCCGCGCCATACTTTGGACCTTCAAATGTTACATATTCTGCCAACATAAGGCTATCAGCAAGTTTTCTCCACTGCGCAAGTGAGCCGTCATCGTCCGGACCGACAAAGTGAATATAGACCTCTTCGGTAGCACCTTTGTTATAATATTCTCCTAGTCCCGATATTATGCGATCATATCCATGATAATTGACCATTTTAGCAAGTGCGAGTATATGTATCCCATCGTAAGGCAAAACACGCTCGTGGGCTTTATAATTATCAACATTGGCCGAATTTTGGATGTTTACCGCCGGACGGCCAAAGAACTCATTTCCCGGTTCTCCTATTAGAGCGAACAGGTCCGTTTGCGGCAAAGCTCTTTTATCATAATGGTGTGCAAAGGCATATCTGAAACGCCTTAGCAAGCTCTTATCAGGGTCAGCCTTTTCCTCTTTATCTGGTGGATACGTCGGTATTTCCATCACAACACGATTGCAGACTTTATGTAAGGTTTTTATCATACTGCAATATTTCGGCATCGAAAGAGAATACCTTACATAGGCAAAATCCAGCTTTCCAAATCGCTTTGCGCATTTTTGGGCAGCCTTGTAAAAAGCCTTGTATTCCTCATACCGTCCAACTACAGGCACCTTGGAAAAACGGATTGTTGTCAGCTTCTCTCGCTTATCGCCGCAGAAATAGTAAACCGCGTCTCGGGATGACTTGAAGTAGCCCACCTCATATCCAAGCTTTTCAAGCGCCTGTATCTGATCATAGAACTTGCCGCTCTTTCTTTTCTGTGGCCCGTAGTCGTGATAGACCATCACCATAAGCGCACGCTTTTTCAAACTCTCGGCGTGATAATATCCGCTGTTTTTATACTCGTTAAAGCGGCTCAGATCGAGCATTTCTCCGGCACGCAGTCCCCATGAATACGGAATATATTTTTCAACTCCTGCGCCCGTCGTCATCGTCAGTTCCCCGAAATACAATCTGCCGTTGACAACATAAAAATCCGTTCTCATAATTGGGTAGCCCTTTGACAGCACCCTTGACAGCTCAAGCATTTCCTCAAGTACGGCCGGTTTTTCAAGACGATTTTCCTGGAAGTTATCCCATACGATGCGTTCCTCCATAAGCCTCCAGTCCGTGCTGTATATGTTCCGCTTGTGCCCTGCGGTTCTGTCATAGTCCACCTGGATATATTTCGGCTCTCCCCAGAAATTGAACACCTTATAATCCGGCAGCTGTCCGGTTTTTTCATCCTCCATATATTCCTCTGCGATGATTCTTGGCTTAATATTTTTCGTCTGCCATTCTCGGGCGATATAGTAAGGGTTAATGCTCAGCCACTTATCGAATTTGCTTTTTGCCGTTTTGATATCAAAAGCGCCCTTATCCGCACACACGAGGTTTCCGCCCGAATCATGGGTGCATTTAAGAATAAATTTTTGGGGAAGCGTGCCAAAATCAATGTCCTCAAAACGATCCCAAACGCCAAGAAGCGGGATAACATATTGTTCTCCGATAGTATCAGCGATGTATTTTTTAACCTCATATTTATCTGTAAACATGGAATATATCACATTGTGATCGTTCAACTTTAGCCATTGCAGTTTTTCGTTGATATGACGCGGATTTTTCAGATCGAGTTTTTTTCCGCAAAGTGACCAGTACAGGATTTTCAGATATACATCGTCCGACAGGATGCCGCGTTTGAATGGCCAATGCCACAATATTGAGCCGGGTATCTGTCTGGGACGCGAAAGCAGATTAAATATTTTTTTTAACAAATCCATATAGTCTACCTTTGATTTAAGAAAAATAATTGCTTTCAGCAACATGTATATAAAAGACGTATTTCCGGTTCTCGCACAGAAAAAAAACACCTTCCAATGCAGCGGCATAGAGGATGTGTTCAGCCTTATTAGTGCCTCGTGAACTCTCCCATCATGAATAATGTTATAAATCTCGATCTTAATCGGTTTGTACCCTTCAGGATTTGCCATCGTATTTAGGCCCAGTCCTATTACCGCAAGTGCAATCCTGTTGCTGAGGCCTTCCCGGAATTCTTCACCGAGATTCTTTTCGTCAATATAATTTTCAATAACATCGAATAAATTGTTCCACTTTTGCGGGAATCCCTGCTTATATGCTGTTGTGTTAGAAGTAGGGTTGGTCTTGCGATAATGGTACAGATATCTATCTATGAATACCGCCTTATGGACATATTCAAAATACATCAGGTTGAAAATCCCATCTCCGTAAGTGCCAACGAGCTGGTTGTCAAGGTATTGAACACCGTTTTTTTGAATAACATCCAGCTTGTATAGCTTTGTCGCCATCGAGCACAAGGCATCGGCATTTTCCGGTTCCGCAAGTTCTTTTCCGATTATTCCTGCCTGTCTTCGGTGGAGCTGCCTGCATCCTTCCTCATCAAAAACGATTATTGGCTTATCGAAAATGTGTTTTTTTAGAGTGTGTTGTCCATACTCTCGAAAATAATTGAACATTACAACATCACAGTCGTACTTCTTTATCGTATCTATCATTGTCTCGATTGCATTCGGCTCTATCCAATCATCACTTCCGACATAGGTAATATACTTACCGGCTGCTCTGTCTGTCCCGTTGTTGCAAGCTGCGGCCACGCCTTGATTGACCTGCTCTATGATAACAACCCTGTCATCTCTGGCGGCATACTCCCTCAAGATTTCCGTGCATTTGTCCGGGCTTCCGTCGTTGACGCAGATTATTTCAATATTTTTGTACGTCTGGTTTACTATGCTGTTCATGCATTGGCGCAGATATGGTTCGACCATATAAACCGGCAGGACGATGCTTACCAGCGGGTTTTCAATTTCTTGTTCGGATACTTGAATAGACATTCCTCAGTTCGCCTTTCACAATTTCTTTGCTGTATCGCTTAACAGCTTTTTTATTGTGCTCACCCATTTTTTGCCTTAGTTCAGGGCTTGCCGCCAACTTATCTATTGCCTTTGCAAACCCTTCCGAGTCATCCGAATCAATTAAGCACCCGCCTTCACCCTCATTAATCAAGTCAGTATTTCCGCGTATCTTTGAGCACACCACCGGAAGCCCCGCTGTCATTGCTTCCATAAGTGCTACCGACAGCCCTTCCTGATAAGACGGAAATGCGAAAATATCCGAACACGCGAGAATCTCAGCAACATCTCTTCTGAATCCCGGCAAAACAACTTGGCCGTCGATTCCCAAGCTCTCGGCTTCATTCAGGAGCCTGCCTCTAAGCTCACCGACTCCGCATATAAGATAATAAACACTGGGATTATCGATCTTTGAAAGAGCTCTGATACAAACGATATGGTTTTTCCTCTGCGTAAGCTCACCTAGCGACGACATCAAAATCGCGTCCTGCGGTATCCCCAGTTCAGTTCTTTTTTGCGAAGCAGCAGCGATTGTCGTCGGGGCAATATCAACCCCGATGCCGTGGGTAAAATACGCTGTCTTTTCGTTCCATTTTTTCAGGATTTGCAGTTCTTCTTGATTTATCGCTATTACAGCGTTGCATTTTGAGCAGATCCACCGCTCAATGGGCCGGTAAACGATATGGCTTTTTAAGGAACTGCCCTTATAAAACGACATACCGTGCGGCGTGACGACGAGTTTTGCCTTACCTGCTTTCGGCACAGCCAGCGCAAGCATCAGCCCGCCAGTCTCCGTATGCGCATGTATTAAGTCAAACTTCTCATTATTGATTAGTGTTTTTAATTCCTTAAGGGGCCTTATGTTACGAAATAACGATTGTCTTTCAAATTCGATTGGGTGAACGACGACACCTTCCGCTTCCGCTTTCCTGAGGTAATTCTGATCGTGCTCACTCTGTTCATATGTTCCAGACGTAAAATTTGCAGACAAATGTATTTCGTAACCCTGTTCCCGAAGAACCTCCATATTCACTTGGCAAAACCGTTCCAGCGTCGAGGCCATCGGGGCTATCAACAGCGCTTTATTCATACAATAGCCCCCATGATGTATTCCAGTTCTTTACGGCCATACCGCTGGTCAATTGTTATCGGCACCATATATCTTGCCAGATAATTCTCAAATGTATCTTCCGGCATTTTACTGGCAAGATAGCTCCACCAGCGACCCTGAAAGTGCTTAGCTTCAAGCATTTTGGTAAGCAGCATATCGTCCTCAATCACCAGCGGATATACCATTGGAACGCAATCAGAATTCATGTACCGAATGGCGTTTAATTTATTAAAACCGTCGAAAAGTTCGCGGGCAACGGCAAAATTCTCCCTTCGTTTACGCTTAATACCGTCATAATCCGCTCCGTCAAGTATCTTTTTTGTAAGCGTTGACATCAACTTAACATCTGACTCATTTATGCGCTTTTCATTCTGCTCACGGCTTTCATAAGCTCTGCCTTCGCAACCATATTCTATGCGCTGAAGCAAGAAAAGGCTTGTGTCCGAAGAAAAGTCTTTTTCATATTCGCTTGTTAACCGGTCCGCTCCTTCGCCGACAACATAGGCACCGTCCGGAACTCCGATGAATTTTCTGGTCGAATAGATATTTATGCAATGTTCTATGGGCTTTGCAAAAAACGCTTGGGCGTTATCAAGTATCACATTATTATAGTATGATGCCAGCTCTGCCATACGGTCCGAACTCATCACGCCATAATAATTTACAAGCACAACAGCTTCTCCGGCTGCCTGCCTTATATCAACTGGGTCAAAACAAGGATTTATATGGTAGTATTTTATATTGATTCTTTTATTTTCCAGAAAACTCACGACCGTGTCGCACTGATAATAAGGCATCCAAACAGTAACGCATCCGAGGATGCGAAGGGCATGCCAAATTGCAGCTCTTCCGGTGTTCAGGCGGACTATCCCATCGCCCGAATAGTACTCATGTTCTCTCGGAAACTGGATTTCGATAAAGCTTCCCATCTCCATTAGATTTTTTCTCCCTCAAACGGGTTTTTAAATCCCATGTTGAACAGATAATCAATTACCGACAAGTTCTCGGTAAAAACTCCCCACTTTTGCCTGTATACGAGAGGCTTATAATCTGAAAACACTAAATCCATGCCTTGTTCAAGAAAGCTCTCCCTGTGAAGATAGCTCGCTGCACCGGTGCCGGAATAATAAACATCTCCGCCGAAGGTCTTGGTCAGTTCTACAACGAAGTCCTCCTTTTTTGTAGAAAACTCCTTTTCAGAGCTCATATGAAATGTTCTTTCAATTCCCATACGCTTACAGATCTCCGTCGTCAGCTTTATATTGAGGTCGGCTATACTCTCGTAATCCTCAGCAATAGTGCTTTCATAAAAATCCAACACGTCCTTGAAATACCATGCTCTTTTGTAATTGGCGGCTAACATGGAAAGATGCTGTTCTCTCCAGTTAATATCATAGTTGATCTTTGAACCCCGTATTGAATCACCGTAATGGTTTTTCACGGGAACAGTCAGCAAATGCTTTCCGGACGGTGTCTTTATGTAGTTGCGGTGATGTGATATTCCATTTGTAGTTGAAAACGGGACATTATCTACAAACACGAATTCATCACATTTATAAATCTTATAAAAAAGCCCCGGATATGGTAAAAAATCCGGCTGATGCGCTGCAAGAATCATGCTTTTACCCTCCAAATAGAACCTCTTCAGACACATTGTTAGCCCGTTCTTTATCAAGAGGAGGCCTTATGTACTCGCCGTAGTTTTCTTTGTTTCTTTTAAGCAACATCTTAAACACATGAATAAATATCTCTAAATCTGTTTTGAAGGTCACATGATCGGAATATTTTACTTCGTACGAAAACTGCTCTTCCCAAGTCGGTGCCGTATCACCGTACATAATCTCCGGCGGGATAAGGCCGCCCCGGACGTTGTGGCGGCGGTTTTCTTCGCCAGACATGTACGGCAGATAGCGAGTCGGCATTGGACGCGGTCCGATAATCGACATATCGCCCTTTATAATATTAATTAACTCTGGAAGTTCATCCAATGATGTGGATCGGAGATACTTTCCCCATCTTGTCAATCTCTTCTCGTCTGGAAAATAATTGCCGTTTTCGTCTTTCTCCTCTGTCATTGTACGGAATTTATGTATAAAGAACTGTTTCTGATCTTTTCCGATTCTTTCCTGCGAAAAAATTATCGGTCTGCCAAGTTGAATCCTTATAACAAGAGCTATCACAAGAAACAGCGGAATTATTGCAAATAAAAGCAATCCGGACAGCACTATGTCCAATGGCCTTTTTATATAGTCTTTGTACACAAAGTCTCTCCGGACTTTCATATTATTTCCCTGACCAGCTCAAAAGCTTCTGCCGCCGAAACACCTATCGTTGCGCCTCTGTATCTTGCCAGGGCTTCCATAGCTTCTACTGACCTCGCTGCAGGAAAACTCCCAAGCTGTGAGTCGTATAGCTTCATTGCTTCGATCTTTCCTGCCAGATACTCGCTAATATCCACATATACGTTCGGTACAAATTCATTTTGAAGGTTGGGTATATTCCATCCGGTCTCCGACAGGGTCTCGTACGCATATATGTGTCTGACAACGTGGTCATACTTGGGTCTAAGGGCTACCATAGAGGCCTCGGCAACAAGCTGATGGTCTCTCTGCATATCACCCCAGTGGGGGAAATATATTTCATCTGGCTTTACTTCTAGGATTACCTGCAATATGCTGCTGTTCAGCTCATGTCTCGGGATTACTTCAAGCATTGCAGCCGGATAGTCAAGGTAGTATGTTCCTTTTATTCCCATATTTTTGTGGCACTTTATGCTTTCTTTCCTTAGTTCTGAAATCTTCTCAGTACTGAAAATCGGTTCCGTACCCACTGTAACAATGCAGACATAGACATCGCATTTTTCAGCAATTGCCCTTAATGCGGTTCCTCCGACTCCCAGTACCTCATCATCGGAATGCGGAGCAATTATCAGTTTTTTCATTGTTACTAATCACTCATTTCAGACAAAATTTTTTTAGCCGGCACCCCAACATATGTTCCATTTTCATTTATGTCCTTAATAACCACTGCGCCTGCGCCAATTATACAATCCTTACATATTGCTATATTATTTATAATATTTGCACCCAACCCAATATGAGTGCACTTGCCTATCGTTACCGTGCCGCCGAGGGTGGCAGACGGAGATATATGAACATAATCATGCAGCCGGCAGTCATGTTCTATAATGGACGCAGTGTTTATAATACAATGCCGTCCGATTTTAGCAGAGTGGTTGATTACCGCATTAGCCATTATTACAGTTCCGTTTCCGATTTCTGCATACTTTGATACTTCTGCCGAAGGATGCTGCGCAGTATACCACTTGATTTGAAATAACTCATCAATCTTCTTCCGGATATAATTATCGCCTATTGCCATAACAAAAAACGCTTCTCCTGCAAAAGAGCTTGCCTTCGATATTCTCCCCAGAACATTTAACTCTGGAAGCAATCTCGGATCTCTGTCATCAAGATATCCAATTACAGTGTCGCCGCTGAGTTCAACGATTTCGGATATGACTTTTGCATGACCTCCTGCGCCTATCAGAATCACATCTTTCCCCATAGACATTCCTCAAATCATGCTGATAATATTCTTAATTATCAGTTCCATATCACTCTCGGTCATCTTGATATCACTTGGCAGACACAGACCACGCGCGAAAACAGCTCCGCCCACATCACCTTCAACACTTACAAAGTCATGTCCCGAAAATACTGGCTGTAAATGCATCGGCTTCCATATCGGACGAGCCTCGATGTTTTCATCAGCCAAAATTTTTATAATCTCCATCGGCTTTACCTTACAGTCCTTTTCCAGTAATACGCATGACAGCCAATAGTTCGGCTCAGAGCAACTGAGGTGCGGATTCATCGTCATCGGCAGCTCTGCAAACGCCTCTTTGTACCTGTTGTATATGGCCTTTTTTAGGCGAATATGCTCATTAAGATACGGAAGCTGTCCACGTCCGATACCCGCAGAAATGTTGCTCATACGATAGTTATAGCCAATCTCCTCATGCTGATACCACGGCGCTGGCTCTCTTGCCTGAGATGCCCAGAAGCGGGCTTTTTTTATTGCTTCTGAATCATTCGACAGCAACATTCCGCCGCCGGATGTCGTTATGATTTTATTTCCGTTGAATGAGAGCACGCCGTATTTCCCGAACGTGCCTGTTTGCCTGTCTTTATAGGTGGCTCCGAGGCTTTCCGCTGCATCTTCAATAAGTGTTGCCCCATATTTCCCGCACACTGCACGAATTTCATCGAACTTAGCCGGAGTTCCGTATAGGTTGGCAACAATAACACATTTACATTGGGGACACTTCTCAAACGCCTTGTCGAGAGCTCGGGGATCCATGTTCCAAGTTTCTCTTTCCGAATCGATAAAAACCTGTATACCGCCCTCATAGGATACAGGGGTTACTGTTGCTGCAAATGTCAGATCCGAGCAGAACACCACTTCTCCAGGTTTCACTCCGCAGAGCTTTACTGCCAGATGCAACGCAGACGTACCTGAAACCAAAGCTGCGGCATCTTCAACTCCTACATAAGCTGCCATCTCTTTTTCAAACCCATCAACATTGGCACCGAGCGGTGCCACCCAGTTTGTGTCAAAAGCCTCTTTTATAAATTTTTGCTCATCTCCGTGCATTGTCGGTGATGACAGATAAATTTTCTTTCTATCCATTTTCGCCTCAAAATCATTTTTTTCGCGCTGAAGACTATTCCGCTCTCGCATATTTCCATTGGCGTTTTTAGCTTCCGCTTACATAATAAGTGGTAAGCGAAAGTATTCCTGTGGCTTCACTTACCCTTTGCGAAAAACAGGTATACCTTCTATATGCCTAAATCCCTGTCTCACTATTAAATGTCATAACCCATTTTGATGTTACATATCATGAACTACAGACTCTCTAAAAATGACGCTATAGTTGACGAATTCGGTTTATAAATCCATATAATTCTCTGAAGAGATTGGAAAACAAGGAAGTCCGAACAATGAAAATGCAAAAAATATTTACATTTATCGTTTTGTCTCTGCTTATTGTCACTCTGATATTTATATTTTCAAATTCTCTTGAACCTGTTGCTGAGTCCGCGAAAAAAAGTCAGTACACAATGAACCGCTTTGCGCCTTTTCTTGGCATTGTCTTCGGCAAAGGCAGTGTTACTGAAAACTTGGTCAGAAAAATAGCCCATTTTGCAGAATTCACTGTGCTCGGCTCCGAACTGCTGCTTTTGGTTGCGGTTAATCGGCGGGTAAGACTTCAGAGTATTTCAAACTGTCTGTTTTTCGGCCTTATAGCAGCTTTAACCGACGAATCAATTCAAATGCTGACAGACCGAAGTCCCGAGGTAAAAGACATACTACTTGATTTTTCCGGTGTTCTTACAGGAGTGCTGATTATTCTTTTCTTAAACTTCCTGACTGCGCATATAAAAGCAAAACAACAAAAAACCTAATAAAGGTATAGAAAAACTCTGTGATTCTTTTTAAGCAGGAATAATCACAAAGTTTTATCAATATATATAGAGATTAATGCACGCTCCAAAACTCTCATCTGCTTCAAGCAGATATCATTATTTCATTTGCTCGCATATTATAAGTAGACGAGAATTAGTATGTGGTTAAGGAGGTGTTGTTATGTGCAAAAGGAGATTCGTTTCTCCCGCTCTCTTGATTTTTCTTGGTTTTGTATTCGGTGCTGTTACTGCGTTGATCTGGTACTTCGGACCTGTTCTGTTCGTTAGAGATATGCTTCCGTTTGCTCTTGCTTTTGCAATCATCATTTTTATAGTCACTGCAATCCTGTGGCTAAAATGCGGGTACAACACAAGGGCTACGGAAGAAGAATGTCACAGGATCATTACTTGTATATGTATACGTAAGTATTTTCCGATAATTATGATATCTGCAGCTGTTTTCATCGTATTCTCATTAACTGTTCTGGCCTCTTTCTTTTCTTTGACAGTAAGAGCCATTCTGGCCTTTTTAGGATCAACATCCTTTTGGACTATGTTGATTTCGTTTATTACGATGACTTTTTGTATATCCGATAAACATCAGTAATGCCTAGGCTGTTAACGAACTCTCCAGTAAACTTCTTATTGTATATCGTTCTGGTATACTAATGGAGTTGGAAGAAATTACTGTTTTAAATATAGTTGCTATAAAACACACCTCCGGCGGATACTTTTTCCGTACGGAGGTGCTTTTATTATTTGGAACATTTTCTCATACCAAACTCGCTATGTTTATATTCCTGCAGGTTTGACACTATTTTTTTACTACAATATTCGCTTTTTGTCTTAGGTATGAATAAATGAATTTTGTCTTCTAATAATTGTTTTATTTTGGATAACGTATAAAAAGTCAAGTCCTGACGGTGTAAAAAATCAAGATTTTTAACTTTGCCGGGGCTTGAGAGAAGAGCAACAAAAAAGGCAAGCTGATAAAAGAGGCATCGATTATGGTTGTAACGGGTATGTAGACCATCTTAAGGGGAATCATTCTTCTATACTTTTCACTCTGATGCTCGTAGTTCTTTAAAATCAAATCCACAAGTTCTGTAACTATAGCACTGCGAATCGTGACGGCTACCGCGAGTGCAAGCGTGACCCTAAGATATGCGACTGTCCATCCAGACAAATGTGTACTCACTCAAAAGACAACATCAAAACAGTAATGCGGCATATCTGGAAGGACTACGAAGAACTGGCTGACGATGCGAGGTATACGCCCTACAGAGGTCTGGGTTAGTAACCGGGTGAGGCTGAAGTTTGCTACGATGAATTTGAAAAAGCTGGCTAAATTGAGATGGAGGGACTTCTCATATAGGCCTTTTTACTTCGTTTATTGCCTGTTTCCATTGAAAATGCCGGCCTACGCTTTCACGTAAGCCGGCTTTCTCGGCGCTGCTTATATAAATTAATGAGTGCTTAGTTACATTTCTAACGGTTCATTTCCTGCTGAGCGCCTCCGGTCTTGCGCTCTTCGATGAGCCTTATAACCTCGCCGAGATCCGAGCCGGTCTGATCACCGCATATGGTGTTTTTTAAAACGGCCATCGCGTCGCCAAATTCCACCGCCTTACGAAAATCCCGGTACTTGAGGTAAGCCGCAATAACTCCCGCAACATATGCGTCACCGCTCCCGATACGGTCAACGATTTCAATGTTATCATAAGGCTCCTCAGTATAATAGGCGTCATTATCCCTGCTGTATATAACTGAGCCGAAGGACTGTCGCCCATTCTGAAGGATTTTCCTCATCGTCGTCGAGACAACCTTTACGCCGTATTCCTCGCTGTAGCTTTTCATTATGCTCCGCAGATCACCGGTCTTCCTAAACATTTTACGTGATGACTCCTCAGAAACGAAGAGGAAATCGATCAATGGGAGTATTTCCTCAATAGCCTCCCGCGCGTCTTCCTCGCTCGTAAGATTCGCACGATAGTTCACATCGAATGAAATCAGCGAACCAGCCGTCCGAAACCTCTTAATAAGCTCGACGACTGTGTGACGTACATTTTCGCCGAGCGCGAGAGTAATTCCGCAGGTGTGGAAAACTATCGATTTTACGTCGATATTGGATGGAATATCATCGAGCTTTATCCCTGCGAAGGAGGAATTGCTTCTGTCATATACGACGCATGGCTTTCTTGGAGAGGCCCCGTTTTCATAGTAGTATATTCCTAACCTTGCATTCCTATGGGTGTCCTCGACTACAAGCCGGTCGTCAACACCGTAAAACCGCATTTTGCCGCGAATGAGCTCTCCAATCTCATTCTTTGGGAGCTTCGTAATAAAGCCCGTATCAAGTCCAAGCCGGGCGGCCGCCGCCACGACATTCAGCTCCGAGCCACCGACCCACTTTTCAAAGCAGGCACAGTCTGATATTCTTTCCTTGCCAGGGGCGGCAAGACGGAGCAGTGCTTCTCCCAAGCCAATTAGGTCATATTGTTTTTGACATTCAGACATAACAAATCACGCTTTCCAGTCTTTCCGGTTCTTCGGAATCACGGATAATCATTTTTGCAGCAAATGGACTGCAAAGCCGCCGATCTCATCAGCAAGATAAATAGAAAACAGCTTACCGTTATTGTCATAATAGGCAGCTTTATTATTGAATTTACATCCCCTAGCGCTCAGGTACGCGACAGCACGTTCAATGGAATTCGTACCGATACCCAAATGGCCGTTTCTACCGAATCCGGGGTTTTTCATGATTTCAATGCTGTCTCCGGCGAAAAATGACTTAAGCTTCTCCTCCGTTTTAAAACCGAAAAGTCCCAAAAGCGTGGATGCCGTTCCTTCGGCATCTGCCGGCTGAGCAGCGTTAAGCCCGATATGTGCTAGCGAGAAGCCGAGCATAGTGGCAACGGCCTGACGGGCCAGCGAAGTTATCTCATCGAATCTGCCGCTTTGGATAAGCTCTCCCTTCACCATCCAGCTTCCGCCGCAGGCGAGAACTCGTGGAAAGGCTAGGTATTTATTCAAATTTTCAGGGCTTATCCCGCCAGTCGGCATAAAGCTGGTACCGCTGTAGATAGGCGCGAGCGCCTTCAGCATTGCTAAACCGCCGAGAGCCTCAGCGGGGAAAAACTTCACGGTATCCAGTCCGAACTCAAGCGCCTGCTCGATTTCTCCGGCAGTCGCACAGCCGGGGATAACCGTGACACCGAGTTCAAGACAGCGTCTTACAACTTTGGGGTTAAATCCTGGACTCACGATAAACTTTGCTCCGGCGGCAACCGCCTCATCCGCCTGCTCTGTTGTCAGAACAGTTCCGGCGCCTACGAGCATATTCGGGCAATTTTTGCTTATAATCCGGATAGCACTGGCGGCTTGTACCGTACGGAAGGTAACTTCGGCACAGGGAATCCCGCCTCTTTCCAGAGCATCCGCCAAAGGGAGTGCATCCTCCTCGTTTTCAAGCTTGACAACAGGGATTATACCGATAAGTGAAAGCTTTTTCAAAATTTCGTTCATTGCCGCGTCACCTCAGTTTTCGTTAGATGTCTGCGCAATGCAGTGCGAACGGCTCCCGGTCCAGCCATCAGTTCCTCAAAGTCGTTTTCAATCTTTCCGCCAAGGCCAGCTTCGTACAGGTCTACGCCGAAAATCGTTTTGTTCGAAAGTATTGGGCAAAGCACTTTATGAAACGGGCCGCTGTCTCCGGGTTTTACGCCCGCCATTATCGTGGTTAGTTCGCCGAGGAGCGGGTCTGGGCTGAGCTCAAAGGGTTTTCCTTCATCATCCGTTGCGGTGAGATAGCGGCACCAACCAGCAATCGTCAGCGGAATGGCTTCAAGCTCGCCGATGGCTGGCATTCCGCCGTTAAGATATGCCTTGAGTGTCTCACCATATCTGACTGGAATTTTTTGCGAACAGTCTGTCGCTATCCTCTGCGGTGTGTCCGGCATAAAGGGATTCGGCAGCCGAACGTTTATCACCTCGTCGATAAACGATTTTGGAGAGATAATTCCAGGATCCGTCACAGCGGGCAGTCCCTCTATGTAACCGATTCTTTTGATCAGTTCAATCAGTTCCGTATCTTTCATCTCATCGCTAATTCTTGTATATCCTAGCAGACAGCCAAAGACTGCGAGAGCGGTGTGCAGTGGGTTGAGGCAGGTGCAGACCTTCATTTTTTCCACTTTATCGACAGTTTCGCGGTCGGTAAACATGACTCCCGCCTCTTCAAGCGGCGGTCGACCGTTAGGAAAATGATCCTCTATCACGAGATACTGCGCTTCCTCAGCGTTTACAAAGGGTGCAGAATAGGTGCTTTTTGACGTAATCACGCCTTCGGTGTCCTCAAATCCGCAATCTTCGAGAAGCGCCCTGACGCCCGCGTCGGGGCGCGGTGTTATCTTGTCTATCATGCTCCATGGGAAGGAGACGAGCGCGGGGTTAGTGATATAAGAGACAAAGCCCTTGTCCGTAAGACTGCTTTCCGACCATTTTTCAGCAAAAGCAAAAACGGCGTCGAAAAGTTTGGAGCCGTTGTGGGAGCAGTTGTCCAGACTGACAAGGGCAAGCGGCTTCGCGCCACTTCTGTAGCGCTCGTAGCAAAGCGCCGTCACCTTTCCCATGTAGCTTTTCGGCATAGCAGGCCCGTTTTCCATATCAGTTTTAACATCCAGCAGCAGTTCGCCGCCTGTTTTTTTCACACTGTAGCCCTTTTCTGTGATCGTGAAGCTCGCCATCTGTAGGCTGTCGGCTCTGAAAATTTTTTTGAGCCGCGAAAATTCGTTTTCATATGAGCAGTCGGCGCGCAACACTTCGCTAACGCTGCCGATAACCGTTTTCTCAATCGTGCCGTCAGCCTTCAATGTGACAAGCAGACTGAGATTGTCATGCGGACGGTAAGTCCTCTCAATGATTTCCTCATCGTAGCCTTCCGCGGCAATTATACCCTTTTCGGCTAGACCTCTGTTCAAAAGCGTTTGCTGCAACACGGCAGGCAGCGCGCGAAAAATGTTACCCGCGCCGAAATGAACCCAAATCGGCTCGTTTTCTGTAGACGCAATCATTTTCTCACGGTCGAAAGCGGGTAGAACGATGCCTGCCGCCGCCCATAGGTCTTTGTTTTTTAATTCGTAATTATTAAGATGCATAGTAATGACCTTTCAAACTATAATTGTGCCGTCGTCCCGCTTTGTCGGAAAACAGCAGAAGTGCCGGAAAGATCCCACACCGCGAAATGATGATTTATCAGACAAGCGTGACAAGAAAATCGTTTCCGAGTATGTCCTCGCGCCTGTCCTCTGCGGAGCTTGTTATACAGAGATCTGGAAATCTCCTCAAAAATTCGGGCTCTTCCTCGTCGAGCTTAGTCAGGTGATGATTGAACAGGTCAAGTAAATGCTGCTCGTTATTTTTGTCTATAGCGTCCAGCATTTCACGGTGCTGGGAAAGTATATTTTCAGAAATTGAACGGTTTATTATGGACAGAAGGCGCACTCGCTTGTAATGGCCTGAAACACTGTTAATCACATCCGCACTCCAGGACCTGCCCACGGCCAGGTAAAATTTGTTGTGAAACTCATCATCCGCAGCCAGAAACTTTCTGAACTCGCTTTCCTTAATGCAGCAAGCCTGCTGTTCAATGGACTTTTCCAGGCTCACGATATCCGCCTTGGTGTGCTCCCGCATAAAACACTGCATAATCTTGCTCTCAACTGAGACACGTAGAAAGCGTTCCTCTTTGACTCGCTTGAAGTCAATCTTTGAAATCATTATGCCGCGTTGCGGCAGCAGCGTGACCAAGCCCTCCTGCTCAAGTCTCAGCAGAATATCGCGCATGGGAGAGCGGCTACTTTCGTAATGGTCGCACAGCTCCTTTATACTTATTATCAGTCCCGGCTTCAGCTTGAGCTCGATAATATCGCGCCGAAGATTGGCGTAAGCTCCGTCCTTTTGAAACAACGCGTTCTCTTTCTCATTGGGAGCTTTAGTTGTACTGTCCATAAAATGGCACCCGCTTTCTATTGAAAATCCTCGACATTTCAGCGTCCTGGCGGTATCGGCGCTGTCTTAGCGCCCAACGGCCGACTTTGCTATTGCTTCGATCAGGCCGTTCAGGTAAGTGGCTCCGAGCGCTCTGTCATATAGTCCGTAACCCGGCATAGACACCTCGTTCCAGATGGCGCGCCCATGATCGGGACGTACAGGGCCATCAAAGCCCGCGTCATAAAGCGCCTTGGTAATTGAATACATGTCCAGAGAACCATCTGATGAAAGATGCGCCGACTCTTCAAAATTTCTGTAGCCATTGTAACGCAGATTACGTAGATGTGCAAAATAAATACGACTCCCGACGGCTTTGATTATATCGCAGATATCGTTGTTCGGGTCTGAGCCAAGAGAGCCCGTACACAGGGTTATTCCGTTGAATGGGCGGTCCACCATATGTATCAGGCGCACCAGCCCCTCCTTCCCCGTAATAATGCGGGGCAGTCCGAATACCGGCCATGCGGGATCGTCCGGATGTAGGGCCATTTTAATATCGTACTTTTCGCAGACAGGCCCGATTGCCTCAAGAAAATACCTGAGATTGCAGAAAAGCTTCTCTTCGTCAACATCCTTGTACATTTCGAAAAGCTCTTTCAGATTTGCCAGACGCTCGGGCTCCCAGCCGGGCAGAAGAAAGCCGTTTGATTTGTCCTGCATCGTGCGAAACATTGTGTCGGGGTCAATTCCTTCGATGAACTTTCCGTCGTAGGCCATCACCGTTGACCCGTCGGGCCTGGGCTTGGCAAGATCCGTGCGCGTCCAATCGAAAATAGGCATAAAATTATAGCATACCATATGGATTCCGGCACGGCCCAGGTTTTCGAGCGTTTTGATATAGCTGTCTATGTGGCGGTCACGCTCGGGCAAGCCGATTTTTATTGAATCGTGGATATTGACGCTCTCGATTCCTTTTATGCGGAGGCCCTCATCCTCAACCTCACATTTCAGTGCCGCAATTTCTTCGGCGCTCCATATTTCTCCCGGCATTTTATCATATAAAGTCGTAATAACCCCGGTAACTCCGGGTATCTGACGGATCTGATGCAGACTGACGGTATCAAATCTGCTGCCGAACCATCTGAGAGTCATATACATTGAATTAATTTCCTTTCATCGGACATAACTTGCCATGAAGCCGCTCGTGAATGGGCGGCATAAGTTAATTCGCGTGGTTTAACTTCCATGCGTCCGGTATGGCCCGGCCGTTCATGGAAATAAGCAGATATTCATATAGGCAGGGTGAAAAGCTGATCCCGCTCATGAGTTTTGAAAAATGTATCGCACCGATCTCGCCGGCAGAGTCAAACCCGCGCAGGACGTCAAAAAAAAGAAATTTTCTTTTCAGCATTTTGCTGCGGGTATAGATGCCCGGTGTCCGCTCCTCAATCGCATGAAAAAGTTCATGCCAGAGAGCCGTTTGACGGATATTATATTCTCCCATTGTCTTGTTAAGCCCGCTCTCATCAAGATACCTCAGCAGTGCCGCTATAGTCTCCTCACAGAGCAGTATGGCGCTTTCTTCGGGCTTGAACAGCGCCAGAATATGTTCGTTTCCGAAAAGATCGTCCTTGTTTATTTGGCGTATGTCAAGACCGAAAGCCTGAGCTACGGCCTCGGGGGACTGCCCCTGATAGCGGTGCGCGATGTTGCTGTACGAGTTCTCGGCAGCACCGGCACTGCGGCGTATTATTTCGTCCCTCTCTTTGTGACTCAGCTTTGTCCCGCAGAATCCGAGCTCAAGCATAGTGGCGTACCACCATTCGTCGCTTTTTTCCTTCAATGCAGCGATATCTTCGCGCGATGGGAAAAGTACTTTCCTATTCATAGTGTCAGAGTTCGTTGCGGCAGAGCACAAGTATGATCCGATCCTCTGGTTCCCTGTCGCAAAGCTCCGCGGCCATCAGTCCGGAAACCTGAGGCAGCGCGGGAATGCCGGAATAATCGAGAAGACGCGAGCCGGAAACCACATATGTGTCCGGATTTATGCGAACCTCACTCGAGAAGTTGGTGGCCTCGTCCCACAGGCGCTTCAAATCCTCGGCCGCATTTTCAGCGGTCGTGTTCAGGACAAGACCAGCCGAACGGCGAACTTTAATAAAGCCTTTTTTGTCGATCATGCAGAGACTTCGGAACTTGCCGTTTTTAACCTTTGTGCTCACAGCGAATATATTGCCGCTGCTCGCTTCCACGAACACTTCTCCGGGCTTGATTCCAAAAGCTGCGGCAGCAATTTCAAGTGCTTCGTCTTCGTCGCAGTTCTTCATGAGGTCGGTTGTTCTTACCTCCGTTGAACCCATGGCAATAGCCGTGACCTTCTGGGCATGCTCGTCGATCTCGACGTAGACCTCGATGCTGTCCTCAACAGCGCCGCTGCCTATGGCGAGCTCACGGGCTTCCTTTTTCAGTCCCGCAATGTCCTGAGCGGTCGGATTCGGTATCGTTCTCTCCACCATTTCACGCACCATTGCGAGCGCGACGCCGATGGACGAGATCACCTCGGCATTTTCAGGTATTTGATATTTGAGCCCCATCATTTCCGCCGTAAAGGTTAGCAGCGTACCCGCACCCCCTCCGGCTCCCACCAAAGTTGTCTGTTCCTTTTCAAGCTTATACTTAAAGATCAGTTCCTCAATAACGGGAATTATTTTTTCACAGGATTTTTTTAGAATCATTCTTGCGGTATCCTCGACCGACATTCCGACCTCGTCGGCAAGAAGCGCCATCGCGGCGTAGGCGGAATCATAATATGAGTTATCAAGCGCGTAGTCGCCCGCGCTCATAATTTTCAGAACGACGGCGGCACAGGTATTCGTTATTGTAACGCTTTCACCGTTTTTCAGCTTTATCGCCGCATAGTCGGCGGGGTCATTTTCTCTCGGCTGGATATAATATAGTTTTGCTCCTTCGAGCAATTCGGGCTTTTGATAGCAGGCATAGCCCATGTTGGCGATATGCGCGCTTCGCGGGCCTACATCGATGATTTCGCCCTTCTTTGCACGGACCATGCTGCCCCCTGCGACGCCGAGAACACGTACATCCAACGAATTGACATAGGTACGGTGTCCGCCAATGACCGAGTAGTCGACGGCGGGACGGCCGTTTTTAATAACGCCGATATTGGTAGATGTGCCGCCAACCTCGAAATATATTCCGTTTGACGCGCGAAGATACATGAGCGCGCCGATAACGCTTGCGGCCGGGCCGGAAAGCATCGTCAGTATCGGGCGCTTCTTCATCTCACTGACTTCCATAACGCCGCCGTCACCGCGCATAATCATAAGCGGAACTTTGACACCGGCCGAACGGATGCTCGACTCGGTGCTGTTAGCTGTATCGAGCATTTTCGGCAAAATACTGGCATTGATGGCGGCGGTACGCGTTCTGGTCGTAAGCCCATATAGCTTCGTAATGTCCGAAGCCAGCGTACAGGGAACGCCCTGGCGCTCGCTCTCCTGCGCGACAAGCCTCTCCTCCGAAAGGTCGTCAACGCCGAAAGCCTTACTTGCCACAATGACCTTTGCGCCCTTTTCTACAAGATCCTTGATGACGTTTCCAACGCTATTCTCTGTAATTTCCTTGGTTTTTAAATATGCGTGCTCTATTTCAATAAATTTTCCGGTTCCAAGGTCGATGTCGTTGATTGCGGACTGCTTTTTAGCGAGGATTCCCTCCAGGCCACCCTTGCCAATCCCCACAACTCCGACCTTTGCGACGTCGCCCTCAAGCAGCGCATTCGTAGCCTGCGTTGTGCTGTGGGCAATAAATATTACCTCTTCCGGCCTTATATTGTTTTCAGATATACACTTCTGAAAGCAGTCAATTACTCCCTTTGCTACGCCCTGTTTGTCGAAGTGCGTGGTCATCACGGAGCCTTTGCCCAATATTTCGTTTGAGTCGTTGTCGATGGCAACCGCCTTGGTGTGCGTTCCGCCGACGTCGATTCCGATTCGGATTGCTCTTTTTTCCATTAAAACCTCCAGGCGGCGTAGCATGCCGCGAAACTGTTCCGTAAAAGTTCTAAAATGCCCCGTTAGGGACGGAGAGCTTTGGCCCTCCGCCCTGACTGGTCCTGGTTTGCTTTCGGTATTCCGGGGAAGCTCACCTATTCGGCCGCTGTAAGTACCCGCATTTTACTTTCCCATAAGGAAATATGCGAGCAGTTCGTTCGCAATGAAAATTGCCCAAGCCCAGGGGAAGTTCGTTTTAAGATACTCGCGGGGCTCGATTTTCGAATAGCTGAGGCCCCACATCCCCCAAGACTGCGTGGGGCACGAGGATGCAACAATTGCCACAGGAGCAATCACGAAGAGGGCGAAGAGGAAAGGAGTCGAGAATACGTTCATTGATTGGAAAATTGAGAGCAGCGCGGCGCCGGCCCCGAAAATCATGAGAGGTCCGCGGAACAATGCGAGAGGCGCGAGGATGCAGAAGATAATTACAAGGACGAGCGGCGAATGAGGAATTATGCCGCCGATGAGAGCATTAATGATCGGTGCGGCCTGCTTCGCGGCAGCCTGGAATATGACGATACTGTATAGCATGCCGATAAGGAGCGCGCAGTCCGAAACACCGTCGAACAAAGTTTTCTGAAGAATTTCAACAACACCCTTGTAAGATTTGAAATTGCGTGTAAAGAGGAGGCCGACGATTATACTGAGCAGGAAAGCGGGGCAGGATGACCATTTAAAAACGGCTACCAAAATAATTGGGATGAAGGGGACAAAGATGCAGTACCAGCCAAGACCTTTTTTGACTTCCGGAGCAGCTTCCGCGTTCGGCGCTGCCCATGCGCGTACCTTGCCGCTCTTTTTGTCGTAAAAGTAATGGAACACCAGGAAGGCAATAACGACCGCAACCTGAATGATAGTCGCAATAATTGCAAAATGGATGTAATTATTTGAATAGGTTATTCCCTTAAACAGGCCGAAGAACTGACTGACATAGGCAATATTGAGATACATGCCTGCGGCTACGGAAAGCATGTAGGCGCCCAAAGCTGTCTTCTTGTCAAGCCCTATGGAGAAAAGTATCGGTAATACGATCATGCCGATTGCCATAACCGAGCCGACTCCGAATACGCTGGTAAAGATAAGAGCGCAGACGACATTGAGTAACAGAGCGACAATCAGCGGCTTATCTCCACCGAGTTCGACAGTTTTCTTGATTATGTAATTAGCAATGCCGGTATTTACGATGATGCGCCCAAACCACGCTCCAAAAATGATTATTGCTATTGTGGAACCGTAATCCTCAACCGATTTTTCGAAAACAGTGGTAACGACCGTCGTAAGCGGTACCCTTGCGATAATGCACCACAGAATCGACATAACGAGAAATCCCACAAGCAGGTTACCGCCTTTTACACAGTAGACTATGAGTCCGATGAAAGTTAAAAGCAGGAGAATTCCCATAATTGTGTTCAACATTTTCTTCCCTCCATATTTTTGTCGCCGTACGGTAATCATAACGGTACTTCCCCGCGCGTCAGCCGGCATTGACTCGCAGCTGGTAAAGTTTACCTCAGCTCACTACAGCTGATATATTACCATTAATATATCAGTTGGTCTATTACCTTTTTTTACAGTTTTTATTTTTTTTTTTGTTGAGTTTGATCACAGAAGAAAGCGGTTGTGGCTAATCCGCAAGTTCATGAGGTCGAGGAAAACTCGAAGGCTAGGCGGCTGCTTCGATGGTAGTGTAAGGCAGCTAAGAAGAAACCGATTTAGTCGGAAAAATGAAAAAAATATTTCTAAAAGGCGCAATTAGCCCTTGAGGAACTGTAATTTAATGTATTATGGCTCACATTGAAGGTGAGCCATAACTCACTAATAATAATCGTCTTCGCTTTGACAAAGACTTTTTTTAAGCAGTAAGCCTTTGCGATGAATTCGGCCCTAAAGGGCGAAATTCGGTTATCCTCCTTATTTCCATCTCCTATAAGAATTCATGATAAACCCCCTAAAGTGAGCTTAATGATGATTACTGTGAGTCTAAATTCACGTTACACTAGTCTTGAGGTGAACTATAATGCAGTATTTAGACCAATTCCGCGCAACTGTCCGCACTGCGCGGAGGAGGAGCAGCCCTCGAGCTGAAACCGCTTTTCTTATTGCGTCAGAGTTAGACATCAGTCTTGATGCGATATTATTTGCTCAATGATCTGGAACTTACATATTTAATTTTCAAAAACAAACAGTAGCGGAAGGCGAAATTCAAACCGTTACTGTTTCCTTGAAAAATATCAAGACTGTCATTACCTGAGTTTGCAGATAAAAGCGCCCTGAGTCGGCAAAATTAGGCAAACTCAGGACGCTGTCGGCAACCACGGCGCTTTAGACTCTCGGCTTTGGTCCTTACCTTTCGATAAGTTTGCCTTTATCACGTTATTTAATTGTTCCTATTGCAATAGCGATATCAGAGATTCTGTTCGGTGCACCTTGGGTAAATCGCATAAACCGCTGCTATTCGATCAGCCCGTATTTTACTTTGATCCTGTCGAGCTTTTCCAGCATGGGCCTTGAGAGGAACCATAGGAAAACAATGGTGGCGACGGCCTGGACGAGATCGAAGGGAAAACCGGTAAGGTACGCGGCCAGAAACATGGGCCACGTCGGGTGATCGTTGTACTGAATGACAAAAGACGGATTCATCAGTCCGCCGTAAATAATAATCGCCGCGAGGCCGCCGAAAACGCAAAGCGGCAGCCGGCTGCGGCGGAGGATGCCTTTACGGAACAGCACGCCCGCGAGAAAGCCGATGATACCCATGGCGAACATCTGCCACGGCGTCCACGGCCCCTGACCGAACATAATGTTCGACACCAGCATTGTGACGGCCCCGACCAAAAATCCCGTCTCACCGCCGAACGCGACGCCGGAAATAATCACGATCGCCATGACGGGCTTGAATTGAGGCAGCATGAAAAACGCCGCGCGGCCAGCCACGCCCAGCGCGCATAGAACCGAGATGATGACAAGCTCCCGTGCCTGCGGTTTTCGTCCCTCAAAAGCGAGGAAAAACGGCAGCATCGTCTCAAGGACGATGAGCAGCGAAACAAAGTAATACTTGCGGTCGCCCAGCCAGACCACGCCGACAAAGATCGTCAGCGGTATGGCGAGGAGGATCAGCGCAGAGGCCGCGACGGTGCGCCCGGATAAGCGCCGGTGTCCGACAGGCACCTGCTCATTTTCAATCGGTTTTTCGCATCGGCGGTTGATCGCGGCCGCCAACACGGCCGCGACAGCGAGGATCACGATGTAAAGTTCCAGCTTGTTTTTGTCCATGAGCAGGGGAATATTCGGTTCCGCAAGCGCGATATAGTCCAAAATGAGCAGGATGACGCCGGTGACACCTGCCAGTATTTTCCTCCACAGCGGGAGCTTTTGCAGCGTCTCAACGGGCGGCTCCGATTGAGGTTCCGGGAGGGGTTCGTCATCATCTTCGATCTTCGGGGAAGGCGGAACCATCCCGCCGCAGGCGGCAATCACGTCCTCCGCCGTAATCGCTTCCGGTAAAAGATGACGCGCCATGCGGTTGGCCGACGTTGTGTAAAAGCTGTTGCCCGAGAAAAAGGCGCGGGGCGTATCCTCCGTCACAATCGAGCCGTCGAAGAACAGCGCGCAGCGGTGGGTATATTTCGCGCAGAACTCAATGTCGTGGCTCACCATGACAACAGCGACGCCGCGCTGAAGGAGGCTTTCCAGTATTCCCGCAAAAATCTGCTTGAACTCCGCGTCAAGCCCCTTTGTCGGCTCGTCCAGCAGTAGTATCTTTGGGTCCAGTAGCAGCACTTTGGCCAGCGCTGCCCGCTGCTGCTCGCCGCCCGAGAGATCGTAGGGGTGGCGCTCTAAAAGGTCATCCAGCCGGCACAGCCGGACAACAAAAGCCAAATGATGGTTTTTCTCGTCCTTTGAGAGTTTACGGCCCTTCAGAATCTCCTGTAGATCTTCACGCACAGTCTTCTTTACAAACAGCGCCTGTGGGTTCTGCGGCAGGACGCCGAGCAGCCCGTCGAACAGGCCGTCCTGCGCCGTGATCTCCCGGCCTTCAATAAGCACTTTGCCCCGATATGGTTTGTTGATGCCCGATATGACGGACAGTGTCGTCGTCTTGCCGGTACCGTTGCCGCCGAGGATTGCCAGAAACTCGCCCCGGTACGCCCTGAACGACAGTCCGCGCAGCACGTCCGGCAGGTCTTTTTCATATTTGAACCATACATTGTCAAGTTCTATGACCGGTGCGCCGTCACGGACGGGAGCTTCCGGAGCGGCGGGGATATTCTCAAGTTTGTGCGTCTTCGCGTATCCGTCCATCCACAAGCGCCCGTCACGAACCGTGACGGGGCAGCTCCCGGCGCTCGGGACAGCGGAGAAGACGCGCATTGGTGTCGGCATGGCGAGAAACATGCTGTGTTTGTGCGCGCGTAAACTCTCGCCGACCGCCTCCGGCGTCCCGTCGCAGATGATCATTCCGGAACCCATGACAAGAACGCGGTCGCTCATGGGGAGAACTTCCTCGAGCCGGTGCTCCGTCATGATGACGGTTGTGCCCAGCTCACGGTTGATCTTGCCCACGGTGGCGAGAAAGTCGGAGGCCGCTATGGGGTCTAATTGGCTCGTGGGCTCGTCGAGAATAAGCACCGACGGCTGCATCGCCATGATGGAAGCGAGATTCAGCAATTGCTTCTGACCGCCCGAAAGCTCCGTGACATTTTTATAAAGCCATGATTGTATGCCGAAAAAACTCGTCATCTCTGCTACGCGTCCCCGGATCGTCGACGTATCGTACCCGAGGCTCTCCAGACCGAAGGCCAGCTCGTGCCACACCTTATCCGTGACGATCTGATTGTCGGGGTTCTGCTGCACAAACCCGATGCGCGCGCTCTGCTCCCGCTGGTCGATTTCCGACAGCGGACGCCCCTCAAACAATATGTCCCCGCTTATGCTGCCGTGCGGTGCCAGAACGGTTTTCAAGCGCCGCAGCAGAGTGGTCTTGCCGCAGCCGGACGGTCCCGCCAACGTGACGAACTCGCCCTGTCCGACAGCAAAGCTGACATCGTCCAAGGCTCTTTTTGTTTGTTCGGGATATGAAAACGTCAGGCTGCGGATTGTAAAGCTGTCCATTTTCTGTCCTCTCTTATGTTAATGATTACCGGCATGATGCAGAGCGCGAAATATGCCAGATAGATACTTAGCGGTCCCGCACCGAACACGATGCCCTTCATCGTCGGATAATACCGCCATCTTAGGCCGCCGAGAGCGGCTCCGGCTATGATATACGCTCCAATGCATATGAGATATATGATTGCCGCCCTGTCGCGTTTGTCGAACCTGTATATGGAAAATGCCGTGCGGCCCGGTAGCCCGTAACCACGACTTTTCATGCTGTCTGCCGTCTCTATGGCGTTTTCCAGCACCCAGGTCATCATGATGGACAGAATTGTCATCCCGTTTTTCGCCCGCTGTAAAATGCCGCCGTTCGACGCGTCGCGCCCGACGCACTTCTGTGCGTTGGAGACGACCTTAATCTGCGCCTTAAATTTCGGCACAAAGCGCAGTGTCATGGACAGTATCAGCGACATGGCCGGAATGACCCGGCCGAACAGGTAGACAAACTTGTCCGAGGTCATGATTTCGTTGTAGCAGGAAAACCAGGTGATCACGGATATTATCATCGCAGCCGCCGCGATGCCGTAGGTGATGGATTCCAGCGTCAGTGGATTGCCGCTGGGAAGGTAGGTCAGAATCGTCCCGCCTTCATGGCTGAAGGCGGGATTGAAGAGTGCCGCGAAAAGAAAAAGCGGCAGCATTACCAGAAGATTGAACCGTATTGCCTTTTTTCCTTTCAGATAGATGGAATACGCGACCGCGCAGAAAAGCGAGATCGCCAGGCAGGCCGGATGCATGAATACCATGGAAAACACCAGCACAAGCCCGAAATACAGAAAATTGACGACCGGATGATAGCTTGAAAACGGATCTCTGTTATTCATGCTGCATCACGACCCCACCGAGCAATAACCGCCCACGTCCTTGCCCAGAGCGCAGGTGTAGACCCATTCGACAACGTCGCCGTCCTTGAGCTGATAGCGGCTGCACCCGTAATTTGGAAACCAGCCGTTGACCTTGTACATCCATCCGGACAGTTCGCCCACGTCGAACTCATAAAGATTGTTGATACCCTCTATGTAGGCTGAGTTGTACATAGGCGTATTTTTGAACTCCATCTGAATCTTGGCTCTCTTCATCTCTCGCTGGAGTACATTGAAAACACTCTCGCCCTCGTGAAAAGAGACGGCTGACATTGCAAAGATGACACCGTCCTTGGGCACCAGTTCCCATTTGTCTTTGCTGAGCAGATTCATATTGTTCAGGATCGTGTCGCAGCGGACTGATAGCGTACAGGTTCCAACTTTGTCAGTGATGGTTGTATTCTGCGGCTCAACGGGAACAGGCTTGCCGGACGGTACAGGATCGGTCTGATACTGATCCTTTCCCGTATTTGGGTTGATTGTCATTCCCTGAGACGCGGAATAATCGGTATTGCCCTTCTCAACGCCCTCCGAGGATTTGTCGCCGCCGATAGATTTCGCGAGCGACACCTTTTCGCTCGCGGACAGTGGATGGTCACTGCTTGTCAACGGTACTGCAGATTCATCTGCCTTTGCTGGCTCTGCAGAAGCCTGAGCATCCGGCGACACAGGAACCTGTGTCTCAGCGGTCGACGGACCCGGCGATATATCGCTGGATGCCGTCGGGCTGGCGGATACCGAAGCGGCTTCCGACTTTGCTGCATTCCATCCCCGAAGGCCAGGCGCGTTTCCGCCGTACCAGAAAGTAAAACCAAGCACGAATAATACAAGAACCGTAACAATTATTTTCCATTTGTGCTTTTTCAAAAAATTCTTCATTTTCGCATCTCCTTACAGCAGGTTCGCGTCTCCGAGCATGTTGAACAGCATCTGCGCTATCTCCCCGCGCGTCATGGCCGCTGATGGCTGGATATTCAGTTCTGACTGATCCAGAATGCTGTTTGAGTAGCAGAACGCCACGGATTCCTTTGCCCAGTCGGCAACCTGAACATAGTCATCAAACTGCGCAAGCGTATCTCGGATTGTGGCGCTGTCCAAATCCGTATTCATCCCGCAGAGTTTGGCCGCACGGGCCACCATGACGGCGGCATCCTCCCGGGTAATCGTGCCGTCAGGATCAAATGTATCTGACGATTTGCCGTTTACAATTCCATGACAGTTAGCGGTATAGACATAATAGAAGGACCACATATCGTACTGCATATCATTAAACGGATAGGTACCGCCACCTTTAGCGACGAGTTGTAATCCCAGCGCTTTCACGACAATGGCGGCGAATTCTGCGCGCGTCATGGTATTGTCTGGCCTAAAGGTCCCGTTATCGTAGCCACTGATTATACAGCGTGACGCCAAAGACTGAATGGCGGTGATGTTGTCACTGTACACGACATCATCAAATGACGTGCCGGGTTTTACAACAGGCACGGCTTTAACATCCGCGTTTTTGCCGGTAATCCCTGCGCCTTTTGCCGGTCCCTTGCTTGTGCTCTCGCCGATATTGATGGCGTCGCTCATGCGGTAGAGAGTGTTTTTGCCTTCCATGGCCCGCAGCGCCGCGATGATGCCGTAAAAGCCCTGCTCCGATGACATCTGATTTGAGCCGCTGCCGTCGGCTGTATGCTTAAAGCTCCCATTCTCCTGCTGATAGCTCAGGATATTATCCAGGAGCGTCTTCCCATTCTTAGTAAAACGGCTGTCGTCGGGCTTCAGCCCCAATTCGCAGATTGCCGTCAGGACCTGAACGGTGCTCTCGGAATTTGATGTACCCCATGAAGCAAAGCCGCCGTTTTTATCCTGCATATTGGACAGGCAAACTAGTGCCTTGTCCACCGCAGTTTTAACTTTTGCATCATCAGTGTATTTTGCCAGTGCCTGCATGGACATGCCGGTCATATCCGGGTCCGCCGGCTCCGAGCTCCCGCCTTCGCCGGTAAGTGACCAGCCTCCGTCGGCCAGCTGATGTGACAGAATATCGTCCACATACAGCTGCCGCGTGGCCTGTGTTTTCGCGGCTTTATTCTGTGGCATGGCATAGTTACTGGAATCCAAAGCGATAAGCGCCCAGATCGGCCCGTTGAGGCTCTGCCATACCGTCTTGTCATAGTCGCCCAGAGGCTTCAAAAGGTTATATCCCCCAACGTTCGTCGGATCCTTGCCGATGGATGACAAGGCCACAATTACACGGGAATACTCGGTGTACTTTTTATCATGCAGGACGCCCTTGCAGGCCTGTACATATTTTTCCACGGTGGCGTAGTAGTTCTGATAATACGTATTGGGAACACTGTATCCGCTGCGGGCCAGGCCGATCACGGCCCACTCACCCCCGATACTGCCCACCTGCGGGTCGGCCACCGTTTTCACCATGTATGCGGCCGCTTTATTGACGGCGCTCTCCAGCGTCGTCTGATCTACCGCCAGCGCCTGAATGCCAGTCCCAGTAATAATGGCAAGCGCGAGGAAAAATGCCAATGCTTTTCTTTTTGTCTTCATCGTATAACCTCTGTGTTCATTTCAAGTAATTATTCCGTTCTGAAGATATTGCCTTCAGGCAGAGATTGCCGCGTACTTTTCTTCTTCGGCTTCTTGCGGGCCTTTGCGCTTTTAGTCCGGCCGTCCGCAGTGCGCCCGGCCAGTTTGAAAAGCGGTGCCCGAGTTCAACCGCAGTTTGACGCAGAATATCCAGCAGTTCTTCGTCGGTATACCTTTTGTAGAGCTGCCGCCCAGTCTTACCTGTGTTTTGCCGCCAGATGTCCGGATCGACCCACTCCTGCATGCATTCCAGATCAGGTGATGATCTCGCTCGCTGCGCGTCCTTCTCCAGTTCCAGGCGAAGCCGATTGACGTGAACTATGCTTGACTGCTGCTTTTCCATATGCGAGCCTCCTTATATATGCGCGCGGGACCCCATCATTTCGGAGGGAGTCCCGGCGCTTTAAATAATGAACTTTCCCATCCTGGATATGACGTATTTTTATGGCTGCCGGCTGTAACGGCGGGGGTAAACCCCCGGCAGGATTTCACCGTCTGCCTGACTATATCGGTTCGCGGCGAATATCCGTGACTGCTATGGAATGGTTATGCCTGGACTCATCTCCGCAAACAGAAAGTAGAACTATTTTGCTATGTTTTTCGCGAAACGCATGAGAATCGTCGCCACCTGAGCACGGGTCGTGCCGTCGTTAGGAGACAGCGTCGTGGACGACGTGCCGGAAATCAGGCCGGTACCAACCGCCAGCTTCATCGCATCGGTTGCCCAGGTGTCCACGGAAGTTACGTCTGTATACGGCTTAAGGTCCACCGTCTTCGTCACGTCGTAGCCCTTGCTCTTGGCGTAGTTGTACAGGATTGCCGCCAGCTGCTCGCGGGTGATACTGTCGTTCGTCCCGAACAGTTCGCCGCCGTAACCGGAAACGATTTTGTTCGTGCCTGCCCATCTAACGGCATCGGTGTACCACTCGCCATTCTCCACGTCTGTGAAACCGTTTGTTCCCGTCACAGCCGGTTTGCCTTCCATGCGATACAGAACGGTGACAAGCATCGCGCGAGTCATGGCGGCATCCGGCGAGAAGTTCGTATCCGACGTTCCGTTGAACAGGCCGTTCTCACAGGCGTACTCCACCGCGTCATAGTACCAGGCTCCGGACGACACATCCGTAAAACTCATGGCTTTCATATTGGTGACGATGAAGGTGGAGAGATGCGCAGTGCCGATCTCCACCGCCAGCCTGCCGTCCTTTTTGACGCATTTTCCAGTGACGGTTTCAGTCTTGCCATCGGCTGAGATAATAATAACCTTGTAGCTTGCGCCATCGGTGTAGGAACTGTTCACGGGAATGCTCACGGTCAGGCTCTTGCCGCCGAAGGCGGTGATGTTCTTGCCGTCGGAAGCAACAGTAACCTCTACTATGAGGGCGTTTTGCGTATCAATGGTTTTGTCTGTCACATCTGCCGCGGTCTTTTTAGCGACGGTAATCTTCACGTTGCTGCCGCTCGCCTGCGAGACGATTGAGGACAGTGCGTCGTTTGGCAGGGTGACGCTGCCGCCTATGGTCTCCATTACCAGAGCCGACGATGCATCGTCAACAATGGCTTTTGCCGCGCTTCTGGGCAGGGTAACGCTCACGCTTGTTACGGAGTCGGCCCCTGTGGGCGCAATCGTGATGGCTGTATCCCCGCTTTTCTTGGCCGCGCTGATGGCGTCAGTAATCGATTTTTCCGGAATAACGGCTGTTGCCGTCGTTCCGCTGACAGTCGCGGCCTGCTCGATGACTGTCCCGGACGCAGCGTTCGCAGCGGCTGCCCCACCCGTGCTTGGAACGGTGTCAGCTGCCTTCAACCAAAGGTTCCACGTGGTGTTGGTGCCTTTGGTGCCGCCATACCAATCCTTAACCTCATAAGCGTAGTCATTTACGTAGTGCCAAACCACCACGTCGCCGTCCCTCAGCGTACAGTCGTTCAAACCGATCTGAGGATGCGTACCATTGACGGTGTACATCCAGCCGGAATTGTCTCCGTTTGTAAATTCCGCCAGACGATATCCGCCTACACTCTGCGGTGCCGTGACAGCGGAGATGTAATTTTTCTCAAGTCCCGTATAGGTCAGGCCCGCGCTGCCAAGCGCCTTGGTAAACAGCTCGCCCACGGTGGCGTCCCTGCTCATCGCGTAGCTGGTCGTGCTGATCCATGTGACATAACTGGAATCGCAAGTACCGGTGGAATAGTTCACCGGCGCGGAGGACTTCGTCGCCCCGATCAGCCGGAAGCTGACGGTGATTGTACTCCCAGCAGAGCTTTCGCCGCTGGCGTTGGCTGCCGTCACTTTATAATAGCTGACATGATTGCCGCCCATGGAGGAGAGCCTGAAGGTGAAGCCGCCGCTGTAATCATGGGGCTGCGAAAGGTCCACCGCGTTGCCGCTGGCGTCCGTGACCGTATAGTAGTGGCTGTTCAGATCGGTGGTGAACACCGCTGTCTGGACGGCGGCAGAAGCGCCGATGGTAATCGTCGTGCTGAGTATAAAGGGATCGTCAGCGGTACCGCTGCCATGCATAGGGACATATTGATTACCCTGATTGATATAATAGGCCGTCGCGGCGTTGCCGCCGTTGTCATAGGTTGTCTTCTTGCTCAGTGTGACTCTCTGCCCGTCAGCCAACTTGAAGGTGTTCATGATTGGCTTTCCGTACCAGCCGTCGCCGATGTCGTCCGTATTGCCATCGGGATTGACGGAGTAGTGGAACTCCAACCGGTCTCCGTCATTGAGGGAAGCCAATGTGGTAAATCCCATATTTGAGAAATCGTCAAAGGTTTTTGTGCTCGCGTTGTAATAGCCGAAGCACCAACCGGAATATCCACCGCCGGTGCCACCGGAGAGCGCTCCGACGGAGGATACGTAGCCCTTGTCGACGCCATGAACGTCAACCTTGCCATCGGCAAAAGCCTTCGCGATTACTTCGGAAGCCGTGGCATCCGCCGGAACGGTCACGGTTTTCTCCATCACCACGCCGGTGGCGGAAGCGCCGTTCAGCTTGCCCGCAGCCGCCGTGTAGTCATAAGCGGCAACAGTGACACTAATGCTGCCCAAAGTAAGAGGCCTGGAGGCGACGGTGATGCCGTCGCTGTACGTGACGGTGCAGTATACCCTGGAACTGTCAGCCGGAGTGGCAAGCGTATCGCCGGTCTCGCTGAGCTGTTCCAGTTCATAGTGATTGGCGTTAAGCTTCACCCATGCGGTGTCCGCGCCATCGGCAGAGGCATCGTCTTTGGCAAATGTGAATGTAACTGTGTGCTTGCCTTCCGTAAGGCCGGATATCGTGACAGTGGCCCAGTCGGTCGCTCCGCTGATTTTGTCTTTCTGCGTGCCGTCCACATAATAGGACAGGAAGTCATAATCCTCTTCGCTGCTGACCTTCCAGCTAAAATTGATTTTATCGCCGGCTTGAACGGTATAACTCACATTCAGAGTCGAGGTCGATTTGTCCTTTCCCTGATTGTCGGACTGCCAGACATTGTCCGCCAGCATCCATCCGTACTCGGAGCCGTCGGCGTCAGCGGAGACAGCCTTGCCGGTGACTCCGCCGAGGGAGGTGTCCGCCGGCTTTTCCGTCCATTGATACCAACTGTAGGTTTTACCGGTCTTGTCAACGTCAGTTGAGGTGGCTTTGATGTCCGTACCGGTGATATCGCTCTTGATTGAGACGGTTCGTGGCGTATAGGTCTCCGCGCTCAACGCGGCATAGGTCTCTGCCGTCGTCCACATTCTGTAAAGCGGAGAATTTGCAGCCGCCACCGTGTGGTTGAGTTCCGCGGTAACCTCTGTCAGTGCTTTTTCGTCCCTGGTATAGGCTTTGGAGGCCGGGGAACTGTCCCCTGCCGTTGCCGTGCTCAGATAATTGGCGTTGCTGACGGAGAGATAATTCGCGTTGGACACGGTGCCGGTGTTCAACGCACCGTTTCCGACAATGCCCTTGACGGCTGTGCCTTCGTTGTAGCAATTCGTAAGAACTGCCGGATATTCTGCCTGTTTAGCGCGGACATAACCGATAATGCCGCCGCTGTTCGCGGCGGTGACAGCGCCGTTATTATAGACATTGTTGACCGTCAGAAGATCTGTCGCCGCATTTTCCAGAGCGGCCGTGCCGAGAATTCCGCCCGCGCTGCCGCCCGTGCCGTTCTCCATAACTGCGCCATGGTTGGCACAGTTGAAGATCAGTATTTTACTGCTGGAGTAGCTGCTGGCAGCGGCATTGCCGGCGATGCCGCCTGCGCCCTCGGTGGCTGCGGTGCAGGCGGAGCTGACAGTGCCGAAGTTTTCGCAGTTGATCAGCGTATTGCCGTTTGGCAAATTGCCGCAAATGCCGCCGATATTGGAGGTGCCTTTGATCGCACCGTTATTTTTGCAGGAGTCGATGAGGACGTTGCTGCCCACGCTGTATCCAGCTATCCCTCCGACAGACTGCGCCGCTTCGCCGCCATTGATGTTGCCGTTGTTCACGCAGTTTCGGATGACAGTCCGGGCGGCGGCGGACGAGTTCGTATATCCGGCAATTCCGCCGAGGTTGCTGCCGCTGCTTCCCATAAAGCTAATATTGACATTTGAAACACAGTTCTCAATAGTGGCCGGCTGGGAATTCGTGCCGTTGTTAAGATATCCCACGATCCCGGCTGCCGCGCCGTTGGTCGTCGTTAGCGTGCCGTTCACAGTCAGGTTTTTAATGACCCCGCAGGCAGAACCGAACAGGCCGCTGAAACTGTCTGTACTGTTGACATACAGATTGTTGACACTGTGGCTTTGCCCGTCAAAGACGCCGGAATAGGTCTTGCTGTCATCGCCGATGTGCGTCCACGGATATCCTGCAAGGTCGATGTCCGCCGTCAGAACAGCATTTCTGCTTGTGGCAGCGCCGGAATTAACACTTGCCGCAAACCATGCGAGTTCCGCTCCGGTGCCAATCTGGTAAACGCCGTTCGATTGTGTGGGCTCCGTCTGTGCGAGGCCGTCCCATGCGCTGGCGGAGGAAGCCGTCAGGCTGACATCTGCTGTATAAGTGCCTGTTTCATCGCTTGGAACCGTGAAACTGCCGGTCTGGTACCGATATCCCGCCTTGTTGACCACGTAGTTGTAGGTCGTTCCCGGAATGACGGTCATCCGGTAGTCTTCATTGGCGGTAATGCTGTTGCCGTCCGTGTCCTTAACTGCCAGCGTGCAGCCGGGAACAGCTTGCTTTTCAGAGTCGACTATGTTCAGCCGGGCCGTGGCAAAGCTGGCCGGAGTTATTGTCAGGGAAATATCCGGCAAATTACCCAGATATGCAACGCGGACACTGGCGGAGAAGTTCGGATTTCTGCCTGTTTCATAAGTGGTTCCTCTATGGCTGCCGTAGGGGGAGCCGTATCCGCTCTCCAAGACGCTGCCGCCAAGGGTATAGGTGTTGCCCTGCAAATACTTTGGGATCATCACTTTTACAGTCTGCGCCGCCGCCGTGGAGGCAAAAGCGTACTGGTTTGGGGTACTCTTAAAGGTTCCGCCCTGAGTGTCCGTCAGGCAGACGGTGCCGGACATGTTGTAGATGCCCGCCATTTTATTCGCCGGCATATAGACCGTGCTGTAACGGATATAGAAAGTGCTTCCGGTGGTAAGGCTTGCGGTGTCGGAGAGCTGTGTCGTGCAGGCCGCATCACTGTAAAGAGTATAGGACAGTCTCTTTGCGGTGACGACCTGATAATTTGAAACGTCGCCTTTGGTGACTCTGATGATGTTTTTGCCCTCCGTCAGACCGGAAACGGTGTATGTGCCGTTATTGTCGGTGACGCCGTCGGTGCTGTTCCACCCAGAATACGTCAGACTGTTTGCCGTCAGCGTCGGACGAAGGACGGAGACCGTTGTGCCGCTCTCCGGCGTAAAGCTGTAGCTGGCACCACCGGAGCCATAATAATAGAGCGTGTCGATCTGGGAATCCATGGTGTCTCCGGAGAGCTTGTTGTCGGTGGTGTTTTTTCCTGTATTCAGGTTCATATTAGCGGCGATGCCAGTACCGTCGGCCCCGACGCTCACCACAAAGACGCCGGTATTTTCCGGCCAGATGGCGCTGAAGAACTTTCCGCCCATTCCGGTTTGATTGATCATGGCGTCATACGTCACCAGGACGATAGCCGTGCCCGTTTTGTTGGCGGTGATGGTGGCGATGCCGCTGTTGGAGGCGTCCGGCACGACGCTGACGACGTCGCTGGCGCTGCCGTCGGCGGCAATAACTGTATAGTGATAATCCGGCTCGGCCGTTTGACTGTTCATAATGCCCTCAATGGCCTGCCAGTTGCGGAAGCATTCAAATTTTTGGGTGCTGCCGGCGGTCAAATTGAGATAGCCCGCGGGGTTGAGCGTCATGAGAACCGATGCCACATCATATGTATTCAGACTCAGATCGCGCGAAACGGTTTTCGAGGTGGCTGTATTTGTGCCCACCGAAGGCCGCATATCCGCCGCGTTCACGGTGTAAGCTGCCGCGGCGGTAGGTCTGACCCAGTTCCAGTAGGTGACGGCGCTGTCGTCGGTTGGGTCGCTGACCCGGTAATAGACCGTCGTGCCATAGGCGATCTGATATGTATAGGTAACCGTTCCATTCTCATTGGCCGTGCTGCCGGTCGGAGTCAGGTCCGTGTAGATATAATACGTGGAAAGCGTTCCCACCCGCAGTTTGCAGTTTTCGGAAGGGACTGTGAAAGTGCAGATGTTGCCTGCGGGAAGAGCGGCGGAAAAGTCCCAGCTCTTGTTGCCGTTTTGCGTCCCGCTGACGGTCGTTGCCATGTAGCTGTCGCTATTAGCTACGCTGGGTGTAAAAGTCACCGCCGCTGTGTCCGCTTCGTAGCACAAAAAAGCGGCGCGGCTGTTTTCATAGTTCTTCGTCCAGCCCAGTGTGGCTGGCCGTGCGCTATTGGCGCTGTCGCTGACCCGCAGGGCGGCGGTGTAGTCCGTGCCGTACGTCAGGCCGCTGTTGGTGGCGTAAATGTTTGTCACAGTCCAGACCTGATAGGACTGCTGCGCCTCGCCGGTGACTGTCAGGCCCAGCGTGCCGTTGACGGTGGTGCTGTCATATCCGGTTATGGTATAGTCGCCGCTCTTCAGATGCAAGTCGTAGACGCTGTCGGTGGGCGTTCCCACATCGATCGTCTTATTTGTGCTGTCCGTTAGGGTCATAGCTGTTGAGACCGCATTCATGGTTATTCTGACGTCTACGGTGCCGTTTGCATCCCCGGCGTTTTCAGTCCCGGCGGGCGCCGCCGTGGACGTTCCCGCAGGCGTTGAGCTATTTACGGAATCATCCGCCAGCGCAAAGCCGCTGGTCAGTCCCAGCAGCAGTGTCAGTGCCAGTAATACGGCTAAAAATCTTTTTTTCATGTTTTTCCCCCTGTTGATTGGGGCGCGTCCGCGTCCCTTTATGTAAACGGATATCCGAACAAATTCCTGATATCGCCCCTTTCCCGAATGTGCCGCAGCCACGGTTCCTCCCTGACTGTGCGCAGCGCAAAGCATCGGCGGCATCGGCTGCTCCGCCGACGCCGATTCAATCGTCCTTCGCCTAATGCGCCGCAGCCGCGGTTCCTCCCGGGCTGCGCGCAGCGCTGTACTTCGGCGATCGGTTGCTCCGTCGATACCGATTCAATCGCCCCTTTTCTGAATGCGCCGCAGCAGCAGTTCTTCCCGGGCTGTGCGCAATGCTAAACTTCGGCGGTATTGGCTGCTCCGCCGATGCCATCACTCAATCTGTTGTTTTATATGAAATCCTGACCAAAATTTACCTGTCTCAAGCATATCCGAAACATATATCATTTACTTCCTTCCGCTGCTTTTAGATAACCCGATTTCCGCTCGAGTTCTCATTTTTTCCGTGATAAAACAGTCTGAAAAAATGCGCCAATTTCCATAACAGAAATTGGCGCAAGCGTATTTATGCACGCAACTACACGGAGCTTAGGCCTCCGTGCTAACAGGGAAAAATGTAAGTCTTCTGATTTGCGTTATGGAAACGACTTCCCGTTTCCTGCGTCCGTATCCTACCTTCCCAAAAGGCAACAAGATGCCTAAAAGTGGCTGACTTTCGTCCACGCACCGGTTTTCCGATGCTTCAGTACGGCCTCACGCTTACAGCGCCGGTAACATGGGGCATTTCACCCCGTTCCATCTACATCGCACCTGACCTTTCAGTCTTTTCGGCAACGATGACAAATTTCCGTTTAGTTTTCTTGTACGGATAAGGTTATTTATCCGGATATATGCCGTGTTATCTTCCTAATGTTGTTGAACGCTTCTGGAATAAAAAAACGGCTGTGACGATTAAAAATCATCACAGCCGTTTTTCTGTATGTTCAAAAGCGCTCTGAATAAGCCCACAAGCCGACAGAGCAATTTCAAAGCAGGTCTTCTGACTTACGCTTATGGAGATATCTCCTTCGACCTTCGCTCTGCCTTCTCAGGTTTCCCCAATGACCGACTTTCATCGACGAGCGCGGCCTCGGCGCATACAGCGGCGGTACCGTCCGGGATTCTCACCCGATTCCCTATTCTTCCCCAAAAGCTATGCGCCCAAGGAGACACTCGAAATAATATACACTTTTCGTAAACTTACGATATCATAGAAGCACTCCACAGTCAATATTTTTCTAAAATTTATTAATTTTATCTATGTAGGATTACAATTATGACATCGTCATGAAGGCTCTCGACAAGCACATCGACAATGCCTTGACATCATCCGCATACATGAAAGCCTGATCGGGATCATGCGTCGACGGTATTACGGTATATCCCTGCTTCGTCAGGCCCTGTATCTGTTCCAGCACGTGTACCTGATTGCCATAATCCAGGTTGGCTGTCGGTTCGTCCATGATCAAAATCCCTGCATGCTGTGCAAGCGCTCTGGCGATCAGGACGAGCTGTCTCTCTCCTCCGGAGATATTCATGAACATTCGGCCTTTCAAGTTTGAAATATTGAGATTCTCCAGGGCCATGTCGGCACATTCGAGTTCCTTCTTTCCCGGCGATGAAAAGCCGCCGACCAGTGAAGTCGTTCCCATCAGCACAACATCCCGGACTGAATAATTAAACGTCTGTGCTGAAAATTGCGGAATATACGCAGTTTTTCGCGACATTTGCTTTGCCGATATTCCTCTGATATTCTCTTCGTCTATTACAATATTCCCCGAATAACGCGGGAGAAGTGCGAGCATGCACTTGAAAAGTGTGCTTTTCCCGACGCAGGGCTGTAAAAAGCGTCGTGCATATAATAATAATGTTTCTGATTTGTCTTGTGTTCACGCCGATTGTCCGGGCCTCCTCGACATCCATCGTCAGAAGGTTGAGCTCCCAGCTGAGGAGAAAAATCGGAACCGCACCTATCAGCATCGGAAGCCAGACGTATGCGAACTTTCCCAATGTTGCGCCTGATAAAGATCCCATCATCCAGTAGGTAATCGCGGGCAGTTTATTGTTTGGGTCAGCTATCAGCTTCACATATGAAGTTGCGGCGGAAAAAAGGGACCCGACCATAATTCCTGAAAGGCTCAAGCTCATCACGGGGTTGCCCCTGGCTATTTTACTACAGAACATAACGAGCATAACGCAGCTGATACTGGATATGAACGCCCATACGGTTATTTCCGCTATAGGCAGGTGGGGCAATTTTGTAAATTAAGAGGCGCATGGAAGCATAATGCGAAGTTTATAATACGAACGGACCTAAGCATGATCTTCTTACTACCCATCAGTCGCTCTTCCGAAGTGTCGGGTGTGCACACCTCGTTATGGCGCTTTTTTCATGTTTACTGCTACTTCATCTTTTATGTTTTGATATTTGATTCTTTTTGCCGTTGCCCAAAAAGCCTCGAAATCTGAAAGATATTCTCCCGTATATAAATCGAGAACGCGCTGCCCGTCGGAAAGGTTTCCGGTGCTTTTGAAGCTCTCCGCGGCTTTTTCAAACAGTTCAAAATCACATTCAATTTCAGCTCTGCTGACAATGTATCGCCGGTTCTGGCAGACAACTGCACTTTCGATACCAAGTTCAGCAAGATTTTTATTGATATAGGTAAGATTTACGCCAATCAGTTTTTTTATGTTATTTGATTCGGTGTCAGGCCATACGGCATCGCAGATTTCCTCCTTTGTCACTCCTTGAGCTCCTGCGCTCAAAAGAAACGCAAGCAGTTCCCGCTCTCGTTTAGTCCTCATTTTTAATGGCCTTTGCATTTCGCGCAAGGCAAGAACGGCAAAACCACCAAAGGTTTTTATATAGGCCTTTTTGGACTTGTAGCCGCAGAATTCCATCATTTCCTTAGCTATATTATTTTCTATCCCATAGCTGTCCGCAAACTGCAGTATGGGATCATAGTCCTTTCGTGCGCTGAAATACTCGTAGATGCCATTTTCATAACAGAGCCTAAGATACTCACCGATATATTTAGCCGCATCCTCGTACTGTTTTGCCGATAGCGCAAGTCTCGCAAGCATTCCGTAAGAAGCAGTCGAATGAAGATACGTTTTAGATTTCACCCCGACCGCGATGCATTCTTTAGCGCATGCTGCCGCACTTGGATAGTCTTGAGTTGCTGCAAAGTATCCGAGCAGACGTGCGAGGACGATGCTCTTAAGATAATCCCCGGCCAATGGATACTCAGCGGAGATTTCCTCCAAGATTTTTTTCTTGGGCAAATCAGAAAACATGAGGCTGTAAGTGAGCCTGAGGAGTTTGGTCCACTGCATCTGGAACTCAGTCTTTCTGAAAAGAGGGGCATACTCATTTGAGAGTTCAAAATACTTTTTCGTAACATCGTAGGAGGCGCTTTTACCATTTGATATGTCTATCGATGTGTTCTGATAGTGAATCTCGGCGGCAAAGAGATATCCAGACCACATTTCCTCATATTTTCCGCTTGTTCTCATTTTTCTTAATTCTTCCGTCAGAACGGTAAGAGAACGCTCTCTTTTGCCTAGCATCTGATAGGCCTTTGCGGCATAAACACCTATGCTGTGCATATCGAGATGTTCCCGTTCATCTTCGGACAGCTCAAGGGACTTTTCATAGTAATTAACCGACATGCTCATATTGCCTTTAAAGAAACTTACGGCGCTCATATATCGTTCAAACCAGGATTTGATTCTAAGATTTCCGGCTCTTGAACATTCCTCAATCATACGCTGCCCGAGATTAAACGCTTCGTCTATCTGTGAGTTCCAGCACAGGTTATAAAGCTTTTCGATAACAATAGAATAACCTGTTTCTGAGACAGGACTATCAAGCTTCGATAGCAACTCATCGAGAAGCTTGTTTGATTCTTCAAAAGAAACGCAGTTTCGAAGTACTCTCGCCTTGTGAACCATTGCCTCGGTATAGAGTAATCTATCTTGAGGCTCAAGACCTGGTATAGCAGCATCCAGACATGCTTTTGCCTCGATGAAGTTTCCCATGCTTGACAAAAAAGAACCCTTTGCCAGCAAAAGCTCCGGACTCGCCGACGCGATGTCCTCACCAAGCGCAGTAAACCACAAACGAAGCTCGTTGTAATTCCCGGTTTTCAGCAAGTCTCTGTAGCTTGCCAAGATTATTTTTTTTAAAAGGTCCTTGTCGTTCAGAACCAAGGCATACTCGGCAGCTTTGGAGTAATCCTGGTTTTCAAAATAATAACGGCCTGCTTTTTGTCTGAGGGTGAGGTGTAAAGAGTCATTTGCGGTTTCCAGAAGGCAGGCCCTGAACAAAGCATGATAACGATAATACCCGTTATCGGTTTTCGTTATAAATATATTACGGGACACAAGGCTATCCAATATCAGCCTTGTGTTCTTTCTGTTCATTACCGCATCGAGCATTTGTGAATCAAGTTCCTCAAAGCAGGCCGTGGCGTTCAGGAAAGCAACGATTTCCGGAGACATGCGGTTGATACACTCATAAATAAGATAAGAGTATAACGCCTGTTTTCCCTTAACGGTAATATCGGAAGGCGCGACACCGTTTTCAAGCAATACCTTAAAGGAGTTAACGGCAAGCGGCCATCCTTCGGTAGTATTATATATTTCATCTTCATCCAGGCCTGTAAGTCGGACTGTTTCTTCCTTTGAAAACGCAAGCTCGTTCTGCCCAACCTCAAGAAGCTTGCCTTTCAGATACAAAGGCATAAGCTCCTGCCATTTTTCCTCGCGACTGCCGAGGAAATAGCGAATACCAGCTGGTGAATACTTTAGAAAACAGGCTATCAGATCCTTTATTTTCTGATTTCTGACGGTATGGACATCGTCAAGAAAAATATCAAAGCTCTGGCCGAGACTTTCAACGCTTGAAATGAGAGCATTAGCGAGAATAATTATAAAATTTTCCTTTTCAGAAAAGGGGATAAACTCTGATATGGCAAATTCATAGTCCGGTATTGCATGCCGAATTGCCTTGCAAAAAGAATCAACAAACTCAAACAGGTCACTTTCTCCAGCCAGTGTAAGCCAGACAGGGTTGTCAGATAGAGCCGCAAGCTGCGACAGCAGCGTAGTCTTGCCGTATCCTGGTCCAGCGTGAATATAAATATAGTCCTTATTACATTCAAGCACAGAATCAATGAGCTTTTGCCTAGTAATTTCGCTGACAGCTGCTTTCGGTGCTGTCAGCCTTGCACTTGATATGCCATTCATTTCTGCGCTGCCTCCTGTAAATGATAGCCTTATTCTATACTAAAAAAAGACTAACATCAATGTCCGTTTTGAATATAATTGTCGATTATTGTTAAATGTTAGTCCTTTTGATAGTTGTTGACGTTTAGAATGTATTTTGAAGACATAGCACAGAAAAGAGGTGAAGTATTTTGATTCATGGGGAAAGCGATATAAAACCGTCCAGCGGCACGAACCCCGATAAATGCGGTGCCTGCGGTGTAACGGAAGAGAGTTTCCCACAAAATGAGATATGCTGTATAAGCTCAGACTCAGGGCAGAGACAAGGCTATACAAAAATCTGCACGAATTTTAAAAGCTGGACATCACTTCCGGATAGTACGAGCCTTAAAGTGACCGCTATTGTTGAGTGCGGATTATATGGATATGGAAAAAGAATCAGTAAATAGATTACAGAAGGGGTTGTGGAAACATTTATGAATATGCAAAAGAGAGTAATCGGTGCGGTGATGGCATTATGCATGGTGATAAGTCTTATGCCTGTAATCAGCTTTCCGGTAAGCGCGGCGGAATTAACACCGGACTGCTACATCACATTTGACGGTACGAACTATCGGCTTTCCGCAAGTGCCGGCGGAGAGGCAACCGTGAGCGACACGAATCTGGCAACGGTGTTAAATGCCTGTACGGACACGAATAGCGACGGCCTTGTTATCCAGCTTGGCAGCGCCGAAACTCCGCTGATAGTGAATGGAGTCGCGACAGCTCTGAAAAGTGCTACATACACCGGAAGCGCAACCATCGTGTGCCCTAGCGAATTTTTCACGGTGCTATATGTACCCACAGGCAACACCGTGACTTTCGACGGACTTCACGCAGAAATACAAAGCGATTCGTTCGCATGCTACTGCGTTGATGTGCAGAGCGGTGGGACACTGAATGTTAAGGGCGGTTCCAGTATAAGGACACCGGCATCCAATAAGTTCGGAACATGTGTTAATAATGCCGGAACCTTGAACATCGACGGCGCCTCCGTCTACGGGTATTATAACGGAATCTATTCTACGGGAACTCTGAATATTTCTGAGACCGACCCAGGAAAACCCACGCTGATTTCCGGCAGCATAAACGGGGTTTATGCATATAAATCTGCAGTCAATATGAGCGGCGGCAGCATCGCTCCCGCGTCGGCTTCGCTTCCGCAGAAAACTGGACTTTCGGCAGGTGGTGGTACGGTAAACATCAGCGACTGCAAAATATCTGTCAATGATTTCAGCGGATCAGCTATTGCTTGGAGTGGTGATAGCCAGGGGATAATGACGATTGGCGGGAGCACAATGGTTACTTCAAACAACACTTCCACATGTGCAATCTCGGCTTCCGGTTCAGGTAAGCTGGTCATCGGAGGCAATGCTGAAATATCAGCAGCGGGGACTGCGTCTGCCAACGCAATTTCGAATAATGGAGTTTTAGAAATCAAAGATAATGCAAGCGTAATCGGGACTACCTATGCTGTTTCTAACGAGTCGGGCGGAACCATGAAAATGAGCGGCGGTAAAATCTCGGCTACCAAAGGAAATACGCTGGTTAATTCCGGCACGGTCGTCATAACCGGTGGAACCGTCTCCAATGCCTGCGTAAGTACAAGTTTTAGTACGATTACAAGTGCAATCAAAAACCAGGCGGGAGGAAGCGTCACAATAGATGGCCCCGATGCGGTAGTTAAGCATACGGCGGTCAGTTATTTCGCTGACTACGGCATTTACAATGAGGGAACGCTGAGCATAAAAAGCGGAGCAGTGTCGTGTGCCGCCGCTGTATATGATTCGGCCGCGGTTGGTAATTTCGGTGCCGGAACCGTTTCGATAACGGGCGGAAACATTACAGCAACAGGGGCAACCGGGATTGCTGTCAGTGAGGATTTTGCCGCAACAGGGCTAATCTCTGTTTCCGGTACGCCGATTATTACATCGACTTCCCAATATACGATTGTGTACAAATACCATTTACCGGAAACAGCGTCTGTTAATTATTTTGGCAAGACGTATTACACCAGCAGCTCTGCCAACATAACAATAACAGGCGCGGCGGACGGCTCTAACCACCATGTTATAAACTCGGAAAATTACGGCAGCGCTAGCTTAAATACTCAAATTAAGGATGATAACTGCATCTTTACTGCTTGGACAAGCGATGCCGGAAAAACCGACTATCTCAGCACAACCGACGGAGCCGCCATTTCAAGCCTTAGCTCCACGAAAGACCCTTCCTTTACTACTGTCTACCTGTTTGTGAAAAAGGTTCCGAGCGTCATACTTTCAGGCGGAGCCTTCACCGATTCGGATAAGACTGCAGACAAAATCGGCGGCGATATTTCATGGACAGCTCCAAGCGATATGGGCGACATCGACAGCTATAAAATCTACTGGGGTTCAAGCGAAAACACTATTCTCAGCGGGTCGAGTGTCATTGATTCGGTTGATAAAAATGCTGGCTCTTATAATGATAAAGATAAATCTTATAAGTATAATTATAATATAACGAATGGAACAGCTCTGCCGAGAAACGCTACATTTTTTCTTATTTACAGCCATAATGCCGTGGGTAACAGCACAAACGCTCTTGCGGTTCCCATTGTAGATGACTACAATCCCTTCACCGTAAGTGGAACAGTCGGCAAGGGCGCTTCGCAGCTAACAGATCTCAGCGGGATAACCGTAACGCTGTACTCTGAGGGAGAAATAACCGACTATACTGCAACGACCGATAAAAACGGCGTTTATCAAATTATAAATGTACTGAAGGGAACATATACGGCAGTTGTCGAGGCAGTTCCAGGCAGCTATGCAAAGTCAAAATCAGCCGAATTTACTGCAAACGCTGACTACAGCGGCGTTGATATCTCCCTTTCCGATCCTGCCAATGTGGGCTACCCCTATTTTGTGATAACAAAAGGAACAGAAGAAACCGCGAAAACAGGATACTACTATGTCTACGAGAAAGAAACGAGCAGCGGCAATTTTGAGCCGTTCTGCAATGGAGCCGACAAAGCCGAAGATAATGGTAATAATACGGCATATTCAAGTGTATACGACGCAATATCGGAAATTTGCGACGTTGTTTCCGACGGTTCTGCAACGCTGTTTTTCGGCAATGAAGGAACAAGCACAGATAATTTGAAGGACACGCTTGATACAAACGGGGAGAATGTTGATTTTGGTTCTGAGGGGACATACACCATAAAAGGCAGTCTTAAAGGCACAACTGATGAAGATGCCTTAATTACTCTGGACGGAGCATCGCTGATTGTTGACGGAGGATCAATCGTCTCCAACGGCGCTGTCGCAATTGATAATTCCGGAGATGGAAGCGTCTCGATATCCGGAAAGGACACGAAGGTCACATCTGCCAACGCGCCTGCTGTTTTTTCACAAACCTTTAAAATGAGCGACGGCTCTGTTTCAGGGAAGATAGCCGCGATTTATTGTTCGTCGGCTGATATCAGCGGTGGTAATATAGAATGCGCAAACGGCCCCGCTCTTGCCTGTATGGGCGGCAGCTCCACTATATCCGGAGGAACGCTGACAAGCACCAATACGGTGACAAGCATGAATATGCATTCCCAAAGCATGCCCGGCACGGTATGCTGCTGTGACCAAGGAGTAGCGAGCAAGCTTGTTATCAGCGGAGGTACGATAAAAAACAATGCCGATTCAGGCTATGCCGTTTACAACTTTAAGGACTCTGAGTACTCGCGGCTTTATCTTTCAGGTACTCCGATAATTTCCGGTCCGACGGATATCTATTCAAATACTATTATTTACGCCGATGATGGCGCGGTTTCTCCGAAAGCATATAAAGGCGGCGTTCTGACTTTGTTTTACGGCTATACGATAGCAAATAACGGCAGCACCATAGCCGTAAGCAATGTCGTTTCCGGGACAAACAGCGACCTGTTTTTCATTGCCAACGACGGCTATTATCTGAAGCGCAACGGCAACGATCTTGTAATCGCTGTCAGCTCCGGAACTGTGACCTTCAATTACAATTATACAGGCGCCGCGGAGCCTTACGCAAAACTTCCCGCTGGAGACGAAGACAAAGTGTCAAAACCAAAAGATCCCACACGCAGCGGCTATACCTTCGGCGGCTGGTATACGGAAGAGACCTGTGCAACCGCCTTTGATTTTGAAACAAAAATAAGCGGAGCAAAAACGCTGTATGCCAAGTGGACCGTTTCGAGCTCATCGGAAACATCTGACGGCTCCTCGTCAGCCTCAACGGGCGGAACCGCGCTTGAGGTGGGAATAGGTGGAGTTAATCAAAAAATCGGAAAGCTTGCTACTTCTACCGACAGCAGCGGCACAAAAACAGCAATCGTTACCGCCAATGAAAAAGAGCTTGCGAATTATATTAACAACGCCGCAAGCGGCAGCAGCGTTGTTTTCACTGTGCCGCAGAATACGGGAGCAAGCCAAAGCCGGGTGGCGCTCACTGCGCAGACCGTTGAGGAGCTATCAGACAGGGGAATGACTTTTACGGTTAAGAGCGGAGACGTTACGCTTGATTTTCCGACCTCATCGATAGATACGGAGTCAATCGGCGAAGCTCTGAACGCCTCCGGTCAACTAGACCGGGTAACATTATCGGTTTCTGTCTCGCCTGCTTCCTCGGACGCCACAGAAGCGTTGAAGAAAGCTGCGTCAAGCGACGGCTTTGAGACGCTCGGCAGCCCTGTATCGTTTACACTTACAGCGACTTTTGGCGGAAAGAGCAAAGAAATAGAGCAATACAGCGGCTACATTTCGCGTACTCTCGAGCTGGATCAAAGTACAGATCCCAATAGGATCACTACCGCGATATCGGAGAATCCCGACGGAACGGTCCGACATATCCCCACATATGTATTTAAGGGCTCTGACGGGAAGCTTTACGCAAGGATAAACTCTCTGACCAACTCCACATACGCCCTGATATACAACGACGAGGCATTCACAGACGCTTCCGGCAGATGGTATGAGACGCAGGCGCACGAAATGGCTTCAAGAAAAATACTGACGGGGTATAAAGACGGCATTTTCGGCGGAGACAACGCGATAACCCGTGCGGAATTTGCGGCAATCATAATTCGGGCGCTCGGTTTGCCCCAAAGCAGCGGCAATAAATTCGGTGACGTCGCGTCAAGCGCGTGGTATAACGGATATGTGGGGACAGCCTCAGAATATGGCATCATTCAAGGAAGAAGCGCGGCAGAATTTGATCCCGAGGCCAATATCACCCGCGAAGAGGCAATGGCTATTATCGCGCGTGCCGCCAATGTTTCGGGCTACAAAGGCAAAGACGGAGATATAGGTGCGTATTCCGACATAGAAAATATAAGCTTATGGGCAAAAGACCTTGTTGCCTTCAATCTGAAAAATGGTCTTATCGTCGGCTCGGATGGAGCTATCCGCCCGAACGCAACGATAACCCGCGCTGAAACAGCTACTGTTGTTCTGCGCCTTCTGCAAAAGGCAGGACTTGTTGATATCCGTAGTAAAGTATGAATAAATATTGATTACACGGCATTGCGATACGGATTTGCTGACTGTAAACGATATTGGCGAGATGACCGGATATTCAAGCGCGGCCGTTTCAAGATGGTGCCGCAACAACAGTCTCAGGCATTTTTATAATACATAAAAAATACCTGAGACCGTTGATATGGGTTTGAGCCGATATATTTCATATGGCAACGCGAATAAGTGATTATGTGTCCAAACAGTCACTTTGTTTTTATGATGACGGAAACCAAAAAATCAACCGTTCAAATCAGCCGAACGGTTGATTTTTTATTTTGGCTGATACCGTATGATTAAAGCAGGAGATGATCATATGGAAAATTTAATGAGCGTCAGTCATTTGACAAAAAGCTTCAAGGAAAATAAAGTACTCAATGAAATCTGTTTTGAAGTGCATACCGGAGAGGTTCTCTGCATTCTCGGTCCCAACGGTGCGGGGAAAACTACGACCATCAATATTTTAACAGCCGCCCTTGGAAGCGACAGCGGCGAGATCAAATTCAAAGGCAAACCTATCAACAGTCAGCTTCGTGCCTACAAGCAGGCTTTAGGCATTGTCCCGCAGGATGTAGCTCTGTATGACGAACTGAGCGCGGAGCGAAATCTGAGCTTTTTTGCATCCCTTTATGGGCTTCATGGGTCAGATCTGAAAAAAGCGGTTGACGAAGCGCTTGTATTTGCCGGGCTTTCCGACCGCCGGCATGATAAGGTCAAGACATTTTCCGGCGGAATGAAAAGGCGGCTCAATATTGCCTGCGCCATCGCGCATAAGCCCGAACTTGTCATTATGGACGAACCCACCGTCGGGATCGACCCGCAAAGCCGCAACTATATACTCGAATCCATAAAGAAGCTTCGCGATAACGGCATGACGGTGATTTACACAACGCATTACATGGAAGAAGTTGAAGTGATCTCGTCCCGCATCATCATCATGGATCACGGGGCAATTATCGCCGAGGGCACAAAGGAAAGTCTCAAGGAAGATATCCAGAACGATAAGCGGTATATCATTGAAGTCGAAGAAAACGGCAGCATTTCACACGACGACTTTTTTGCCATAGAGGGTGTGAAAGCGGCGAAAATTGAAGGCAGCACGATTGAAATCACATCGCTCAAAGGTATTGAAAACCTTGACCGAATTATCGCTCTCCTCAGTAACCGGGGCGAAAAAATACGCAATATCACCAGCGAGAACGCAAGCCTTGAAATGGTCTTTCTAAAACTGACAGGCCGCAAGCTGCGCGACTGACGGGAGGGACAAAAAATGCGGCGTTTTTCATCCATTTTTAAAATGGACATGATAAATCTCTTTAAGAATCCTGTCCTTGTCGGGTACAACACGCTATTCGCAGCGCTTCTCATTTTGATCATGGGTTTTTTGACTGGCGGCAATTATGCTGATATAAAAAATTCATATCAATACTACACGGTGACCTTGCTTGTTTACGGAATGCTGAACGGAGCGATGACAGCCTCTAATTGCTTTATGGAGCGCGACATCAAGCGCCCGAATCTTCGGATTATCTATTCTCCGGCGGGAAGCTTTCCAATCTATTTTTCAAAAATACTGTCATCCTTCGTTTTTGATTATGTCCTGCACCTTTTGCTGCTTGCCGTTCTCTGCCCGCTCCTGAACGTCACGCTAGGAATACAGCCGATATTCTTTATTTTGCTGATGGCGCCTATAGAATTCGCGGCGGCGGCTCTGGGAACCTTTTTTTGCTGCATCTTTCACTGCGAGGAGACAACCAGCACCCTGCTGAGCTTAACAATCAGTGTGCTCTGCGTTCTTGGCGGAACATTTTTCTCGTTTGACGGAATGGGCAAAACACTAGCTTTCATCTCAAAGCTATCGCCGGTCAAATGGCTCAACGACGCTTTCTTTGCGCTTTCCTGCGACAACAGCCTCGCGCTTTACTGGCCTGTGTTTATTGGGGCATCGGTCGTCTCGGCATTACTTGTATTGGGCTGCCACATCTTTTTCAGAACGGAGGATTATCTATGAGAACATTTATTGCCGTATTGAAAAGCACATATCAGCGGGTTTTACCGCGGATTGTGTCGGTGGGTGTCTTCACGGCGTTTACTCTGGCTACGATTTTTCTGGCTGTTTACATTACCGGAACGCAACAGGTTAAGGCGCATATTGTTTTGATATCGCAGAGTGAGTCGGTCATTCCACAGAGTTCCAAAGCGTTGGACGTGACCGTCATGGCTGAAAAGCCTCCGCTTTCCAGCCTAGTCAAGCAGAAATACGATGCCTATGTCACCCCCCTCGGCGACGGAAGTTATCAAATCGAAACGCTTCATAACGACGACTTCAAAAATATGATGCTGATGCTGCTGAAAAATCCCAATGCCAATATATCCGGCTCTCAGACCGAGCGCGGCGTTGGCGTAAATATTATCGGCTTTATGATGATGTTCCTGCTTATGATCGCCTTTTTCAATCTGTTTGCCTTTGCGGACGACAAGGAGCAGGGACAGCTCCGGCGGATCGCCGCGGCTCCCTCTTCGTTTGGATGGTATCTTGCGGCGCACTGCGTCTACTGCCTGTCTATGCTGCTGCCAGAATATCTGCTGCTTGTTATTTTGAAGCTCTGCGGCTGGAACATAGGCTTTTCGCTTTTGCAGTATGCCGGTCTGATGGCGGCGCTGGCCTTCCTAGGCATTTCATTTGCGCTGCTGCTGAACACGCTGATTAAAAAGCCTGATAATGCAAGCATGCTGGGCAATTCCATAACAGTGCTGACTTCGGTGCTGGCGGGCAGCTTTTACTCATTCAGTAAAAATAACGCCGTGCTTGACCGTATCATAAAGATAATTCCCCAGAAAGACCTGATGGATTTCGCGCAGTATATACAAAACGGTACTGCGACAGAGCACACGGGATCATTGATTTATGTCGTTGCCTTTTCTCTTGCAATGTTTGCGTTTTCCTGCGTTGTATTGAGGCGAATGTACGTAAAAAAAGTGTGATATGTCAGACTACGCTTGTCAAAACGAACATTCTGGCATAAAATTGATTCAAAGTATTATTATAGGTGATTTAAATGAATTTTCCCTCGGATGCGCTGCTTCTTTCCACAAAACTGAAAATACCCGCGCCTCGCAAAAACTATGTGGTGCGCAAAGCTCTGTTTGAGGAGCTTTCGAGGTGCGGCGACATGGGCGTGATTTTTGTGCGCGGCGGAGCGGGGACTGGAAAGACCACGCTGCTTTCTTCCTTTATCCGCGAAACGGGTCTGAAAAATGTAAGCTGGGTATCTCTAGATGCATCCAACGCAAATGTCTACTCCTTTTGGCTGTATTTCACCGCGGCAGTCAGCGCGTCATGGGATGACAGTGAGAGCTTTCTGACCCTGATGCGTTCCAACCCGGATGCCTCTCATATAGAAAACCTGCTGACTCTGCTTATCAACCGACTTTACGGCAGCGAAGATTTTTACATAGTGCTTGACGACGTCCACTGCGTCGGGGATGTTTCGCTTGTTCGTACGCTGGAATTCTTTATTGGGGCCATGCCCTCCAACTTTCATATCTTCATGCTTTCCCGTGAGGACCCGCCGATCTATCTCGGACCGCTGGCTATGTCCGGGAGGCTCCTGTATATCGACGGAAAGCAGATGCAGCTGACGCCCGAGGAAGGTATGGCATTTTTAAAAAATACGCTGCAGCTCCCCGGAGGCGACGAAGAGCTTAATCGGCTCAACGCATATGCCGACGGCTGGATCGGCGGGCTGCAGCTTGCCGCGGCGGCGGGAGCTGCCGGAAAGCAGTCCGGGGAGCTGCTCCGCGCGGGTGGGGGTATTGCCGCGGAATACCTGAATCGCGAGCTTTTTGAATCGCTGATGCCGCGTGAGCGGGATTTCCTTATAGGAACCGGCTTTCTTTCTTATTTCAACGCGGAAATATGCTCTGCGCTCTTTGACGGTTTGACAAAGGCTGACTTTGACCAGATAATCGGCGCGCTTGTCGGCAAAAACCTTTTTATCATCTGCGTGGATGAAAAAAGCGGCGTGTACCGCTATCACAATATTCTCTCTGATTACCTGACACATCAGTTTCAGCGCTTGCCGGAAGAGCAAAAGCAGCAAATGTACAGAAAAGCGGCCATAACCTTCGAACAGAATGGCGACCGCGAGGAGGCTTTACGGGAGTTCTGTGAGGCTGAGGACTACGATGACGTTCTCCGTGTCGCGCATGAAATGGGCGGGAGGATTGAGGCCTGGTGTTATCTCGACAAGGTTCCGGTGGAGCTGCTGATTAAGGACGCGGACCTCGCCGCCCAGTGTTTCATATACAATATAGGCAATCTGAACATTGACCGGTGCCGCGCTATGTTTGAGGAATTCAGGGAGCACTACGGCGATTCCGACGTTTTCCGAGCCGTACAGTTTGCCGAGGCTTATATTTCTAAAGGCGACGGCATAATGCCGCAGTTTCATGCGCTGACCGCCGAGCAGATTGAACATTTACCCTTTGGCCCTGTAGCGAAAGCAATGATTTTGGTGGAAAACTCTGCAGCGCTTGTAGCACGGATGCAGTATGATGAAGGGGAAAGCTGTATAAAAGCCGCAATCCGGACTTGTGCGGGCGCAAATATTTTTGTGGATTTCTTCGCGAATAACCAGCTGGCGCAGGTTTATGAGGAAACAGGACGACTGAACGACAGCCTTTCATGTTATGACAGATCTGAAAAATTTCTCAAGTTGCCGCTCATGCTGTCCGGGATCGGAACTAATTATTATTTTGGACTGACCGGCGTCTATATGCGCAGGATGGAGCTTGATAAAGCGGCGGATACACTCAATTTGGCCAAATCGCTTCTGGAAACGCAGCACATCCATGCCGACATAACCGGTATTACGCTTGCCTATCATATGGCCGAACTAAAATTCCTATCCGGCGACGACGATGCCGGGGCTGCCTATGTTGAAGGAATCATGTCCGAGTATCCGGCTTTCAACGTGCTTACGCTTGGACGGCTGATCCATGAGCTTGACTGCTCTGGAAAACTCTCTTCCAAACTTGCGGATGAATTTCTTAGAGAGCTTGAAGCTGCGGAAAGTTACAGAGATCAGCCCTTTTTCAGGCTTTTACGAGCCAGGCTGCTTTTTAAGCGTGGTGAAGCCGCGGAAGCTTTTTGGGAAACAGAAGAAGTACTGACCTTCTCCCGGCTCCATAAAAACAAACTTCAACTGGTGGAAGCCGGATTATTGAAAGCTTTCATGCTGATTCACAGCGGTGAGACTGAAAATAAACGTCGGGAGATCATGAATCTTATCCGCGAGGCTTTGCATTACGCTCATGAGGATCGTATTCTAATGCCGTTTTATCTAAATCGTACGACTCTTTTACCATTGATGCAGGAGCTTTCCGTACAGGCGACAGGAAAGAATTCTCTGACTGAACCGGAAGCGGCTTTTTTACACGACATTTTGGTTGTCTGCGGCTATTCCGGCTCTGCTGCCAAGGAACCCGATTCGCTTTCGGCACGGGAACTCGAGGTGCTGGGCGAAATGGCGCTGGGTATCACCAATCGGGAGATTGCCGACAAACTCTGCATCTCGCAGGCCACGGTAAAAACCCATGTACTCAGTATTTTCGGCAAACTCGGCGTTTCATCCCGAATGCTGGCCGTGCAGAAAGGCCGGGAAAAAGGGCTTATCAAATAGATGTATTGTTTTCCCGAATTTTAGCTTCTCCTTGTCAAGGACACCGAGATTTGTAAACGCAATCGGTGGATTGGAAAAGAATAGATTAACTACCTTCCCCATGAGAGATTGATATGCTGCCGGCTTTCCGGTTTGGAGGATACTTTCTGAGATCCACCACACGCGGTACGGCGACAACGCGGCCGAAATACTGATAAAGCGTGCGAATATATGCCGTCAGTAAAACATCGTTAACGGTAGCGCCGCGTAGCTTTGCATAATCCTTTAGTAGCCTGACTTTTTCGCGAGGTACAGTTTTCAATTCAGTAAATGGGTGGTTTAGATCTCCTTCAAAATCAAACTTCGCCGTATCAGGTTTAGTCAAGTCATTTTTTCTGGTAAAAATTTTGATCCGATCCAACCATGAAAAGTTCTTCACGACCTGAAAGAGATTCTGCTTGCCCATTCTAGATATCGGGCGATAATCCGGGCCTTTTTCCACCCCTGTGTAAAGCGAACTCAATAAGTAAAGGTAATCCTTGAAACCAGCGGCATCACAGAGTAGTTCGTTCTGTATCCCTTCGTTTGTTTCGATGATGAATGTGTAAACGACACACCCATCCTCTATCTCTCGATATAACCGCGCTGCACATTGCCACCTCATGCTACTTTACGTTTATAAGCCAGCATTGCGAAAACATACGCAATAACAAGAATACCCAAGCACCACGCAAGGGCGACCCAAATACCATTGCCCACCGGCTGACCATTCAAGAGCGCGCGGATGGCGTCCACGATTGCGGTTACCGGCTGGTTATCAGCAAAGGCGCGGACGACCGTCGGCATCGACTCGGTCGGCACAAAAGCAGAGCTGATGAACGGCAGGAAGATCAGCGGAAAGGAAAAGGCTACCGCTCCGTCCATTGTTTTCGCGGATAGCCCGGCAATCACCGCAACCCAGGTCAGGGCCAGCGTAAACAGCGTAAGTATGCCTGCCACGGCGAGCCATGACAGCACTCCCGCCGACGAGCGGAAACCGATAACGAGCGCTGCGAGAATGATGACGATAATCGAAATGGCGTTAGAGACCAAGGATGTCAGCACATGCCCCCACAGCACGGTGGAACGGGCAATCGGCATGGAGTGGAACCGTTCGAATATGCCGCTTTGCATATCCAAAAACAGGCGGTAGGCCGTATAGGATATTCCGCTTGCAATCGCAATCAGCAGGATGCCGGGCAGCTGGTAATTCACATAGTTTTCCGTGCCGGTTCGGATTGCACCGCCGAACACATAGACGAACAACAGCATAAACGCGATGGGCATGATGGCTACCTTGATGATGGTATCCATGCTGCGGAAAACATGGCGCATCGAGCGAGAGAGCATCACACTCATATCGCTGAAAAAGTGTTTCTTTATTGCCTCCATTTATTTCTCCTCCTTTTCGCCGACGATTGCTAGAAATATTTCTTCTAATGTCGGCTGTTTTTCAACATATTCCACTTTCGCGGGCGGGAACAGCGTTTTCAGCTCCGCGAGCGTACCGCTTACGATAATCCTGCCTTTATGCAGAATGGCAATCTGGTCGGCAAGCTGCTCGGCTTCCTCCAAATACTGCGTGGTCAGGAACACCGTTGTACCGCCCTCGGCAAGCTCTTTGACTGTCTTCCAAACCTCGTTGCGTCCTTCGGGGTCAAGCCCTGTTGTCGGCTCGTCGAGAAAGATAAGCTGCGGATTTCCCACAAGACTCATGGCGATGTCGAGCCTGCGGCGCATACCGCCCGAATAACCGGATACCTTACGGTCCGCGGCGTCAGACAAACCAAAGCGTTTCAGTAAATCGTCGGCAACCTGACGAGAATTATCGAGGTGTCTCAGCTTAGCGATCATGATGAGATTTTCCCGGCCAGTCAGAATTTCGTCCACGGCGGCGAACTGTCCGGTCAGACTGATCGACTGCCGCACATTGTCGGGATTCGATTCAACATCAAATCCGTTTACTGTAGCGGTTCCGCTGTCTTTTTTAAGCAGCGTGGTGAGGATTTTGACTATCGTTGTCTTGCCCGCCCCATTAGTGCCGAGTAAAGCGAAAATGCTGCCCTTTTCCACGTCAAAATCTACACCCTTCAGGACTTCCGTGGTCTTGAAGGATTTTTTTAAACCCCTTACTTGGATTGCGGTTTCTGCCATTTTGCGTCTCTCCCCTTTCCAAGCTTCTTCTGTATGTCGCGGTTGAGCGCTTCACGCCAGTTTTCCGTGTATGTGCTGGCGCTGCGCAGCAGCTCGTCGCAGAACGCGGCCACGTCCTCGCCGGTAATCTCCAAAACATGTTTGCCTTCCGCCGCGCCGGACTCGAACAGTTCTATCAGGTCATAATGGATCTTCAGCATGTCATAGCCGGCTCCCGCCGCAAAATTCCACATGTGTCCCTGAATTTTCTTGAATACGTATTGATAGTCTTCAGGAAGGGCTTTCACCCTTGCCATCTGCTCTTTGTACTCACGCTTGCTCTCCATTATTTTTTTGATATTAAAATAATTATTGAAAAACTCAGACATTTGATGGCTCCTCCTTTAATTGATTGATTTTAGACGCAACAAATTCCCATTTTTCCCAGAACCTCTGCAGTTCTTCGCGCCCTGCGTCGGTGAGCACGTAAAACTTGCGAGGCGGCCCCATATCGGACGGCTTTTTTTCTATGTCCACGAGATTATTCTTCTCCAGCCGTACCAAAATTGTGTAGACCGTTCCTTCCACAACGTCTGTAAAGCCGAGCGCATTCAGCAGCCGTGTGATTTCATAGCCGTAGGTTTCCCCGCGGCTAATTATTTCAAGGACACAGCCCTCAAGCACGCCTTTGAGCATTTCCGTTAGGTTTTCCAGCACAATCACCCCTTGCTATTCTGTATGATAGATATGCAGTATTACTTACTACTGCTATATAGTAACACGTAGTAGCTTGCCTGTCAATAGCATTTTTACTGAAATTTTTCAACAATAACGCAACAAAAAAAGCCGAGCAGCCCGCAAAGGTTGCTCGGCCTTTTAGCAATTATGGTCACTTCTTGATTGGAAAATAGATTTTAGTCATATACAGGATGCCGTTTTGAAGGACTATCCCATGCAGATCCGGCAGGCCGAAAGCCGTGTGCTGAAAGCGGACGATGCGCGGGTGACCGGGCATCCTCTTTCCACCAACTTGCCCCATTTATAACCTGCTTCGTAATGCGTGCCCTTAAATCTTCCGTGATACATTAATTCAAATTCCCTTCGTATTTCGTAGACGGCGCCACCCCATGCCATAAAGGTAATTGAATAAAAATTTATTTCAAGAGCAGAAAAAAATATAGTTGCCCATATGGAAGTAAGGGTCAATTATCATCCGCAGTGACGGCGGGCAGGCATAGCAAGGCTGCGCAGCCGCCTTCCGGCAGGTTGCGGAATTCCGTTGTTCCGCCATGAGCCTTTACAATTTGGCGGACGATGGTGAGACCCAGGCCATGGCTCTGAAGCTCGGCGGTGTCCGCCTCGCTCTTCAGACTTTCGAGGACGTTCTGCGGAAAACCTGTCCCGTTATCAGAAACGCTGACGATGCAGCTGCCAGATCTCTTTTCAAGCGTTATTTTTATTGCGCAGCCGTTCGGATTGTGCCGGATACTGTTTGTTATCAGATTGGAAACCGCGCGCCGCAGCAGTTCCTCGTCACCGGTTATTGCGACGTTTTGAGCATCGCCACAAATTGTTACATCTATAGAATATCGTTCATCAAGTCCACCGTTATAAAAGTCGGCGGCAATGCTGCGCAGGAGGGCCGCCGGTAGGACGTCTGTCTTTCGCAGCGGCTGCATATCGTATTCCAGCTTGGACGCAAGGTTAAGGTCGCTGACTAATGTCTTGATCCGTTCGCTCTGCCTGCGAATGATGCCTGCCTGCTCCCGTTTGTCCTGCGACAGGCCGGGATCGTCCTCAAGCTGGCTTGCATAGCCCATCACAAGCGAAAGCGGCGTGCGGATGTCGTGGGACACGCCCGCAATCCATGTTGTGCGCGCATCGTCCCGCTTTTTAAGCGCGAGGCCCTGCCTTTTTAATTGTTCCGATGTTTTATTGATTCCAGCGGCAAGCTCCCCGAGAAGTCCGTGGGTTGAAAACTCCACCGGCTCATTTTCAGCCATGCCTTCAATGCCCTTTGCAAGCGGTCTCAGGGAACGGAACAGACGCAGGCCGAAAAGCAGCGCGAGCAGTATGGCTGCGAGGCCGTTTAAAATCAGCATGACTGTTATCCATACCCCGGCGTTGTCCATGACCGCCTTCGGTTCCGTAATATTGTATTTCCAAATGCTATCCTTTTCACCGCCCAGCACGAAAAGGCCGTCCGCGTGCTTCCAGACAGTGACCGGATAGCCGTTTAAATACCAGCGTGTAAAGCCTGCTACTTCCGAAACGGTGTAGCTTTCCGGAACGTCGGAAGGAAGATTCAGGCTCCAGAGCACCCTGCCGCTGCCGTCATCAATGAGCATAGCCCACTGACAATTCTTTTCAATGCTGGTTCCGGCATCTTTGGAAAGTAAGTAAGAGCCGTCCTCTGCCCGAACAAGGCTGTCCGCGATCTGCGCAATATTGTTATTTCTCTGTACGGTTTTGCCCGACTGAGCCGTCCATGTGGCGAGCAGCGCAAAATTGATGATAAGAAGGGTAAGCGCAACTCCGGCAGCCGAGAGCACATAACGGGACAGGATTTTCATCATGCTTTTCATTTTCCGCGCACCCCCGTCAGCTTATAGCCGAGTCCCCGCACGGTAAGAAGATAGCGCGGCGCGGACGGCTCCGGCTCTATTTTTTCGCGCAGGCGGCGGATGTGCACCATCAGTGTGTTTTCATAACTGTACAAATCGTCGCCCCATGCCGCGCGGCAGAGGCTGTCCCCCGTGACAATGTTTTCCCGGTTTTCGTAAAGTTTAGTGAGCAGTGCGTACTCCTTTGCGGTGAGCGTCAAGCGCCCGGCTTTTGCCGTTACCGTCCCGCTGTTTAAATCAACTTCGGTTTCGCCAAGGCAGAAAGCCGGCTTTTCCTCTCTCCTTCGGACGACAGGAAAATAAGCGCGGCTTAAAACGGCTTTCAGCCGCAGAGTCAGTTCTCTCGGAAGGAATGGCTTTGTGATATAGTCGTCCGCACCGAGCCCCAAGCCGAGCAGCCGGTTTTCATCCTCGTCGCGCGCGGACAGAAACAGAATAGGAACGGAGGACTTTTCGCGAAATTCCCGCATCAGAGAGAAGCCGTCCCCGTCCGGCAGGGTAACGTCCAGAATCATGCCGTCCGGTTTTTCAGCCGCGAAGGTCCTGCGGGCACTCTGGCAATCGACGGCTGATAAAACCCGCCGGTACCCTTCCCGCCGCAGGATGCCATCCAGCATTCTTATAAGCTCAGGCTCGTCGTCCACAATGAGAAGCTTGCAGTCAAAAATGTCGTTCATTGTCATCACCCGCTTCCATTATAACGTAATATGTGAACAAATTGGAGGCCTTTTGCAGGATTTAAGGTAAACGTAAGCCTGCGGACAGGTCACCGTAAGGAGCTTCTGATACGATGTTTCCAGTCTTTCAGAAAAGGAGACATAAAATGTCTGATATTATTACAACAACCGGGCTTTGCAAGCAGTACGGGAAACTCATGAGTGTCAAGGATCTCGATCTTTCCGTTGAGGAAGGCTCGGTCTACGGTTTTCTCGGGCCGAACGGGGCTGGAAAGTCCACCACGATGAAAATGATACTCGGGCTCGCGCGCCCCACTGCCGGTGCCATTTCCGTGTTCGGAGAAAAAATGAACAGCCGAAACAGGCTTTCCATCCTGAATAATGTGGGTTCCCTGATTGAATCGCCCAGTTATTACGGGCATCTGACCGGAAAAGAGAACCTCCGCATCGTGTGTACACTCAAAGATGTACCGGAAAAGGATATCGACCGTGTCCTTGAAATCGTCCGTCTGGAAAACCAAAAGGAAAAGAAGGTCTCGCAGTATTCTCTCGGCATGAAGCAGAGGCTGGGTCTCGCTTCCGCGCTTCTGGGGACCCCGAAGCTCCTGATTCTCGACGAACCGACGAATGGCCTTGATCCTGCCGGCATTCAGGAGATGCGCGATCTGATCCGCTCTCTGCCCGACAAGCTCGGCATGACGGTAATGGTATCGAGTCACCTGCTCAGCGAGATTGACCAAATGGCTACTCATGTCGGGATCATCAGCCGCGGCGAACTTGTGTTTCAGGACAGCCTCGCGGCGCTCCACGAAAATAGCCACCCCGCAATTGCCCTGCGCACGCTGAACAACGAAGCGGCGTCAAAAATACTTACTGGGCAGGGCGTTCCCTTTAAGGCCCAGGACGGCTTTCTTTTACTGCCTATGCTTGCCGACAGCGAGCTTGCCTTTTCTATCGCCCAGCTTTATGAGCGTAACATCGGTGTCGTGCGTATTGAAGAGCGTAGCCGCAGCCTTGAGGACATTTTCCTCTCGCTTACCGGAACGGCGGTGAGCTTATGAGGACGGCGCTCTCCGCGGAATTTCGGAAAATCCGCCGCAGAAAGGTGTGGCTCATCGTCGCGGCAATGATTTTTGTACAGCTTCTGTGGGCGCTGTGGTCCATTCGGAGGCTGGACGCGAGTGCGCTCTCGCAGGGCTGGATGCGCTGCCTCTACGAGTTCCCCCTGCTTAATTCCATTATGATGCCCATCATCGCGGCGGTCGTGGCCTCGCGTCTGTGCGACATCGAGCACAAGGGGCAAACATTCAAGCTGCTTGAAACCATTATGCCTGCGGGACGGCTCTTTGATGCCAAGTTCCTGTGCGGCGCCGTTTACATGCTCGCGGCAGTGCTTGCACAGCTCGTTATGATAGTCGGAGCGGGGCGCGCGGCTGGATTTTCTGGCGGCGTTCCGGTTGAAAAACTAATGTACTATCTGGTCTTCACTTTATCTGTCAGTCTTGCAATACTACTTTTACAGCAGGTCTTGTCTCTCTTGTTTGCAAATCAGATGATTCCGCTTGCGCTCGGGCTCGTCGGAGGGCTTGCGGGGCTTTATATGATGTTCTTCCCCCAGGCTCTCGCGAAATTGATTTTGTGGGGATATTACGGCGTGCTGATGCTTGTTGGCATGGACTGGGACAGAACGACGCGCATCACGGATTTTCACTATGTATCCGTCGACTGGAGCGGATTTATCGCCCTGATCGTCATGTTTTGCGTGATTTATGCTGTTGGCCGAACTTTGTTTGTCAGAAAGGAGATGTGAAAAATGCTTCTTCGAACGCTTAGGGCTGAACGGATGAAGCTCCGTCACAGCCCTGTCTGGCTGGCTTTCTTGATTCTTCCCGTCCTGCCCGCCGTTATGGGCACCTTTAACTATCTTCAAAATACGGAAATTCTTGAGGACCAATGGTACAGCTTGTGGACACAGCACACCCTGTTTCTCTGCTATTTTTTCTTTCCGGCTATCCTCGGAGTATACTGCTCCTATCTCTGCCGACTGGAGCATTTGAACCATAACTGGAACGCGGTCATGACCGCGCCGGTGCCGGTCACGTATGTTTATTTCTCAAAACTTGTTATGGCTTCCGTTATGGTTATTCTGACGCAGCTCTGGGTTGGCGTATTGTTTGTAATATCCGGCAAGTTTTGCGGTTTGACCGCCCCAATTCCACGCGAGCTTCTTGAATGGCTCCTTTGCGGCGCTGTCGGCGGGATCGTAATCTCAGCGCTCCAGCTTTGCATCTCGCTGGTGATCCGGAGCTTCGCCGTACCGGTTGGAATTGCACTGATTGGCGGCGTAGCCGGGCTCGCGGCAATGGCCAAAGGATATGGCGCATGGTTTCCATACTCGCTTATGTGCGTCGGTATGCGCGCCAATCACCCGGGCGGCCCTATGGTGTGCGGCACAGGTCAGTTTGTCGTAATCAGTCTTTTCTACGTGGTTATCTGCACCATTTTCGGCGCCAAATGGCTTAAAAGTCGCGACGTGTCCGCAGGTTAAAATTCCAAAACGCCCCATCACTGCACTGCGTATCAGTAGCAATGACAGGGCGTTTTTTCTTACAGCGTTAAAACGAAATGTGCGGCCACTGTTCTGCTTTTTGGGACAGTGGCCTTTTCTATCAAAAGGAGAGAAATTTATGCCGTACTATGTGATAAAGAGCAAATCGCGCAGACCCGTGAGATGGATCTGCTGACCTATTTGCAGCGATTTGAACCGGATGAGCTTATCCACGACGGTGGAAATAACTATCATATACGCTCCCATAACAGCCTCAAGATATCCAATTGCCTGTGGTGCTGGTGGTCGCATGGGATCGGTGGAAAAACCGCCCTGAATTATCTCACAGAGGTGTGCGGCCTGGACTTCACCGAAGCGATGGGGCGAATTCTTTGCGACAGTCATTTCTTTTTTCCGGCACAGTCACGCTCCCCTCCAGCGATGTCAACAACGAAGTTCCTCGTCCTTCCGGAACAAAACGGCGACAACCACCGGGTGTTCGCCTATCTGCGCTCACGTGGAATTGACCCAGAGATCATTAACCACTGCATCAAGCATGGCAAGCTCTATGAGGACCGCGAGCACCACAATGCTGTTTTCGTTGGCTTCGATGGAGATACGCCCAAATGCGCATCTATGCGAAGCACACTGCCCGATTCCACTTTCCTGCGGGACGCGGAGGGCAGCGACAAGAGGTTTTCTTTCAGCTTCACCGCTTCAGACAGCAATGGTGCGCTCGTTGTAACCGAGAGTGCCATTGACCTTCTAGCAAAACCACTACAATTGGCACCGCATTGCCCTCTGTCTGGATTATGATGATGCCGTGCGCGAAGCAGCGCAGGGCATCATTACCGCACTGCGGAAACTGGATGTGGCATACCTTCCGCCGACCATCGGGATGGATTACAACGATATGCTGACCGCGACAATTGGAATTGCTTACAGAGTCAAAACGAAAGGAGTAGCACGTGAATAAAGTCGTTTGCTTTGATGAAATGCGTTCTGTGCGAAGCAGAACGTCGCTTTTACAAGCATAGCATTTTGCCAGCAAAATGCACTTGTTAGGGCTCCCGCCCTAATACCCATTGCCAATAGTTTAATGCAAAGGAGATGGTCTATCTGCAAAACCGGACTATCAAGGTTACGTTTTGCCTCAACGAGGCAGAACGTGCGCACCTGAAAGATCAGGCCGCTAAAGCGGGGCTTCCGGTTGAACCCTTCCTCCGGCGTCTTGTAATGGGTGTCGAACTGCGATCGCGTCCGCCCGCAGAATTGACTGAAATACTGCGGCAGCTGTCCGCAATCGGCAACAACACAAATCAAATTGCCGCATCGCCAATACGACAGGTCATATTCGGACGGAGGACATTGAAGCCGTCAATACCATACAGTCCCAGATATGGCGTATGGTAAAGGCTCTCTGATATGGCGGTCACAAAAATCTACGCGATCCACAGCGGCTGGACAACCGTGTGGCCTATGCAGTGAACGAAAAGAAAACAGGGCTGAACGGTGCTATCGAGTACGCTGTCAATCCGATTAAAACAAAAACGCGGCTTTTTGAATCCGCAACTGTCATTTTCCTGAAACCGCCTACAGTGAAATGATGGCTACAAAACAGCGATGGAATAAAGAGCGCGGTGTTCTCGGTTATCACTTTATCCAATCCTTCGTCCCTGTTGAGGTAACGCCGGAACAGGCGCATCACATCGGCGTCGAGTTTGCCCAAAGATGCTTCGGAGACCGGTTCGAGGCGGTCATAGGCCCCCACCTTGACAGGGCTCATCTGCATAATTATATTGTAGTCGATTCCGTTTTTTGTGCGGACGGCAGGAAATATCACAGCTCTCCCGATAGCTATTACAATCAGATCCGCGCCGCATCCGACCAGCGTTGCCGAAAAAATAAACTATCGGTCATCGAACACCCTCAGGATCATGGGAAGCACTACGCCGAGTGGAAAGCTGAAAAAGAGGGCAAGCCCACGGTGCGAAGCCCTATCCGCGAGGACATTGATCAGACAATTAGTCTTCGCTTGCGCCTAGCCAGTTTTACGCGGACATGCGCAAAATAGGCTATGATTTGCAGCTAAACGTGAAATATCCAGCCGTGAAGCCCCCGGGCTCGGACAGGTTTTTCAGGCTGAAATTTCTCGGAACGAACTACATGCCGGAGGCGATACAGCACCGTATCCTCGCCCAGACGTTCTATTAAAGCGCCGGAGAAAACGGCAAGGCCGCCCGCCGGTCGGAAAGCACAGAAGATCGTCTGCATGATGGTCGTAGTCTGGTTACCAGTTCCTTGTCCCGCAGCGAGGTTTCCCAGAAGAAATCGCAGAACTGAGGGATTGTCGCGTTGCTGATCAGATTGAGCTTATTACGGTCGGTTTCACCGGACGGGGATAAAATGCCCTCCTGGACCATGGCATTTTCTGTGGACGGATTCATAAAATAGCCTCCTTCTTCTTATAACTATTTATTTCTTCTTGCTTTTCTTTGCAGAGTTTTACAACAATCTTGCTACAATAAGGTCTTTATACATTTCGAACCGAAATAATGAATATTGCTTTTACTACTAAAACCGGAAATTGTAGTAAAATATTACTACAATTTTTGTGAAGCCCTATTTAGGAAACAATACTTTGACATAAAAAATCCCTTGAATACTCAGCATTTCCAAGGGATTTGTGGCGGAGAGGATGGGATTCGAACCCATGTGACGTTGCCGTCAAACTGATTTCGAGTCGTTAGAAATGGCTTTCCCAGCGTGTCCCTCAGTGGTTTTTGTGAGCGTTTGATAACGCCGAAAAAGTCTTATTTCATGCGGGTTTGATGGCACAAATCCGCTGGTTTCAGGGCTTCTGAAAAAATAGGCCGCTTAGCAGATTTTCAGAAAAAGTGTGAGCAAACTGTGAGCGCTCACCGTGTTGACTCTGTGCAGTACTTCATCGTAGCGATGTGAATCAACAGCAAACGCGCCACGAATCATTTTATGTCGAAAAATAATTCCGGATTATCCGTAATTTTATTACGGTATTTGTTGACTTGATGCTTTACCGTGGGTATAATAATGGTGAAAGTAGGTGGGCACCATGTTAAAGCTGTTTGAGGTTACGGGTTTTAAAAACTTTGAGAATACCATTCGGTTGGATTTCTCTGATGTCCGTGATTATAAATTCAATGATTCCTGCGTCACCAACGGTTTGCTCAGCAAGCTCATCGTTTACGGCAAAAACTCTGTCGGCAAGTCCAACTTGGGTTTGGCGCTTTTTGACATCGTATCGCACCTGACGACAAACAATGTGACGCCGGGCTTATATGAGTATTATCTGAACGTCAACAACAAAGCCGGATACGCGGAGTTTCATTATGTATTCACGTTCGACGGCGGTGAGGTGGATTACCGCTACCGCAAAAATGACAAGCAGACTCTTATTTACGAATCCGTTGCAATTGACGGCAATCGTCTTTTCACTTACGACTACGAGGACAATCGCGGCGATCTGACCGGCCTTGAGGCATTGACCACGACGCTGAATCTCTCCTTCCGTGGCAGCGACTCCATACTGAAATATGCCATCAACAATTCGGCACTTCCGGACGATCATCCGCTTTATCGGATGCAGCGTTTTGTGTCCCACATGCTCTGGTTCCGCAGCCTGGATGAAAACCGTTATATAGGTTACAAGGCAGACAGCAAGGACTATTATGATTTCATTTTCGACGGGAATATGCTTAAGGAGTTAGAGTCCTTCCTGCACAAGGCGGGGATTAAAGAAAATCTGGTTGCGAAGAAAGATGCTGATGGAACCAAGCGCCTGTACTTTGATACCAGAAACCCGCTGCCATTTTTCAAGGTTGCGTCCAGCGGTACGAAAGCGCTTTACACGTTTTTCTATTGGTACAAAACCTCTGCCGACGTTTCTCTGATGTTCATCGATGAGTTTGACGCCTTCTATCATTATGAACTGGCGGAAACGCTTGTTGAGCTTTTGGAGCATATGTCCAGTTTCCAAACCATCCTCACTTCCCATAATACGAACCTGCTCTCCAATCGCATCATGCGTCCGGACTGCTACTTCATTCTGACCGGAGAAGAGCTTACTTCATTTGCCAATGCCACCGATCGGGAGCTTCGGGAGGGACACAATCTGGAGAAGCTCTATATGAGCGGTGAATTCAATGGCTGAGTAGAAACGGAAAATTCTCGTGCTGGTCGAGGGAGCAAAGACAGACGTCGCTTTGATGGAGCGGCTTCTGTCCGCTTATCAAATTGATGTCAAATATGAGATTGTTTCCTACTGCACGAATATCTACACGCTATATCATGAGATGTTTGAGGACAACGATCCCGCGGATATGGACTTGCTCCAGCTGCTGAAGTCGCGTGAACCTGATCCGGTGAAAAAAGCATTGTTTGACGAGTTCTATTCTGACATCCTTCTGATCTTTGATCTTGATCCGCACGATCCCGGCTTCACGCCGGAAAAGATCAGCGGCATGGCAAGGTACTTTGTAGAATCGTCTGATATGGGAAAGCTGTACATCAATTACCCGATGGTGGAAGCGTTCTATCACATGGCGTCCATTCCCGACCCGGACTTTGATTCTTACTATGCGACTCTTGATGAGCTGATTGCGGGAGAATACAAGGCCCGTGTGAATCGGGAAAACCGGAATCACGATTATCGTAAGTTTGCCGCAACAAAAGAAGAATGCAATATTGTCATCGGTCAAAACATCAGCAAGGCGTGGCGGCTTGTCGGAAACGATCCGGGAAATAATCTACTTCCAGCGCAAGTCGAGATGCTTGCCGCACAGCTAAATTCTATTCAGAGCGACAGGCGAGTTGCCGTGCTTAGCACCTGCGCATTTTTCATTCCGGAGTACAATCCGAAATTGATACGCTGAATTTAGGTTGCATAAAACAGAGACTGTGTCTGAACTTTTTGTTTGGATGCAGTCTCTTTTTACGCCGTCAAGAAGAGCGTGAGATATGCTGCGTATCCCGCCAAGCCCCTCGTCTATCGTCCAGCGTCCCGCGCCGTGCGCGTGGTTTTTGCTGCCGAATCCGAGTAATAGCAGGGTGAGTACGGCGGCAAAAACTGCGGCGAAGCGGTGCCCAAGTATGAGTATACATTTGTGGATTGGGCGCGGCAAAGCCGCCGACGGGGTGCCGGGGTGTCCCCGGCCGCACACCTTGCCAACGGCAAGGTATAGTGCGTTATACCGCCAGCCAAACGCACGGCAAAAAGTCCGGCCCGCCTTTGAGGGGCCGGACTTTCTTGTCGGGCGGGAAAACGTGTTCGCGCAGTCGGCCCCGCAGGGCAGGCGGCGCGGGCACGTTTTCATATTGGCGGGTGGTATGTGAAAGAAGCTGACGATTACATCTCAGCATCGTTGAATGGAAAGGAGTTCTGATTTATGCCCTACGCGATTATGCGATTTGAAAAACGAAAGGGCGGCCCCGCGACCGCCATCGAAAAGCATCACGAGCGGAAGAAGGAGCGTTATGGCAGCAACCCCGACATTGATCGGGAGCGTTCTCATCTCAACTATCATCTCGTCCAGCCACACCTGCAATACTACGGTGAGATTCAGACCCGCATTGAGAAAGCACAGAAAGAAAATCCGAAATTGAAGGTGCGGAAAGACAGTGTGAAGTTCATTGACACTATCATCACCGCGACGCCGGAGTTTCTCGCTGGGCTGCCGGAGGATCGGGTGCGGTTTTACTTTGAGCACGCGCTTGCGTTTCTCAAGCGCGAGTTGGGCGAGGAGAACATTTTCTCAGCTGTCGTCCACATGGACGAGCACAACCCGCACATGCACATCTGTTTCGTGCCGCTGACAAAGGACAAGCGCCTTTCGGCCAAGGAGGTTATGGGTGGGCGTGACAAATTGGTTGAGTGGCAGGACAAGTTTCACGATCACATGTCGGCGGAGTTCCCGGAGCTGGAGCGTGGCCAAGCCGCCGCCGCTACCAAGCGGAAGCACATTCCGACTTGGCTTTATAAGCAGGCGCACCGCCTGACCGACGAGATGACTGAGATCCGTACCGAGATTGAAAATATCGGCACGTTTAATGCCGGTAAGCAGAAAGAAAAAGTGCTGAAACTGCTGATGGACTGGTATCCACGGATCAACGCCTTTGAGTCAAAGCTCAAACCCTACGACGAGCAGCTCAAAATTTTAAGGGAGAATCAATCTGTGTATCGCAGCGAGACGGAGCGCGCGCAGTGGGCGCTGCAGAAGGTACGACAGGATGGCCAGTCTCTGATTTATGAGCTGCGTGAATACCAGGATTTCATCAGTTCAATTCCACCGGAACTGTTTGAGGAACTGAAGCAGAGATATGAGATGAGCCAACAACAGCAGAAGCAAGATTTCGAATTATGAGGAGGATTTATGACTTACGAAGAAATGTTCCCGTACAGGGCGCAGATCATCCGTACTCGTGAGGGGCGCGACGCCGCGCCGCTGGATGACTACAGCTATCCGGAAGATACCGGGGAGTTCACCGGCATGCTGACCTTCCGATGCTGGCATAGGAATAAACCCATGCTACTGTGTTATTTTGATACCGACGATGGGCGGAAATTCAAGCTGCCGGTATGGTGGCAAAGCTGGGGTGTGAACTATTCGCCCGCCGAATCGTATATTAATTTTGCAGACGAGGTTTATGACGGTTCCCGCTGGCACTGTGCCTATCGGAAGAAAGACAATGGCTACATCCGTTGGCTGTGTGCTGAACCTGCAGAGTAAGTTGACGCGAGTCATAATTTCCATACGCAAGGTGAGCGCTCAGGCCAGCTGCATCCGGTCTTGAGCGCTCATCTTTGTAATTGATCAATTCGTTTGCCAGCCACCACGCCAGATTTTTCTAAAAATTTAACGTTTGTCTTTGCGTTCTTCAATTCTACAATCACGGCACCATGATTGGGGTATCACGCGACCATCTCCCATGTCACGATAACCAAATTTTTCCTCAATTTCCGCTTCCCCATTTGCAGTTTTGCCGCAGTGCGGACAAGAACAACTTTCTTCTACGTTTTTCATAACTTTCATACCCTCCTTTGCTTTATTCAGCATTAATTAATCCCAAAATCCAGTTTAACCAACCTCTAATTGTTGATGACCGCCTCTCAAAAGTGCTTTCACTTTCTACGTTATAAAGGTTAGCTTCTTTCATAATCCGTATTATATCAGCATTTGCGGGCATATTACCGCTTTCAAGATATTTCCGGAGAGTATCAGAAAAAGCCTTATGAGATAGTATCAAGTCGCAGAAAGCCAATTGACGTTGTTTATAATTCAAGCGTAAAATACGCTTGCCAGTTTCACTTAACCCATAAATTGGCGTTGCCCCATCCTTTCGCTTTTCAAGCAATCTAAGATACCGTGCCGCGTCGGTGTAGTAATTTGTTTGCCGTGCATCAAATGCGTATTGTTCGGTAACGTCATTACGGCTCAATTCTTGTTCATTCAACAGTTCGCAAATGTTTATAACCCGCTCAAAACTATCCGCTTGCGGGAAAGGAATTTGCGGCTCGAATGCAATTACGGAGTTTTGCAAAACTGCTTGAATGTCTGTAATCTCAATAGCGGTATCTTCAACCGTATAGTTTTTTTGACTTACCAAAACCAGCGAACTATAATTATTGGGGTCTTGAAATGCGTACTCATATAATCGATAAATACCGTTAGAATAGACAAGGAAAAGTGGCCTTACGGGCTTTGTAACACGGCTTTGCCAAACCCTAAAAGGATAATATAGTTGCCTTACTAAAAAATCCTCTGATAAGTCACGTTTCGCTTCAAATAGGGCTAACCCTCTTACGCCCTCATACGCTGCATCAATTTCAATTTGCGAATTATTCACTTGCACACGGCAGGGAGTGTGATTTTTTGAGTTAATAATCTCAAAGCCAAAACTCCCAGAACCCATGCGCCCTGAAACGGTGGAGATTAAATCTTCATCTTGCAGAAAGTCAGAAACAATTCCTGCAGCTATGGCACAATTCAAAGCAATGGCTTCACTGGGAATACTATTAGAATTCAAACTCTGAATATAAGTCGGCAGGGACACCCTTGTAACAGGAATATTATCATCCTCAAATTTATGATAAGCGTCGAAATGAGAAATAACATAATCGCCCCTTGTAATGGGCAATATTGCTAAGTGATTATCGAAAAAGATTTTAGGCAAATTAATTGTGTGGTCAAACTTTGCCATAAGACGCGGTTCTCTAAATTCTTTAATCTGTGTTGCTGAAATCTCAAACCGGTCATTCGCGTCGATATGATTGAGAATATCGTATTTTGTGAACAACTGTTCCCAAGCAACGTCATTTAAACTTTTTGGCGAGCTACTCATAGTTTCTCACCACCACTTCATCAACTTGTCCTCTACGGGTAGCGTCAGAATTAATCGCTCTTTTCGCCTGAACAATTGTAATATTATATTCTGCATATTGTTCTCTAATAAAGGCTGTTGCTGAATTAGAAAGCATAAATTTAATGCCTCTATTGTTTAACTCATCACAGCATTCTCTTAATCGAATTTGATCTTCGTGGCCGAAGCCTCCACGAGAGTAGCCGGTGAAATTTGCTGTTTCTGAGACTGGATCATAAGGCGGATCAAGATAAACAAAAGTTCCTTTGGGTATATTGGCTAACACCTCTGTATAATCCTGACTAGAAAATGTAATATTTGCTTTTTGAAAATACTGACTTACTGCACGAAGCGTTGGCTCATTTGCAATGTTTGGATTTTTGTAATTCCCAAATGGAGAATTGAACTCGCCAGCGTTATTTACTCTAAACAGTCCATTATAACAAGTTTTATTTAGATAAATAATTCTTGCAGCCTTTTCCGTTTTTGTAAGTGATTCATATTTTTGCTTGTCACGATCCCAGTCGCGCACAGTGTAAAAATATGTCGATTCATTCTTGTGCTTTTTTAACTCTAATATAAGGGCATCGACATCATCTCGGATAACCTCATACATTCGAATCAAATCAACGTTCACATCATTAACAATTGCTCGTTGCGGCTGACGCCACAGTAACACTGCACCACCGCCCAAGAATGGCTCGCAATATGTGGTGAAGTGTTCTGGTAATAGCGGCGTCAATACAGGCAACAGTTGCCTTTTTCCCCCGACCCATTTAACAACTGGCATTACTAATTTATTTTTTCTCATATTAGAACGCCTCCTCTTCAGCAGAATTTGTATTACTGGCGTTATCAACGCTTTTCTTCCATCTTCCATTTGCAAAAACGGTGGGGGTACTTTTCTCCATATTCATTTTCAGCGCATTAACCGTGACAGGCTTCCCCTGGCGAATTTGTGCAGCTTGCAACACAGGAAAAGTACGCCCATAAATTACACGAGGAGTTCCATTTTTCCCACCAGATAAAACATCCCACCAGTTGCGTCTTGTGTGTTTTCCAGATACTTTCCACTCCGCTTGAATTTCACCTATCATCTCGGCTACCTCTGGATAGCCATTTTCTGCAAGCCACTCCCTTACAGTTTTTTTGGCGTTATCCATACCCTTGCCCCCATTCATTTGGCGTTTCTAATTCGTTCCAGTTCATTCTGGTTACTGAACTTCTCACACAAAAAATCAATCCATGCTTGCGTATACACATAATCTCCATGCGCTTCATCGAATTGACAATACTCTGTATTGCACCCTTCGGCCTGCTTGCCTTGCTTTCTGACATCATAAAATTTCCATGCCGCTGTATGTAAGGAAACACTAATGCTATTTCCAAGACGCTTTGACAAAGCATCGCAAACCATTTTTGGCTTGTACTTACCTTGATTTGCAACAGGAACACGCTTTTCTCTGATTAATGCAATGTCCTTTTTTATTGTCTCAAATTCCTCCGGGTGTTCTGGATCGTAGCGGACAAACTCCACGGCACGATCTGAGGACGAACGATGATTGCCTGTCTGTGGGATTAAAAACACACGGAAACTATATTGATTGTTGGCATATATTTCATCCTCTAATGTACCGCGGTATGCTTCAATATATTGTTTCAATTCATCGTAATGCTCAGATTGAATTCTTTTAACAACTTCTGTCTGCGCATCGTGTCGAACCGATGATACTTGTAATGGAAAAGATAAAGCATTGTTTAATGCATAATATGTACCAAATTTTTCTGTTATCAAATTTTCAAAATTCAGGAGCATTGCTTGGCATTCACCAAATACATCAAAATCGAAAGCCGGAACATATCGATGTTCAATTTTGTTTCGCAAAGAGATAAATAGCCGCAGGTTCGTTTTTGCTGCATTTGATATCATATTCCCACACTTATCAAGGCAACTATCCAATTCCCATGCCTTTTTATCTCCATCAACAATCTTATAACTACCGTCTTTATTTTTGTAAAAGTAGTCCGTTCCATCCATTTCATAAACTGCATGAAATAAGGCCGTCCATGCAATTATCATCATCACAATGTATCCCTGAGAACGAAAAGCGGCAATTGGCCTATTATAAATATCAATGGAGAGAATTGCAGAATCTTTTGCCTTAACAACCAACTCTTCAACTTGTTCGGGCAATTCTGGTTTAAATGGCTCAATACTCTGCTTATAATTCTGCGACATCATTCGCACATAGGCATCTTCAGTGTATGTACATACATCGGCAGAAAACTGTTTATTGGGGAGCCCTGTAAGTATATCAGACCATTTCTTTGTTCTGTATGTTTTTATAGTGCTCTTGCCCCAGCCAGTTGCTTCTGCAATATCTTCACTTGAAAAAGATTTTGCTTCGCTTTGCATTTTGAGAAAGAATTGATACGACGCACGAAATTTATCAGCTTTATTATCATTCGCCATATTAACCCTCCTGATACCAAGTAGTACACACCGTTGATAGGTGAAATTATTTGTAAAGGAATTATTTCAGTGGTAACAGCTTTTTATGAGATTATACTAACTCAATATAATTGTATACGCTAAGGAAAAATTAGGCAAGCCATTTTTAACCATAACAATAAAAACACAAGCATTAATGCTTCTCTCGAAACGCCTTCACATTGTAGTAGTTCCGGCACTTCGTCCCGCAGAATTCGCTCTTGGCGTGCGGGTTATAATACACCTTGCCGCAGTTCTTGCAAACCTTGAGCGGTGTGCCCGTGCTTGTAATGAGCATGGCGTAGGCAAGGCGGAGGACGTTCAGCAGGCCATCCGTCTCCCAGACAAGCTGTGGCGTTTGGTCAGAGGTCACCCTATAACGTAGGTGGCCTGTTATAGCAGGTATTTCATCGAATACAACAGCCGTATCGTCTCGGGTAGAAACGAAATGCCGATACAGCGCCTGCGGCTCCGTTTTGAAGCGCTCCATCTCTTCGCCGTACTCCTTCCCGTTCACGGGGCGGTAACATGGGGCCACGTCGCCGCTTGAGAACGAGCCTGCGTCTCTGCCGCCGCCCAGCCCCAAAAGCCCGTGACGGGCCGCAAACGCGGCACACGCGCGGCCAGCGTCGTCGGCATCCTCTGTAACCTGCCGCCCGAGTTCCAAAGCGTCAGCAACCAGCGTTTCCGGCTGCTCGGCGCAGTTATACTGGAACGCTTCCGAGCCGGGAGAAGGCATCAGATAGCTGACGCCATGGTAGTCCGCGATTTCATACGCAGACCAGCGTACCCACATGGTATTCAGATTTGGAAACATGGCTTTCAAGTCCATGACAATTCCTCCATGTAATTCTTGTAATCAATTTATCATATTTCAGTGGCCGCTGCAAGACGCAGCGGCCTTTTTTTGCATTATGCCGCCGAAACGAAAGTCTTTTTGATCGTGGGATAAATCCTCTTTGAGATTTCCCAGCCGAGCATGAAAGTTGGAATCACCATCCAGCCGAGGATGATTGCGGCGGTATCCGTATAGCATTCGCCGCTGTTGCCTGTCACCAACCATCGTACACGCTCCTGGGCATTCTGCCGCTGTTTTGTGATATTGCGAACCGAGCAGCCAGCCTTATCAGCAAGCTGTTGCGTGGTTGTTCCGTGCACAATGCTTTCCAACAGAATTTCTTTCTGCCTCGGGTTAAGCTCCTTCAGTGCCGCACTGGTTGGGTATTCCTCCACCAACTGGTGCAAATCCTCCGGCTTCTGAGAAAAGATGATGTCATCCCAATCCTCCCAGCAGCTCAGCTTCAGCAGGTCGGCAACACGGTAGCACTCGTTTTCTTCCGGCTCACGGTCAACTATAGTCACGTCCATGTCGGCGCGATGATCCGAATGCCGCCGTTCATTGTTCGCGTCGTAATCGTCCAGCGCTTTAAGTACGCCGGTCCAGTCGCCCTGTTCGGCCAGCTCTGTAAGCCGATTATTTAATTTTTCTTCCCGGATATCAGCCGCTGTTTTTCCTTTCAAAACTTTTTCCTCCCATCAGTACCGTTTTTGCCTTTTTCACCGTCTATATATTAGACGGATGTAATTTATGTAATCATTGTATTCAATTACATCACATTTGTCAAGAGGGGGAGGAATAATTATGGGCAGAGAAGAAAAAATGGCGCGGCAGTACAGCGTAATGTTCCGTGAATACCCTGACGCGCTGACACCACAGCAGGTGCAGGAAATGCTGGGGATCGGGCGGCGTAAAACGTACGAGTTGCTTCAAAGCGGCCGGCTGCAGAGCGTCCGTATGGGGCGGATTTACCGCGTGCCCAAGCTGACGGTGATCGACTATTTGTGCTGCAATTCGGTATAGAAAACTTTTCAGAGGAAATGACTTGAAAAATGCGTTCGCCCAAGGTAACATCACACAACCTTGAGCGAACGCTTTTTGATGGGAGGGTAGAAATGACACAGAATGATCGCCCGATTACGGGCAGTCTGAAGGAAAGAGACGGGATGTATACCGCCATTCTCAACGTTTATGACGAGACCGGGAAGCGGAAGCAAAAATATCATGCGCTGCATATTCCTGTGAAAGGCAATAAACGAAAGGCACAGGCCGCGCTGGATGAGCTGATCCGCAATTATGAGAGCCCAGAGGTAAAGAACGAGCGGGCAAAAAAAGAGTCGCCGTTGTTTGCGGATTTTTTGCTGGAATGGCTGGAACTGACCGCGCCAACAATTGAGCGCACAACTTACGAAAGCTATAAAAGCCTGATTACCGCGCGGCTGGACGGCTTTTTCCGTGCGCGCAAGCTCCGCTTGGATGAGCTGGAGCCCAAGCACATTCGGGAGCTCCACCAGTCCATATTCGCTGACGGCTGCAACGCCAACACCGTGATTCACTACCATGCCGTTGTCCGCAAGGCCTTGCAGTATGCCGTAAAAAACGATCTGGTCACGGAAAATGTGGCGGACAAGGTTGACAGGCCTAAAAAGAGCAAATATCTGGCTGGCTTTTACTCCAAGGAGGAGCTTTCTAAGCTGTTTGACGCCACAAAGGATGATTCCATGGGGGCGGTTATTCTGCTCGCGGCTTACTACGGTTTGCGCCGAAGCGAGGTGCTGGGCATCCGCTGGAGCAGCATTGACTTTGACCGGGGAACTATTTCCATAAACCACAAGGTTACCGAGGGAAAGGTGGACGGCAAAACCAAAATCTTCGCCGAGGACAAGCTGAAAACCAAGTCAAGCTTCCGCACTCTGCCGCTGATTCCCGCTATGAGGGATCTCTTGTTCAAACAGCAGAAAAAGCAGACAGAATACCGGTCGCTGTTCAAAAGCTCCTACTGCCAATATTTCGGAGACTATGTCTGCGTTGACGAAATGGGAATGCTCTTTCGTCCCAACTATGTCACCGATCATTTCAAGCTGTTGTTGCGGCAACACAAGCTCCGTCCCATAAGATTTCATGATCTCCGACACAGCTGCGCCAGTCTTTTGCTCAGCCAGGGCATCCCAATGAAGCAGATTCAGGATTGGCTGGGACATTCCACCTTCGCCACCACCGCCGACATCTACTCCCATCTGGATTTCAACTCCAAGCAGGAGTCGGCGGAGGCCATCGCCCTGGCATTCGCGCCGGAGGAGCCGGAAGAAATCGTGGAGGAAGAACAAGGGTTCAGTATGACCATGTCGATGTGATGTGAGGTACTTATGGGCTACGATTTTTTACGGGAGGAATACCCCAAAACCATTTCCATGGAGCAGCTATATCGCATTTGCCATATCAGCAAGCGCAAGGCGCTCTGGCTGCTGGAGCATGGTGTGATTCCCTGTGAGGATTCAGGCAAGCAGACGCGGCGCTTTCGGATTCTGCTGGAGGACGCGATTGACTTTCTGAACAAGCGGAATGCCGGGGAACTGGACGCGGTGATTCCCCACGGTACTTTCTCCAGCGGAGGCCATGATAAACCACATACTTACCTCGATAGCGAGGAGCTTTTTTCTCTGCTGATAGATCGATGGCAGGACGCGCCGGATATGCTCACAGCTAAGCAGGCGGAGGCCATTTGCGGCTATGGAACCACAACCATGAACCGCTGGCTCCAACTCGGCCATGTAAGAGGCGTTACTTATTACGGCGTAAACCTGATCTCTAAGGAATCCCTGGCGGAATATCTGGCCTCACCGGAAGGACAACGTATTTCGGTGAAGTCCGAAGCGCACCGTCTGCTGCTGGAAGAGTTTTGCACAGAACAGCAAAACAGCGGTATGGCGTTCGGCTCCATGTCGCTGTAAAGTGGTGAAATCATTGCTTATCATCTGCTGGCCTTACTTCTTCAACAGCCGCTCTTACAGCCGCAATTACAAAAGCAGAAAAGGTACAGTCCTTGCTTTTTATCAGTTCTTCAACCTCTGTAACCAAGTCATTGGGAAAACGAATGGTCTTATTTGTTGTAGGTGGAACCGAAGGAATTTTAAAACCCGCCATAACACACCTCGCAATACGATTGTCTTGCAATCAGTTTAACCTGTATAGGTACAGAAATATGCATTGCGTTTGCAATGCATATTTGATAAAATAGAATTGAGGTGAGCTCATGCCAGACTATAAAGAAATGTATTTGAAACTGTTTCGGGCCTCGGAGGAGGCTGTCAATATTTTGATAACGGCACAGCAGGAGTGTGAGGAATTGTACATCAGCCAGCCCGAACCGGAATTAAAGGTTGTTCCATTACCGTCAGAAAAAAAGAAAAGCGAGGATGAGGAATGATTCCAAATCCACGCTTTGGCTGTTAAAACATTTTTGCTTGGCGGAATATCTGGCCTCGCCGGAGGGTCATCGCATTTTGGCAAAGTCCGAAGCACACCGTCTACTGCTGGAGGAGTTTTGCGCGGAGCAGAAAAGCAGCGGCATGGAGTTTAGCTCCATGTCGCTGTGAGTTTATGTTTTTATAGGTGTCTTGATTAAAGCAGGTGTTCACTTTCAAGGCGCAAACGGTAAAAATATTGCAGCCAGTCAGGTAAAGAATGCAGTTCGTCTTTAAGTTTTACGAGGTTACGTTTGCCCGTTCTGCGGTCAAGAACAGCCAATAGGCGAACCAGCCAGTTGCCAGAGTAGAGAGAATCTGAGATCTGATTGGAAAGAAACTCGTCCAAAGCATCGCCAAAATCGCCGGGATAATAAATACCCCGCTCATGAAATTCTTCGGATACTTCCCCGGTGAGTTCTGCCCGGCTTTTGTCGCTGCCCGGCCAACGTCGGTACACTTCGCTATATATTTCATTTTCAGTTTGGAACGGCATATTAATAATTTCTTCGTCATCTATCAAGATACAAACGCGTCCGGTTTGGTCATGCGCCCGCCGGTACCTTGTAGCAAAATACCGTACTCGTCCCTTGAGAGAATCACATAGCAAGTCCTGCTCCAACAGTTGCCGGATTTCACCCCAATGTCTATGTGTGGAAATATAAATCACCCCTGTAAAAGCAAATCAGGCAGGCAAAACTGCCTGCCTGACGGCTTTGGCGGAGAGGAAGAGATTCGAACTCTTGCCCGGCGCAAACCGGCTACCGCATTTCGAGTGCGGACCCTTCGACCACTTGGGTACCTCTCCATATTTATTTAACCGCATAAGCGGGAAAACACTGTTTTAGAAAACTGTGAGCAAGCTGTGAGCGTGCGCCTCAAATTCATGAAATCTGGATGCCGGAAAGTCCTTGATTCATGCGGGTTTGCGGCACTTAAGCGGGTAGCAAACCGTGTTGATTTCGAGTTCTTTAAAGCGTGATGTCATTTCGTGTCTTTTCGTGGTCGTTTTTATGGACTATCTGTTCAATCGAGAAAAATGTCCAGAATACTATTTGGCTTCTAATGGATGGTATGCAAATAAAAGTGAGGATCATTTTTTCTTGTCTTTTCTACCGTCAATCAAAGAAAATCTATATGAATATAACACCTACATACTCCGAAAGTATCCGGATATTCTCAACAGTAACGAAATAAGCAAACTTACAGGATATAATAAAACCACAATCAATCAATGGTGCAAAACGGAGAACTTGCGACATTTGATAATTAAAGGGAGAAACATTGTTCCAAAAATTTACTTGATTGACTTCTTCTGCTCAAATTATTTTCTTGCTATTACTCGTAAAAGCGAATGGCATATTAAAATACTGACGGAATACCCTAAATGAAAATATAGAAAAAGGACGACTAGCGATAAAGAGACACAGAAAAAGATAGGCTATATGGCCCATGAACTTACCTCGCATTTTCTCGATAAATACTGTTCGCTGCGATGCGTACATTTTTCCGATGAAGGTGATCACAACAGATGCTAGGAATACATTAAGGAAACTAATGAGTTCGTAAGGCAACTGATTGAAGAGGACAAGCACAAATAGCATTACTTAATATAAAATAGAACCGCTCTCACCTGCGTTATCGGTAACATAAAAGCTAAAGCATCACCTAAAGCAGCACTATTTTTGCTGCTTTAGGTGATGCTATTTATTACAGGTATTTTGCATTTCTCTGATTGCTTGCTATTAAGAACATCATGAATTCTCTACATCAGTCTTGATGAACAGAATGCCGGTCATCAATTATAACTGACGAAATTTAGTATTGCCCTCCGATAAATGCTCTGACACAATTTGCTGCAGCAAATTCCCTGGTTCCGACTCCGTATCCCACGGAAGAGACCGTCATAAGCGGCTGAGGTCCAAATTTAATTGCAAAGTGTTTTAATAGTGCCGCACCTGTAGGTGTACAGAGCTCCCCTTCGAAATCGCCACCGTATGACGGTATCCCTTTGAGCAACTCTGCAGTCGCAGGAGCAGGGACCGGCAGGATTCCGTGAGCACATCTGATATGTCCTTGGCCTACATTGACCGGAGAAGCGGATATTTCATCGGGTTCTATCATATCTATTAACAGACAGAATGCCACCACATCTGCAACCGTATCCATTGCTCCAAGTTCATGAAAATGGACTTCTCCAACATTGGTTTGATGTACCTTTGATTCTGCCTCAGCTATGGATCGGTAAATTTCTTTTGAATTTTTACAAACGCCTTCGGAAATATCGAGTGCATCTATGATCTGCATAATATCTTCAAGTTTTCTATAAGCTGCATGTCTCAGCTCATGAAGATCGTGTGTATTTGAATCCGATTCATGTTTATGATCACCTTTTTCACGGCCATGTACAAGCACACGAACCCTTTTACCCCGGATTCCGCAGGTTTTTGTATCCGTCAGCCCCATTTTTACGCCAGGGATACCCAACACATTAAATATCTCCACAAAACACGTTGGCTCTTCCAGTGTATCTATCAGAGATGCCGTAAGCATATCCCCTGCCACGCCCATGCCACAGTCCAGATATAATATTTTCATTACATTGATCTCCCTATAGTCGATGTTTTCAGTTATTTTCCTGTCAGCGGCAATCCTCTGATAACAAGTACGGCTGCCATCACCAACAGAATAGAATAAACTATTGTTTTAAGCTTCTCTTTGTCTATTTTACGATATTGTTTCAGTCCAATAGACCCGGCCAATATGACCGCTATAACGGATACAGATATTTCAGGCAATGCCGACAGTCCGATCTTACCATAGACAAAGGCATGCATAAAAGTCGTATATAATCCTGTCAAAAAAAAGCTACACTCAAGACAAGCCTTTAATTCCAAGGTGTTTTCACAGATATTGATATAATATGCCATCAAAAATGGCCCGGCAATATTGAAAAGGCCGTTTGAGACTCCGCTCAGCAGGCCCATTCCCACCGCCGTATACCAGCGATTTGGAAGAACAACACTTTTCCTCTTCATCAGAAGGAAAATACCTGTCATCAGCAACAGGACTGAGGCAAGAATCAGGCGGAGTAGAAACTCATCAAAAGTATACAGAAGCTTGAGGCCCAGATTAATCGTTAAAAAACAGCACAAAACCGGCAATAGAATTTTTTTAAGCTTCAGTTCTTTTTGAAGTGTAATAGTCATCTGTAAGCCGATCACAGTGGCCGCAGCGGAAGTAATTGCGGAGCAGAAAGGCGTTGGTAGGAACATCGACATACCAGTCACCGCAATCATTGCATAGCCAAGTCCCGCAGTACCTTGAATAAAGGCCGAAATAAAATTAATGGCAAACACGAAGCTTAGTCTTTCAAACAACGGCATAATCTATTCTTTCCGGTGCCCAATCATATAAGATATTTCCATGAATTATAACAACTGATACAGATCATCACGGCCATAAGGGTAATAAATAGTTTCTTGACTTGTCCGTCGTTCAGACGTTTGTTCAGCTTTCTTCCGGCCATACCACCTGCAATACCGCCCGCTACCATCATGATTAGCCAACTCAATTGACATTCAGGCACACTATGCGTGACGACTGTCGTAAGCAGGCTTGTGACTTGACTGACCAGGATAATATACAGGCTGTTCTGCGCGGCGACTTTCGTGGTCATTGAAAAAAAATAATAAAGCAACATCAGGTTGATAGGGCCACCGCCTATACCGAGGAAGCTAGATAATATCCCCAAAACAGTTCCAATAAGCAAGCACACCGCCACATTTTTAACTTTTAGCGTGGAAATACGATCACTGTAAAGTGTATAAATTAACGTGACGAGCACGATAATCGCCAGACTGATTGATTGATATCCGCCAACACGCTCAGACTGGGGAGATATAGCCTGGATCAGGCTGAAGAGGCTTTTCCCGAGTATGCCTCCCAAGGCTGCGCCGATAGCGAGAGGGGTGCCGGTTTTAAAATCAACCAAGCTTTCCCTGGCCACCAGTTCCCTGCAAACAGAATAGCACGACATACTGAGCACCATACAGCCGGATAAAAAGCTGATGGCAGATACTGAAGCGACTGACAGACTATCCATAACCGGTCTGACAATAACCCCGCCGCCAATGCCGCAAACAGCCCCAACGACGCTGGCCAAAAAACTGATTATCAACAAAATAATGCTCATAGCGTACTTCTCCTTAAAAATAGGGACACTGCGCAGCGGACTACGCCGTGTCCCGGATTATTGGCCTTTAATGCTCCCTGTCCCTATTTATCCGCAGCAATGATGGCCTGTAGAGGCATCTCTGAAGGTACTGTTAAGACTTGGGTCTTTCATACAGAGATGTACAGACGTCGTGGTAAAGGTTTGCGGAAGTGCTAGTATATTGGGAGTTTCGCCCACGAACTTACGCTTTGCATCCTCAAGAGCCTCCTCGAAGCTTGCTCTTGTTTTAAGCCCAATACCTCTTGCAATGCCCGGTTCTCTAGCACCAACGATATAAATCGCGCTTGTATTCATCTCTGCGATATGCCCGCAACTCATCATTGAGAAGCCGTGGAAAGGATGAAACGCGTTGGCAAACCTGTACTTTCGGATATACTCCTCTTTTGTGGCAAAATACTCACCATAACGGTTCATATCCGGCAATATTTGCATATAATCGTGCTGAAAAAGCTCATACAGCTCTCTGAGATATGGCCAGCGCTCATCGTGGAAATAGGCATCACAAATGCTGGAGACGATAAAGACACAGTGATCGGATAAAACTCTTTTGTGCCTGATAACCTGGGCCGATAGCGCCTGCATCATCTGAATCGGATTCGTACCCATTCCGTTTCCGTAATGAAAATCGGTGGGCATTCCAAAAACAACCACATCGTATTTTTTCTCTGCCCAGTGTACGTATGTCCTCTTGTCCGCCGTCTTCCAGCTGACAGGCTGCATCTCCTTGGCCCAGCCGGAGTTAATCTCGATCTGGCGGCTCTGTGTGTCCAGTACGGCATCACAGCAGAAAAATTTCTTACCCATCTTTTCTTCCATGTACATGCCCTGCTGGTCAAATTTATTGCGCATCTCACTGTTTGTGGAGACCGGTACAAAATCCGGGCGGTGCATAACCTGTGGCACATGATGAGCGGCGATGCTGCGCCAATGGCTGATACCTGTAGCACAGTGCTTATAGCCCCCGGAATAACCGCCATAAGGGTTACCCTGAGTATGGCCGATCAAGATGGCAATGTCCGCGTCGTACACATATTTATTCACGATAACATGGTCACCATGACTCGTGTAACCCAAATCCACCAGATGCTCATAGTCCTCACTGTCGTGGCTGTTGATTTGGTCGGTTGGGTAAAATTCGTTAAATATATCATTTCCCAGAATTGTTTTCATCTCGGGCACCGTAGTACGCGGATGAAGGCCGTTTGAAAACAGCAGCAGAATGTCTTTTTTCTCTACCCCTGCACTGTACAACTCATCAAGACAAGCCCTTATTGCAACTTTTCGGTGACTCGTGGGCTGGTTTCCTCCCTTGATTATATCCGGGATGATAATCACGGCGGTGCTTCCCTTCTTGCCCAGATCGGTCAGTGTCGGCATACCGATTGGATTGCGAATGCTCTTTAGCGTTGCAGAATAGAGACTGTCCCAATCCTGCGGAAGGCACTCTGGGTCCGGAACGGTTACGCCGGGAATAAATACATCCGTCGAGTCCGGCAACTCAGCACACATAAGCCCCTGGCCATATTCAAACTCCAATTTCATTGGTTAATTGCTCCTTTTTACATATCCTTTGTAACGACCCAATCAATGCCCTTACTGCAGACATCTGATACAACGACGTCACCTATTCTAACAGGGGCGTCCAGCCGGACACTTTTCAGCATAGCCATTGCTTCGCGTATTTGGGGCTTAGGTACTGCCCCCGAAGTCTTGACCGGACAGCACGGATGCGCCGCGCCACGGATATATACAACGCTGGTCAGCACTCTTGTTGGGTCGGTAAGTTCTTTTTTACCATAGGCTTCACCTCGAGTGCAGCCAAAATTGGTAACACGATATTCATTTTCTTCATCTACCTGCAGATGGCAACCTTTAGGACAAACAATGCAAATCAAATCAGTCATTGTTTCATCTCCTCCCTAACGGCAAGCTCCACGGTCAATTCGTCGCCGGACACTTTGTCCAACAGTACAGCAGGTATAGTAATTTTTTCCATTTCTCCTGGAGCTAAATGTTCCCGATTAAAGTGGCAGAGTTCCGTAATGCCGTCCAGTACCCGGATTGTACCTCCAGAATAGACATTGTTTACCCGGAAAAAGACATCCACGGTTTTATCTACTTTTTCCCGACGGATCATTTGGGGCACGGTATAGTTCACCTTTCGGCCGTTTTTGATGCTCAGTATTCTGAAAGATTCAACTTTTTCAGTTGATTTTGCATACTCAGCTGCGGCCTTACCGGCGCGCTGGCTTTCGGCTGTTACAAAATCAACCAAATCATGCACATGCACGACATTGCCGCAACTGAAGACTCCGGGGACCTCGGTCTCCATGTTTTCATAGACAAGTGCACCGTTAGTTCGACTGTCGATAGGTATACCCGCGGCACGCGTCAATTCGTTTTCGGGTATCAGTCCCACGCTGAGCAATACAGTATCACAATCGATTGCAATCTCTGTTCCAGGAATCGGCTTTTTATCAGTTCCCACCTCTGAGATGATCACCTGTTCCACACGGTGCTTACCAATTATTCTGGTTATCGTATGTGAAAGGAAGAGCGGAATATTGTAATCGTTTAGGCATTGAACAATATTACGGTTAAGTCCATTCGAATAGGGACACAACTCTATGCATGCCAGGACCTTTGCTCCCTCCAGTGTCATACGCCGCGCCATAATTAGTCCAATATCGCCTGAACCTAGAATGACCACCCGTTTTCCGACCATCCAACCTTCAACGTTGATGTAGCGTTGCGCGGTTCCGGCAGTAAAAATACCGGCCGGGCGATCGCCCGGGATTGCAATTGCACCGCGCGTGCGTTCTCTGCATCCCATTGCCAGAACGACGGCCCCGGCGCGGATCTCCATCAATCCCTCCGTGGCGTTGACTGCACAAATTGTTTTGCCTTCAATTGAAAGTACCATCGTATCTAACTTGATTTCTACCCCAAGCTGATGCGCTTTCTTAATAAAACGGGATGCATATTCCGGTCCAGTCAGTTCTTCTTTGAAGTAGTGCAAACCGAAGCCATTATGTATGCATTGGTTTAGGATCCCGCCTGCTTCACTGTCTCTTTCCAAAATCAGGACACGCTTTGCACCGTTTTCTTTTGCCGCACACGCTGCCGCCAGACCGGCCGGTCCCCCGCCGACCACTACAATGTCATATTCAAGTGTCAAGGTCATCAGCCTCCTTGATCGGAGATGTGAGCAAAAAACTTCCCTGCTCGTCCATTAAGATATTTTTTGGAGAAACGTTTAGTTCGCGGGCCAATATCTCATGAACTCTGGGCCCGCAAAAACCGCCCTGGCAACGGCCCATGCCCGCATTACAGCGGCGCTTAATGGCATCAATGGTTCTTGGTGAAATCGGTCGGTGAATCGCTTCCACGATTTCACCTTCCGTTACTGTCTCACAACGGCAGATAACACGCCCATAAAGCGGATTTTTCGTAATAATGTTTTGTTTTTGATCGGAACTCAATTCACGAAACTTGATACGTCTGCGGCTATCGATAAACTCTTTCTTTCTTTTTAGAACAAGGCCGCAGTTCCGCAGGATGTCTGCTGCTTCTACCGCAATCGCCGGAGCGCTGGAAAGTCCTGGGCTCTTTATTCCCGCCAAATTAATGAAATGCGGGCAGAGTTTCGATTCCTCAATGATAAAGTCCGGTATCTGCGTGTTTGGCCGAACACCTGCATATTCATGTATGATCTGGCTAAAGTCTATTCCCGGGACTGAACGGTGGCCTTGGTTTTTCAGCTCCTCCAGCATTGGTGAAACGGTAGCGACACAGTCCCCGTTCTCCACCTCGTAGGAATCCGGACCCACAATCAGGTTTCCGTGTACGGTTGGTGAAATCAATACACCCTTGAAGCCGTGCTCGTCCGGGCATGGAAAAACCACGGAGTTAATAATGTTTCCCTGGCTTTTGTCAAGGACGTAATACTGCCCGCAAAAATTTGTCTGTCTCAGGTCATTTCCGCCAACTAATGCATAAACATCCGCAGAAAAAGCTCCTGCTGCATTTATCACGTATTTAGCTTCGAATATGCCAGTTTCAGTAGCTACTTTAAAAGCTCCATCCATCATTTTTTCAATCGCCGTAACAGCGCTGCAGAGCTTAACCTCGGTACCGTTTCTCACTGCCGTCTCTGCCATAGCAATGGCATATTCCCAAGGATTCACAATTGCGGATGAGGGCGCATACAAAGCAGCTTTCAGGTTTGGATTCAGACCTGGCTCCAAGCGAAGCGCTTCTTCCGCTTCAATGATTCGCACACCGGGAACCCCATTTGCAAGTCCCCGCTCGTACAGTGATTTTATTTCTCCCATTTCTCTATCATCGAAGGCCAGAACAAATGTTGGAATCTCACGGCGCTCGACATCCAACTTTTCGCATATCTCCTTAGCTAGTTTGACGCCTTCCACGTTCAGTCTTGCCTCTAGGCTGCCTATCGGGCAGTCAAATCCGGCATGCAGAATGGCACTGTTGGCTTTTGTTGCTCCGTTAGCAACATCGTTTGAGCGTTCACACACGCAGACTGATAAATCGTATTTTGAAAGTTCATAGGCCGTTGCAGCGCCTACTACGCCGCAGCCTATAATTATTACATCATACATTTTTCTCTCACCACCATTTAATCTGATCCGTTACATACTGTCGAATCCGGATAAATTCCGGGTCCGTCACGTCACGCGGCCGCGGCAGGTCAACGGTCAGGTTTTCTTTAATAGTACTTGGTTTATTGCTCAAGATGAGTATGCGTTCCGCAAGATATACCGCTTCTTCGATGTTGTGAGTAATAAAAAGTACCGTACTTCCCAGTTCTTTCCATAGTCGGATGACTTCATCCTCGAGGTAAAAACGCAGTTTGATGTCCATCTGCCCATAAGGCTCATCCATCAACAGCAGATCAGGATTCATAGCAAAGGCTCTTCCGATGATAATCCGCTGCTCGGTGCTGACAGAAAGCTGATGCGGATAAGAATCGCGGAACTCGGATAAACCCATAAGTTTAATGATGTTTTCTACACGGCTGTCTATTTCGGCCTTCGGAAGTTTCTTCAGTTCCAGACCGAAACGCAAGTTTTGCTCAACCGTCTTCCATGGAATTGCAGACGGCTCTTGAAACACAAATGCCAAATTGTGCTTTTTGGGATCTGCGGATTCCCCGTCTATCAAAAGGTCGCCCTTTGACGGCATATAAATACGGGTTAAAAGATTCAGAAATGTTGTCTTGCCACAGCCCGTCGGTCCGACTATACAGACGAACTCGCCCTTTTTCACTTTGAAACTGATGTCGTTCAAAACATGCAGATCGCCGAAATATTTTGTGAGGTTGTTGACTTCAACCTTATATTCGCTCATAGGTGTTCCCCCTTACAGTGCCAGATCGGTGTTTTCGCTGATCAGCTTGCGCAGACGCAGAAATTCCTGGTCTATGGTATTGCGTGGCCGAGGCAGGTTGATATCATAGATTTCCTTGACTCTTGCCGGGCAGTTTGTCAGCAGCACTATACGGTCGGCCAGATAGAGTGCTTCTTCAATATTGTTTGTGACAAAGATAATCGTACGTTTCTCTGCTTCCCATACGCGGAGAACCTCGTCCTGCATTGCATAGCGCGTCTGTGCGTCCAGTTGTCCGAAGGGCTCGTCCATAAGCAGGATCTCAGGATTGTTGGTATAAGCCCGCGCAATGCCCACGCGCTGTTTCATGCCACCAGAAAGTTGATTTGGATAGCTCTTTTCGAAGCCCTGTAGCCCCACGAGATCAATATATTTCTGTGCGATCTCACGCCTATCCCTTTTTTTCAACCCCTTCATCTTAAGACCGAATTCTACATTTTCCATTACGGTTTTCCACGGCATAAGCGCCAGCTTCTGAAATACCATGCCGATTCGCTCATCACTGCCTCTGATTTCCTCATTATCCAGTCTGATATGACCTTCCACAGGTTTTTCAAGGCCGGCTATCATATTGAGCAGTACGGATTTACCACAGCGTCCCGGGCCTAGAATTACCAAGAATTCAGAATCCCTGACTTCCATAGAAACGCCCACCGCAGCGTCAAACACCTTGTCCTTAACAATGTAGCTCAGAGAAATGTTCTTCAGCTTCAGCTTGATTTTTTTGCTGTCCATGGGCAAATTATCCTTTCTAAGACTTGAGTGATAACGGCCAAAAGTGCACCGACAAGGCCAATGCATATCATTGAAAGCAGGCATAGCGAGTAATCTCCCGAATCCATGCCGCGAGTAATCAGGAAACCTACACCGGATTTACCCCCAAGCATCTCAGCAGCCAGGACCACCATCCAGCCAGCGCTTGTGGATGTTCGGATACCCGCAAAAATTGCATCCAAAGATGATGGAATCGCTATCTCAAAAAGCATCTGACGGCTTTTGGCATTGAAAATTGTGCCTACATCCAGATAAAGTTTCTGTACATTGGCGATTCCAGCCTGAGTGTTGACAACAACCGGCATTAATGCACCTATGAATACGATCAGTACCTTCGGAAATTCGCCCGTGCCAAACCACATGGTCATCAATGGAACCCATGCGAGAGGCGGGACTGATCTGAAAGCCGTGAACATAGGCCCTAAAAGCGCGTTCGCCTTTTTGTTCCACCCGATAAAGACACCAAATGAAATCCCCAAAAACCAAGCTACCCCCAAAGCGATAAAGACGCGCTTAAGGCTTGCCCAAATATGTCCTAAAAGGCTCATATCCTTGATCGGCTTGTGTAAAAAGAGAATAAACCGATCCACGATGTCCTTGGGTGAAGGGAAGTTGCTGTCCTTTGCTGATGAGGCTAAAAACCAGAGCAACAGCAGCAGTGCTACGGATATTATAGGCAGTACAGCATAAATTCGCCTACGTAGCTGTTCTTTGCGCTCATATTCGCTCTGAACAACTTCGATTTTTGTCTTTCTCATTTCTTCCACCCCAGTACTTTGTCCTCAATCTTTGCCAGCAGTGAAGTAAACAGTACTCCGATAGCACCGATTACGACAATGCCGAGAATGATAATATCCGGTCTTGCAAACTGGCGTCCCTGCTGTATCATATAGCCGAGTCCGTTGCTGGCAGCCAGCATTTCAGCCGCGACCAGCGTCGCCCATGCATTACCGAGCGCAACTCTGACTCCTGCAAAAGTCATTGTCATTGCCGAAGGTATCCCAATTTTGTAAAATATGGTAAAGTTCGAGGCCCCACATGTTTTTGAAAAATTAATGAGCACCGGGCTTGTTTGTTTGATCCCCGTATAAGCATTTATAACACAAGGCACAAAGGCCGAGAAAAAAACGATGAACGCTTTTGCTTTGAGCCCAACACCCATCCAGAGAATTGTAATCGGAATCCATGAAACTGGAGGAATAGGGCGAAGAATTTCGAATATAGGCCGCATAAACTTATCAAATGCGTGAAACCAGCCCATAAGTAGTCCCAACGGTACTCCGATGACGATGGCTAAGCCAAAGCCTGTGAGCGCCACCTGCAGGCTACCGATAATATTTACGCCCAGGGTTGCTCCATCCGGATTGGGATCAGTCCATTTTGCAAAAAAAAGCTGGATAACCCGGGAGGGCATTGGCACATAGCGGCTGGGTAGCCATCCCAGCATAACCGCTATCTGCCATAGGATTAAAAAGCCCAGAACTCCGATGACTGAGAGTGCAGTCAATTGGTAATCGCTGTGCCGTTTCTGACTTTGAACCAGTAAAATTCGCTCTTCGTCGGTCAGCTTTTCGGCAGAGTCTACTTTTTTACTCATTTTGTTTCCTCCTTGACGGGTTGTATAGTTGCTGCGTTCCGTCAGCTGAAGGGCCCAATTTTCTATGGGCACTTCACTTGATACCATTTAAACGGATGGAACCGCCCGGCCGGCCCGGTGGGGGGCGGAGCAGTCCCATCTGTTCATGTTATGCCATTCAAACGGATTCGATTATGAAAGATAACCCAACTCGGTCAGCGTATCTTTGCAAGATTCCGCGACGGAAGAATCCACTAACCCTTTATCGATAATTGCTTGGCGATCCGCGGCCGTATAGCTTCCAAGGCCAATGAAAAAGTCCATAGTTTCAAAAAGCTTGTTGGCTGACTGCAGGACCTGCCCGGAACCGGAACGATCAGTAACCTTTGTGGTCATATCTGCAAAGCTGTCTTTGACCGAAGGGCATTTATAAATTTTAAGCGCACGCTGGCAGATGCTCTCGCTGGACGCCACACCCTCATCCTCACAGGACTGTACATACAGATCTACAGCCTTTGACATATTCTCATCACTCTTCTGGCACCACTGCCACGTCAAGTAATAGACCATCCAAGTCAGTTTTACCAGATCGCTCTTATTCTGAAGTGCATCCTTGGTAGCGCAAAGACCGGAAACGTTGTTCAATCCCATCTTTTCCATATCGGTCACACGTACAAGCTTCGCGTCATCGGCGGCGTAAGCCACTGCATTCCAAGCACACACAGCATCACCCTGTCCGGCTTTAAAAGCGGTGAGCCCGCTGGTCACGTCCATATTGACAATTTTCACGTCATTGAGGCTTAATCCGATGCTCTTGAGATAGCTTGCGCACATGTACTGGAGCGTAGTACCATTGTTCAGGATAATGGTTTTCCCTTTCCAAAGGGCAGGGTTCTTTGGATCCTTTGCAAGGTCGCTATCCGGACGAACAAAGAGAGCCGTGTTCAACTCGTTGTCTGCCAGACCAATCATGTGTACGTCATAATTTTTCATACCATTGAGCACGCCCGGAGCTCCGCAATCGCAGACATCCCAGCTGGAACTTGCCTCCATCATAGCCGGGCCACCGATGAAGGACTGATACTCAACATTGATGTTTAGTTCTTTAAAGAAGCCCATTTTGTCTGCAATATAGAAAGGCATGCTGTGAGCAGAACCTGAGAAGAAGCCAACGCGCAGAGTCGTGGGCTTATCAAGAGGTGTAAGCCCAAATGTGGTACCTGATTTTGCTGTTGCTGACGCACTCGATGCGGCGGGAGAGGCCGACGATGCGTTTCCTCCGCATCCGGCTAGAAGTGTACAGATAAGTGTTAACGCAAGGAACAGGGAAAGTGCCTTTTTCATTTGATTTTCTCCTTCCAATCTCAAAATGGTTTTATTACATGATTTTTGCGATGGAGTCCGCACGAACAAGTAGAAATCGAAAGATTGTTTTCCTGAATATTCCCATTATTTTCTTTATAGCAGCTGCTAATTTGCATATTTAGGATAGCAATTTTCGAATGTCATTTCAAGAGTTTTGCGTACTTTTTGCTGATTATTTTACTCAAACGTTTTCATTACCTCTGTTACATTGTTTATGTCCAATTATTTTTGTGCATAATGCTATATTGTTTCTATTTTCTGTATATTGAAATATTTTAAAGACGTTCTGCTTTTATTTTTCATATGATTTTGCGTAAATTTTTGCTTTATTTTTCGCTCTTTTGTGTTATACTTACGCAAAGGAGTTGTTACGAATGACTTTAAAAGAAATAGCCGCCAAAGCGAATGTCTCAATTTCCACCGTTTCCCGTGTGCTGAACGCATCTTGTCCTGGCGCTGCCAGTAAAGATGTTTCAGACCGGATCTGGAAAATAGCCAGTGAAGGCGACTACTTGCCCAATAAAGAAGCGCAAGCTTTAAAAAAGATTGGAGTCTCCGATCCCCTACCTACCCGCTCGATCTATTGTTTGGTTGCATGCTCTGCTGAGGAGGTCAGCGAGGACCCTTTCTTTACAAAAGCCATATCGAGTGTGGAGCGGGAAGCGTTCCATAACGGTTATATGCTGAAATACACCTTTTATTCCGGAGACACAGAGAGTGGCTCAACCAAGCAATTCATTCAGGAGGCATCAAGTGACCAGCTCATTATCATTGGGCGTTTCCAACCCAGATTTTATCAGGCACTGAGCCGACACTTCAGGAAAATAGTTTATCTCGGGTGGAACGATCTAAACATCAGGTGCGACGGCGTAATTTGTGATGGCTTTCTGGCCGCGCAGGAAGCGGTTACCTACTTGCACAAGCTTGGTCATAACCGTATCGGCTTTGTTGGAGCTGATCGGCATGAGGCGCGTTTTCGTGGCTATTTGCACGCTCTCGATATTCTTGGGTTGGAACAGGGCGAGCAGAATATTGCCACCAATTCCGTTTTATCTTATGACAGCGGCAGCAAAGGCTTAGAGCGGCTTCTGTCGCAGGGTATGGATGCCACCGCTCTCTACTGCGCCAATGACACGACTGCAATAGGCGTACTCCGTGCCTGTAAAAGCCACGGAATCAGGGTTCCTGAGGATCTCTCCGTAATGGGTGCAAACGATATTGAGACGGACCGCTTTGTCTCCCCTATGCTCACTACAATCCATATTCCTTTGGATGAGATGGGCAGGGTCGCCACTAGAGTACTCATCGACCGTATCAATGGCGGGCACACGCTGCCTCTGAAAGTTATGTTGCCTTTTCACATTGTTCGTCGGGAAAGCTGTTCTTCACCGTCGAAGTCACCAAAATTGGCTTCAGACGAGAGGGTGCCATATGACGCTCTAAACGCATTTCCAGGCATATTGAATACGTCGCGATAGATTTTACACTCGCGTCGCTCGTGTTTTACACCTGCGCCGCGCAGAATTGACACTTCCGTCGCCGAGATTTGACACTCTCAATAAGGGCAATATATTTCTGTAGTAGAATTGAATTTACGCTCAGAATAGGGCGAATAAATTCAAGGAGGTCAAGAGATGACCAACTACAGAGAAATCCTGAGACTAAAGAGCATGGGTTTCAACAACAGGCAGATATCCGACAGTTCAGGCGCAACACGGCAAACCGTAATCGCCGTATTGCAGCGGGCGGCAGCTTGCGAACTGGACTATCGGAGTGCTGAAGCCCTTAGCGACCGTGAACTGGCGAAATTACTTTTGCAGCAGAGTGACAGCAGCAAACCAAAGTTTGTGATGCCAGACTATGACTGGGTTAATAGCGAACTGGCCCGCCCCGGAGTTACGCTGCAGCTTCTATGGCTCGAATACTGCGACAAGTGCATTAGCAGCGGCGAAATACCATATCAGCTTACACAGTTTAAGAAGTACTATCGAGAATATGCCGTCCAAACCAAGGCAACCATGCATCTGTTACGCAAGCCCGGCGAACTAATGGAAGTGGATTGGGCCGGTCAAACTGCTGCAATAATTGACGATACTACAGGCGAGGTCATTGACGCCTATGTATTCGTCGCCGTGCTGCCCTACAGTGGATATGGGTATGTTGAAGCTTTTTTGAATCAAGCACAGCCATCATGGATTGCAGGGCATGTTAATGCTTATGAATACTTTGGTGGGGTGGCGCGCATTCTCGTTCCGGATAATCTCAAAACGGGAGTCACCAAACACACCAAGTCAGAAATCATCTTAAATCGCAGCTATCAGGAAATGGCTGAACATTACGGAACCGCAATTATCCCGACACGCGTCCGTGCCCCAAAGGACAAGGCAACTGTAGAAGGTACGGTTGGCATTATATCAACGTACATACTTGCGGCTATCCGCAATCAGAAGTTTTTCACACTGTCGGAGCTTAACGCGGAAATACACGAGCGTCTTCAAAAGTTTAACCACAAGCCTTTTCAGCGCAAGGATGGAAGCCGCGCCGCGTTGTTTGCAGAGGAGCACCAGTACCTGCTTCCGCTGCCGACGCGCGCGTATGAGCTGTCAGAGTGGAAAAAGGCAACTGTTCAATACAATTACCATGTTCTTGTAGACGGCCACTATTACTCCGTTCCGTATGAGTATATAAAGCGCGAGGTGGATGTACGCCTTACGCGGAATGTGGTCGAGGTGTTCTGTGACGGCAGCAGAATCTGCTCTCACGTTCGGCTCTATGACCGCCGAAATATATACAGTACTCAGGACTCACATATGCCGCCAAATCATCAGGAGTATTCGCAATGGAACGGTGACAGATTCCGCGCTTGGGCGGCTAAAATAGGTGTGAATACGGTCGTTGTTGTCGAGGCTCTCTTCGCTGGATACAAAGTTGAGCAACAGGGGTATCGTACATGCATGTCGCTGCTTAAACTCTCCGAACAATATACGCCGGAACGTCTTGAAGCAGCCTGCGGCGCGGCTCTAAAATATACGCCCAGACCATCGTATAAAGCGATACAGACAATCCTAAAATCCGGTCGAGATAAGCCGGGTGAAACGCAGCTTCCCTCCGAACCTTCCAAATATGGTTTCACTCGCGGCTCCGAGTATTACAAGGGAGGGCGTGGCTGATGCTTAACAACAACACGGCTTCGAAGCTCAGGGAAATGAAAATGAGCGCAATGGCACGTTCTTTCGAAAACCAGCTAAACAGCACAGAAATGCCATCACTGTCATTTGAGGAGCGCTTTGGACTTCTTGTTGATTCCGAGTACACAGCAAGAAAGAATAATCGGCTGAAGCGACTGATTCGAAGCGCCGGTTACTCACAGCCGGATGCGTCTTTGGAGGATATCGAATATCATGCTGACAGACAGCTAGACCGAGCGCTCATCACGCGTCTCGGCAGTTGCGATTACATAGGCCAGAAGCATAATGTAATCATTCTCGGCGCAACGGGTTCCGGAAAAACTTATCTCGCAAGTGCATTTGGCTTAACCGCCAACCGTAGCTTCATGACAGTTAAGTATGTAAGATTGCCAGAGCTGCTCGGAGAACTCGCTATCGCCAGAGCTGAAGGAAATTACAGAAAGCTGATGAAGTCTTACAAGACTGTGCAGCTATTAATTCTGGACGAGTGGCTGCTCTCTCCGCTCAGAGACACGGAATCGAAAGAGCTTCTAGAGATAGTTGAGGCACGGTATAAAAAGGGCTCGACCATATTTTGCTCGCAGTTTGATGTCGGCGGTTGGCACGAAAAAATTGGAGACCCAACACTTGCAGACGCAATCTGCGACCGCATCGTCCACGATTCATATAGCATCGTTATTTCCGGCGACGACTCAATGCGCAAGCGCAAAGGTCTAACTGCCGAAAATCAGAAAAACTAATCATCTGGAGGGGCAAGGCACTCCAGATGTCGTGCCCCTTCTTCTCACAAAGTATAAAGGTGTCAAATCTCAGCGACGGAACTGTTAAATTTAAGCGACGCAGGTGTTAAACGCAAACGACGCGGGGGGTCAATCGCGCCCGCCGTAAACACATATCTGACACTACGATGTAGCCATCATTTTTTAACTAAATATTCCCTCCCAATTATTAATTTTCTCTTTTCCCTTTAGGCTCAGATTGCTAGAAGCCCCGAATCCACATTGGATTCGAGGCTTCTTCACTACGCAGTAAAATGTGCCCACTAGGAAGGGTACAAACAGTTTATTGAAAACCTATAATGATACGAAGATCGCCAAAAACATTCTTATCGGACAACATGGGCTCTTTTTTTGCTAATAATCCGAATATAATTTTATAATCTACAGGAGCTACCGAAAAATTGCAGACGAGAAGACGACCACGATATGACACGAAACGAACCGATACGACCAAGAGGTTTACATGATTCCTCTCTTTTCGAGGCCTACTGTGTCCAAATGGTTACGGGTTCGGAATTTGTTCAATCACCAGTGTAAGACAGTGAATACGCGATTTTTCTTTTAAATATGGTATTCTTTCTTTGTCAAACTGACAAATGAAAGGATAAAATTTGTGAGAATTCAAGCAAAATATCAATTAAGAACATCACAACATAATTCGAACCCAGATATCCAGAGAATTTCTAAACTCTCTTATCGGCGGGTTCGAATTTTTTATTCTTATCAAGACTCAAGTAATTTTGCTACCAAAACAAAGTTTGGAAATGATATACAATTTAAATTCGCTACAGGCAAATATTAATTCAATAGTTTTATTGCTTGTCTTGATTCCTGCTCTGCTTTACAGTTATGTTGTTCCATATAGGATAGCACATCGTTATAAGGAACAAGCTGAGGTAAATGAAGCAACTTCCGGTCGGAAGAATTCAATGGCTGCACCAAATTGTGAACTTCATATCCCTTTAGCGTTTTCAAATCCATTTCCAACGGTTTAAACGGTATCCCCGTTTTCGATTTCAAATTTTCGAGTATTTTTCTTTAATAGTACTGTGCGTACTACATTGTGGAATCCACCCAGATACAACACTGCGTTTTCCCCGTCAGATTCATCGTGGAAGGTTGTCAGATTCTCAACGGTGATTAGTGCAGGACCATCGATATCAACGTCTGTAATAGAAGGAATAGCCATAGATGGCAACGCAATTCCTCCTGGAATATTGCCGATGTAGATAGATTGTCCTTTGAATGAAATCCTTAGTTTGCCTTTCAACATAATATAGACTGGATTATCCAACAGATTAAAGGATTCTAGAACAGTGTCCCTTGTTAGCTCTTTTCCGCCATATGTACATAGAATCCCTTCAATAGATCCGCGAATTTTCTGGAATTTCTTTGAATTTGAAAAGACCGCTTCTGAAAAATTACGTATGTAGGTTTCTGAATCAAGCTTGATTAACGCCGAGAGTGCCGTCAAGATATCCTGCAGTTTTCCGACATCATCGCCAATTCCAAACGCCGGCGCTCGGTTTCTAGAAAGCCGTTCAAGCTGGTCTGCCCGAAATTGCTCCAATAACTGGGAATCACCGATATCCCAATTAGTCAGAAGCTGTTTTATTTTTATGCGAATATCTGCTAATGCTGGTCTTCCTACCATCTCATAACAAAGCTGTATATTATCCGTAAACAGCCGTAACCTTCCATATTGCCCGCGCGCATTCTTTTGCCCATCAAGAATACCGCACTGTAGCAGACTATCGATGGCTTCATTGATCTTCTGGTACGCGGTCCCGTCATAATTATCGGAATACTCCGGAAACAACTTTTCTACATAGAGAAAGACACCTTGTCTACTTTTTTCATTCATGCAATTATACAGTCCACGCTGCTCATAGATGGCAATGAGCTTTTCAATAATGACGTCCTGATAGTCCACATCAGTCATTTCCTTCATATAGTTTTTCAAATGGTGCCAATACAGCATGTGATCCGGATTTAATAATTGAATAGACAATATCACAATAAGGATAAATCGCACTGCATTTTTCTGCGGTTGAAATTAGAATAAGCTGAAGTTGCGCAGAAGTGAACATCCGCATCATAGGCTCTATGCGATCGCTGGTCATATTGTTGAACGCCTCATCTAAAAGAATTAGTCGGATGCTGTTGGGACTTTGACGATATATCTGCAGCAACGAAGCACAAATTGCAACGTAAAAAGGTGCCTGATTCTCTCCTCCGCTGCTATCGCCGCTGACTTGAGACAGTGGTACACTCATTTTTGTCACTACATTTTCGACAATAATGTCATATTCCAGATATGTTCGATAATCTACGTATTTTGATATCTGATCGCTGGCGTACTTTCTTCCAGCAGAGCGATCCTGTGCAGCAGCATTTACATCTGCCATAATTTTTGCCATAAGCTCGTCCACTTGTGCCTCATAGGCCGGATGACTCATGGCTTCCCGCGTGAAGAGACTATCTTCATCGGTAATCTGATCGTTGTTTTCATCCATAATAATTCGGTAAAAATCTTGAAGTTCCTTATTATCATGTTGGCTATTAATGACGAAATGATATCTCTCCTCACCGTAAGTCAGTTCGGACATCACCCGATCAAGCTCACGAAATTGCAGCTTGGCGTTGCGTATATCATCCTTCATCCTGAACAAGATTTCCTTGCGAAAGCGCTCTTTGCAGCGAATTTGGGCTTTTCGAAGGTTTTCCAATGAACGCTCCAATTCAATGTGAACAAGCGTTTCATAGGCACAATGATAAAATTCGAGACCTTCTAGTCCCGTTGGGTAGTCCGCGGTGTATTTTGCGTTGTATTCTTTTTGGAGCGGTTGAAGCTCCGTGACAATGTAGCTGTCAAGAGCTTTTGTACACTGTGCTCGATAATTAGTTTGATTTCGTTCAATATCAGCAGCAGTTCTGCTACGGGACGCTTCAGTAAACCGGCTAGTGATGGTCTCAGCCAGTTCTGTATGTGCCAGTAAAAACTGTTTTTGCTCTTCTTGGGCAGTTTCCACATCTGACATATTTTGAGCAATACTTTTCTGCGCGTCGTTTACAATTTGCTCCTGCTCCCAAATTCTCTTCTTTTGATTGTTGATCTCCTCATCAATCTCATTACAGGCTTTTTCACAGGAGGCACAGCGATCGAATAAAGCTGCCAACATTGGATTTATCTCATATTCTTTCAGCTTTTTCCGAACGTTATTTAGCTTCTCATTTATTGTCTCGACCTGATCTCGTGCATCCAGATTGTTCTTGAGGCAAGACGGATGTTTTTCATGCACAAAGCAGCCATACGCTTCATCAAGATGAGTCAGCAATTTCATTTGCTTTTCCAAAGACAGCTGGAGCTCTCCACTTTTGTGCAAAGCATTCTCCAGAAATTCGCAGCGCTGCTTTCGCGCGTCTACACCGATGCAGAGAGTCGGGCAATGCATTCGTTGCAGTCGATATCCCTGATGGCGCAGTAAATTCCGAGTCACGCTCCGAGGATGCTGCTCAAGTTCATCTTCACTTTCACAGCACATGATCCCATGCAATAAAAAGTTGACATATTGCCTAGCATAGTGGTTTTCGCTACCTATTTTACATGCTAACATATCCTGTGCTGGCGCCTGCCAATGACTGGAATCCCGGTCCAAGCCGACCGTGTCCACCAGAGATACATCTCCTACTTTATCTCCCAGAGATGTAAATATGCTCTTCGCGGGGAAATAATGAGCAGGGGGTACAATAACATCAAAGCGGCGAAAACCTAATGCTGCTTCTGCACACTCCTGCCAAGTGCAATCCTCCATATAAAGCAGCTCACATAGAATCTTTGCATCCGGCTCCATGCCACGTCGCCGAAGTTCCTCGTTAATACTATTTCGGAGCTGTTCGGCCGTATCTGGGAAGGACATTCTTCCACTGCGAAGTGTACGAAACTCACGAGTATATGCCTCAATGGATACTTTTAGTTCTTCACTCTCTTTACGGCAGGCATACTTCTGATCCTCAATCTCTTTGCCGATTATGTCAATTTCACAATCAAGCTGTTCCAAGGTCTCCTTTTTCCGCTCTTTTGTCCAATCACAGAAATCTTCAGGAGACACTGAAACCGTGGCTTGCAGTCCTGCGGCACGTATCTGGTTCAGCAGTTTTGCTAACTTATCCAAACTGTCATACCAATTTTGTTGGCGATTAACCTGCGACCTGTATTCTATACTTAGTTCCTTCTCTTGCTCTTGATAGAATGCTGATGCCTGTACCTGCTTATCCGTTTCTTTATCCTGCAGTGCCTTGAGTAGAGCGTCCTGTGCTCGTTGCCTTTTTTCTTTTAGTGTTTGTAGTTGCGGTTCCAGATGCTCAAGTGTGCGGTTGGCCTCTTCGGCGGTATGCTGATATTGTTCTTCCAAGCCCAGCACTTTTTTCAATCTAGCAAGCAGAATAAACCCCTCATTAATTTGAACCTGTGTCTCTAATTCAGCAGCCTGTTTTCCGTGCCCCACAATTTCGCCAAGAATCTGCTCTCTATTCTTTGCCTCGCACAATGTTTCTTCCAGACGTTCCAGCTCGCGCATGTCGCTTTGAAGCGCTTCCACACGAATTTCAGGTTCCGGAAGTATGTAAGTACAAATGAAAGTTCGAATATCTGCAATTTCTTTCAATGAGGTGCCCATATGGAACACCTCGTTGAATTTTTTTCCAAGGCTGGATTCTGAATCTCCGATTCCAAGGATTCGACAAATGTATGATCTTGCATCCTTTTGTGTTACGGGGGCTTTTATTCCGGGGCAAGATGCCTTGAATGTCTCTTTTTTTGTGGGTCGGTGATCCTTATCAACGAATAGTAAATTCTCCAGCTGAACGCCAGATTTTGTAATAAACCAGTCTTGTGCCACATGGCGGAATTCCTGCGTGGGGCTTTCCAACTCCACCCGGACTACAATCACAAATGTGGCTTTCTTCTCATGGTCCATAAATTCCACGCCTACATAGGACACGGTATGTCCGGGCCGCAGATAGATGTTCTCTCCACGTTGTTTCCCGTGTACGGAACCCTGAAGTGTTCGCCCACTCAGGCGGTTTCCGGCAGCATTAAAGTTTTTATTAGTAGTAAGGCAATATCGGATTGCATCCATGATCGTTGTTTTACCGACCGCATTGACGCCAATTAAATACGTGACCATGCGAAAGGGAATGCATTCATCCTGAAAATTGTGCCAATTGATGAGGCGGAGGCGGGTCATTTCAATCATCGCTTTCATCCTCCTCCGTCAGACTTGCTGTGGCTTTTTGATATTGCAACAGTGCATCCCTGGTTTGCTCATAGGCTTTGCTGATGGCCTGCTCTGGCATGGCCATCATGACTGACGGTAAAATCTGAATACGAGAGGAAGCGCTTTCCAAGCGTTCCAGCATTATCGCCAAATTGTACTTTTTATAAATCCGCAATGCATCCTCCAAAAGGCGTCTGTCTAGCTTTCTTGGAAGGTTTAGTTTATTATATTCCACCTCTACTTCCTCAACTGTGACAACAACAAGTTGCTCACTCACGGAGAGGCTTTCACGCTTTTCTACGTAAAGCAAGCGGAGAATTAGCAGAAGGATACTTTCATACTTGCGTAACTCAATTCTTCCGGTCGCGTGCTGATTGACGAGCTGCGCCACGCGCAAAGTTCGGTTGATGACAACGGAATAGCCAAGCGGGCGGAATATTTCCTGCAATTCTCCCTCATTATTGGTAATCAGATAATATTTCTCTCTGGTTGATTCCAGATTTCCAATCACGAAGCAGTGATTCAGCATATAATTTGCAAGTTCCTCACGAATCTTATCTCTCATAAACAGTTATCCCCGCTTTCGTACCGTAAAATCCTGAAATCTTAGGCCATTACAAATCACAAAATTAGGCTTCATCGTAACCTCAAATATCCGTTCTGTTGATGAAGAATATGTATGGAGCCCAATGATTTTCACTAAATCATCCGTCGCCCGATACTGCTCAACAAGGGCTTGTGCTGTTGTAATCTGATGACTTTTTAAGATGCTCTGTGCAAATCGATTTACGTTTTCAGCCGTTACTGCATTTCGTACATAGCGCAGCAATTGCTCTTGGCGTTTTGCAATCAGTTCCGGATTCAGTTCTTCTAGTTTAGATAGTTCGCTAATCAATGTCGGCTTTCGTGGAAGAACTGGTGGCTTCAATGCAAAAGCATCAAAGTATCCCTGTGGGAATATCTGAAAGATTGAGCTGATTTTCTCGTCTCCAAAATCTAGCAGCCCATCAGCATCGGACGTTGTGCCGGCACAGTATTGGAGAATTCGATTAATTTTACTCTTTACGGTACCATCAGATAGCAACAAAAACTGAGCCCGTTGAACGGCTCTGGACCTATAAAGGATGTGGCGTTCATCAATGACTTTCATGATCTCGCCCATTTCTTTCAAGTCATCTTCCATTTTAAATACAAGTCTTCCGATTGCAAGAGAAGCCTCCTCATCGGATACCTGTTCAACGACAGAAAAATCTTTTATTAACGCTTCCAGGTATTGTGTACGGCAAAGCTCTAGCTGTTCATATAACTCAGATTTGTAGTAGAACAGGTTGTCATTTGTCTTGAAGCGATGATATGCTCCGACAACGACCTTTTCTTCATATGTGTCAAAGAGCTCCAGAACCTCCTCTGGCGTTTTACCTTGTGTTAGCTCATCTATATAGGTTCCAATTGAAGCCGCCAATTGCCGCAGAGCGGAATTGAGCTCATCTAAATCTCCGGAGACTTCACGTAAAATGCTTTCATAGGGGCTGTCAGATTCTGAAATGCTTTTTAGTAGTTTATATATCTTAAACAATTTTCCTTTGTATGTGACCATTTGTGGGGAGATTACATCATTAAAGGAACGAATAATCGGTACAATTCGATGATTGACAACAATCTGTGTTCCTTCTTCATATCCGCCTTCTCTTTCTTCAAGCCAGCCGGTCGCTTTGAGTCGCCGCAAAAAAGTGGTTGCCCAAAAACGAGGGGTAAGTGAAGTGGCGTCTGTTTCTTCGGCAAGTGCCAGTTCGTCAGTATCAAAAGAAATTTCTTCATTTAAGCCGCAGAAATACTCTTCCATCCAATTCAACATGAGGCTCTTGTCCTCCCCATACAGGGGTGTTCGTTTGCAGCGAGCCCAAATCATGGTAATGATATCAGCATATCTCTGACGATTAATGCTAGTGAGTGGTTTAAAAAAGTCAGGAGAAATGACGTCAAAAAGCTGCAAGGTTTACCTCCATTCTAACTTAAAGGAAGTTTTCAGTACACAAAAAGCAAAAAAACATATGTCAAATTCTGGTTTCGCCACATTTCATCATAATAATGGGAATAAGCTATTGGGGAGGTGATTGTAATGCTTAGTGATGACCAAAAGCGGAAATTAGCTGAAGACTATTTTGATGACCGCGAGCTGCCACCCGGTTTGACAATAGAAGAAGAAAAATATATTGAACAGTTGTCACAGAGATGGTCACAAACACTTCTGCAAATATACGGAGATATTATGGAAGCCGATAGATGGACAAGTAGTCCGCACAATGAGTAAGCAAAAAACTGACATGGCACTTTGTGCATATAAATATCAAAATAGCCGTGCAAAATTTGCACGGCTAAACTTATGCCTCAAATGCAACACAGGCGTGAAGCCTGCCGTTAGCTAATTATAACGCATTTAGCATATATTTGTAAATTAAAATTGAAAAATGCCCAACGGAAGACAAACACAGGTGTGATCTTGTTCCATTATGATATTCTTTCATTGTCAACCCGACAGATGAAAGGATGAAATCTTGTGCAAAACACATGTCTAACATCGCCCCAAAATTACATTCCAGCATTCGATTCCAATGATCAAGGGAATTTTCAAAAATCTTGCGCTATGGGTTCAAATTTTCCGTGCATGTCCTCTGACCGATCAGTATATCAATATATGATGGAATGGCTTGAAACTAGGAAATACATGCTTCAACCTTCCACATACAATTCTTACGAAGGGCTAATCAATGGCCGAATCAAAAAATACTTTTCTTCGGCCGGATTGACAGTGGCATCTCTAAAACCTGCAGATATTCGAGCGTTTTATATGGATATCTTTCAGGATGGCTGCAGTCCGGCCACAGTAATTCATTACCATGTGATTTTACGCAAGGCCTTCCAGCAGGCTTTCAAAGAAGATATTATTCCATGCAATCCTTTTGATAAAGTGGATAGGCCAAGGACAGATAAATACCATGCGAAGTTTTTACATGAAGAGGAATTGACAGCCCTTCTTCAAAATGCGAAAGATGATCCTATGTACATTGTTCTTTATCTTGCTTCTGTTTTCGGTCTGCGCAGGAGCGAAGCGCTTGGAGTACGATGGAGCCGCATCGACTTTGATCAGAAACGAATTTTATTTGATACTAAAGTTATTGAAGTCAAGACCTATGGCAAATCACATATTGTCCCTATGGAAAAGATGAAGAACGACTCCTCTAGACGATATCTTCCATTGCCACCAAATGTGGAAGGGGTATTACTAAATATACGAGCAAAGGCCAAACTTTTCCAGATGATGTTTGCTGATTCCTACTCCGTGGAGTATGCCGACTATGTCTGTCGTGATCCACTTGGACAGATATTTCGCCCAAGCTATGTATCGACTCATTTTAAAGTGATTTTGAAACAATGTGGATTGCCTTGTGTCCGGTATCATGATCTCCGACATACCTGTGCTTCGATCCTAATACAACATCAAACGCCGTTGATTGCCGTCAAAGAATACCTTGGCCATTCGGATATCTCCACGACGGCTAATATTTATGTTCATTTAGAGGAACATTCAAAACGGAGTGTAGCGTTACTGATGGATACAATCTGTCGGCCTGAATGGCAAATGTCGGTCGGCGGAGGTGGAGAGCATGAGTGAATTTCTAGCAGCCGATCAGTTATATAAGATGCTGCATATTAGCAAACGCAAATTGAAATATCTGTTGGACAACGGGTATATTCCTTGCGAGGTTCGGGATTCGAAAACATGGAGATATCGAATAGATAAAGATATAGCCAAGCAAATACAAAAGCAGCTAGATGTCGATCCAGATTGCTTCAGATTACCTGCCGGACTTTTTAACTCTAACAGAATAAAAGCACTGAAAAATTCAAAGTCCTGTATAGATCTGATTCACTTACCAGCTTTCAGATCCTGGCTCACAGACGAATATCACGCCTATCCCGGTGCCCTTACTCTGGCACAAGCAGCGGAGTTGTCATGCCTTTCTTCAAACTACCTTTTATCTAAGATTAAGGGAAAAGATATTTTTGCTGTGCTTGTTGGTACTGATTATGTGGTTTCCAAGAAATCCATAATTGATTATATCTCGTCGGAAAGAATGCTTCAGTCGAAAGCTGTTAATGGCCAATTTCATGTTCTAATTAAAAAATTCTCTTTGATTTGCGCAATGTCCCAATGAGCCGCAACTAAAGAATTTTACGAGAAAGCAGCCCTATTGGGCTGCTTTCTCGTAACGCAACCGTATTAGGTTGCTATCGGTAGCACCACAGCACAACAAGACCGCCGTAATTTCCCCAACAATTATCCCTAAAATAGTAGAATTCTTTATAGCAAGTTCTTTAATAGGCTAGCGGTGACTAGTGAGATTAATGTACTTGCTAACGTTCCCACTAAATATTTCTCGGCAAAGCATTTATTCTCAAGCTGTTTATAACGAGCAATACTCTTTGCCGTTAAAACAAAACCAATTGCGCCAGGTTGATTACACAATACCAGTAAAGAAATAATTGCCCGTTCAAGTTTTCCAATAATTCTTCCGACTTGTTGTCCCCCGTTTTCATCAACAGAATCATCGCCTTTTACAATATATGTAAATAGTTTTTTGATAAAAACTGCAGCTGGATCCCAGATTATTGCAAAAATCAGCAAATATATAACTAATGAATCAAATTGCTTCCAACTTTGACAGTATTCAAAAATGGAATTCGTTTTTGCGATTAAGTTAAAGCGAAAATAGACAATAAAAATGATAGAAATATGTAAAGCTTGATCGGCTAAGAAGCTGAAAAACGCAAATGCTTTTGTTTTAAATTTTTTGTCGGTCACTGTTCTTGCCCAGTCAATCACAAAATGTGAAAGGCCAATGATAATGCAAGGCAGTATGGCATCCCTAGTTTGAATAAAGGTAAAAATTGCTACAGACAAGATTGTGGCATAAACTATCGCATGAAAAACTAGCAGGCTAAAGTGATTGATCTTATGTTCTGCTAGAGATGCAGATTGAAAAGTAAAATCTGCAATCAGATGAGCGATAATAAATATACATATAACCATCTCTTACCTCTTACAAATATCTATCCATGAGTTTTAGTGCAACTACAGTTGAATTTCTGACAGCATAAATGTTAGCTGTTTTAAAGGTTTTTTCAACGCTTTGTCTAGTTATGCCCAAGATGTCGGATAACTGCATAGGCAATCCTCTTTTTTTGCCGCTTGACACATAAAACGTGCTATCGTCATTTATTGCATCTATCGGGCATGCCTCAATATTTAAATGATTAATAGCTTCAAATGGATATCTTTTGACTGTTTTACTTTTCTTAAAATACGAGTAATAATTCAACTCATTTTTCGTCATAACGAGATCATAAAGTAAGTGCATTTTTTTCGGGTTTATTACTTTATGAGCATCGATTGGATAGAGTAGTTCAGAAAGCAACATAAGTTCGTTTTGGTACTCGCTATGATTGCTTGTCAGAATAAAAGATGTGTTGATTGCAGAATTAATGAAAATGTCATTTTTGTTTCCAGAGTATAGAAGCACTGAGTACCCGAGAGAATTTTTTACTTCTTCAATAGCACGACGTGCATTATGATAAGCTGGACCATCCTGAGCCGTAGTACTGGCGTTTTCCACTTTTATACTCCATTCACCAACACCAATACCAGCTCTGACATCGACCGGGGAAATAATCATGTTAAACATCCGAAAGTATAAAAAAGCAGCTTCAGGTGACGTAAATAATCCCTGTACTTCATCCCCGGCACTAAACTCAACCTTACGAGCAATCACGTGCGCAAAGGCATCGTTTAACTGATTTATTACGGCGATAATATGATTCTGGATAGCGGTTCTGTCATTAACTGAATACGAGCGAGATTTTACTAAATCGACAATTATCGCAGAGTAGTTTTTCATTTTATCACCCCAATATGTATTATAACACTTTACAGTGGCTTTGCAACCAAATCAGGCTGCTTTTATAAAAGCAGCCTGATTTGGTTGCCTAAAAAGGCAAGTCCGATATCTGGTACCATGAAAAAACAGTAGCGGATTACTTGTTTTTGGAACGCAATTTTCCACCATTTATTCTGTCAATTGATTCTACTATGACATATAAAACAACAAGGTCAAAGCGTTTCTGGTCAAAAATAACCCGTGCAGGTTTGTACCGTTTGACGCCTGGCTTTCTCCGTCCGAGTGTGGTATTGTGTGTACTGCCGACGGCAGTACCGGAGAAAATCACGCGAAAGGAGAGCAGAAATGAAACGAATTACAGGTCATCTGACCTCAAAAAATCTACAATGGTACGCCGTACTCAATCTTTACGACACGAACGGAAAACGCTCGCAAAAGTGGGTCAATCTTGATTTAAAAGACCAGCGTGGCACAAAAACGGAAGCCAATCACAGGCTAGCTGAAATATTGGCGCAGTACAACACCGGCGACCTGTATTTGCAGGAGGCCATGACTCACGCGGACCGGGAACGCAACCGGATTGCCAACATGCTGGTCGAGGATTATCTTCGGGAATGGCTGGAGCAACACAAGCCCAATATCAGCAGTTCGACCTACCTGAATTACAAGCGAATGATCAACGGCAGGATGACATCCTTTTTCAAGCCGATGAGACTCAAGGTGAAAGAAATCACCGGCGACGAGATCAACGCCTATTACACCAAAATTCGAGCTGATGGGCTGAAAGGTACCACGGCACAGCGTCATCACGCCATGCTGCACAGAGCCTTCAAGCAGGCCGTTAAGCGGCGCATCATTCCTTCAAACCCATGCCAGCAAGCTGATCGTCCCAAATCAGTGCCTTTTATCGGAAACTATTACAACGCCGAGGAACTAAAAGAACTTCTAAGCTGTATTGAGGGCGATCCAATCCGACTTGTTGTCATGCTTGCGGCTTACTACGGTTTGCGCCGCAGTGAGGTGCTGGGGCTGAAGTGGTCGGCTGTGGATTTTACCGCCAAGACGGTCAGCATCCAGCACAAGATTCTGGAGGAAGAAACCAAGAGCGGTGTTGTGCTAAAAGGCTACGATGTGATGAAAACAAAATCCTCCTACCGTACTCTGCCACTGATCCCCCATGTATAGGCGGAACTTCTGGCGGAAAAGGCGAGGCAGGCGGAAATGCGAAAGGTTATGCGGGGAGCATACAGCAAGGACTACACGGAGTACATATGCGTGGACGCGCTGGACAGCCTGATCACCCCACAGTATGTCAGCAATCACTTTCAAGTCATCTTAAAAGAAAATGAACTCAGAAAAATTCGATTCCACGATGCTGCTGTTATAATAGGACTAAATCAAAACCCAACGAGATGGGCGGCGATTTAGTCCTATTTTTTTATGCCCAACAATGGTAAATATTTGATAAGGGGGCCGAATCTGACGAGGCCGAAACTACATTATAGTTTCGGCCTCATTTTATATAATTTTGGAGGTAAGTGATGTGACAACTATATAACTACAAGATCACGCCTATGAAGCAAGAAACGAGAAAATCGAAAGAAACAAAAAAGAAATCAATGAAATTTTAAGAGTTACTCATAATCATAGGCACCCTTTTTCCGATTTGCTCACATCAACTATAATTATTTTTATAACAATCCCAGTGCGTTATTTCAGCTTTATCACTTCCATTACTGTCATTACTACACCTAAGCACATAAAACAGATGCCCACTACTTTTTGCAGGGCTTTTTCATTGACACGGTTGGCATATCTGGCACCGAAAATACCGCCGATCACCGCGCCACCAGATAAAAAGCACCCTAATATCAGATCGATGTTTCCCCGGTATGCATAGCCTATCGTCGATGACAAGGCGGTCATTGCCATGATGAGCGTTGACGTACCTATCGCCTTGTGGAGCGGATACGACATAATCATGACGAGTGCCAAAAGTATCATAGCACCGCCCCCGGCCCCGAAAAGGCCGCTGAGAATACCGATTCCGATTCCTATGATGATGGACGAGACTATCTGCTGCCATCCTTGAGTAAATCTTATTTTGGATTCCTTTTGCTCACCGTTCTTCTTATAGCTTTTAATAAGCAGGCTGGCCCCTGCGATAACCAGAATAACGCCAAACATTGCGGATAAAGGGCCTTCTTTGATTTGACTGGAAAACAAGGCTCCCAACTGCGCTCCGGCGATTGATGCGACTGCCATCCAAAGACCAGATTTAATTTCGATATTGCCATTTTTGAAATAGGTAAAGGAAACAGTTATCGATGCAATCACATCGACAAAAAGACTTGTTCCAATGGCGGAATGCGCGCTGACATGAAAGAACATCGTCAATACAGGAACGATGACCATAACTCCACTGGCACCGATCAGACTGGTGATTCCCCCTGTAACGACACCGATAGCAACGGCCAATAAATAAAACATGATATTCATTTTAGATACCTCAACATGTTTATGATTTGGTAATAGTCTTAATTTTCAAAAAATATTTCAAGAAGCTGATATTATCGTCATCATCGTCCGGATGAAATTCAATCATCGCGACAATTGAAACTAATAAAGACTCTGTCAGCCTCATCGTAATGCTTTCCGGCAAACACTCTACAATCTCCATATCCAAATTGGATATGATATTGCAGACGCTTGCAAACAGTTTTTCTTTTAATTCTGAGAAACAGCTATTTGACTTTAACTCTTCTACGGAATTATCCAAAAGAACTTTGCCCAATCCATTCCTTTCTTTGATGTCGTAGTAAAGAGTAGAAACCAATTCGTGCATTTTTTCATCTCTGGCGCAGTCGGATATACTGATCTCGTTCAATTTATCAAAGGTCTCTGCCCAGCTTTCGCTTAAAACACTTAAATAGAGCTGCTGTTTATTTTCATAGTAATGATAGAGAGTTCCCACCGCGATGCCGGACTTTTCGGAAATCATTTTCATATCGACATTTAGATATCCATATTTGATAAAAAGGTTCATTGCACAGTTTTGAAGAATCTTGTTAACGTCCTTTATTACTTTAGGCATAACTGTTCCTCTTTTCTTTTTTATGAATCATAGTTTATAAAAATTATATACTCACAAAACGTAAATGTAAAGAGGTAACGTTCAAGTTGCCAGAAGCAACATTTGAGATTCCGTGAGGTATCAAACCTTTATCGAATGTAAGTGGTATGACAAGCCAAAGGACCGCAAGGTTGTCGCCCATGAAGCAGGAAGCACCCAATGCAATGATAAACAGGCTTTTCCCCTATAATCTCGACACCTTTCCATTGATTACAAGTCCGCCGAATGGTATAATATTATAGTTAAATGAAAGTAGGTGAGCAACACGGAAAAAGATGCTCTTTTCAAAAAAATAGACCGTTATGCCGCAGTTATTCGTAGCTACCGCCCCCTGTCGGAGGATGAGATAAAAGAGCTGGACGCATACTTCAAAATAGGCATCACATATAGCTCCAATGCGCTTGAAGGCAATTCTCTGACCCTTTCGGAAACGAAGGTACTGCTGGAGGATGGCATTACTGTCGGCGGCAAACCGATCCGTGACTGCTATGAGGCCACCGGCCACGCGAGGGCGTATGATTTCATGTTGTCGCTTGCCAGGAGCGCCGATTTTACGTTCACCGAAGAAAATGTGAAACGGCTGCATTATCTGTTCTATAACGGTATCGACCCGGAAAAGGCTGGCCAATACCGCGCAGGGCAGGTATTCATCACCGGCACGGAATATGTGCCGCCGATAGCCGAGGAAGTGCCTCACATGATGGCGGCGCTCATTGATGACCTTAACGCGAAAAAGGACAAGCTGCATCCGGTGGAACTTTCGGCTTACGCGCACCGCCGTTTGGTAGACATTCACCCATTTCAGGACGGAAACGGACGTACAGCGCGTCTGCTTATGAACCTGATTTTGGTCAACAAAGGCTACTGCGTTGTTTCCATCCCGCCCGTACTGCGTCATGATTACATTTCGGCCTTACAGCAGGCCCAGCGGAGCGAAGCTCCAAGCGATGCCGCATTTATTAAGCTGATTGCCGAATGTGAAATTGAAGCGCAAAAGGACTATTGCCGGATGTTTCGCATCAAGCTGCCCGACCCGTCCAAAGACGTGTCGGAGCGGTAAAAAATCATATACGGAATAAAAGCCTGCTTCAAATAAAGCGGGCTTTTATTATATTCAAGGGCTTAACTGTAAAGTTAGGTCCTTTTTCTATTTCTGGAGGTGATATTAATTGTGACAAATGTAATTGCCTGCTGCAACCAAAAAGGAGGAACTGGAAAGACTACAACAGTCGCCAATCTCGGCATCGGGCTGGCAATGGAAGGGAAAAAGGTTCTTTTAACTGATTGCGATCCGCAAGGTTCCCTGTCCATCAGTTTAGGCAACCCCTACCCTGACCATCTGCCCGTGACACTGGCGACGGTGATGGGCAAGGTACTGAACGAAGAACCCATCGACCCCGGCGAGGGCCTTTTGCATCACGAGGAAGGTGTTGACCTCATGCCCGCCAATATCGAGCTTTCCGGCATGGAGGTTTCGCTTGTCAACGCCATGAGCCGCGAAAAGATCCTGAAGCAATACTTGGACAGCGTGAAACGCCAATACGATTATGTGTTGCTGGACTGTATGCCCTCGCTGGGGATGCTGACTGTCAACGCGCTGGCCGCTGCCGACAGCGTACTCATTCCCGTTCAGGCGCAGTACCTACCGGCCAAGGGCCTTGAACAGCTTTTGCAGACGATCAACAAGGTACGGCGGCAGATCAATCCCAAACTCAAAATTGACGGTATTCTGCTGACGATGGTTGACAGCCGCACAACCTACGCCAAGGAGATCAGCGCCCTGCTGCGGGACACCTACGGTTCAAAGCTGAAAGTCTTTGACACGGATATTCCTCATTCCGTCCGTGCAGCCGAGATCAGTGCGGAGGGCAAGAGCATTTTCGCCCATGATCCGAAGGGCAAGGTTGCCGAGGCATACCGGGAGCTGACAAAGGAGGTGTTAAAGATTGAAAAGCAGCGCCAAAAATGTAAGTCTGAACAGCTACGATGATATTTTTTCCACGGAGGAAAACCGTGAGGATGCCAAGCGGGAAAAGGTTATGGATATTCCGCTTTCGGAGCTATACCCGTTCCCCGACCATCCGTTTCAGGTGCGGGACGATGATTCCATGAAAGAAACCGTCGAGAGCATCAAGGAATACGGCGTGTTGGTTCCTGCTATCGTCCGTCCCCGCACGGACGGCGGTTATGAGCTTATTTCCGGCCACCGGCGTAAACATGCCTGCGAGCTGGCGGGACTTTCAACCATGCCTGTGATTGTCCGCAATCTGGACGATGACGCCGCGACCATCATCATGGTTGACAGCAATATTCAGCGTGAAAACATTCTGCCTAGCGAGCGCGCAAAGGCATACAAAATGAAGCTGGACGCCGTTAAACGACAAGCAGGTAGACCGTCAAAAGAAAATGCGCCGAAAATTTCGGCTAATTTACGCAGCGACGATGAGATCGGTGAAAAGATGGGCATGAGCGGCGATACGGTACGCAACTACATATCTCTGACGCAGTTAGTTCCGGAACTTCAGCAGATGGTTGATGATAAAAAAATTGCATTGACGCCCGCCTATCAACTGTCAGCGTTAAAACCGGAGGAACAGACACTCTTGTTGGACACAATCGAAAGCGAACAGGCCACTCCATCACTCTCACAGGCCCAGCGGCTGAAAAAGTTCAGCACGGAGGGCCACTTGAATGAGGACAGTATGCTTGCCATCATGTCGGAGGAAAAGAAACCTGAAAAAAACGACTTGACCATTAAGGCAGACAAGCTACAGAAGTATTTCCCTAAATCCTATACGCCCCAGCAGATGGAACAGGTCATCATCCGCTTGCTGGAGGGCTGGCAAAAAAAGCGTCAGCGGGAACAGGAACGATAAAAAACATCGAGGAAGGCGGGCAGTTTTCTGCCTGTTTTTTATACCTGTTTCACCCGTGAAAAATAACGCGGACCGTTCTCGCCGAGAGAGGAAGTGATGAAAATGGCCGTTTTCAGAGTTGAACGGACGCGGGATTATACGGTAATGAGCAATCATCACCTGAAAAACAAGGCTTTGTCCCTGAAAGCAAAAGGGCTTATGTCCCTGATGCTCTCCCTGCCGGATGATTGGGATTACACCACTAAGGGGCTGGCCCATATCTGCAAGGACGGCGTTGACAGTATTTGCTCCTGTGTACGGGAACTGGAGCAAAACGGCTACCTGAAACGTCGCCGCATCCGCAACAGCAAAGGGCAGCTCACTGAAATTGAATATACCATTTTAGAGCAGCCAGAACAGTTCAGGGCAGAAACCCCGCAGCCTAAACGGGAAAATCCAGTCTTGGATAAGCCAGTCTTGGACAAACCTGAACAGGAAAAACCTGAACAGGAAAATCCCGCGCAATTAAATACTAAGAGAACTAATATCCCTAAAAAATCAAATACTCACGAATCAAATACTCAGTCATTCTTTCCTTCCGCGCCTGCGGCGGACGGACTGACGGACGTGTTTGAGAAAAGAGAAGAAATCAGGGAACAAATCGAGTACGTCACGATTTGCACTCCGATGAATCGTGAGCAAATCGATGAGTTCGTTGAGATCATGCTGGAGGTGTCCATGGCCCAAAGCCCTACCATCAAAATCGGGCGGGATACGGAATACCCAACGGCGCTTGTCCAGGACCGGTTTGAACACATCACGTCCGAGCACATCGAAAAGGTGCTGGACGGTATCCGCGAAAACACCACCCGCGTCTGGAACACCAAAGCCTATCTTCTGGCGGTGCTGTTCAATGCTCCGTCGTCCACCGACAACCACTACACTATGCTGGTCAATCATGATTTGTATGGCGGCGATCCGCCGCGATGAAAGAAAGGAAAATAAACACTATGAATGTTCTTTTGGTCGAACCGCAAAAAGCTCCCCATGAAGCAGAAATAGGCAGCGATCTGAAAGCCATGCAGAATGCCGTGGGCGGTTATATCCAAGCTGTTTACCCTTACGACGATCCTGTTGCTCTTGTCTGTAATGAGGAAGGAAAATTGGACGGCCTGCCGCTGAACCGCAGGCTTGAAGATTATGACATCATTGCGGGGACCTTCTTCATCTGTGGCTTGGGCAAGGAGAATTTTGCTTCCCTGCCGCCTGAGCTTATGGCGAAATATAAGGAAAAATTCGCCCGACCGGAGCAGTTTATGCGGCTGGGCGGGCACATCGTGGCAATTCCGATGGAACCGGAGAAAAACGCTCAGTCCCCCAGACAGAAAAAAGAACCAAACCATAATGAACGATGAAAGGAGCAAGCTTATATGAAAAGGCCCCTTGCCTATATCACCGCACCCTGGAGCGCGGATGACATTGAAAATACCGAGGACGCGGCGCAGTATTGCCGCAAAGTATACGACGCGGGCTTTACGCCTGTCTGCCCGGTCCTGTTCCTGCCGCTGTTCCTGAACGACCCTATCCCGCAGGAGCATAAGGACGGCATCGACATGGCCCGCGATTTCCTGCGTCGCGCCCATGTGCTGGTAGTCTGCGGCAAAACCGTGGACGAGGCCATGAAAAACGATATTGCCATCGCGGAACGGCTGCATATCACGGCCACCACGCTGGACGGCATCCTCACCGTTAAGGGACAGGGACGCGAGGCTCACAAATTGAAAAGCAGAGGTGAATAACAAGTGTTCAAGCTTTTCAGAAATAAAGTTTTTATCGGGGCGATGTGTCTCCTGCTTGCGGGGATACTCGCTTTTGTTTTTCTTCCACGGCTGTACGGCGCGCAGTCCGGAACGACGGAAATCGTAACTCTCAAGCAGACCGTGGAAAGCGGCACCGTCATTACCGACAATATGCTGACCGTCGCGGAAGTCGGCTCCTATGGCCTCCCGGATAACGTAGTCAAAAATAAATCTGAAATCACCGGCCTTGTCGCCGGGGAAATGATCTATGCCGGAGAATACCTCTGGCGGGATAGCTTCATAACCGAGGAAGCCTGCAAGGAGGCCGCGTCGAAGGAAAGCCTGGGCTTATTGGACGGAACATACTTACTGACCATTGCTCTGCCGTCCGAATCTTCCGGTATTGCCGGTATCCTGCGGGCGGGCGATACCGTGGATGTTTATGGATATACGGACAGCGACGGAACTGTTGCCGTTAACGAGGCGCTCACCGGCGTAAAGGTGTACAAGGTGCTCAACAGCAAGCTTGTGTCGCTGGATGATCTGGACGCCAAAATAAAGGCCGATTCCGGCAAAGATTCCTCAGATTACGACTTTGCCCCCGCCTATGTCGTATTCACAGTAAACGAACAACAGGCAAAAGTGCTGATCGGGCTTGAAAAAGACAAGTCCCTGCATCTGACCCTCCGGGGAACGGAGGCACAGCCATGAGCATTTGCGCGATATGGGGTGCGCCGCAGTCGGGGAAAACCACCCTCGCGGTCAACCTCGCTTATGCCGTCAGCCGTGGCGACAAAACCGTCTGCCTCATTTCTCCGGCGGCATACAGCGAGATTTCCGCGTTCCTGGGCGTGAAAATTCCGGAGGAACACAGCCTGCGGGCGGCGCTGCGGGGCGGCGCGGGTATCAGGCAGACGGTATTCAAAATAGACGAACTGTTTTATGTGCTTGCCGCGCCTTCGACAGCCGACGCCTTTAACAGCGATTATACGGGCGAACAGGTGAAGACGCTGCTGGAACTTAGCCGTCTGACCTTCGATGTGGTGATTGTTGATTGCCCTTCTGAAACGAACAACCTGATTGCCGCGTGGTCGCTGAACCGGGCGGACAGCGTTGTCCTGTGCCTGGGCGGTCATATTTCCTGTGTCCTGTGGTACATGGCAAACGCGCGGGCTTTGCAGACGGTACGGAACCGGGCCGCTTATGTCAGCTCCGAGGTTACGTCGGATTTTGACTATGATGCCATGCACCGGCTTTTGAACTGTTCGCCGGATATCCGAATCCCATTTATCCGGGAGGCTCCGCTGCTCCAAAATGAAAAACGGTTTCTGTATCAGATGTCCGGCAAAAAGGGCCGGGCATATTCCAAGGCAATCAATGAGCTGTACGGGGTGATAACAACATGAGCATAACGGCATATGAATACCTTTCCATCCTGCAAGCAACGGCAGACGTGTCGGAGCAAACCCAGGAAAACGGCGGCATCAATTATCAGGAACTCCTTGAAAATGTGCGCGCCATGATCGCTGAAAAGCATTCCAAAGAGCTTTCCTCCGCCCTCGGCAGCGCGGACGCCGCTAAAGCCCTGAAAACACTGATCCTTAAATACTGCGTGGATGTCCTCGCGGGGAAAGAGTTTGAGCAGGACAAGCTGGTCGAAAAAATCTATCAGGATATGGCGGGGCTGGGCGTCCTCACGGATTACCTCTATGACCCGAATGTGGAGGAAATCAACGTCAACGGGTACAACGTGATTGAAATTGATTACCCCAATCATATCAAGTACCTCTATAACAAAGAGGCTTTTCCGACACCAACGGCGGCGCTCGATATCATCAAGCGCATGGTCCGCATGGGCGGGATGATATTGGACGCGCAGACGCCGCGCGTGGACAGCTACACCGGGAACGGCACACGAATATCGGCCATGATCCCGCCTGTGGTGCCACAGGATCGCGGCGTGATCGCCTCCATCCGGAAACAGAACAGAAACGAGATCACACGGCAGGAGCTTTTGGATTCCGGCTCCGCGTCTGCGGATATGCTGGATTTCCTTACGCTCTGCCTGTGCAACGGTATCTCCATCGGGCTGGCGGGCGGCACCGGCTCTGGGAAAACAACCGATCAGGCATACCTCTTAAACGAGTACATCCGAAGGAATGAGGATTACAACAACCGCGTGTTCATCATCGAAGACAGCCGCGAGCTGAACCTGATCGACTTCGACAAGGAAAACGACCGTCCGGCGCGTGTGCTCTATACGGTGACAAAGGACCCGCCCAATCCTATTACCATGCTGGACCTGATCGTCAGCTCCCTGCGCTTTCATCCATCCCTGATCGTTCCCGCCGAGGTCCGGGACGCCGCCGCGTGGGAGGCGGCAAACGCCGGGCAGACAGGACACACCATTCTTACCGCGTTCCATGCGGACGGCGCGCGGGATGCCTACCGTCGGCTGGTGTCCATGTGCCATTCGGCACAGACCGGTCTTTCGGATGAGCTTCTTCTTGAAATGTGCGTGGGTGCCTGGCCGATCATGGTGTTCAAAAAGCAGCTCAAGGACAACTCCCGAAAATATATGGAAGTCTTTGAGGCAACGGGTGCTGAAAACGGGAAACTCCAGGGCCGGATGCTGTATCGGTTTGTTATCAGCGAGACGGAACGCGACGGGCGCGGGCACGTCGTAAAAGTTCACGGTTCCCATCAGAGAGTCGGAACCCTGTCGCCCAAGCTTTTCACGCGCCTGCGTGACAACGGCGTACCGGAAACGGAGCTGAAACGCCTGTTCCCGGATGCCGGTCCGGAGGTGACGGAGGAATGACAGCCATTAAACTCATTTATTTCACCGTATTCCTGCTTTTAGGCGCGGCGATTTTTCTCATCGGCGGTCTGGATCAAGGGATCGCCGTCAGACGCGGGCGTGGGAAAAAGGCTCGGGCCATTAAGATACGAAAGCAAACGCCTTTTACAAAGCTCGCGCGGCTGAAACAAAAGCAACAGCGTCTCATTGAACAGATCAGGATGCCGAAAGCGGTTTACTGGCTGCTGACCGGCCTTGGCGCATTCTGCGGCGCGGTCATCGGAAAGCTCCTGTTTTCTAATGCGTTTTTCGCCGTTGCAGTCGGTATCCTCGGCGCGCTCAGTCCCCAGCTTTACATGGATTTCAAGCTGACGCAGACCAAAAGCCAGCACGTGGAAAAGCTGCAAGCCTCCATGATGCTGCTCTCCAACTCTTACATCGTCACAGAAGATTTCGTGCAGTCCGTGCAGGACAACATCGACCTGCTGGAGTATCCGGCTCCGTTCCGGGACTTCCTTACCTACGTCAGCCTGATCGACGGCAATATCAAGACCGGCCTGCGCCGGATGGAGCTTCAGGTGGATAACCCCTATTTCTCGCAGTGGATTGACGCGCTGGTGATGGCTCAGGACGACCGAAGCATGAAAACCGTCACCATGTCGGTCGTGGACGCGATGAACGACGTGCATCAGGCGCAGATGGAATCGGACACTGCCATGTACGCCATCTGGCGCGAGTATTTCACCGTGCTGGCGCTGATTTTCGCGGCTCCGCTTATTTTCCGCGTTCTGATGAAAGACGCCTATCTGATTCTCGTCACGACGCTGCCCGGACAAGCCCTGCTTGTGCTTCTGCTGGCTGCGGTGGTGTACTCGCTGATTAAGGCGGTCCGGCTCAACAGGCCGCTTCTGATGTGAGGGGGCTGAAATATGGCAATTACATTAACGCTGTTTCTCATTGCCCTGTTTACATTCCTTGCTCTGAAAGCAGTTTGTTCGGCATCAAAAGGACATTCCTGTGCTGGGTATCGGACACTCTCGAAAATATCTGGCTGGCAGAGCAGGCGGCGTGACGTTTGGGCCTCCCCTTTGCTGAAAAAACTGACGGCCCTCACTGCCCGCGCGATATTGATGGATGAAGCCACGGCGGTGCGGCTCCGCAAAGCACTGGATAAGGCCGGGCTGTCGATGACACCGCAGGAATACACAGCAAGAAAATATCTCATCGTTGCTGCGGGTGTCGCTCTGGCGGCGCTGTGCTGCTGCCTGAATTTCTTCTTTGGAGCGTTCATCGCCGTTCTTGGGATGATTTTTGCCCTGATGAAACAGCGAGATACGCTCGACGTGAGAATCCGGAAAAAGGAACGCATAATCTCACAGGAGATGCCCCGGTTTGTCCGGACGATCTGCCGGAGCCTGCAAAGCGACCGTGACCTGTATAACGTGATCGGCGCGTACCGCAAAGTCGCGGGGCCGGAGCTTGGCGGCGAGCTGGATATCCTGCTGACAGAGATGAAATCCGGAAATGTCCAAACCGCCCTCATCCATTTTGAGAACCGGCTTGGATCGCCGGAAGCATTCCGCCTGTGCGCCGCGCTCCGGGATATGAGCCTGGGAATCGACCAAACGGCAACACTTAGTTACATGGCCGACGATATGGCGCGTCAGGCCAAAGAAAATATCCGAAAAGAGCTTTCGCTCAGGCCGGGAAAAATGCGCAGGACGTATTACCCGGCCATCGGCGTCTGTATCGCCATGATTTTGTATGTCCTCGTCGTGTACGTTATCAATAATTTAAATTCTATTGTGTAAAGGAGAAACCCAACATGAAAAAACTCATTCAGTCCATCCGTGAAAAAGCCAAAAACGCCGAGGTCAAGGCGGCGGCTGCCCTCACCAATAATAAGGGCGAAATTGCGACTTCCACTATCGGCGGCATCATCGTGGGCGTGGTCATTGTTGGCCTGCTCATCGTGGCAGTCAATCAGTTCTTCCCCAACTTCTTTTCCAGCATGTTCGATAAAATGGCCGACAAGCTGAACGGCAACTGGTAAAGGAGGATGCGGCATGGCGGTTGTACATAAGGCTCGACACCTGCTGCGACAGAAACGGGGCGACGAAGCGGTTTCTTTTCTCCTGACAACTGCCATGCTCGTCTTGATTTTCGCGGTGCTGGTGTCGGCCATGGTCTACATCATGCAGTATTACAACGCAAGTTATATCTGCCGCCGCGTGGTACGCAGCATCGAAATAACCGGCGTATACGACGAGACAGAAACCAAGAACATCGTGGATCAGATGAAAAACTCCGATATGGAGGGCATCGGTGTTCAGGTTGATGCTGTGTACTACAGCGGTAAAAAAATTCAGCTCCGGCAAACATTCAATGTTACCCTTACCAGCAGCTACAGGATCACGATTCTGGAATTGGGCGAAAACCCCATTACGGTGGATTTGCCGATCAGGGTGAAGGTGGCCGGTATGTCGGAGGTGTATTGGAAACAGTGAAAAAGCTACTTAGAGACAGGGCCGGGGGCATTTCCATCATCTTTATCGGCCTTGTGTTTATCCTTCTGCTCATATCGTTCCTGATAATGGAGATGGGCGCGGCCTACGAGAATTATTATGACTCGGAAACCATCCTCTTGCGGTGCTGCAACAGCGCCGTGGAGAAGGAAATATCCGACGCCTACCGCGCCGATAATATCCTGCATCTGGACGTATCGGCGGCGACCGCCGATTTCAAAAGCTACCTTGCCTCCGATATGCCTGACAAATACACTGTGAAGATCAATTCCATCACCGGCACAGCGACGCCCCCGGCCTTAACTGTCACCGGGACGGTCACATTCTCTACACTCTTTCATGAATACAGCTTCGACGATGTAAGTTTCAACTTTACGGTGAAGTCCACGAACTACCGGACGGAGTGACGGCTATGAAATACATTCCCATACTGATAAACGCCACCGTGCTGATTTACGGCGGCGTTGTCGATTTCAAGCGGCGGGAAATACCAAACATTGTTCCCGTTGTGCTGCTCCTGACCGGCATAGCCTTTAGGTTTTCCACGTTTTGGAGTATACTCGGTTTAGTCGCCCCGGCCGTGCTGCTGCTTGCAGCGTCGAAGCTTACAAAGAACGAAGTCCCAGGTGGGGATTTCAAGCTGCTTTGCAGTCTTGGCTTTACGTGCGGTCTGCGGGAACTGGCGGCAATCATTTTTCTGGCCGGTATCGGCGCTGTGGTCTATGGGTTGATAAAACGCCTCCCGGTAAAACGTCATATTCCCCTGTGTTCCTACATCGCCCCGTCCTATATCGCCCTCCAGATTATCGCGCTTGTGCTGGAAGGAGGGTGAGAGCATGTAATCAACATCACAACGATATTTTCGCAACATCAAACTAAAATTTAGGAGGTACACACGATGAAGAAAAGAATCTCGTTGCTGCTTGCCGTCGTTATGATCGTCAGCGCCTTTTGCATGACCGGCGCGGCAGCGGCAGACACCACCACCGCAACAACTGACACAACCGAAACGGATGCAGCCGCCATCGGCTCCAGTGTTCTGACCGTAGAATACAACGGAGAGGCAATCACGTTCCCTGACGCACAGCCTTTTGTGGATGAAAACAGCCGAACGCTCATCCCCGTGCGGTTCGTCGCGGAGACGATGGGCGCGGACGTGAGCTGGGATTCAGACGCGCAGGCCGCTGTCATTAAACAGAACGGTATTACCATCACAGTCCCGATTGGCAGCAATACGATCTCGGTAACAAAAGACGGCAGTACCAGCACGGTCAAGATGGACACGCAGGCTGTCCTTGCAAACGACCGCACCTATGTGCCGATCCGCTATGTGGCGGAATCCTTGGGCGCGTGGGTCAGTTATTCCGATCTGTTTACCACGGTTCAGATTTACAAGGACGTTCTTACCCCGGAGGAAATCACCCGCCTGCACAGCTACTATGACATGTCATCGGGAGAGTACGACAAAGCCACTGGCGAAACATCTCTCTATACAGATGAATTTCTGCTGACACTGTATCCGCAATTTGCGTATTTTACCGGCGCTTACAGTTTTGAGAACGCCAACGAGTGGAAACTCCGCAAACCGAATGGAATAGAGTCTCTCACTTATACATGGCGAACTCCGACCACATACACAGGCGCGACATCAGGCGATACCTTTACCTACGGCAAACAGCCTGACATTGATTTCGCCAAGCTGATTCTTGCAGAAGCCTACGGAGTGGAAGACGAAATCAACAGCGCCGGGAAAGTAAGCATTTCGCTGAGAACTGACCTGTCGTGCGTGTATTATTCGCGGCATAGCACCGACGCGGGTACTTTCGTGCGCGGAGTGCTTACGGTCACAATTCCCCAAAACGCGGATGTCTCCTGGATCAAAAGCAATTATGACTTTATTTCCAACCCCAAGGCCGGGGAAACCCGCGACATTGATGCTGAAATCTGCGTGAACACATTTACTTCAGATGTTCACTGGAGTGAAATGACCGCTCTAAAATGAAAGGAAGGAAAATATGAAAAAGCTGAAAAATAGCATATGCTTCCTACTCGCAGCCGTCATTATGACGGCTGCTTTTTGCACTCCGGCTTTCGCCTATGTATCACAGTACGACACGAAATATTTATCACAAAAGCAGCAGGATAAAATTGATTCTGCTACAAAGGCGTATGATTCAGCTAAAGCGGCTGGCGATACGGCGGGGATGTCGGCAGCACATCAGGCAGCGGAATCGGCACGGGCTACCGCAAACTATTCCGGCGGGGCGGACGGCTCCGAATACCATCCATGGAGCAGCGGTTCAAGCGGATCAGGCGGTTCACATCACAGCTCAGGCGGCGGTTCCAGCTACACCCCTATTACCTACTATACCATTACCGCTTCGGCGGGAACTGGCGGCAGCATCAACCCCAACGGTTCCGCATCGGTTTCATCCGGCAGCAGTCAGACCTATACCATCAATGCAAACTCCGGATATAAAATTGCAGACGTAAAGGTGGACGGTTCATCGGTCGGCGCGTTATCCACTTATACGTTCAGCAGCGTGACCTCGGCCCATACGATCAGCGTCACGTTCGCGTCCGCCGCTTCTCTGAGCGCGGGCAGCATAACCATCGGTGATAACGGTTCCGGTACGCTGACCAACGGAACAACCAAAAGCGGATACGGCATTACGGCAAGCCTGCCTGTCACGGCGTCCTACGTCAGCGGCACCACGGTAACGGCAAGCTACAATTTCACGTCCGCTAAAACCGTTTCTTTGGAGTATGTGAACGGCACATGGCAGTTCCCCGTCAACAGCTCCAGCGCGACGAACGCGCGGAAAATCTACATTCCCGTGGAAACCCCGGACGGCAACTATACGATCACCTTTACGGTAAAGACGCTCGACCCGCAGGCCACGGCACTTACAGGCTCGAACGTCTACCTGACCTCGACCAAAAGCGTTACCATTACCATTAAAGGCAGTATGTATGACGATGACTTCACGGGAAATTCCTGAGTAATCCACAGCTTTAGAGAGAGGCGGCGGGGCATCCCCGCTGCCTTTCTCTTTTCTCAACGCTCACATGACTGGAGGTGTTTTTATGCAGGAAGAAGTAGAAAACCGTTCCGTGACGCTCATTATCAGCACGACAAAACTCACGGCCCGGGTGCTCAGAGCGGCCATTGCCAGGTATCTGGCGCACCGCAAAGAAAAGAAAATCACAAAGGCCCGTACCGGTCCCGTGGTCCCTCACGGCAAGCAGACGGTGAAGGAGCTTGTCGGTCAGAATACGGGCGTATCCAATATGGAGATCACCGACAGCAACATCAAATCCTTTGACCGGGTGGCGCGGAAATACGGCGTGGACTACGCTGTCAAAAAGGACCGTAGCGTGTCGCCTCCAAAGTATCTCGTCTTTTTTAAGGCGCGGGACGCGGACGCGCTAACCGCTGCCATGACGGAGTTCACAGCAAAAACAATGGACAGGACGAAAAAGCCCTCCGTCCTCACGCGCCTCCAGCAGTTCAAAGAACTGGTTAAGGCGAACACCATCGACCGCGTGAGGCATAAGGAACAGGAGCGGACGCGATGAACGTGAAAACGAAAAAGCTGCTCCTGATGAATCTGCCGTATCTGTTCGTCGCGCTGTTCGCTACCAAGCTTGGTCAGGCGTGGCGACTGACCGCAGGCGCGGACGCTTCCCGAAAGCTCCTGCACCTGATAGACGGCTTTACCGCCGCGTTTACGTCCCCGCTGCCCAGCTTCAATCCGGCTGATCTCTGTGTCGGCGTCCTTCTTGCCGCCGCTCTCCGGCTGGTAGTCTATATCAAAGGCCGGAACGCCAAAAAGTTCCGCAAAAACGTGGAATACGGCTCCGCCCGCTGGGGCAGGACCGAGGACATTAAGCCGTACATTGACCCCGTTTTTGAAAACAACGTCATTCTCACACAGACGGAACGGCTCACCATGACTAACCGCCCCAAGGACCCCAAAACGGCGCGGAACAAAAACGTCCTCATTGTCGGCGGCTCCGGTTCTGGTAAAACGAGGTTTTTTATTAAGCCGAACCTGATGCAGTGCGATTCCAAGGACTACCCGACCAGTTTCGTTGTCACGGACCCGAAAGGCAGCATCATTATCGAATGTGGGAAACTCTTGCAGCGCAGGGGCTACCGCATTAAAATTCTCAACACGATCAATTTCAAAAAGTCGATGCATTATAATCCCTTCGCGTACATCCATTCGGAAAAAGACATTTTGAAGCTGGTCACAACACTGATTTCCAACACCAAGGGAGAAGGCAAAGAGGGGGACGATTTTTGGGTAAAAGCTGAGACACTTTTGTACACAGCAATCATCGGTTATATCCACTATGAGGCCCCGGTCGAGGAACAAAATTTTGCAACGTTGATAGAGTTCATCAATGCTTCGGAGGTCCGCGAGGATGATGAGGAATTCAAAAATCCCGTGGATCTCATGTTTGAGGAATTGGCAAAAGAAAAACCGAATCACTTCGCCGTCCGGCAGTATAAAAAGTACAAGCTGGCGGCGGGCAAGACAGCAAAATCCATCCTTATTTCCTGCGGCGCAAGGTTAGCCCCTTTCGATATTCAGGAACTGCGGGACCTGACGGCCTATGACGAATTGGAGCTTGATACCCTGGGCGACAAGCGAACGGCCCTGTTCATCATCATTTCCGACACGGATGATACGTTCAATTTCTTGGTGTCGATGGCCTACACGCAGCTTTTCAACCTGCTGTGCGAAAAGGCCGACGACGTATATGGCGGGCATTTGCCCGTTCATGTCAGGTGCCTGTTAGACGAGTTTGCGAACATCGGTCAGATACCCAAGTTTGAAAAACTGATTGCCACCATCCGCAGCCGTGAGATTTCGGCCTGCCTTGTTTTGCAGGCGCAGAGCCAGCTCAAAGCCTTGTATAAGGATAATTGCGATACGATCATCGGCAACTGCGACAGCGCCATTTTTCTCGGCGGCAAGGAGCGTACCACCTTAAAGGAACTGGCCGAATCCCTTGGGAAAGAGACGATAGATACCTTCAACACCGGGGAAAGCCGTGGCCGGGAGATTTCCCACAGCCTCAATTATCAAAAATTGGGGAAAGACTTGGCTTCGGTCGATGAACTGGCCGTTCTTGATGGAGGCAAGTGTATCCTCCAGCTTCGCGGTGTTCGCCCTTTTCTCTCAGACAAGTACGATATAACCCAGCATCCAAATTACAAATACCTGTCCGATTATGATTCCCGCAACGCTTTCGATATTGAAAAATATCTGTCAACAAAGCTCAAACCCAAGCCGGATGATGTGTTCGATACATATACCATCGACCTCTCCGGTAAATCGAAAGCCGCAGAATAGCGGCTTTTTTATATATATGGAATCTAAAACAAGGAGGTTAATATTATGAGTTTCTTCAACAGCGCGATAAGTGTGCTTCAAACCCTTGTGATTGCCCTCGGCGCTGGCCTCGCCATTTGGGGCGCGATCAACCTTCTGGAAGGGTACGGGAACGACAATCCAGGCGCAAAATCGCAGGGCATTAAGCAGCTCATGGCAGGCGGCGGTGTAATACTGATCGGAGTAACGCTGGTTCCGCTGCTCTCCGGCCTGTTCGGTTGATGCCAAATCAATAAACGCGCGCTGCGGGCGCGGTAAAGGAGGTAAATACTTTAATGGAAAACAGTAAAATAGTTGCCGTACCATTGTTGGAGAGCGAGTATGTTAAAGAGCTTTTAGCCATCATGGAGGCCAACGACGCACCCGGCAGGAGAGATTTGCTTGCAGTTCTGACACAGGTAGGCGCGATGGAGCGCCAGCTTAATGCGGCGGTCACAGAGCTTGCCGCTTTGCGCCGGGAACTGAACACGGCACGGCAACAGGCTCATCCCGTGAAAACCGCCCTGCAAAACACGGGCGCAGCTTTGGAAAAGAATGTGACGGTTTTGCGAGGTAAAATGAATGCCGTCAAACAAAATGTGATTGACGGCTGTAAAAACGCCGTGGATGCTTTTAAGGAAAAAGGGATTTCCGCATTGGACAATATTGCCCGATTTTTCAAGGTGCGGCCCATGTTGGAGGCTATGCGCGGCGAACTGAGCAATGGCATCCGGGCCGACAGAGCGGCAATGGCGAAAATCAAAACCATGAGCACGGAGTATCATGAGGCCGGGCGTCACATCAAAAATATGGGCCGGACGCTGATGGGAAAAGAACTGGTTTCCGACGCAAAGCCTATCGGGAAGCTGGCAAAGTCTTTGGAAGCTCCGTTCAAAGCGGAGCTTTCCTGTCTTTCTGCCATGAAAAGAAGTGTGGAAACGGCGCTTTCCAGACTGACCGCGTTGGAACGGGCGGCAGAACGCAAGCCCTCTGTCCAAAAAACAATCGAGACGCTCCATGAGCAGATCGCACAGAAGCAAGAATCTGTACCTGATACAGAGAAACCCCGGCCTTTATCGCATGAGGCGCGTTAGATACTGTTTGTGCCGCTGGGTGAACAGACTGACGGCGGGAAAGGAGGCGATGCTTTTTGGATTTAATTAAGCAGCAAATTACTGAATGGCTGAAAGGGATATTAGTCAGCGGCATCATGAACAACCTGTCCGGCATGTTCGACAACGTAAACAGCCAGGTGGGACAGATCGCCTCACAGGTTGGAACATCCCCAGCCGCATGGAACAGCAGCATATACAGCATGGTAAAAACACTGTCCGAGAATGTCATGATGCCCATTGCGGGCATGATCCTCGCGTTTGTCATGACGCTGGAACTGATTCAGCTCATAACCGATAAAAACAATCTGCACGACATAGACACATTCATGTTTTTCAAGTGGATTTTCAAAACGGCCTGTGCCGTCCTCATTGTAACGAACACCTGGAATATCGTCATGGGTGTGTTCGACGTTGCGCAGAGCGTGGTAAACAAAGCGGCGGGGATTATCGTTTCCAATACATCCATCGACATCAGTTCCATCACGACAAATCTTGAAGCGCGGCTCAACGAAATGGATGTCGGGCCTCTGTTCGGGCTATGGTTTCAAAGCTTCTTCGTGGGTATCACCATGTGGGTGCTCACAATCTGCATTTTCATTATTGTGTATGGGCGAATGATTGAGATATATTTAGCCACCTCAATCGCGCCGATCCCGATGGCGACGATGCTGAACCGGGAATGGAGCGGCATGGGGCAGAATTATCTGCGTTCCCTGTTCGCGCTGGGGTTCCAGGGATTTCTCATCATCGTCTGCGTGGCAATCTACGCAGTTCTGGTACAGAACATTTCGGTGAACGAGGATGTCAGCAAGGCCATTTGGACGTGCATGGGCTATACGGTGCTGCTCTGTTTCACGCTCTTTAAGACCGGAAGCCTTGCAAAATCTATTTTTAAGGCCGCGTAGTTTTTTATACCGATAAAATCATTACATCAAGGCTCGTCCCCTTGTTTTAAGCGACAAAGAATCGGCCTAATTCTGAGTTACTAAACCTGTCCATGTTTTTCTGGTATAGTTCAATGGCGTAATGCTATCGAACAATCAGAGAGGACAGGTGAAAATGAGTTTTAATGAAAAGCAGTTTCGTCAGTTGGCCGACGAAACCCGGAAAACGGTCATTGCCCTTGGCACCACATCGGAATGTGTTTTGAAAAGACATGAGAAGATTACCGAGATGTTGGTTGAGCACCTCAAAAAACTGGATATTCCGTTTGAACGCGACATATGCCTGCAATGGGTGGATGGTATGGAGCACGACCCGGTTTCTGCTCTGAGCGCTTCATATGTTGAGTGGATTGCATACAGGCGGTTTGTAATTCTGCTTGCGGAGCAGGAAGCGGGAACGCTGAACTCATGGAAGCACTACCCAAGTCAGCAGCCGGAAATGCCTAAAAAGGAAGAGTTCCTAAAGATTGTGGTAATGTATCGAAAGTATCTTGTGGCAGCGGAATATTACCCGCAAACCGTGAATCGCTACGCATCATCTGCCCGGCGACTTTTGATATATCTTGAAAATGAGGGTATATCGGAAATTTCAGATGTTCAGCACGCAGATATTGCCGGATATTTTCTGTCACCACAGTTTGAGAACAGGCAACCAAGGGGTGTCCAGACGGAAGCGTGCGAGTTAAGAAACTTTGTGGTTTTTCTCGAGGAAAACGGCTATATCCGCGAGGAATCGCTGCACCATGCTATTCCACGTTATCGCGTTCGGGTGGAAAGAATTGTTACCACCCTTACTCCTGCTATGGTGTCGGACATTATGGAGGATGAGCCGGACAGCCTGGTTGACAAGAGAGACAAAGCAGTTTGCTTGCTGGCGCTGCATGTCGGCCTGAGAAGCTGTGATATCCGCAACCTCAAATTTGGTGATATTGACTGGGACAAGAGCATCCTTACAATCCGGCAGCAAAAAACCAGCGTCCCGCTGCAAATGCCTTTGGACAACGAGACCCAAAACGCCATCATCGACTATGTGCTGCATGAGCGCCGGGACTGTCAATCTGGATACATTTTTGTAACCGGCGTAGGCCCTGCGCAAAAGATAGCCCGCAGGAATTTCAGAATCAAATATCGTGCTTCGCATGAACAAATTCCCCATGAAGGGCTTCATATTTTCAGAAAAACATTCGCCTCCAGACTTTTGCGATGTGGCACACCGTTGGAAATGATTTCTGAAATGCTTGGACACATCGACAAAAATTCGGTTCAGTGCTATCTTTCGACGGACGAGGAAAAAATGAAGCGCTGTGCGCTGAGTCTCTCCCTGATTCCATATCAAAGGGGGGATTTCTGATGTATTGCAGTAAATTTGCACAGGATATGCAAAACATGCTGACATCGTTACACAATGCCGGTTTGCAAGTGGTTTATATCAACTTTTTTCTGGCTGATTTTGACAGGTTCTGCGCAGATGCATTCGCCGACGCTTCGGTGCTGACGCGGGATATCGCGGAAGCGTGGATTCACAATACAACTTCAAAATCCAAACCGCATATGTCAAGGCGCGTCTGCACGATGAAGCATGTTGGGCGATACCAATGCTCTCTTGGAAAGTTGGCATACATACCCGATTACAGCGTTAAGTATGTTAAAGCCGAGGAGCCGCATTTGTTCAGCGACGAACAACTCGGGGAGTTCTTTGAAAAACTGGACGCCGGAATCAGTGTGACCGAGACCTTTCCTTACAACGACATCGTTTTTCCGGTAATGCTGCGAGTGATCTACTGCTGTGGACTGCGCTCATCGGAAGCATGCAACTTGAAGCTGGGCGATGTTGATCTCGTGAAAGGGACATTAACCATTTACCGAAGCAAGGGCTTCAAAGACCGCGTGATTTTCATGAGTGAGGATGTTTGCGATTTATGCCGGCGATTTCATGAGGCTTACAGCAAAACAATCCCCGGCAGAGCCTATTTCTTTCAGCCGAGCCCAACGAGAGACCGTTACAAAAGTTTTGAGGTCGGCAAGGTTTTCGATGCCGTGCTCAAAAAAACCTCTTTCCGCAACGCGCCAGGCAAAAAATTTACTCCGCATGGCCTTCGGCATCTATTTGCGGTTCAGAACATCAAAAAATGCGCGGAGTCCGGTGAGAATTTTGCCAACTGGATTCAGTACCTGTGCAAGCACATGGGCCACAAAAGCATCAGCTATACAATGTATTACCTTCACATCACGTCACAACTATTTCCGGTATACAGCGAAAAGCTCAGGTTGCTGGAAGAGAGGATCGGTGTCGTGCATGTCGAAGAATAGCCAAACGGTTATGTTTTTCAAGTATGTTAGGGATTTCATTCATGACATGCGGATTGAACTCAAAAGTGAGCGCACAGTGGAAACCTACCGGCAATCGCTAAATTCCTTTAGGCAATATCTTTCCGAACAATACTCAAAAGGTGTTGACGCGATTACCATTGATTTTGTCAGCGACAAGGTGATTCGGGAGTACATTGGGTGGGTCGCCAATCACAGCAGCGTCGGCACAAGGAATGTCCGTCTTGCCGCTCTAAAGGCATATGTGAAATATGCGGCCTCCAAAAACATTGATCTGACATCATTGCAAATCAGCCTTGCCGGTTTGAAGCACAAAAAGGTTTATCCCAAACGACACAACTGGCTTAACAAAGACCAGATACTGCTGATACTGGAGCAGCCGAAGCCTACGAAAATCGGAGTGAGAGACCGTTTCATTCTTCTGTTTCTGTTTTCAACCGGTGCGCGCTTAAACGAAATGATTACGGTCAAGGCAAACGACGTTGTCACGGATGGAAAACACCCCTATGTCCGGCTTCTCGGCAAGGGTGACAAGCCACGGATCGTTCCGGTTCCCAATGATGCATTTCTGGAGAATTTTCGGTATTACTGTGAGCTTTTTCACGCAGACGGCAATCTGGACACACATTTGTTTTATACAAAGAGCCGTGGCTTTCAGGGTGAAATGTCCGAGGACAACGTACAGCGTATTCTGAAAAAGTATGGTGACGCTGCGCGCAAAACCGATGCCTCGCTGCCTCCGGTGCATCCACATTTGTTCAGGCATTCCTACGGAGCACAGCTATATCGTCTCGGCCTCTCACTGCCGGAAATCGCCAAGCTCCTTGGTCATGTGGATATTTCCACAACGGAAATCTACGCGGAAACTGATGTTGAAATGGCCGTAAAAGCAATGAACAACATGTTGGGAGATCAGCCCGCTAGAAAATGGGACAGCCTTTCCGAAGATGACAAGTTGAAATTCTTAGGATTGAAGTAACTCAGAATTAGGCCGATATTTTCGCTTAAAACAAGGGGACGAGCCTTGGTTTCTATCGAAGTTATCGGTATTTGTTTTTACGCGGCCTTAAATGGGTTAGACCGACATCGGTCTAATATCTTCAACACGCATTGATGGAGGTGAAATATCTAATGCAGGACAAATTACAAGAGCTATATGATAGGCTGGACGCCAACCTTGCGGCCTTTCAATTGGCTTGGGAAGCGAAAAGCAAAGCGGAACTGATAGACGGTTCCCGCGAGATCACAGCCATCCGGGACACCCATGAGTACCTGACTGAAAGCCATGGCTTTGAACCGGAAGAAATCGACTATCTCCTTCTGTTTGAAAATCCTTTGCAGGTTGTGGCGGACAAGTGGCTGGAACGCACGGAGGATTTGAGCGATTTCAGCTTCGCCCTCGATGAAGTCTTCGATAAACAGGACGCCCTTCAGGATTATGAGCTGAAAGGAAAACCGTCTGTGCTTGAACAGCTCCGAAACGCCGCCGTGACCGCAGCAAAACCCATTCGTCCGGCGAAGGAACAGGAGGAACGGTAATGGCCTATGTTCAAGTGCCCAAGGACCTGAACGCTGTGAAAACGAAGGTTTTATTTAATCTCACGAAACGGCAGCTTATCTGTTTCGGCGGCGGTGCTCTCATCGGCATCCCGCTTTTCTTTTTGCTTAAGGGGCCTGCGAAAATGAGCGCCAGCGGCGCGTCTATCTGCATGGTTCTCGTCATGCTGCCGTTTTTTCTGCTGGCCGTGTATGAAAAAAACGGACTGCCGCTGGAAAAGATCGTCCGCAACATCGTCCGGGTGCTGTTCCTGCGCCCAAAACAGCGTCCCTATCAGACCAATAATTTTTATGCCGCAGTGATGCGGCAATATCAACTGGATGAGGAGGTGAGCCGGATTGTTCAAGCTCATCAAAAAGTTGCTGCAACGAAAAAGCAAAGAAAAAAACGCTGCTGAGGCACATTTTTACGATTCGCTGACCCGTGCCGAACGCCGCCAGATCGATGCCGCCGTCGCAAGGGCGAAGCAGACGGACAAAGAAGGAAAGTCGGCGCAGGACAGCATCCCTTTCCAACAGATGTTCCCCGACGGTATCTGCCGTGTGACCGACAATTATTACACAAAAACAATCCAGTTCCAGGACATCAACTATCAGCTCAATCAAAACGAGGACAAGGAAGCAATTTTTGAAGGCTGGTCGGATTTCCTCAATTATTTCGACAGCTCCATTAAGTTTCAGCTCTCCTTCCTTAATCTCTCCGCGACACAGGACAGCTTTGCAAAAAGCGTTACCATTCCTCCACAGGGGGATGATTTCGACAGCCTGCGCGCGGAGTACACCGAAATGCTCCGGAACCAGCTCGCCAAAGGCAATAACGGGCTTATCAAGACCAAGTATCTGACCTTCGGCATTGAAGCGGACAGCCTGAAAACGGCCAAACCCCGTCTGGAGCGTGTGGAACTGGATATTCTGAACAACTTCAAGCGTCTCGGTGTCGTGGCCGAACCGCTGAGCGGTACGGAACGCCTGCGGCTGCTGCACGACATCTTCCACATGAACGCGCCGGAGCCGTTCCGCTTTTCCTGGGACTGGCTGGTCCCTTCCGGCTTGTCTGTTAAGGACTTCATCGCCCCCAGTTCCTTTGAATTTAAAAACGGCAACACGTTCCGCATGGGACATAAGGTGGGAGCGGTATCGTTCCTGCAAATTCTCGCGCCGGAGCTGGAGGACCGGATACTGAAAGACCTCCTTGGCATGGAGTCCAGCCTCATCGTCAGTATACATATTCAATCCATGGATCAGGTGCACGCCATTAAGATGATAAAGCGCAAAATCACTGATCTGGATTCCATGAAAATTCAGGAGCAGAAAAAAGCCATACGCGCCGGATATGATATGGATATTCTCCCTTCGGACCTTACTACCTACGGGGATGCGGCTAAAAAGCTGTTGCAGGATTTGCAGAGCCATAACGAGCGCATGTTCCTTGTGACCGTCCTCGTTCTCAACGTGGCCGAAAACAGGCAAAAGCTCAGGAATAGCGTGCTCCAGACGGCAAGCATTGTTCAGGGAGAGTACAACTGCATGTTGACCCGCCTGGATTTCCGGCAGGAAGAAGGGCTGATGAGCAGTCTGCCACTCGGATACAACCAAATAGAGATACAGCGGGGTCTGACCACATCAAGCACCGCTATTTTTATCCCATTTACTACGCAGGAACTGTTCCAGACAGGGCGCGAAGCCCTTTACTGCGGACTAAACGCGCTTTCCAACAACCTCATAATGGTAGACCGGAAGCTCCTAAAAAACCCCAACGGCCTGATTCTCGGCACCCCCGGCGCTGGCAAGTCCTTCGCCGCGAAACGTGAGATTGCCAATGTGTTCCTCGTCACGAACGACGATATTATCGTCTGCGACCCGGAGGCCGAAT